>JACCDK010096597.1_pt1 | contig 11781 bp, 11 predicted proteins | sample 7445871 | NCBI WGS metagenome assembly JACCDK01 (sample SAMN15323436, study PRJNA562643) | freshwater metagenome | isolation source: river surface water | place: USA:Blue River Watershed | collected 2017-08-15
ACCCTCTCCAGCCCCTCAAGCAGATCATCCTTCGCCTGCACCAGCCCCGCCGCCAGCACGAAGCACCGCCCCTCCATCGCATAGTGCCGCGAGGCAATCGCATGGCTCTCGCGCACTGTCGGCCAGGCGGCGATGTGCACATCCTCGCCCAGATTGTGCATCGCCGCGCGGGCGAGCGGCATCCAGTGCTCCCAGCAGATCAGCGTGCCGAGGCGCCCCCATTCGGCCTGATGCACGCCCAAGGTTGAGCCATCGCCACGCGCCCAGATCAGGCGCTCGCCATGGGTCGGCACTAGTTTGCGGTGGTCCAGCACCGGCAGGCCGGGGCGGAAGGTCAGCTGGTTGTTGACGAGGCTGCGGCGCACCCGCTCATGCGCGCCGATGGAGATCACCGCCCCGCTCGCATCGGCCAGTTCCTGCAAGGGCAGGAGGCGCTCGTCATGGGCGACAACCGCCTGCTCAAGCATGATCGCATGGAGCGCGCGGGTGCCGGGGTGGTCCCACAGCGCCGCGCCGGGGGCCTCGTCGAGCCACAGGGGATAGCCGCCGAGAAAGGTCTCGCCGAAAGCGACCACCTTCGCGCCGCCCTCGACAGCCTCCCGTGCGAGGCGGACGGCCTTGTCGATCCCCCCTTGGAAGTCGAGCGGAATGGGAGCGGCTTGGACAACGGCGACAGGAAGCTTCGTCATGCCCGCCGCTTACGCGCAGGTCTCGGCCGCCGCAACCATGCCGGCCTAGTGCAGCTGTCGGCACAGCCTGTGAACCGGCTCCCAAGGCGTGGCGATCAGCACTTCGGTGCCGAAAAGCGCTACCGCAAGCGGTGCTTCATCGGCCGCAGGCGCGTCAGTCTTCGGCGAATGCGGCGGCGACCACGAGGCGGTGCTCGTCCCATCCCACAACCGCCGCCGGGATCAGGGGCACCATGAAGGTTTTCGGCCCTTTGACAGGCACAGGATCGCGGACGATCTCGACAAGATCGGTCGCGCCGAAATTCTCGATGGCCAAGACCGTGCCGACTAGAACGCCGCTGTCGGTTTGCACGGGAAGGCCGATAAGGTCGGCGTGGTAGAACTCACCCTCGGCCAGAGGCGGGAGGGCTTCGCGGGGGACACTGAGCACCGTACCACGCAGCCTTTCGGCATCGCCGCGACTTGCGCACTGGGAAAAACGGGCGATCGCACCGCCCTTGCCGTCGTCGCGCACCTTCACAAGGGTCAACGCGCCGTCGTTGAACGTCTTGTGCTGCGAAAGCGCAGCCACGCCATCGCCAAACAGCTTCAGGCGCACCTCGCCCGCCACCCCGTGCGCCCCGATAATGGCGGCGAGGGTGACGGGCTTGGTCATGCGGGCTTAGCCTTCGGCCTGCTCTTCGGTTGCGGCCTCTTCGGCAGCCGGAGCTTCATCAGCTACAGCTTCCTCGGCCGGAGCTTCCTCGGTCGGAGCTTCCTCGGTCGGAGCTTCCTCGGCAGCCGGGGCCGGAGCGGCGGCAGCAGCCTTGGCCTCTTCCTCGGCAGCGCGCGCAGCTTCTTCAGCCTCAGCGATCTTGGCGGCACGCTCTTCGGCACGCTCCTTGGCCTTCTCGCCCGGTTCGCCCTTCTTCGGGTTCACGCGAGCCGCACGCTCCTTGAGGCCGGCGGCATCGAGGAAACGCGCCACGCGGTCGGTCGGCTGCGCGCCGACGCCGAGCCAGTAGCGGGCGCGCTCGTCGTTGAGCTTCACGCGCTCGGGGCTGTCCTTGGCGAGCAGCGGGTTGTAGGTGCCGATCTGCTCGAGATACTTGCCGTCGCGCGGGCTACGGCTGTTGGCGACGACGATGCGGTAATAGGGACGCTTCTTGGCACCGCCGCGCGAGAGCCGGATGGAGATCGACATGAGTAGTTACCTTTCGATTTTGAGAGATTGAAACTGCTGGATTGAAATCACTTCTTGCGGGGCAGGCCGGGGAGACCGGGCGGAAGACCGCCCATGCCGCCGCCGCCGAGACCGGGCAGACCGCCGATGCCGGCACCGGGGCCGCCCAGGCCGCCCATAGGTCCGCCCCCGCCACCGAACATCGCGGCGAGGCCCTTGAGACCGCCCATCTTCTTGATCTGCTTCATCGCGCGGGCCATCTCCTGATGCATCTTCAGGAGCTTGTTGACCGTCTGCACGTCGGTGCCGCTGCCCGCGGCCACGCGCTTCTTGCGCTTGGCGTTCATCAGATCGGGGTTGGCGCGCTCCTTGGGGGTCATCGAGCCGATCACCGCCTCGAGGTGGACAAGCACCTTGTCGTCCATCCCGCTGGCGGCCATCGCCTGCTTGGCCTTCTTCATGCCCGGCATAAGCCCTGCGAGCATCCCGAGGCCGCCCATGTTGCGCATCTGGCGCAGTTGCATGGCGAGATCGTCGAGATCGAACTTGCCCTTTTCGAGGTTGCGCGCGAGCTTTTCGGCATCCTCTTCCTTGATCGTCGCGGCGGCCTTTTCGACGAGGCTGACGACGTCGCCCATGCCAAGGATGCGGTCGGCGACCGAACCGGGTCGAAAGGGCTCGATCGCGTCGAGCTTTTCGCCGGTGCCGGCAAACTTGATCGGCTTGCCGGTCACCGCGCGCATCGACAACGCCGCGCCGCCGCGCGCGTCACCGTCCATGCGGGTGAGGACCACGCCGGTAAGCGGCACTTCGCCCGAGAAGCTCTGAGCAACGTTGACCGCGTCCTGACCGGTCAGCGAATCGACCACCAGCAGCACTTCGTTGGGGGCCGAAACGCTCGCGACGGCCTTCATCTCGGCCATGAGCGCGTCATCGACGTGGAGACGCCCCGCAGTGTCGAGAAGGAGGACGTCGAAATTCTGGAGCCGCGCAGCTTCCATCGCCCGGCGCGCGATATCGACCGGCTGCTGGCCGGCCACGATCGGCAGGGTCGCAACGTCGACCTGGGTGCCCAGCACGGCAAGCTGTTCCTGCGCCGCCGGACGATTGACGTCGAGCGAGGCCATCAGCGCCTTCTTGCCATGGCGTTCGCGGATCAGCTTGGCGAGCTTGGCGGTGGTGGTTGTCTTGCCCGAGCCCTGAAGCCCGACCATCATGATCACGACGGGTGGCTTGGCATCAAGACGCAGGCCTTCGACCTCCATCCCGCCCAATGTCTCGACCAGCTCGTCATGAACGATCTTGATGACCATCTGGCCCGGCGTGACCGAGCGCAGCACGTCTTGGCCCACGGCCTTTTCGGTGACGGCATCGATGAAGCGGCGCGCCACCGGCAGTGCGACATCGGCCTCGAGGAGAGCGATACGCACCTCGCGCATGGCATCGCGCACGTCCTGCTCGCGCAGCGCACCGCGACCCTTGAGCTTGTCGAAGACCCCGCCGAGCCGGTCTGACAGCGTGTCGAACATCGCCTTGCTTCTCCTCGCGGAGGCCGAAGCATCCGCATCATGCGAAAAACGCCGGCGGACGAAACCTCGTCGGCCAGCGTTGCGAAGGGGGCTCCATCGAGGAGCGGTCTCTCCGACTTTGATCATTGGTGACTGGTGGAGCCTAGCGGGATCGAACCGCTGACCTCAACACTGCCAGTGTTGCGCTCTCCCAGCTGAGCTAAGGCCCCGGCCAGTCATCATGCAAGGCAGAGCGTGCGCCCTGCTTGCGGGAGGCGGCCATTAGTGGGGCCGCCTTCCCCATGCAAGCGAAAAATCAGTTTTCGTCGCCGTCGTCGTCACCGGTGCCGGTCGACACGCCGAGATCGTCGTCACCGCCGAGATCGACGTCGTTGTCGGGCGAATCGCCGTCCTCGTCGATGTCCTCGATGTCCTCGAGATCGCCCAGATCATCGTCGCCGCCGAGATCGGCGTCGGCATCGGCGTCAACCTTCTTCTGCACTTCCTCGAAGGGAATCGGCTGCTTCGACTTGAGCACCGGCTCGGGCGTCCACGTCTCGCCGCATTCGATGCAGGACACGGGGTCTTCCTTGCCGAGATCGTAGAAACGTGTCCCGCACTTCGGGCAGGTACGCTTGGTACCCCATTCGGGCTTGGCCATGTATAATCCTCAATTCGGGCCGGCCCTTGGCAAAGGGCGGGCCTTGGCAGCTTCATGAAATTCGCGGATGGCTTGATCGCAAAATTTGGGTTCCGGCAAGCTCTTTATCAAGAGCCCGGCGGTCAAACGCGGCGCGCCTTGCCAGAAGCGCGGGGCGCTGTCAAAGACCGCCGCCTTATGACCAGTCCCAAGACGAGCCATACCTTCTCGAGCCTAGGCCCGCTCAAGGGCGCAATCAGTGTGCCGGGGGACAAGTCGATCAGCCACCGGGCGCTGATGTTCGCCGGCCTCGCCGTCGGCAGAAGCCGCATCACCGGATTGCTTGAAGGCGAGGACGTGCTGGCAACAGCATCGGCAATGCGCCAGTTCGGCGCGCATGTCGAGCGCAAGGGTGATGGCACCTGGGAGGTCGAGGGCGTGGGCGTCGGCACCCTGCTCGAGCCCAAGCAGGCGCTCGAGATGGGCAATTCGGGCACCTCGACGCGCCTTCTCATGGGCCTCGTCGCGAGCCATGCGATCACCGCGACCTTCACCGGCGATGCGAGCCTGTCGGGCCGCCCGATGAAGCGGGTTATCGATCCGCTGTCGCTGATGGGCGCGAGCTTCGAGGCCTCGGCGGGCGGCACCCTGCCCCTGATGCTGCGCGGCGCGGCGCCTGCGGTGCCGATCACCTACCGGCTCCCCGTGGCGAGCGCGCAGGTCAAGAGCGCGGTGCTGCTCGCCGGGCTCAACACGCCCGGCATCACCCGCGTGATCGAGCCCGTTCCCACCCGCGACCACACCGAGCGGATGCTGACCGGCTTCGGCGCCCGGCTTGAGGTCGGCGAGGAGAACGGCGAGACGGTGATCGCCATCCATGGAGAGGCGGACCTCAGGCCCATGGACGTCATCGTGCCGGGCGATCCCTCGTCGGCAGCCTTCTTCATGGTGGCGGCGAGCATCGTTCCGGGGAGCGAGCTTACGATCCTCAACGTCGGCCTCAATCCCACCCGTGCAGGCCTGCTTCACGTGCTACGCCAGATGGGTGCGAAGATCGAGGAGCTGAACGCCCGCGAAGTCGGCGGCGAGCCGGTCGCGGACCTGCGCGTGCGCCATGCCCCACTCACAGGCGTGGAGGTCGACCCGGCCATTGCCCCAGCCATGATCGACGAGTTCCCGGTGCTGTTCGTCGCCGCGGCCCTTGCCAGCGGCACCACCCGCACGCGCGGGCTCGAGGAGCTGCGCGTCAAGGAAAGCGATCGCCTCGCCGCGATGGCCGCCGCGCTCACCGCCGCGGGCGCGCGGGTCGAGGAACACGAGGACGGCCTCACCATCCACGGCACCGGTGGCGAACCCCTGCGCGGCACCAGCAACGCGCGCGTCAAATCGCTGCTCGATCACCGCATCGCCATGAGCATGGCCGTGGCGGGCCTCGTCAGCACCGGCGGGGTCGAGGTCGACGACATCAGCCCGATCAACACCAGCTTCCCGACCTTCATGGGCCTGCTGGCCGAGGCGGCGGCGCGGTGATCATCGCTGTCGACGGTCCCACGGCATCGGGCAAGGGCACGATCGCCAAGGCGCTCGCCGCGCATTTCGGCCTGCCCCATCTCGACACCGGCCTGCTCTACCGTGCGGTCGGACGACAGGTGCAGTTGAACGGCGGCAATCCCGACGATCCGGCCGATGCGCTCGCCGCCTGCGGTTTTGCCGACAGTCTGCTGGATGACGAGGTGCTGCGCTCTGAGGAAGTCGGCGGGTTCGCGAGCCGGGTTTCGGTGCATCCGCCAGTTCGTCGCGCTCTCTACGAGCGCCAGCGTGCCTTTGCCTTGCAGGAAGGCGGCGCGGTGCTCGACGGGCGCGATATCGGCACAGTCATCGCGCCCGAGGCCGAGGTGAAGCTGTTCATCACCGCCAGCGTGGCCGAACGCGCACGCCGCCGCTGGCTGGAGATGACGGGACGCGGCAGCGACGTCACCCTCGTTGCGATCGAGGCCGACATCGCCGCCCGCGACGACCGCGACACGAATCGCAAGGACGCGCCGCTGATCGCCGCGCCCGGCGCGGTGCTGCTCGAAACCACGACGCTGGGCAGGGACGAGGCTATCGCGGCGGCGCTCGCGGCTGTCTCAGCTCATTTCCGCTAGGCGCCGCCCATTTTCGACTTGCACCCGCTTCGTTCCGAATAATATAACGCGTTATATATCGCGTTATGGAATCGGAATATGGCAGACGTCGTCGCACAAATGGGACCGGCCTTTCTGGGCACCAGACTGAAGCGTCTGGGCGAGCGCATGCAGGCTGGCGCCGCGCTCGTCACGGCGAGCGCAGGGCTCGCGCTGCAACCCGGTCAGATGGCGGTGCTCGCTGCACTGAGGACCGGTCGGATGAGCGTCGGCCAGCTTTCCGAGGCTTGCGGCACCAGCCAGCCCGGCGTGACGCGCACGCTGGGCCAGCTGCGCGATCTGGCGATGATCGACGAGGTCGAGTGCGCCGATCAGCGCAGCCGGGTGGTGGCGTTGTCGCCCAAGGGCGAGGCGGCGCTCGCCGTGCTGACCTGCGAGGTCTGGCCGCGGGTGGGCATGGCAGCCGAACAGATCCTGTCGCAGCTCGAAGGCGATTTCCTCGCGTCGCTGGCGGTGATCGAGCGCGCCTTGGCCGAAGCCTCTATCGGCGAGCGCGGACTGCGGGTCACTCCGGGACCGCTGCAACTGCGCGAATATGACGACGCCCTCGCCCACCATTTCCACGACATCAACGCCGAGTGGATCGAGGCGATGTTCCGGCTTGAGGCGACCGATCGCGAGGTTCTGGAAAATCCCCGAAGCCGGATTGTCGATCCGGGCGGGTGCATCCTGTTCGTCGAAGCTCCCGGGCTCGGCATTGTCGGCACCTGCGCCTTGCAGAAGACCGGCCCGGGCGCCTTCGAGCTGACCAAGATGGGCGTTCGCGAGACCGCACGCGGGCTCAAGGCCGGCGAGTTCCTGCTCGAGGCGATCATCGCACGCGCGCAAGCATTGGAAGCGACCAAGCTCTACCTTCTCACCAACCATGTCTGCGAAGCGGCGATCCACCTCTACGAGAAGCTGGGCTTCGTTCACGACGCCGAGATCATGGCCGACTACGGCGCGCGCTATGAACGTTGCGATGTGGCGATGCGCTATCGGGGCCGATAGGGCCGCTGCGCCACCCCCATTTTCCTTGCTTTCCGCAAGGGTCTCGCCTAGGCGCGCCCCCGTTCTCGCAATCTTTTTGGGTTGAAGGAACCTGCGCGACAGCATGGGGCTGCGCGCGGAAGTCTGCCTCTTGCCCCGCCAGCCCCGGCAATGGTGCCTGGGAAGCGGCAAAAGACCCCGGAAAAACCGGTGGCCGGTAGCACAATGAAACAGGACCTGGATCCACTATGGCAAGCCAAATGCCCACCCGCGCCGATTTCGAGGCGCTCCTCAATGAACAGCTCGGCGGCGCCGGCGACGAAGGCTTCGAAGGCCGCGTCGTCAAGGGCACCATCACCGCGATCGAGAACGGCTATGCCGTGATCGACGTCGGCCTCAAGAGCGAAGGCCGCATCTCCCTCAAGGAATTCTCGCGTGGCGAGGACGACCACGGCCTGACCGTCGGCGGCGAAGTCGAAGTCTTCGTCGACCGCGTCGAGAACGCCGATGGCGAAGCCATGCTCTCGCGTGACCGCGCCCGCCGCGAAGCCGCGTGGGACAAGCTCGAAAGCGAATTCGGCGAAGGCAAGCGCGTCGAAGGCCGCATCTTCGGCCGCGTCAAGGGCGGCTTCACCGTCGATCTCGATGGTGCCGTGGCCTTCCTCCCCGGCTCGCAGGTCGATATCCGCCCGGTGCGCGACGTCACCCCGCTGATGGATGTGCCGCAGCCCTTCCAGATCCTCAAGATGGATCGCCGCCGCGGCAACATCGTGGTCTCGCGCCGTGCGGTGCTCGAGGAAACCCGCGCCGAACAGCGCAGCGAGCTGATCAACGATCTGGTCGAAGGCCAGATCATCGACGGCGTGGTCAAGAACATCACCGACTACGGCGCCTTCGTCGACCTCGGCGGCATCGACGGCCTGCTGCACGTCACCGACATGAGCTACAAGCGCGTCAACCACCCGAGCGAAGTGATCGCCATCGGCGACACCGTGACCGTGCAGATCGTGCGCATCAACGCCGAAACGCAGCGCATCAGCCTCGGCATGAAGCAGCTCGAAAGCGATCCGTGGGATGGCGTTGCCGCCAAGTACCCGGTCGGCCTGAAGCTGTCGGGCCAGGTGACCAACATCACCGAATATGGCGCCTTCGTGGAACTGGAAGCGGGCATCGAAGGCCTCGTCCACGTCTCGGAAATGAGCTGGACCAAGAAGAACGTCCACCCCGGCAAGATCGTCTCGACCTCGCAGGAAGTCGAAGTCATGGTGCTCGAGGTCGACAGCGACAAGCGCCGTATCAGCCTCGGCCTCAAGCAGGCCCAGCGCAACCCGTGGGACGAGTTCGCCGAGAAGCACCCGGTGGGCAGCGTCGTGGAAGGCGAAGTCAAGAACGCGACCGAATTCGGCCTGTTCGTCGGCCTCGACGGCGACGTCGATGGCATGGTGCACATGTCGGACATCGCTTGGGGCATCTCGGGCGAAGACGCGCTGGCGCTCCACCGCAAGGGCGAGATGGTCAAGGCCGTCGTGCTCGATGTCGACGTCGAGAAGGAGCGCATCAGCCTCGGCATGAAGCAGCTCGAAAAGGGCGCGCCTTCGGCTGAAGCGGCCTCGTCGGGCTCGAGCCTGCGCAAGAACCAGACCGTCACCGTCACCGTGCTCGAAGTGCGCGACGGCGGCCTCGAGGTTCAGGTCGGCGAAGATGGCGCGACCGGCTTTATCAAGCGTTCGGACCTCGGCCGCGACCGCGACGAGCAGCGCCCCGACCGCTTCCAGGTCGGCAGCAAGGTCGACGCGATGGTGATCGGCTTCGACCGTTCGAAGAAGCCCAACTTCTCGATCAAGGCACGTCAGATCGCCGAAGAGAAGGAAGCTGTTGCGCAGTTCGGTTCGTCGGACTCGGGCGCCTCGCTCGGCGACATTCTCGGCGCCGCTCTCAAGAAGGGCCAGGACTGATTTTGAGGCGCTCCCGCCTCGGCGGGAGCGTCCTCGGTGGGTCTTTGTTGCCCTACCGCTTCGCTACTTGAGGGCGGGAAGGCAGCAAGCAATCGGCCGCAATAAAGGAAAGGCCCGCCCGCTCACACGAGCAGGCGGGCCTTTCCTATTGGGGCTGGCGACGGTAGGATCGCCCCATGATCTACGTTCACCAGTTCCCCTGCCTCAGCGACAATTACGGCTATCTCGTCCACGACACCGAGAGCCACGAAACCGTCGCGATCGATACGCCCGACGCCAAGGAATACCTGCTCCAGGCCGAGCTCAAGGGCTGGCGCATCACCCAGATCTGGAACACGCACTGGCACCCCGATCATGCGGGGGGCAATGCAGCCATCCAGGAGGCGACCGGCTGCACGATCCTCGGCCCGGCCGAGGTCGCCGGCAAGTTCCCGCTCGATCGCACCGTCGCTCACGGCGATGGGGTGACTATCGGCAGCCTCGAGGCCCGGGTGATCGACGTCTCGGGCCACACCAATGGCCATATCGCCTTCCACCTTCCCGACGCGGGCATCGCCTTCGTCGGCGATTCGGTGTTCGCGCTGGGCTGCGGCCGGATGTTCGAGGGCGAGCCGGAGCAGTTCTGGGCAAGCCTGTCGCGCATCAAGGCCCTGCCTCCCGAGACCCTCCTCTATTGCGCGCACGAATACACCGCCTCCAACGCAAGGTTCGCGCTTCATGCCGATCCCGACAACGCCGCGCTGGCCGCCTATGCCGACGAGATCGCCGCCAAGCGGGCGCGTGACGAATGGACTGTGCCGACGAGGCTGGAGCGCGAGCTTGCCACCAACCCCTTCCTGCGCGCCGATGATCCGGCGATGATGGCGAAGTGGGGCGGCAGCGCACCCCACGAAACCTTCGCGGCGCTCCGCGCGGCCAAGGACAATTTCTAGCCCCATGCAGGCCCTCAGGGTCGAACGCCTGTCGGAGAACCTCTCCGGCGTGACGCTGGCTGACATGCCCCCGCCCGCCCGCGCGCCGGGTGAGGTGCTCGTGGCGGTGCGTGCGGCCTCGCTCAACTTCCCTGACCTCCTGATGACGCAGGGGGGCTATCAGTTCAAACCCGAGATACCCTTCACAAGCGGGCTCGAATTCGCCGGCGAGGTGCTGGAAGCGGACCGGGACAGCGGCTTTGCTCCCGGCGACCGGGTCATGGGCGGCAACAAGACCGGCGCTTTCGCTGAAGTCGCCTGCGTTCCCGCCGAAAAGCTTTCGCCGATGCCGCAGGGCATGGACTTCCCCGCCGCCGCCGCGATGGGGGCGGCCTACTCCACGGCTTACACCGGCCTCGTCGAACTCGGGCAGATGCAGGCGGGCCAGTGGGTACTGGTCCACGGCGCCAGCGGGGGCGTGGGCCTTGCCGCCTGCGACCTGGCGCGCGCGCTCGGCGCGCGGGTGATCGCCACGACGGGCAGCGCGGACAAGCAGGCGCGGATCGCTGCCCTCGCCCGCCCGGATGCTGTCATCCTTGCCGAGGGGCGCTTCCGCGAGACTGTGGCCGAACGCACCGGCGGCCGCCTCGCCGATATCGTGTTCGACCCCGTCGGCGGCGACGTGTTCGACGAATCGACCCGCTGCGTCGCCTTTGGCGGGAAGCTGATGGTGGTCGGCTTCACCAGCGGGCGGATCGCCGAGGTTTCCACCAATATCCCGCTGATCAAGGGCTTCTCGATTGTCGGCCTGCGCGCGGGCGAATATGCCCGCCGCTTCCCCGAGCGCGGGCAGGCGATCAGCCGCGCCATCAACGCACTTGCCCAGGCGGGCGCGATCAGTCCTGCGATCGACCGCATTCTGCCCCTCTCGCGCTGGAAGGAAGGGTTCGAAGCGATGGCGAACCGCGAGCTCGTCGGCAAGGTGGTGTTCGTGCCGGGGGCTGAGGCCGGTCAGTAGAGGTATTTGTCCTCGCGCACCGTGAAAATCAGGTTGTAGCCGCCGCCCGGCGTCCTGATCAGCTTGGGCTTCTTTTCCCCTTCGCGCCAGACAAGCATCAGCCCCTGCGAAGTCGTGTCGATCACCCCGCCAGTGCCCGTACCGATCACCGAGCCGGAGGGCGCGGTATCGCGCTCCGGCTCTCCCAGCTCGGCTTCGAACGGCGCGCGCAGGCGGTCAAAGCAATGGGGCGGGGCCTGCGATCCCATGAAGGAGATCGTCACCAGCCCGCCCTTGCCTGTGCGGTAGCCGAACGGCGCGGGGCAACCGGGAATCATTTCCATCCGGCGTTTGGGCAGGCTGTCCATGAACGCCTTGGCCTCAGCCCTGGGGGTGGCGGTGGTGAAGTGACCCCACAGCTCGACGGGGGCTGCCTATGCCGCGAGCGCCGAGGGACCAGCGGCCATGGCGCCAAGCAGGGCCGGGGCAAGGATGGCACGATGCGATGGCATCCCAGGCTAGACAAGCGGGGACGAGACCGTCAAGCAACCGGAACCCAGCGGCCCGGAAAGAAAAAGGGCGGCCTCGCTGGACCGCCCCCCTCTTCGTAACCGGATGAAATCGTCTCTTACAGCGAGGCGATGACTTCGTCGGCGAGCTTCTTGTCGGCCTTGCCGTCATGCGCCTTGGCGATGAGCACCTTGGAAGCGGCGGCGGCGGCGGCGACCGCACGGGCCTTGACCTCGGCAACCGCAGCGCGCTCG
>JACCDK010768795.1_pt1 | contig 11781 bp, 9 predicted proteins | sample 7445871 | NCBI WGS metagenome assembly JACCDK01 (sample SAMN15323436, study PRJNA562643) | freshwater metagenome | isolation source: river surface water | place: USA:Blue River Watershed | collected 2017-08-15
CAGTGATGTACGACCTGGTTCCATGGGCAATTTATTCTCACCCAGAAGTTGCATGGGCAGGGCCTTCTGAAGAGGCGGCAATTGCGGCAGGCCACGACGTTGTAGTTGCAAAACACGCGTTTCGTTCGAATCGTCGCGCAATGATTTTGGGCGAAACTGATGGTCTGGTGAAGATCATTGCGAAGAAGAACGCAGACGGAACTGCTGGACAGGTACTTGGCGTACACATGGTTGGTCCGTGGGTTACCGAGCAGTTGTCGGGTGGCTACTTAGCGGTGAACTGGGAAGCAACAGTGGATGAAATTGCAGAATTCATTCAGCCGCACCCTTCGCTTTCTGAAACATTTGGAGAAACTGTGCTGTCGCTTACTGGCCGCACCATTAACGGTTAATCGTTCGAGCAGAGGAGCATCATGGCTGAGATCACACTTCCACAACTTGGAGAAACGGTCACCGAAGGAACGATTACGCGTTGGTTCAAAAAAGTTGGCGACACGATTGCTGCTGACGAGCCACTGTTTGAAGTTTCTACGGACAAAGTTGATACTGAAGTACCGTCACCAATTGCGGGAGTATTGACAGAAATTCGTGTTGCTGAGGGTGAGACCGTTGCGGTTGGCACAGTGATTGCGGTTGTTGGTGGAGCAGGTGCAGCACCGGCTCCGACTCCAGCACCAGTGGCGGCACCTGCACCAGCTCCGGCTCCAGTTGCTGCACCGGCACCAGCCCCAACTCCTGCGCCAGCGCCTGTTGCGACTCCGGCACCGGCACCAGCGCCTGTTGCGACTCCTGCGCCAGCGCCAGTAGCGCAATCGAACAAGTTGCTTTCGCCAGTTGTTCGTCGTTTAGTAAATGATCACAGCATCAACATTGATGCGCTTCAAGGCACCGGACCTGGTGGACGAATTACTCGAGAAGATGTACTTGACTACATCGATCGCAATGGACTGGCCGCACAACCTTCAGCGCCAGTTGCAGCACCCGCGCCAACACCAGCTCCAGCTGTAGCTCCTGCTCCAGCTCCTGTTGCGACACCGGCACCTGCGCCTGCACCAACGCCGGCACCTGCCGTTGCGCCTCGTCCGGATTCAACTCTTGGAGATCGCGAGCAAGTCATTCCGTTGTCGAAGATTCGCAGGCTTACTGGCTCGCACATGGTGATGTCGCTTGAAACAAGTCCGCATTCATTCACAGTTGTTGAAGTTGACTATGCAAACGTCGACAAAACTCGCAGTTCGGTAAAGGAATCGTGGAAAACGAGCGAAGGTTTCAGCCTGACGTACTTGCCGTTTATTAGTCGCGCAGTAGTAGATGCTCTTTCCGAGTTCCCACATTTGAACGCAAGCATTGAAGGCGACAACTTAATTGTTCATAGCTATGTTGACTTAGGCATTGCGGTTGACCTTGACTACGCAGGACTACTGGTTCCAGTGGTGCGCAGCGCCGATGCAAAGCGATTGCGCGCAATTGCACGCGAGATTCACGATCTTGCATCACGTGCACGCGGTCGCAAGTTGTCACCAGATGAAATAAACGGTGGAACATTTACGCTGTCAAACAATGGTTCGGCTGGTGCGTTGATTGCAATGCCAATTATCAATCAGCCACAAGTTGCCATTTTGTCAACCGATGCAATTGTGCGTAAGCCAGTTGTTGTTGCCATGCCAGATGGAAGCGAAAGCATTGCCATTCATCCAATGGGTCACTTGTCAATGTCGTGGGATCATCGAGCATTTGACGGTGCGTATGCAGGTCGATTCCTTTCGCGTGTGAAGCAAATTCTTGAAACACAGGACTGGTCAGCCGAGCTGTAAAGCCAGCTTGCCAGAACACTCATGAGCACCCCCGCCTCGCCGCTTCATGTGAGATGGCTGGGTCGTGTTCCATATTCTGAAGCGCTCGCTGTTCAGCAAGCAGTGTTCGAGCATGGCGTAGATCAGCATCTACTGCTCGTTGAACATCAGCATGTGTTCACCTATGGGAAACAAGCCAACCTTGAACAGAATCTGAAATGCAATCCTGCTGAAGTTGGAGCAGATCTTGTTTCGGTTCATCGCGGTGGAGACATCACGTATCACGGACCAGGGCAGTTGGTTGGCTATCCGTTATTGAACTTGAGTGCAAAACATGGTGAAAGCGGACCGGCAGATACTTCTGCGTACATTCATGATGTTGAACAGTTGGTTATTGACACGCTGAGCGAACTTGGTTTGCAAAACGCAAGTCGAAAAACTGGATTTCCTGGAGTGTGGCTAGACGCAGAGACTTCTCAGGCACGCAAGATATGTGCCATCGGTGTTCGTGTGGCGCGTGGAGCAAGCGAACGACGAACCATGCACGGATTTGCGCTCAATGTGACTACGGATTTGAGTTACATGCGCGAGCACATTGTGCCCTGCGGAATTGCAGAATATGCAGTGACTTCTCTGGCGGAGGAGGGGATTGCCACAACAATGTTTGATGTAGTCAATGTTGTGAGCAAGCTTGCAATAAAGAAGTGGGGGAATGAATTTTCGACGCGACACGACGTCGCTTGGGCGCACCAACCAGAACGTGATGGATTGAGCATTTCTGTGCGCAAGCCTGATTGGATTCGCCCGCACGTAAACCACACCAGTGAGGTGTTGCTCACAAAGAAGACCCTTCGTGACTTGAATTTGGTGACCGTGTGTGAAGAAGCCGGATGCCCGAATTTGAGCGAGTGTTGGAAAGACGGCACTGCAACGTTCATGGTGTTGGGCGACAGATGCACGCGTGCTTGTGGGTTTTGTTTAATTGATACGCGCAAGCCATTAGCGCCAGATGTACACGAGCCAATGCGCGTTGCCGAAGCAGTGAAACGAATGGGATTGGAATTTGCCGTTCTTACCATGGTGGCTCGAGATGATCTTGCCGATGGCGGAATGCAACACGTTGCCGACACCATTCGTGCGATTCGAAATGAAAACCCAGGCGCGCAAGTTGAGGCGTTGATTTCGGATGCAAAAGGCACCAATTCCTTGGACGCAGTTTTGAACGAGCGTCCAGACGTGTTGAACCACAACATTGAAACAGTTGCACGACTGCAGCGCATGGTGCGGCCTTCAGCCGGATATGCACGCAGCCTTTCGGTGTTGGCGCGCTCACGCGCAGCGGGGCTGACCACAAAATCGGGATTAATGCTTGGTCTTGGCGAAACGCGAGAAGAAGTAGAAGCAACGTTGCTTGATCTTGCGAGCATTGGTGTAAACATTGTGACCATTGGTCAATATCTACGTCCGAGCGCTCAACACCTTCCTGTGGTGCGCTATGCCGAACCAGCAGAGTTTGAGCACTACAAAAAGTTAGGTGAAGGTCTTGGTATCAATCATATTGAATCAAGCCCGCTCACTCGTTCGAGTTATCACGCAAAAGACGCACATCGAAATTCATCCTCATTACTTCACGCATAAAGGTAAATATGACAACTACATCACTTCGCGAAATTGCAGGAACTATTCAGTCGCAACGCACGGTTGAAGGCGGCGGGTTCACGGTCCGTCGTCCGTTTCCGACCGCACAACTCGATCAAATTGACCCATTTTTGTTGCTTGATGAAATGGGGCCTGCGGATTATGCGCCAGGCAAAGCTGTCGGTGCACCAAGCCATCCGCATCGTGGATTCGAGACGGTGACATACATGTTGTCGGGCAGCATGGTGCACGAAGACTCAACGGGCACAAAAGCAGTTATCAAAAAAGGCGGTGTGCAGTGGATGACTGCAGGCTCTGGAGTTATTCATAGCGAGTTACCAACTGACGACATGATGAAACTCGGTGGCCGAATGCACGGTTTTCAGTTATGGGTGAATTTGCCTGCAGCAAAGAAAATGATTGATCCTCGCTATCAAGGGTATGAGGCAGAAGAAATGGCCACTGTGCAATTAGCAAAGGGCGGACACATTCGAGTGGTTGCAGGCGTAGTGCATGGTGCAAAAGGTCCTGTTGAAACAACTTCGCCAATGACGTATGCGCATGCCGTGCTGGAAGTTGGTGATGTTGTGGAGTGGCTACCCGAAGAAGGACATACCGCTCTCATTCATGTATTTGACGGCGAAGCGCGCGTGAATGAATCGACGAGTGTCTCTGGCGAAATGGTGGTGTTGCAGCGAACAGCAGGTTTGGTGCGCGTTGAAGCAACGACATCTGCTGCGCAAATTCTGATTATGGGCGGCTTGCCACTCGGTGAGCCAATGGTTCGCTATGGTCCATTCGTCATGAATACCAAACAAGAGATCATCACTGCTGTCGAGGAATTTAACGACGGCAAGTTGGTGAAGGTGGGGAAGAACAGTCTGTGAGTTCAACTATTGCCACTACTTCCGATTACATCGAGCGCATAGCAAAAGTTCGCGCCGCTATGAGTGCGCAACAAGTTGATGCCGCATTGCTCTCGGTTGGCCATGATTTGCCGTATTTGTCGGGTTATGAAGCAATGCCACTCGAGCGTCTGACCATGTTGGTAGTTCCACGCAGCGGGCAAGTGAGCATGGTGGTTCCGAGGCTTGAAGTTCCGCGCGTTGTTGCACAGCCAGAAGTGTTTTCAATTGTTCCGTGGAATGAAACAGACAACCCGATTGCAATCGTTGCGAAGTTGTTGGGCGATGCCAAGCGAATTGCGGTTGGCGATCAGATGTGGGCTCGATTCCTGGTGGAACTGCTGCCACATGTTCCAGGAGCAACGTTCACTCGCGCGGTTGATGTTGTTGGCGTGTTGCGCATGTCGAAGGACGCAAGTGAAATTGCGGCACTTCGCACTGCTGGCGCCGCGGCCGACAGAGTCGCTGCGCAATTGCATGCAGGAAAAATTCCACTTATTGGTCGTACTGAGGCCGCAGTTTCTGCTGATATCTCTGCGCGCTTGATTGCAGAAGGTCACAATGTGGTGAACTTTGCAATTGTCGCTGCTGGAGAAAATGCTGCCAGCCCGCACCATCACGCTGGATCACGAGTAATTCAAGCCAATGAAATTGTGTTGTGTGATTTTGGTGGAACCTTGAATGGTTATTGCAGCGACATAACAAGATGCGTATTTACAGGCCCGATATCTAGCGATGTTGCCGATGCCTATGCGGTGCTCTTTGAATCGCAGGCCGCTGGAGTTGCTGCAGGGGTAGTTGGGAATGCTTGCGAAGATGTTGACCGCGCGTCACGGGCAGTGATTGAAAAAGCCGGATATGGCGAGTATTTCGTGCATCGCACCGGACATGGAATTGGCATGGAAGCCCACGAAGAGCCGTACATGGTGAGTGGCAACAAACTTCCAATTGCTGCTGGTCACGCATTCAGTGTTGAGCCAGGCATTTATATTCCCGGCAAGTGGGGTATGCGTTTGGAAGACATTGTTGTAGCAACAGCAAGTGGACCAGACTCCATGAATACGGCAAACCACAATTTGATCGTCGTCGAAGCCTAAGTTCTTCAGGTCATGATTCGTTTAGAAGCGGCAACAGTGATGTTGCAGTGGGCCGTTGGTGGTCTTGCCTTTTTGTGGTTCACTACGCGCCGAAACGAAGTTGGTGCTGGTTACGGCATGTTGCTCCGCATTACCTATGGCGCGTTTGCAGTAATCGCAGTGGTGCTGGGCAATCGCTACGGAATCAGCATTGTTCGTGAGGCTTCTAGCGTTGCGGTTGCCATAGCTGCATTCGTGCTGATTCGAAACAAGAGATCAAAGTTCGACTTAATTGCGCCACTTCTTGGTGTTCCCGGAATCATTGCTGCAGGAATTTCTGCAGTAAGCGACGGCAGTGGCGGCGATGTCGTTGTGTCGTTGTTGCGAATTGTTGTTGGAACGCTGTTCCTTGGTGCAGTGAGCGACACCATGTTGTTAGGGCACTGGTACTTGGTGCAACCAGGCATGCCAAGGAAGTTGATTAATGAAATAACATCCGCAGTGATTTACATGTGGCCACTTGAGGTATTGGTGCTGCTTTTGCCAACAGGAATGATCAGTGTGCTGAATGGAACCATTGATGACGGCTGGGATGGCGTGCTCGGTTGGTTCTGGCTTGCATCGGCGGTGGTAACGGGAGTACTTGCACTAGTAACGCGTGCGGCGCTGAAAGAGAGAAGCTATTCAGCGGTAATGGCTGCAACCGGTTTGATGTACTTGGCAATTCTCACTGCGTTTTGCACTGACATTGTTGGGCGTGCGTTACTCGCCTAAAGCGGTGAGTGCGGCGCTACAAGCGCCCATGGTCGTGAGCGTTCCATTGCTAGTCCAAGTTCCAGTAGCAATTGCTCGCTGAAATGACGCCCGTTTACCTGTAATGCCACAGGTAGCCCGTCGATAAGTCCTGATGGAATAGAAATTGCTGGGTTGCCATACATGTTTGCTGGGAACGTGAGTTTCCCGTTGTTGCCCATTCCTGCTTCAATTCCGCCAAAGTTTGATGGCAATGGGCCGTCCGCATTGAATGCAATATCGGGGTTGCTTGCCGTAATGACGAAATCGACCTGTTCAAATATTTCATGCATTCGTTGATTGAGCGCGGCGCGTCGCGACTCGATCTTTGCGCGAGCTTCAGCCCCGTACTTTCCGAGAGTTGCTTCAATGCCAAATCGCATTTCTGGTGTGAGCACATCGGCGCATGCTGGCCAATGATCTGCCAGCTGCATCTGAATTTCAATCATTCCACTGATTGACCATGCAGCTCCCATACTGGGAAGCGTGGTGTCGACGGAGATGATCTGTATTCCTGTTATGGACGCAAGATGTTGCGCATATTCCTCGAGTTGTTGCCACATTGCGGGAGAGACCACTGCACCTCCCCAGTTTGGTGCGAGCACAGCTGTTTTGCCACGTAGCGAGTTGGCGTGACTTCCTAATTCGTGTTCCCAGTTATCAACACGTTGCAGACTGAGCGGGTCTCGCGAGTCATGCCCGTTGCATACGTCGAACCAACGTGCAGTATCTCGAATGCTGCGCGCCATTACCCCTGTATTGACGGTGAGATTTCCAAGTTCGGTATGTGGCGCTCGCGGAATTCTGCCAAACGTTGCCTTTAGTCCAACAAGGCCGGTGAAACCTGCAGGAATTCGAATTGAACCCCCGCCATCTCCACCAGTTGCAATAGTGACGAGACCACCGGCAACTGCTGCGGCGCTTCCACCAGATGATCCACCTGGTGTGCGTCCCATTTGCCACGGGTTATGTGTTGCACCATTCAAAACCGTGCGAGTGACATTGACGCCACCGAATTCGCTTGCGGTGCATAAGCCGATTGCATTTGCTCCACCGGCTTGCGTTGCTCGCTCGACCATAACTGATGTGTGCGTTGCTTTGCGATCTGCAAAGACCACGCATGCTTCTGTGTACGGCCAACCCTGCACAGCATCAAGTTCTTTTACTCCAAGCGGAATTCCGCCAAATGGTTTTGACACATCGGCAGACTTTGCTCGTTGTACTGCGCCTTCTGGATCAAGAAATGAAAATGCATTTAGCGAACTCTTCTCAATGGCGTTTAACGAAGCTTGCAATTCTTCTAACGGGGAGCGCTCTTTGTTGCGAAAGGCATTTACAAGCGAGCATGCGTCGCCCATCCACGGAGTGTCAGTTGTGCTCATTGTCTTAAAATAGTCGCCAAAAACGCTCTATCTATTAGTGTGGTGAGGCGTTATGGATACCAAAGCCTTTCTCGGAATAGAGCCAAAGGGAATTCATTCGGCCACAAACGGTCAGTGGACGATGGTCGTTCGAACTGGGCTCGTAACAGGTGGCAACTTTCTTTGGGGTGGTTGTGGGTTGGCGGCAGCGGTGGCAGCGATTGAAGAACTGTCTGGCCGCACGTGTGTGTGGGCAACTGCCCAGTACTTGTCCTATGCGCGAACCGGCGAAACCATGGATATCGATGTCACGCTTGCCGTTGTCGGACATCAGATCACTCAGGCGCGCGCTGTGTGTCACGTGGGAGATCGCGAGATTCTCACTGTGAACGCAGCAGTTGGAGAGCGACCATTTGAATATGCACATTCATTCGTGAAGATGCCCGATGTGCCGCCACCAAGTGCTTTGAAGCAACGCGCACATCGGAGTGATGTTTCAAACACTATTCACGAAAAAATGGAAGAGCGTTTTGTTATTGGGCGAGAGCTTGAAGAGTTAGATGAAATCCCTAATGACGGTCGAACCTTGATGTGGGCTCGTATTCCTGAAGTGATCGATGGCGTGGACACGGCAACCTTGGCAGTGTTGGGCGACTTTGTGCCGATGGGAGTTGGCCAAGCACTCGGTATACGTGGAGGCGGAAACAGCCTTGATAACACGCTTCGCGTGGTTCGTCTCGTTTCCACCAAGTGGGTGTTGTTAGCCATACATATCCAAGGCGTGGAACGCGGCTTCGGGCACGGAACAGTAAACATGTTCGCTGAGGACGGAACGTTCCTTGCCACAGCAAGTCAAAGTTGTATTGCTCGAATGTGGAAGGAACCAAAATGATTCGTCGAAACGGAATGACCGTTCCACTGCCCGGACACTTACATGACCACAAAGAAAAGTATGCGCAGTTGGCCGATTGGGGATACAGCGATATTTGGTCCGCTGAGACCGACGGAGCAGATGCGTTCACTCCGTTGGCTTTAGCCGCAGCTTGGGAGCCTCGCCTTCGACTTGGAACCGCAATTGTTCCTGCATACACACGCACTGCTCCCGTGATTGCACAAAGTGTTGCCGCACTTGCCGATGCTGCGCCGGGCCGTTTTGCAATCGGAATCGGTTCATCAAGCAATGTGATTGTGGAACGTTGGAACGGCGTGCCGTTCGTCGACCCATACAAAAAAGTGCGTGACGTAGTTCGGTTCATGCACGATGCGTTTTCGGGTGAGAAGATCACGAAGGAATACGACACGTTCAAAGTTGATGGATTTCGCTTGAGTATTAAGCCGGCACAAAAACCGACAATTCTCATCGCAGCACTTCGAGAAGGAATGCTGAAGTTGGGTGCTCGCGAAGCAGACGGCGTGATTATTAACTGGCTGAGCGCGCAAGACGTAACCAAGGTTGCAAAAGTGGTGAACGATGCTGCAAACGGAGTGGAGAAAGAAATTACGGCGCGCATTTTTGTGTGCCCAAGCGAAGACACCGAAGTGGTGCGTGCGGGTGCTCGATTCGCAATTGCTGCATATATGAACGTTCCTGTATACGCCGACTTCCATCGCTGGATGGGCCGAGCGCCATTGATGCAGGGAATGTGGGATGCATGGAAGGCCGGAGATCGCAAAGCAGCGTTGGCCGCGATTCCTGATCAAGTAGTGGATGAATTAGTGGTACATGGCAGTCCAGCGCACTGCCGCGACATCATTTCTGAGTATTTCAAGAATGGTGTGACCACCTCTTCGTTGGCGATTCTTCCTCTTGATCCACAGCTGGATTATTGGAAGTCGGTTCAAGCACTTTCACCAAGTGCAAGCTGACACTTCGGTTCTGCTGTGACGTCAATAGAGTCCGATACCGAGGTCGCAGCACGGCTCGAATTTGAAGAGACACAGCGCAGCGAAGGCTGGAGGTTGCTGCGCGCTGCGCTACGAATGCAGCGCCGCAATTTGTTGCTCGGCGCGTTGGTCGGAATCCTGTGGGCTTCATTCAAGGTGGCAGTTCCACAAATGACCAAATATGCCATTAACGATGGCATTGAAAAGAATGGTCCGTTATTGCAGTGGGCATTGATTATTGGCGGACTCGGCGTGCTCACTGGTGTGCTGTCAGGAATGCGTCGCTACATCGCGTTTCGTGAGAGCCGATGGGCTGAAACCTTGTTTCGTGAGCGGCTGTTCTCGCATGTCTTGAATTTGCACGTTGGCTATCACGACAAAGCGCAAACGGGTCAGTTAATGAGTCGAGCATCGAGTGACCTGATGCAAATTCAAGGATTCATTGTGATGATTCCGATCACGCTGTCAAACGTGATTCAGATTTTTGCTGTTACTGCCATTCTGTTCATTACTGATCCGATCCTGGCAATCGTCGCCCTTATTCCTTTGCCATTTGTCAATCTTTCGGCACGACGGTTCAGTCATCGAATCCATCCTGCATCAATTGCGGTCCAAGCAGAACAGGCACAACTGGCGAACGTTGTCGAAGAAAGTATTTCTGGTGTGCGTGTAGTGAAGGGCTTTGGCGCCGAGCAGGTGCAGTTCGAGAAACTTGAAAAAGAGGCTGACGATATTTTGCGGGAATCAATGAAGGCCGCACGTATTCGCTCCAGCTTTATGCCTGCTATTGATGTGTTGCCTGCGCTTGGATTGGTTGCAGTCCTTGGAGTTGGCGGTCATCGTGTGCTGAATGGTGATTTAACCATTGGTGACCTCGTTGCATTCAATGTGTATCTCACCTTGCTCATTTGGCCATTGCGCAATATCGGCATGATTGTTGCTCTTGGGCAGCGCGCTGCTGCTGCTCTCGTTCGAATTAACGAAGTCATGTCGACACCGTCTGAAATCACTGATCCTGTTCAACCAAAGACATTGCCGCAACAGACGGCAGAACCGGTTGGAGCTGTGAAGTTTGACAAAGTGGTGTTTGGCTACAACCCAGAATTCCCAGTGCTTCGAAACTTCAGTATGGAGATACGAGGTGGCGAAAGCATCGCCATCGTTGGGGCAACCGGTTCGGGGAAATCAACTGTTACTCGGTTGTTGTTGCGGTTCTACGACACCCAAAGCGGTCACGTGTTTCTCGATGGAATTGATGTGCGCAAATTGAAGCTTTCAGATTTGAGGAAGCACATTGGCGTTGTTTTTGAGGACACTGTGTTGTTTAACGACTCGGTGCGCAACAACATTGCTTTCGCTAAGCCAGATGCGGGTGACGATGAAATTGAACGCGCCGCAAAGTTGTCGGGTGCTCACGACTTTGTATTACAACTGCCAAACGGATACGAAACGGTGATTGGCGAGCGTGGCTTTTCGCTTTCGGGTGGACAACGTCAACGAATAGCGATTGCACGAGCAATCGTGGCTAACCCAAGGGTGCTGGTGCTTGACGATGCCACAAGTGCAGTTGACCCAAGTAAAGAGGGCGAAATTCGTGACGCAATGAAGACGGTCATGACTGGTCGAACCACCATCGTGATCGCACATCGTCCCGGAACAATTGCCCTTGCAGACCGCGTGATTTTGCTGGATGAAGGCAAAGTGGCAGCCATTGGCACGCATGATGAACTTGTCGCATCGAATGCTCGATATCGCGAAGTGCTCGCAAGTATGAGTGCACCTGAAGAAACAGGCAAGGTGAACTGACATGTGGTCGCAAAGTGGCGTAACCGATGAGGACCGACTCAGCAGGGCACAGGCTCGAACGGTAATTGGTCGAGTATTCAAAATGGCTGCGCCATTTCGCAAAACGATGTACGTGGCTTTTGCCTGTGTGTGCGTTACCACGCTGTGTGCGCTAGCGGGCCCGCTGCTTGTGCGTCGAGGAATTGACCTTGGCATTCGCGGAAAAGATCCAACTTCACTCAATATTTCGGTGGGCATGTATTTGCTTGTCGCACTTATTGCATATGTCTTCGGTCGTGCCCAGTTTCTGTATTTGAATAGAACAGGCGAATCATTCCTTCGTGTGCTGAGGCTTGCAGTATTCCGCCAAATGCAGCGTCAGAGCATGGCTTTTTACGATCGCAATAAAGCCGGGGTGTTAGTTGCGCGGATGACCGCAGATATTGAATCAATGGCAGAACTCGTGCAGTGGGGGCTTCTGCAGTTCCTAGCAGCAGGAATGCTGATCGTATTTGCGTTAGTTCTGCTTGCCACATTGAGTTGGCAG
>JACCDK010095092.1_pt1 | contig 11779 bp, 9 predicted proteins | sample 7445871 | NCBI WGS metagenome assembly JACCDK01 (sample SAMN15323436, study PRJNA562643) | freshwater metagenome | isolation source: river surface water | place: USA:Blue River Watershed | collected 2017-08-15
CATAACTTGCTCCAGCTTCTAATGCAGCAATCGCGAAAGCATTGCCATTGAAATTGGGTCCTTTTAATGCGAAATATAAATCACCTTGTTGGAGTTTTCTGGTATCTGTTACAACAGAAGGATGTGCAGCGTAAATAGAATATAAATCTTCGATTGATCCAAGCTTCATAGCAATTGAGTTTAGCTTTTTGCCTTCAATAAACAAGTAGCAGTTGCTACGAGCCCTTCTTCTCTACCTGTAAAACCCATCGTTTCTGTCGTGGTTGCTTTGATAGAAATATCCTTATTACCTATATGTAAAATGGAAGCGATACATTCCTGCATCGCAATAACGTAAGGCTTAATTTTTGGTGCTTCTAGACAAAGCGTGGCGTCTATATTGACAATTTGATAGCCTTCTGCAGTGATTAAATCGTATGTTCTTTGTAATAAAATCTTACTATCAATATTCTTAAATGCATTGTCAGTGTCTGGGAAATGTGTGCCAATATCACCTAAGCTTAATGCGCCTAATAAAGCATCACAAATTGCGTGAAGTAATACATCTGCATCACTATGGCCCAATGCTCCTTTGTGGTGTGGGATAAGAACGCCTCCAATCCATAAATCTCTACCCGCTACTAATTGATGAAAATCGATTCCTGATCCTATGCGTAAATTCATTAAAATTTATTTTTGAGTCTCTGCCATAAATTAGGCTGCTCTTCCTTGGCATCTGGCGTATCCATTCCAAAAGCAGAAATAGCACATCTAAATCCAATTGTACTGGTAGATTGATCTTGATCTAAATACCTCCTAGTTCCTGGATTTAACCAATATGGACGATCTTTCCAGCTTCCACCTTTGTAGACTCTTGATTTGTTAGAGATCATTGTATTGGTTCCAGTTTCGTAGCTGGATGTATTGGCATCATCACCATCCAACACATTGTTGCCTCTATATGGATTAAAATCATCCATGTCGATACTATTCATTGGGCGATAGATATCTGCAACCCATTCATTGACATTGCCACTTAGATTATATAAGCCCAATGGGTTTTGTAGAAAACTATTGATTTTACTCGGGAAACCAGCACCGTCATTACCGTAACCAACCATGCCCATATAATCGCCACTACCATTTTTGAAATTGGCCATGAACATACCTCGTTTGCTTCCTTCTTTTTTACCAATCTTACCAGTTGGGTTGTTTCTTAGGCCATCATTGCCATTTGAGCTCCAAGGATAAGGGGAATTAGAAGAGATGATACTCGCATTAGGTGTCCCTGAGTTGGGTCCAGCTTTTGGGTTATTAAAATTCGAGATATAATTCTTTCCACTAGAAACTTTTGCTGCATATTCCCATTCTGCTTCTGTTGGTAATCTAAAATCAGGAATTAACACATAATCCCCTAAGTTCTTGTTCTTTACTTTTGTAGTAGGAGTGATTGGGGTCGTTTTTTTATTGCTATCAACCAAACTATTACTTGATTCCATCTTTCCTAAATAGGGTTTGGTTGGATCAATTAAACCGTATTTGATTAAAGTTTTTTCATTTGCTCTATCCGTTCTCCACCTGCAATAAGCATTGGCTTGTTCCCAACTTACACCAACAACAGGATAGTCATCAAATGCTTTATTTCTAAAATAGCCTTCCACCATTGGTTCATTGTAAGCAAGATCGGTCCTCCATACTAATGTATCTGGAAGCGCTGCTTTTACCATTGAATCTTTCCCTAATGGCAAAAAAACACGTTCAAGCCATTTTACATAATTTCTGTATTGCTTGTTACTTACTTCGTATTGGTCAATTCTAAAAGAACTCACAGTGACTCTTCTCAAATTATTGTTCCAGTCACCCATGATATTTTCCTGGTTCATGCCCATGGCAAATGTACCACCTCTAATCAAAATGGTGCTATCATAGGGGTCATCTTTGTCGGCAAATGCAACTTGATTGCTTTGTTTACTGTCGAATTCAGCGATCATTTTTGGACCTAAAAAAAGTACCGCAAAAAATAATAATATGCTATTAATAAAGTTCATCTGTTTTGTTTAATCAGTGCTGTTTAAAATCTTCTGCGAATATACTTGCTTTTTCACTCAATTATTCAAATGCAAATAGATTCTTATGTTAGTAAAACCCTAATTTTAGGGTATGAGACTTCCCGTTTTAACATTTTTTTTAATTGGATACTGCTTTCCTGTTTTGGGATGGGGACAGGTAGGCATGCTTTCGAAAGGAAATTGGGTTAAAATAGCGGTGCCAAACGAGGGTGTTTATCAGATGACTGGTGCACAATTTAAAGCGATGGGGTTTGCAGGCAAATTGAATGCAAATCAAGTGCAGTTATTTGGAATGGATTTGACAAAACTTAGCGAAAAAGTACCCAATGCATTGCCTGATAGTTTAACAGAAATTGCCATTGAAATGCAAGATGGGGGAGATGGGATTTTTGACGATCAAGATCAATTTTTGTTTTATGCACAAGGGCATTATCAATGGATCAAGTCAGCTTTGGATGAAGCACCAATTCGTCAAAAAATCACAAGCAATGATTCCTTATATTTTTTCCTACGTATTGGAACGAATGGAAAAAGAATTACAAGTTTTAATAAGTCTGGCCCTTCATCAAAAATAGTACAAACCTATGCAGCTAAATGGTTGATCGAAAAAGATACAATCAATATTTTAAGTAGCGGTAAAATTTGGTTAGGGGATCCCATGGGGACTGGTATTGGTAAAAAAACGACGCAGTCCTTCTCGCTAAATATGGAAGGTTTACAGTTCAATGCGCCGATCATTTTTCAGAGTCAATTGGCTGCTTCGGCTTATCTAAAAAACGCAGCATTTGCAATAAAGTTGAATGATCAAATATTGAGTACAAAAATAATAGACTCTGTTACTGGAAATATTTTTGAAGATGCCTATAAAATAGAATTTGATAGCAGTTCCATTTGGTTAGATAAAACTAAAGTGCAGAAAGTGGGGCAAAGCTTGAGCAATGTGAACCTGCAGGTTGATTTTAATGCAACAACCGGCTCCACGGGTTGGATAGATTATATGGCATTGCATGGACAAAGAACGATTGGATATTGGGGCAATACAGGATTTGGGTTTGACTACCAATCTACTAATCCAGTAGGTCAAACAATTGAATTTGAAATTCAAAATGCAACTACTCAAACCAGGGTTTGGGATTTGAGTCAATACCTTCATCCTGTCGCATTGAGTACACAAATGGGGCCAAATACAATAGCCTCATTTAAAGTTACGGATGCCACACAAAAATATTTTTATGTCTTTGAGGCCAATAAAATCAATTCGGCACAATTCTCCAGTATGATCCGCAATGATAGTAGTTTCTCTGCAAGCCCGGTAGATTATATTATTATTTCGGCACCTGATTATCTTCCTGCTGCAAAGGTCCTTCAAACCTTTCATGAAAAACAAAATGGCTACAAGGTCGGATTATTTAATGCAACACAAGTATACAATGAAATGGCTAGCGGACAAACTTCGCCCATTGCCATTCGAAATTTTATAAAATACATCATTGAACAATCAAAATTAAAAAATCAGGTGAGGCCTGCTTATGTTTTATTGTTTGGTATGGGCAATTTCAATACACAAAAAATTCAAATCAATAAAGAATTACCAGTCTATACAAGTGAGCTCTCCAATGCTATTTTATCTTCCTATAGTTCAGATGATTTTTACGCAATACATCAACCAGGTAATCAAATTCAGTTTACACAGACGATTGATTCTATTAGTTTGGCAATTGGTAGGATTCCAGCAAGAACCATTGCTGAAGCCAATAAAATGGTAGAAAAATTAATCCAATACCAATCCAACAAAAAAATGGGGCTATGGCAAAACCAATTGACTTGGGTTGCAGATGACGGGGATTATAATTTACATCTTCAGGACGCAGAGGAAATCATTGGAAATTTAAAATTAAAAGCAACGAAGTGGAATCATAAAAAATTGTATTTAGATTTATTTAAAGCGAGCCAAACATTGACTGGGAATACCTATCCTGATGTAAATAAGGCAATACAAGAATCGATACAAACCGGCACCTTGGTCTTGAACTATACAGGTCATGGAAATTATTTACGCTTAACAGAGGAGGCGGTGATTTCTAAATCAGAAATGCAGTCTTGGAATAATGCGGGTAAATTACCAATTATGGTTACGGCCTCTTGTGATTTTGCACCATATGACCAACCCGGAGCTGCTCCAATTGGTTTTGATGCTTTGATGCAAAATGACAAAGGAATTATTGCATTGGTGGCAGCCAATAGACTTGTCTTTGCATATAGTAATAAGCAAATTAATGATGCATTTATGCAGGCATTATTGGTGCCTAATTCAAATGGTCAATTTAAGACAATTGGGCAAGCGCTGCAAACAGCAAAGAATTATAATTTTAATAGAAATGGGGATCGCTTAAATGCATTTAAGTTTGGCTTATTAGGTGATCCTGCTATGCGCATCGTACAGCCAAAATACCAAATTAATTGCACGGAGTTGAATCAAACACCTTGGACAGACACCTTGAATTTAAAAGCTGGTGGCAAGTATACAATCAAAGGAAATGTATCAGCAAAAAAACAAGTAATTCAAAATTTCAAAGGTGTGGTAGAAATGGTTTTATGGGACGCGCCTAGCACAAAAAAAACTTTAGCGAATCAAATGAATAGTCAGTCTGTTGCCGTCGAAACGCAGGAGCAGGCGCTATTTAAAGGAAAGGCAACAGTGCAAAATGGACAATTTGAAATCAGTTTCATCCTCCCTATCAATCTTCCTTCTTCCGATGTTGCTGCACTTAAATTACAGTTATATGCCTACAATGATACTGCAGATGCGAGCATGCAATTTCAGTCCATCTACATTCAAGGTTCAACTGTACAAAATAAACAAGATACCATTGGTCCAGTCATCAAAACTTATGTCAATGATACGTCTTTCAAATCTGGAGATTGGGTAAGTACCCCATCAACATTATTTGTGCATTTAAAAGATAGTTCGGGTATACAGTCTTCGGGCATTGAATTGGGGCAGGATTTGAAATTAATTGTTGATGACACCCTAGTAAAAAATTACAACCTGAATGCTTTTTTCACTTACGATGAGAATCAATATCAGTCAGGGATGATTCAATATCCATTACCGGTTTTGGAGGAGGGCAAACATAGATTAATCCTCAAGGCCTGGGATTTGTTAGGCAATGTTTCCAAAGACACTATTTGGATAGAAGTGCCAAGTAAAAAAAATAAGAATATTAGAAATTTAAGTATTAGCCCAAATCCTGTGCAGACCAATGCAAAGATTAGTTTTGAGCTTAATAATAGTGTAGACCCAATTTTGATGCAATTAGAAGTCTTTGACGCCAGCGGGAGACGACATTTTTCTTTAAGTCAACAAATACAACCTAAGGGCAATAAAATCGTCATGGATTGGGGTGGTCAAAGCAGTAATGGAGGCGTTTTGCCACCTGGGAAATATTTTTTCAAAGTGATGGTTCAGCAAAATGGCTTAGTAGAACAAATGTTAAAAGGATTTTTAAAGTTTTAAATATTGATTTCTAGGTTTATCTTTACTAATATTGAACATTAAAGCATTTAAGTATGATTAAAATTACCACCATCAAAACAGGCTTATTTGTAGTTTTATTTTTTGTAGCGAATTCAATTTCTGCACAAAGAACACTTAAATTACAAAGTACTGCTGTACCATTTATGATGATATCTCCGGATGCAAGATCTGGTGGTATGGGTAATTTGTCTATTGCCATGTCTCCAGAAGCGAATGATCTTTTTGGCAACACAGCGAAGATTCCTTACTTAAATAATAACCGAGGTTTTTTAATTAATTATACGCCTTGGTTAAAAGATTTAGGATTGAATGATGTGTATTTAGCGAGTGCAGGGTATTATAAAAAATTAAACAGTTTTAGTGGGATCAATAGTTCCTTGCGTTTTTTTAGTTTAGGTAATATTGATTTCACAGATGAGTCTGGGCTATCTACTTTACCTTCTCAAAGGCCTTCAGAATTTAGCTATGATTTTGGTTACAATATTTTATTATCAGATGCCTTGAGCATGGGTGTGACTTTGAGGTATATCAATTCAAGATTGGTGCAGGGTTCATATGGCGCCAGTGGTACCAATTTCAAAGCTGGTAATACTTTTGCAGGCGATATTAGTTTATTCTACAAACAAAACGAAGATTTAGAAGGCTTTCATGCAGGTTTGGTTTTATCTAATTTAGGAGGTAAAGTGAGTTACTCTAATGAGTCAAAAAATAAATATTTTATTCCAGCAAATATTGGATTGGGCCTTGCCTATTTAAGTAAATTTGATACAGAGAATTCATTAGAAATGGGGGTGGATATCAATCGTTTAATGGTACCTGCTAGTCCAACTAGTAGTGATGCTCAAGTGGTTGATCAGTATTTTTCTCAATCTGTTGTATCCAGTTGGTTTAATTCTTTTTCGAATAAATATGGTATGCCTTTATCTGAATCATTAAAAGTATCTGTAGGTGCTGAATACAATTATGCAGACCGATTTCATTTGAGGGCTGGCTATTTTATAGATAATAATAAGAACCTAGGTAGCATGCAGTATTTTACAGTGGGCTCTAGCTTCCAATACCAACAGTCTAAATTCAATATCTCCTATTTGGTTCCTACGGGGGGTGGTATTACAAGAAATCCATTGTCAAATACCTTGCGTTTTGGCTCCATTTTTTACTTCTAAATAATTTGTTAACTAAGGCAGTCTCCCTTCAATTTACCTGCTTTTTTAACTACTTTTGTGGCACATGTCTACAATCATTCCCATTGTGAACCACAGCCATCATCCTTTGCCTGCCTATGCAACGCAAGGCTCTTCTGGTTTAGATTTACGTGCTTTTATCACTGCACCTGTTCAGTTGGCGCCATTAGAGCGTGTTTTGATTCCTACGGGATTACATATTGCGATGCCAAATCATTTAGAGGCACAAATCCGACCAAGAAGTGGACTCGCGATCAAACAAGGGTTGACTTGTTTAAATACACCTGGTACCATTGATGCAGATTATAGAGGAGAGATCAAGGTTATTTTGATCAACTTGTCCAATGAAATACAAGTGATTCAAGATGGGGATCGGATTGCTCAAATGGTATTTCAACAGGTTGAAAAAATGGAATGGCAATTGGTAGAAAATCTGGAGACAACCCAAAGAGGTGAGGGAGGATTTGGTCATACAGGTAAAATATAAAACCACCACATGCAAATTGTAAAAAATAGTTTTTATTTGATTTTGTTACTTTTAACTACGGCATGTGCGAATGTCAAGAAGGTACAAGTGATTCAAAATGCATTGGCTGTTAAAGATGTGCCGGATTCTGCAGCATTGGCAGAAAAAGCAAGACTAGATTCTGTATTAATGGTAAAGGGTATTGTCAACAATATTGCCAATACTAAGATTCGCTTCAATACGATGAATGCGAAATTGAAAATGGATTATGAGACTAGTAAGAATAAAGACAGTTATATCGCTAATTTAAGCATTCAAAAAGATAGCTGCATGTACATCACCATCAGAGGCGCAATGGGCGTGATTGGTTTAAAAGCATTTATCAACAAAGATAGTATTGTCTTGATCTTCCCTTTATCTAAAAAAACAGAAAGACACCCATTGTCCTACTTGCAAGAAGTGATAAAAATCCCACTAAATTACCATACCATCGAAGACTTGGTTATAGGCAATCCAATATTCATGGATAGTATTGATATCATTTCCTATAAAGTAATGAATGAAAGACTTCAGGTAAGTTTAATGGGGAAATTATTCAAAAACTTAATTATCCTAAGCGAGGATAATACGAAATTAATTCAGTTAAAGTTGGACGATGTGGATGTCACAAAACACAGAACCTGTGACATCAATTACAGTCAACATACTTTAGTGAAAAATACACAGTTTCCACTCTTTAGAACTATTTCCATCAACGCACAAACCAAATTAGATATTGGGATGGAAATCAAGGAATTTAGTTTTGATGAACCTTTGAAATACACTTTTACTATTCCAAAAACAGGCAGACGAAAATAATAAAGTGAAAAATGAATCCTATGCTTAAAAAATGGTCAATCCTTATCTGTATTTGTTTAGCCTGTTGCTTGAATGAAGCCAATGCACAAAATGGTAATTCAAGAGATGATTTGCAAAAACAAGCACAGACTTTACAAAAAGAATTAGATGATTTAAACAGGTTATTAGATCAAACTAAGAATAATAAAAAAAGTTCATTAGCGCAATTGGCATTGATTAGAAATAAAATTTCAAAAAGACAGGCTTTAATCAATGGTATCGCCAAGCAGGTAAAAGTGCTAGATGCTGCTATCCTTAGCAACCAAAAAGATGTACAACGTCTGAACAACGAATTAGATACTTTAAAATATAGATATGCTAAAAGTATCGTCTTCGCTTATCAAAGCAGAAGTGGATACGAGTACCTTAATTTTTTATTTTCTGCAGGCAGTTTTAATGATGCTGTAAAGAGGATCACTTATTTAAAAAGCTATCGTCAGAATAGAGAAACCCAGGCGATGGCCATTGGTCTATCGGAAAATAATTTGAAATCTAAGATCAATATTTTAAGTGAGAATAAGCAGGATCGCATTAAAACCTTATCTGCACAAACTGTTCAATTAAAAGTATTGCAGGATGATAGAAAGGAGCAGGACAAAGTGGTGAAACAATTAAAGAACAAGGAGCAAGAAATCACCACACAGGTAAGACAAAAAGAAGCACAAAGAAGAAAGATGCAAGCAGCTATTGCAGCAGTCATCAAAAGAGAAATGCAAGAAGCTGTAAAAAGAGAGAATGATCGTCTGGCTAAATTAAAAGCAGCCAATGTTGCCAATAATAAAACAACCGCTTCGAACGACGAAAAGTCTAAATCAATTCCAAATGTGAGTAAGGTGGAAGGGGGATTAAAAAGTACCACAAGTAATCGTCCTTACTCGGCACTTGAAACAACAGAAGAGGGTAGAGAAACATCCATCTCTTTTGAAAATAACAAAGGTGGACTTCCTTGGCCAGTGGCGACTGGTATTGTGAATATTCATTTTGGTGTAGAAAGCATCCCAGGTACTAAATTGGATCGTAAAAGTGATGGCATCGAATTGGCAGTTCCTAAAGGTACCACAGTTAAAAGTGTAGCCAATGGAATCGTAGTATATGTAGGAGATGTCAATGGAGATAAAACAGTTTTAATTAAACATGGTAAATACTTTACAGCATTTTCTTGCCTTAGTAGTGCGTCTGTAAGCAATGGGCAGGAAGTAAAAGCTGGAACTGTGATAGGCCGCTCGGGGATTAATTTAGACGGCGAAGGCGCTGTTTTATTCTCTATTTGTAATGAAAAAGCAGTATATTTTGATCCTGAAATTTGGTTAAAAGCCAAAAGGTAGAAGCCAGTTTCAGCATTTAAAATTGTCATCATGCCAAAATGCATTTTAGCACTGGATCAAGGCACAACGAGTAGTCGTGCCATTTTATTTGACCAAGAAGGGCTCATTATTGCTACCGCCCAAAAAGAATTTACACAAATCTTTCCTTCACCAGGTTGGGTAGAACATGACCCAATGGAAATTTGGAGTACTCAAATTGGTGTCGCTTCCGAAGTGATATCAAAACAGGGTATTGATAAGTTTGACATTGCAGCCATTGGTATCACCAATCAACGTGAAACCACCGTTGTTTGGAATAAGCTAACTGGTATGCCAATTTACAATGCCATTGTTTGGCAGGATAGAAGGACTGCAGATTTTTGTGACCAATTAAAACAAGAAGGTAAGCAAGCTTTTATTCAAGAAAAAACTGGTTTAATCATTGATGCCTATTTTTCGGCTTCTAAAATAAAATGGATTTTAGACCATGTGGATGGCGCAAGGGCGCAAGCCGAAAGAGGGGAACTTTGTTTTGGTACCATTGATAGTTGGTTGGTTTGGAAATTGACCAATGGCGCACAGCATATCACAGATGCAACCAATGCATCCAGAACAATGCTCTATAATATTCATGAATTAAAATGGGATACTGCATTATTGGAATTATTCAATATTCCTATTGCAATCTTACCAGAAGTAAAAAGCAGCAGCGAAGTATATGGCCACACAGATTTATTGGTGACCAATCAACAAATTCCGATTGCAGGGATTGCTGGAGATCAACAAGCAGCCTTATTTGGACAAATTTGTACAGCACCTGGCATGGTTAAAAATACTTATGGTACTGGATGTTTTATGTTAATGCATACAGGAGAAAAAGCGTTTATTTCAAAAAATAATTTACTAACGACCATTGCATTACAAAGAAATGGTAAAACATTTTATGCATTAGAAGGAAGTGTATTTATTGGTGGCGCAGTCGTGCAGTGGCTTAGAGATGGACTCAATATTATTCGTGATTCAGATCAAGTGGAAAGCTTAGCCGCCCAGGTAAAGGATACCGATGGCGTGTATATGGTGCCTGCATTTGCTGGATTGGGCGCGCCCTACTGGAATCAACATGCTAAGGGCACCATCACTGGTATCACAAGAGGCACCAATGCTGCACATATTGCACGCGCTGCATTAGAGAGTATCGCTTATCAAACCTATGATGTATTAAAGGCAATGGAATCTGATGCACAAATTCCTATCGCTGAATTAAGAGTAGATGGAGGTGCTACAAAAAATAATTTATTAATGCAGTTTCAATCTAATATTTTAAACACAAAAGTAATTCGACCAACCATCATAGAAACGACCGCATTGGGTGCAGCGTATTTAGCTGGGTTGGCTGTTGGTTTTTGGAAAGACGAAACTGAAATTGCAGCAAAGTGGAAGGTAGATCAAGTTTTTAATCCCATCTTAGCGCAAGCAGACATTCAAAAAGGTATTGAAGGTTGGAAAAAAGCAATTCAAATGACCAATATATAAATGACTAAAATATAATTTATGACTCCATTTTTAGCCGAATTCATAGGCACTTCAATCATGATGATTATTGGAAACGGTGTTGTTGCAAATATCGTATTGCCAAAAACAAAAGGCAATAACGGTGGTTTAATTTCTATTGTATTAGGATGGACCATTGCAGTTTTTGTGGGTGTATATATCACAAGCAGTTCAAGTGGTGCGCATTTAAATCCGGCTGTCACAATCGCTTTTGCCACTGCAGGAAAATTTAGTTGGTCCTTAGTACCTAGTTATCTTTTGGCCCAATTATTAGGTAGCATGTTAGGCGCATTTGTGGTATGGATGATTTACAAGGATCATTTTAATGAAAGCAAAAATCCAGCGGATCAATTGGCTTGTTTTTCGACAGGACCATCTATCCGCAGACTGCCTCAAAATTTCATTGTAGAAACGGTCGCCACCTTTGTTTTCGTAATAGGTATTTTCCATATTAAGTCTGCCGGAGTGGAATTAGGTAGTTTTTCAGCCTTGCCAGTAGCCCTTTTAGTGGCAGGAATTGGCTTTGGAATAGGTGGACCAACCGGTTGGGCGATCAATCCGGCCAGAGATTTGGGGCCTAGAATCATGCATTTTGTGCTGCCAATCAAGGGAAAAGGTCCAAGTGATTGGGCTTATGCCGCCATTCCCGTATTTGGGCCAATTGTAGGGGGAATTTTAGCTGCAATTATCTATGTACAATTTTTGCAATAAACATGCAAATCACTACCTTTGCAGCCGAAATGGAGTAAATCCATTTTCGCCTCTTAAAAGGGGGTTGTAAAAACAAATAA
>JACCDK011225582.1_pt1 | contig 11779 bp, 7 predicted proteins | sample 7445871 | NCBI WGS metagenome assembly JACCDK01 (sample SAMN15323436, study PRJNA562643) | freshwater metagenome | isolation source: river surface water | place: USA:Blue River Watershed | collected 2017-08-15
TACCCAGCCTCCGGCGACGACGACCGGAAGCATCCGTGCCCAGATGGCGGAATTGGTAGACGCACCGTCTTCAGGTGGCGGCGCTCGCAAGGGCGTGGAGGTTCGAGTCCTCTTCTGGGCACCATTTCTTCATTCATGAAACCTCGCGGGTAGGCACCCGCTTCCGGTCGCCGCGTTCGTCGCTTTGTTCGCATTTGAGCATTTCAGCGGAAATCGCGTGGACGGATGTCGTATTTCGCGAGCTTGTCGTAGATCGTCTTGCGCGGTGTCTTCAGCACCGCCTGCAACTGCGCGACGTCCCCTCCGCAAGCCCGCAGTGCATCCTCGAGCATCGTGCGTTCGAAATCGGCAACGATCTGCTGGAGCGATCGTTCGCCCATAAGCGGTGACGTCGCCACACCTGTATCGGCCAGCCCCATAACGAAGGCGCGCGCATAGGCGCTGAGTTCATGCAGGTTGCCGGGCCAGTCATGGGTCTGGACGTGCCGCCACGCCGCTTCGCTGATCGGCGGAGCCGTTATATCGAGCGCGAGGGCATGACGGGCAACGAACATGCGGAAAATCTCGGGCACGTCCTCGCGCCGCTCGCAAAGCGGGGGAAAGGCGATCTGGACCGCCCCCAGCCGGTGCCACAAGGGATCGCGCCCATCCCCCTCACTGCCGACCCGGGCGACGATGATCCTGAGGTTCAGGCGGCGCGGACTGGCAGCGCCCAGCGGGAAGACCTGCCGTGTCTCGATCAGCGCCAGGAGGCGCGCTGTCAGCGGCTCGCTGGCGGCGGCGATCTCGTCGAGAAACAGCGTACCCCCATTGGCGCGCTCGGCCAGCCCCGTGCGCGAAAGGCCCGCGCTCCCCGCTGACGGATCGCGTCCGAACAGCAGCAATTCGGCATCCTCATGCGCCAAGACGCCCGCATCGACCGCAACGAACGGCCTGGCGCGGCGCGGGCTGAGGTCATGGATGGCGCGCGCGGCGTGGCTCTTGCCGGTGCCGTGGGCTCCGGTCAGCACCACATCGATCTCGGAGCGCGCCACACCCTCGATCACGGAGCGCAGTCGCTCGGCAGCGGGGGATGTGCCGGGGATAGCGCCGCGCACCCCCCGCCCCGCCTCATCCCGCAAACGCCGGTTTTCCAGCGCCAGCGCGCGGCGTGTCGCGGCGGCACGCAGGGCGCGGATGAGATCGGCTGAGGCATAGGGCTTGGTCAGGAAATCTGCCGCCCCGTTCTTCATCGCCTCCACCGCCATGGCGATATCCCCATGCCCGGTTACGAGGATGACCGGCAGATCCGGATCGATACCGCGCAGGGCCGCGAAGAAGGCGATCCCGTCCATGCCGGGCATACGCACGTCGCTCACGACCACGCCGGGGAAGTCGGCGGTCAGCCAGCCGAGCGCGGCGCGGGCATCGGGGAAGGCGGTAACCTCGGCCCCTTCGAGGCTGAGCGCCTGCATGGTCGCATCGCGCAGGGCCGGGTCATCCTCGACCAGCGCGACATGCAGCGGCAGGGCAGGCGGGGGGGCGCTCATGCCGCGGGCATGACCATGATGAAACGGGCGCCGACAGGCGTATCCTCGTGCAGCAGATCGCCGCCAAGCTGGCGCATGATGTCCTGCGCGATGGCAAGGCCAAGGCCAATGCCTTCCGCCTTCGATGTAACGAAAGGCTGGAACAGCGTGTCGCGCAAGGCTGCCGGCACACCCGGCCCATCATCGCTGACCGACAGGCGCACCGTGCCTGCCTCTGCGATGACCTCCAGCACGATCGCTCCGCCTTCTCCGCAGGCTTGCACCGCGTTCTGCAGCAGGTTGACCAGCACCTGTTCCAGCTGGACATGGCGCGCACGCACCGTGGCGGCGGCGGCCTCGGCAGGCGGCATGGTCAGCGCGATCGCCTTGTGGCGGATCTGGTCGCGCAGCAGCAGCAGCGAGCCGTCGATCACTTCCGACACGCGGATATCGCGCGGTTCTTCAGCCGAGCGCCGACTGAAATGGAGTTGTTCCTCGGTAATCTCGCCGATGCGGGCGGCAAGCCCGGCGATCTTTCCGAAATTGCCCGCAGCCTCGTCCGGGTGCGCGGCAGCGAGCAGGCGCTCTCCCGTCTCGGCATAGACGCGCATTGCCGCGAGCGGCTGGCGGATTTCGTGACCCAGCCCGGCGGTGATCTGGCCGAGGGTCGCGAGGCGGTTGGCCTGCTGGAGCTGCTCGCGCAAGGTGGCCGTCTGCGCCGCGATCTCGGCGGCGGCGCGGGCCTGTCGCTGACGACGCCACATCCATGCACCTGCCCCCGCAAGCCCCAGCAGCGCGAGCGCGCCCACCCCGGCAAGGCGTGCGTTGGCAAGCGCAACCGATAGCCGCGCGGACGGATCGGCGAGAAGATGCAGTTCCCACCCCCCCGGAGCGATCGGCTGGATCTTCTCGATCATCCGCACCGGCTGCCCTGCCCTGCCCCCGCCGGGCAGTTCGAGCGGCTTGGGCTTCGCAACGCCGAAACGCATTTCATCGCGCGCCGGATCGCGCGGCGCATCGCCTTCGGCCACCGCGCGAAACCGCCACTCGGGATTGCTGGCGAGCAAGACGATCCCTTGCGCATCGGTGACGAAGACCATGTCCTGCGCATCGCGCCACTTGGCCTCAAGACTGTCGAACTCGACCTTGACCGCCACCACACCGAGCGGCGCTTCGGCCGGGCCGACCCTTTCGGCAAGGTACAGCCCCGGACGGCGACTGACCGTACCGAGTGCGAATTCGGTTTCGGTCCCATCGCGCATCGCGCCTGCGAAATAATCGCGGAAGCGGTAATTCGAGCCGATGAAGCTGCCGGGGCGGCCCCAGTTGCTCGCCGCCAGCGTCAGCCCGCGCGCATCCATCAGGTAGATTGCCGCCGCACGTGTTTGCCTGGCCAGCGCCGCCAGCCTCCGGTTGAGCAGATCATGCTGGCCTGCATTGCCACCGAGCAGTTCGGCCACATCCGGGTCCGCCGCCAGCACGCGCGGCACGAGAGTGAACTTGTTGAGCTCGCTCTCCAGCCCCGCAGCGAGGATCGCGGCCTGCCCATCGGCCGCAGCGCGGGTATCTTCAAGCGCCTGCACCCGCACCGCCCGGTCAAGCACCAGCATGGCAAGCCCGGCCAGCAGCAGCACCGCCACCGCCGCGACGCTTGCAAGATACCAGCGGCTCACCCTGCCCTGCACGTGTCGCGCTCCTCCCGCTCCCTCGGCAAGGCTTGTGCGGATTTCCGCACTGCCTGCAAGGAATTTGTGCGGAATTCCGCATCAAATGCTCAGGGCCTGATCGCAAGAGCCTGATTTCCTGGCATTCGCCCCGCCAGTTCCGGAAGGCTTGCACCGCATCCCCCCTGGCCCGATGCTACAAAACGGAGAGACACGTATCGGGGAGAGCCGCGGCCCATGGGTTCGCACACCGCCATAGCGTCAGGGAGGAGCCTGCCCGCAGCGAAAAAGCCGTTCTATCGCCTGCTTTACGTGCAGGTGCTGGTGGCAATTGCGCTGGGCGCCGCGGTTGGCCATTTCGCCCCTGAATTCGGCGCAGGGCTGAAGCCACTGGGCGATGGGTTCATCAAGCTCGTCAAGATGATCATCGCGCCGGTGATCTTCGTCACCGTTGCCACCGGCATTGCCGGGATGCGCGATCTGAAAGCGGTTGGCAGCGTTGCGGGCAAGGCCTTTGCCTATTTCCTGACTTTCTCGACCCTCGCCTTGATCATCGGCCTTGTCGTGGCCAATGTGGTGCGGCCCGGCGAAGGGCTCAACATCGATCCGGCCACGCTCGATACTGCCGCAGTCGCCGACTATGCCGACAAGGCCGAGGCGACCACGATCACCGGCTTCCTGCTCGGCATCATCCCTGAAACATTGTTCAGCGCAGTCACGGATGGGCAGATCCTTCAGGTGCTGCTGGTCGCGATCCTCGCCGGGGTCGCCATCGCCGCCACGCGCCCGGCGAGCGACCTTGTGACCGACGTGCTCGCCTCGTTCGGGCAGGTGGTGTTCAAGCTCGTCCACATGCTGATGAAGCTGGCGCCCATCGGCGCTTTCGGGGCCATGGCCTTCACGATCGGCGAGTTCGGCATCGGCAGTCTTGCCAACCTCGCCGCGCTGGTGGCGACCTTCTACCTTACCTCGCTGCTGTTTGTGCTGGTGATTCTGGGCCTGGTCGGCTGGGCGGGCGGCTTTTCGATCTTCGCGCTGATCCGTTACCTGCGCGAGGAATTGCTGCTGGTGCTTGGCACGTCCTCCTCCGAAGCCGCCCTGCCGAGCCTGATGGAGAAGATGGAAGCCGCCGGGTGCCGCAAGGCGGTGGTCGGGCTGGTCGTGCCGACGGGCTATTCCTTCAACCTCGATGGCACCAATATCTACATGACGCTGGCCGCGCTGTTCATCGCACAGGCGGTGGGCGTGGAGCTGTCGATCGCCGACCAGCTGACGCTGGTGCTGGTCGCGATGATCAGTTCCAAGGGCGCGGCAGGCGTCACCGGATCGGGCTTCGTAATCCTTGCCGCAACGCTTTCGGTGGTGCCGGGCGTGCCGGTGGCGGGCATGGCGCTGATCCTCGGCATCGACCGCTTCATGTCCGAATGCCGCGCGCTGACCAACTTCATCGGCAATGCCGTGGCGACGATCATCGTGGCGCGCTGGGAAGGCGCATTGGACCGCGACCGCCTCGCCGCAGCACTGGCGGGCGCACCCCTGCCGCTGCCGCCTGAGGACATTGAGCGCCACGAGCGCAGCGGGCCGGTCAGCGAAAAGCTGGCACGGGCGCTGGAGGCAGCGCCGTGATCCGCCGCTTCGCGCTTGCAATGGCCGCCTTGCTGGCCCTGTTCGCACCCGGCGCGCTGGCCGCCGAGGCTGGGGCCATGCGCGAGGAAATCCGCCTGTGGCCGGGCACCCCGCCGGGCAATGGCAAGGTCGAGGGCGAGGAAAAGATCGGTGCCGAGGGCAGCGGCCTCGGCGCGGTATCGAACGTGTCGACGCCCCGGATGCGCGTCTACCGCCCCGCCACGCCCAACGGCGCGGCGGTGCTGGTTGCAGGCGGCGGCGGCTATTTTCGCATCCAGCTCAAGAAGGAAAGCACCCCCGCTGCCGAATGGCTGGCGGCGGAGGGCTTTACCGTTTTCGAACTGATTTACCGCCTGCCCAATGATGGCTGGGATGCCACCACCCCCTTCATGGATGCGCAGCGGGCGATGAAGATCATCCGCACCCGCGCCGCCGAGTTCGGGATCGCGCCCGACAGGATCGGGATCATGGGCTTTTCGGCAGGCGGCCATCTGGCGGGCTTCACCGCCTACCAGCCGGACCGCACCCTGTACGAAGGCACGGACCGCTTCGAGAACATCTCGGCGCGGCCCGATTTTGCGGTGCTGCTGTTCCCGGTGGTGACGCTGCGCAAGCCCTATGACACCACCCGCACCCGCCGCGAGATCATCGGCGAGAAGGGGAGCGAAAAGGCCGCCGAGGCATGGTCGCTCGATACCTATGCCAGGAAGGACGCGCCGCCGACGATCATCTTTGCCGCGGCTGATGATCCGACCACGCCGCCCGCGCACGGGATCGCGCTGTTCCAGTCGCTGATCGCCGCGGGGTCGAGCGCAGAATTGCACCTGTTCCGTAACGGCGGCCACGGCTGGGGCCTCGGCACGCCGGATCAAGTCATCAGCCAGTGGCCCGAGCTGTTCGCCCATTGGGCAAGTTCACTGAAAATCATTGAAAAACGGGGAGAATAACCATGTCCATCAAGCTATTGAGCAGGCTCGTCCTGATGTGCGGCGGCAGCCTCATCGCTGCTACCGCCGCCCACGCCCAGCAGGCTGAGGTCGATGTCACCTCGCCGCCGTCCGATGGCGAGGAGCTGCGCGAGATCGTGGTCACCGGCACCCAGATCCAGGGCGCCAAGATCAATGACGTTCTGCCGGTCACGGTGGTCGACGAGGTCGACATCCAGAACATCGCCGCCTCGTCGGGTGACGAGCTGTTCCGCGCGATCCCCCAGGCCGGCGCCGTCGCGTTCAACGAGCAGAACGACGTCAGCTCGAACAACGCGCGCGGCGATGCTGCCTCGATCAACCTGCGCGACCTCGGCACGGGCAACACGCTGCTGCTGATCAACGGCCGGCGCATGGTGCTGAACCCGGGTTTCCAGACCGAACTGCTGGTGCCGGTGGTCAGCCCCGACACCAATGAAATCGCGCCGGGCAGCGTGCGGCGTCTGGAAGTGCTGCGCGACGGCGCCTCGGCGATCTATGGTGCCGACGCGGTGGCGGGTGTGGTCAACACCGTGCTGCGCGGCAACCGCAAGGGTGGCTTCATCGAAGGCGAATGGCGCGCGTCTGACGGCACCAGCCTCTACAGCACGCAGATCAACGGCGGCTATGGCTTCGATTTCGCCGATGGCCGCGCCAACCTCACGATCTATGGCGGCTATTTCTACGAAAACGGCCTGCCCGCTTCGGAGCGCGACTATTCGCGCGATGACGACAAGCGTCCGCTGCTGGTCGGCACCCCGTTCGAGAACGACACCCAGTTCAACAACCGCAACACCTTCGGGCCGTTCGGGCAGTTCGACATCCAGATCACCAACAACAACCTCACCCCGATCCGCGATGACGACTTCTACCTCCAGCCCTCGAGCATCGCGGGCTGCCGCTTCGATCTGGGTAATGGCGTGTGCGCCCGCAACGGCGATAACCCTGCCGCAGAAGTGCGCTACAACCGCGCCTTCGGCACCACGCTGATCAGCGAGAAGACCCGCTACAACGCGGCGCTGCTGTTCAACTACGAGTTCAGCGACAATGTCGAAGGCTATTTCGAGGGCACCTTCTACCGCTCCGAAAGCAGCCGCAACATCACCCCGGCGGCGATCCTCAGCGCCGTGCCGGTGGGCATATCGCGCAATGCCTATTGGAACCCCTTCGGTCCGGTGACCTTCCCGGGCGGGGCGCCCAACCCGAACCGCCGCGCGGGCACCACCATCCCGACCGCCGGCGCCGACCTCATCATGGAGCGCTACCGCTTCGTTGATGCGGGCAACCGCACCGTCGATGTCGACAAGGATTCCTACCGCCTCGTCGCCGGCCTCAAGGGCAATTTCGGAGCGTGGGATTTCGACACCGGCTTTGTCTATTCCGAAGCCAAGTCGACCGACCTTGAAGGCAACCGCGTCTCGCTGACCCTGCTCCAGCAGGCGATCAACCGTTCGACGCCGGACGCCTACAACCCCTTCAACGGCGGCTGCGTCACCGGCGATCCGGGCAATGGTGATTGCACCCCCAACCCGCAGAGCTCGATCGATCCCTTCCTGATCGATGTGTTCCGCAAGGGCAAAACCACCCTCGCGCTCGCCGATTTCAAGGTCAGCAACAGCGCGCTGTTCGGCCTGCCGGGCGGCGATGTCGGGGTTGCGGCGGGGATCGAATGGCGGCGCGAGACCTTCATCGATGATCGCGATCCGCGCATCGACGGCACCATTACCTGGCGCGACAGCGTCACCGGCGTGTTCGACGGCAGCGACGTGGTCGGCACCAGCGCCTCGCCCGACACCAGCGGTCAGCGCGAGGTCTATTCGGCCTTCGTCGAAACCTTCGTCCCGCTGGTGAGCGAGGACATGGACATTCCGCTCATCACCGCGCTCAATCTCCAGCTCGCAGGGCGCATGGAGCACTTCAAGGATATCGGCGAGACCGCCATCGTCCCGCGTGCTGCTGCTTCTTGGACCGTGGTGCCTGGCATCATGGTGCGCGGCGCATGGTCGCAAGGCTTCCGCGCGCCCAACCTGGTGCAGGTCAATGACGAGGGCACCACGCGCTCGAACACCCGCGACGATTTCGTGCGCTGTCAGGCGCAGGTCGAACGCGGCCAGCTGGCCAATCTCGGCCTGTGTCCGGGCGAAGGCGTGATCAGCTTCCGTTCGGGCACCGACCAGCTCCAGCCGGAGGACAGCGAGAGCATCAACCTCGGCCTCGTGCTCGAACCCAAGTTCATTCCGGGTCTGACGCTCACGGCGGACTACTGGCGCGTCAAGCAGACCGGGCTGGTCGGCACCTTCGGCGATGACAACGCGATCGCGCTCGATCTGCTGCTGCGCAGCAACGGCAGCAGCAACCCGGCCGTTATCCGCAGCGCCCCGTCGGCCGAGCAGATCGCGCTCTACACCGGCACGCGCCTGCAACCGGCGGGCGACATCATCCGCGTGCTCGACCCCTATCTCAACCTCGACAGCCGCGTGTCGAAGGGCTGGGACTTCGGGCTGGCCTACAATGTCCCCGATTTCGGTGCGGGCAATTTCCGCCTGCGCTTCAACGCGGCGCGGCTCGACAGCTTCGTCCAGTCGGCCGGGACCGAGGGGCAGGTGCTGCTCGATGCGGTGGCCAGCGGACAGCTGCCGCCCGAAGTCCGGATCGAGGGTCTGGGCCAGCTGCTCGAGATCGAAGGCCGTCCCAAGTGGCGCTTCAGCGGCTCGGTCAACTGGGGCAGTGGCCCGGTCGATGCCTCGCTGTTCGCGAGCTACGTCGGCAAGGTGTGGAACACCAGCGTGAGCCGCGACGTGCCGATCGTTTCCGACAATCCCAACGCGAACTTCTTCCGCGTCGACGACATGCTGACGATCAACACCGCGATCAGCTACACGATCGACAACGACACCGCGCTCGACGGGCTGCGGCTGCGGTTCGGGATCAACAACCTGTTCAACATCGATCCGCCGCTGGCTGACGATACCTACGGCTTCCTCTCCGCGTTGCATTCGCCGCGCGGGCGGGTGTTCCGGGTCGAAATCCGCAAGCCGTTCTGATGGTGATGCGCCAGCAGCGGTTTGCCCTGCTGCTGGGGCTGGGAACGGTGACGGGGGCGTGCGTGCAAGCGCCGCCCCCGGAGCCTGTTTCCGCACCTGCGCCTGTGGCAGTCGAGGCGACCTGCCGCACCTCTGCCGCGCGCCTCTATTTCGATTTCGAGGGGGCTTCGGCCTCAGCCTGCGCGGTGCGGGGCGAGCGCGATTTTGCGCTACTGGTGACCCCGGAGCACGCGCCCCCGATCAATCCCAGCCCGTGGTATGCTTTCCGCTACGAAGCGCAGGGCGAGGCGCCGGTGACGGTGACGCTCGGCTATCTCGGCGGGCAGCACCGCTATGCCCCTAAGTGGCGCGGCGACGATGGCGCGTGGCGCGATCTGCCGGCGGAACCTTCGGCCGATGGCAAGGGTGCGGTCATCCGCCTGCCTGCGGGCCGCGGGATGGTCGCCGCGCAGGAGATTATCCCCCCGGCTGCCGCCCGCGCCGATCTCGCCCGCTGGAGCGCGGCAAGCGGGGCGCAGCCCTTCACGATTGGCACCTCGCATGATGGCCGGCCGATCGAAGCGATCCGGTTCGGACGCAGCGACGCGCCCAAACTGGTGGTGCTGCTCGGCCGCCAGCATCCGCCCGAGGTGACCGGCGCGATCGCGATGGCGGCCTTCGTCGATACCCTCGCCGCGCGCGCGGGGGATCTGGGCGACGTGCAGGTGCTGGTGGTGCCGATGCTCAATCCCGATGGGGTCGTGCGCGGCCATTGGCGGGCCAATCGCGGCGCGGTGGATATCAACCGCGACTGGGGCCCCTTCACCCAGCCCGAAACCCGCGCCGTGAAGGCCTGGCTCGATGCCCTGCCTGCGGGCGTCCGCCCGGTGCTGATGGTCGATTTCCACTCGACGAGCCGCAACCTGTTCTACGTGCAGGGTGACGAGGCCAGCCCCGCCCAGCAGCGCTTCCTCGATGAATGGCTGGTCGGGCGCGAGAAGGCCTTCCCCGGCTATCCCTTCACGCTCGAGCCGCGCAACGCCAATCCGGGGAGCGGCACGGCCAAGAACTGGTTCCACGCGACCTACGCCATCCCCTCCTACACCTACGAAGTCGCCGATACGGCCGACCGCGCCGCCACCCGCAGCGCCGCGCGTGCCCTCGCCGAAAGCCTGCTCGGCGTTCTCGCCCGCGCGCCTGAGTAAGCTTGACAGCACCGGCGCGCGCGGTGTGTTGTGCTGCCCGGTTCAAGGCGCAAGCGGGGGTGACGATGGTACGGTTCTGGCTCGGGTTTCTGGCGCTGATCCTGATCGCGGCTGGCCCCGCCCGCGCCGATGAACCCGCCGAGGGGTACGACCGCCTCCTCGCCCTGCATGACGAACTGCGCGACTATATGCTGCCCGGCTTCACCGCAGGCGTGGTGCTCGATTCCGGCGCGCGGATCGGCGAGGCCTATTCCGATGCGGTGCTGGAGCGCAAGCGCGCAGGCCTTGCTCGCTTCGATACGGCGATGGCCGCTCTGCCGGTGGCCGAATGGCCGCGCGCGCAGCAGGTCGATTACCTCGCGGTCAAATCGATCCTCAACGGCTACCGCTTCAATCTTGAGGTGCTGCGCCCCTGGAAGCGCGATCCGGGCTTCTACCTCGATCCGCTGATGGCGGTGGCCTTTGCCGAAGTAACCGGGAGCGAGGCCGATATCGCCAAGCTGCGCGCCCGCCTGCGTGCAGTGCCGCCGCTGCTGGCTTCGGCGCAGGGGAACCTGACCGAGGTCGCGGGCGACTTTGCCGATCTCGCGCTTCACAATCTCGACAACAGTGACGGGGTGAACCACTATCACCCCTACCGCCCAGTCCCGCCCGCGGGCATCATCGGCTGGTACGACGATCTGCTGGCGCGCGCGCAGGCGACCCGGCCCGATCTGGTCGGTGACGTTACCGCTGCGCGCGATGCGCTGGTGGCCTTCCGAGACTGGCTGCGCACCGAGCGGCCGCGCATGACCGCACCCGGCGGGGTCGGAGCCGCGCGCTATGACTGGTACATCCGCCACGTTCGCATGATCCCGTTGACCGCGGCGGAAATGCGGACCCTTGCCGAGCGTGAATATGAACGTACCCGCGGCGCGCTTGCCCTGCTGCGTCACCGCAACCGCGATCTGCCGCAGCTCACCCTGTCGCAGAGCGCCGCCGAACAGGCGGGCAAAATCGCCGAGACCGACCGCAAGGTTCGCCAGTTCCTGAAGGACGAGGATATCGTCACCGTCCCCGATGATGTCGGCGATCTGGGCAGCAACACACCCTATATCGAACGGCCCGGCGGCCCCAATTTCTGGGAGCAGATCCAGTTCCGCGACCCGATCCCCGATCACCTTCACGCCGTGATCCCCGGCCACCGTTTCGATGCCGTGCTGGCCGCGCGCGACACCCGCCCGATCCGCAGCACCTATAGCGACGGCGGGCGGTCCGAAGGCTGGGCAACCTATCTCGAAGATGCCCTGACGATGGCGGGCGCAACCCGCCACAGCCCGCGCGCCGATGAATTCATTGCCCTGTTCGGCATCTTCCGCGCCGTCCGCGTGCCCGCTGACATCGCCATGCAGCACAACCGCTCGAATGTTGCCGAAGCGGTTGAATTCATGCGCCAACGCACGCCGTGGCTCGATGAGGATGTGGCGCGGGTCGATGCCGAAATCTACCTGCGACGGCCGCCGGGCTACGGGGTCGCCTATACCATCGGCAAGATGCAGATGGACGCGCTGCTGGCCGACCGCGCGACCCAGCTGGGTGACGCCTTCAGCCTGCGCGAGTTCCACGATGAATTTCTCGCCGCAGGACGCCTGCCGATTGCGCTGGTGCGCTACGAGATGACCGGCGCGGATGACGAGGTGGCGCTGTTCTGGAACACCCCGCCGATCCCGCCGACAGATCGCTAGGCGGCGGCCTGCGCCAGCCTCGCGCGGGCCTCGGCCTCGCCGATCAGCGGCAGGAGCTCGCCCA
>JACCDK011016763.1_pt1 | contig 11774 bp, 12 predicted proteins | sample 7445871 | NCBI WGS metagenome assembly JACCDK01 (sample SAMN15323436, study PRJNA562643) | freshwater metagenome | isolation source: river surface water | place: USA:Blue River Watershed | collected 2017-08-15
ATGGCCGCGTCTCGACGCAAACGGCGGGGGCGGGAGGCGGGGTAAGGGGGCATCAGGTGTTGAGGCATGTCAGATTCCTTTGACCACCTTGACTGTAAATCCATTGAGGGCCGCTTGGCCAACCCGACTTTTACCGGGGCCTTCCGCGACTCGATTCCATGCTGGATCGTCATCCCAAAGTCACAGTCGACAGGCCGGGTGTCGAATGAGGGAAATCCCTGTTCTCCCCTTCACCTAGGCAAATCCACAAAGTCAGGTTCTGGTAAGTCCCCTGGCAAGGATGCGGTCATTCGCTTGGAACAGCTGATGCTTTTGTTCGTTTCGTCTTTGAAGTTGATCGCGGAAGTGGCCCTGTTTGCCCTGGTCGGACGTTGGTTGCTGGGGCTGTTGGTAGGGCACAGGCGCGACACCAATTTGTTTTATCAGGCCCTGTCGGCCCTGACCAATCCGTTCACCGGCGTGGTGCGTCGCATAACCCCCTCACTGGTGACGGACCGGCATGTTCCGCTGGTGACCTTCATGCTGCTGTTCTGGATTTGGGTGTTTGCCCTCGGCGAAAAGGTGGTCATCTGCCGCGCCAACCCCTTGGAGGCCCTCTGCCAGTGAATCCCACCATGACCTCTGGCCCGTCATTCGGATCCGGACTCGACTTCTTCATGCTCAAGTGGCGCGCTCGCGCGTTCCTGTTCCTGGGTATGGAGCAGCGTGCGCGGGACGTGTTCACCGAGATGCTGGCCCGCTGGCCCGCAGACACCTATGTGCTGCAAAGCTTGGCCAACCTCGAAGCGGCGCGGGGCCAATTGGCCCGGGCCGTTGGCCATCTGCGCACCCTGGTCGACCACAGGCCTGAAGACGGTGCCGCCTGGTTCAACCTGGCTTTCGTGCTGGAGCAACAGGGGGCGGCCCAGGAGGCCGAGCAGGCCTTTCGCAAGGCCATTGAGCTTGAGCCGACGATCGACCGCGCTTGGTACGGACTCGGATTGACGCTGATTCGCCAAGAGCGCTTTGAGGAAGCCCTGGCGGCACTCAAGCGCAACACCGAAATGCAGCCGATGAGCCCCTACGGCTGGTACCAAATGGCTCGCGTGCACATGGACATGGGGCAGCGCGATGAGGCTGCTCGCGTGATCCGCCATCTCGAAGGTTTCGAGCCCAAGGTGGCCGCGCAGTTGCGAAGGGAAACCGGCATCGTCAAGAAGGCGAAGGCCGACTGATTGGGCGGTGGGCACCCCCGCAGGAAGCATCCCAAGAGAAGGATGCCAGGGTGTCAAGTTCTAACGGTGCCCCCCGTCGGGGTTTATTGAGACAGGAGTCTTGCTCATGCAAGTGACGGAAAACCACCGTCTCTACTGGCAGAAGAACCTCAGGCTGACCTCAGTCCTGTTGCTCATCTGGTTTGTGGTGACGTATGTCGTCGCGTTTTTCGCCAGGGATCTGGCGAGCATCAATTTCTTCGGCTGGCCATTCAGCTTCTACATGGGGGCGCAAGGCGCGCTCATCGTGTACTGCCTGATCATTTGGTACTACGCCAAGCGCATGAACCAGCTCGACATCGAGCATGGTGTTGCTGAAGAAGAGGAGGATTGAACATGGCAGGACTCGCACCTGAGGCCGGTGGCGCCGCACCCGCGGGGTCACAAAAGGCCTTCAAGCAACAACTCAACAAGGTCTACGGCTGGTACACGGGGGGCTTCCTCGTGTTCATCGTAGTCTTGGCCATCCTGGAGCAGATGGGTCTGCCCCGTAACTGGATCGGCTTCATCTTCCTGGTGGCCACCGTGCTGCTGTACGGCGGTATCGGCGTGATGAGCCGCACCAGCGATGCGTCGGAGTACTACGTGGCCGGGCGCCGCGTGCCGGCCGTCTACAACGGCATGGCCACGGGCGCCGACTGGATGTCGGCTGCGTCCTTCATCGGCATGGCCGGTACGCTCTACCTGACCGGTTACGGCGGCCTGGCCTTCATCATGGGCTGGACCGGCGGCTACTGCCTGGTGGCGCTGTTCTTGGCGCCCTACCTGCGCAAGTTCGGCCAGTTCACCATTCCCGACTTCCTGGGCGCCCGCTACGGCGGCAACCTGGCGCGTCTGGTGGGCATCGTGATTGCCATCATCTGCTCCTTCGTGTACGTGGTGGCGCAGATCTACGGCGTGGGCCTGATCACCACGCGTCTGTCGGGCGTGGACTTCGGCATCGGCATCTTCCTGGGTCTGGGCGGCATCCTGGTGTGCTCGTTCCTGGGCGGTATGCGCGCAGTCACATGGACGCAGGTGGCGCAGTACATCATTCTGATCATCGCCTACCTGATCCCGGTGGTGTGGTTGTCCGTCAAGCAGACCGGCGTGCCCGTCCCGCAGGTCATTTACGGCCAGCAACTCCAGAAGGTGACCGAGCGCGAGAAGCAACTGCGCGAAGACGCCAAGGAGAAGGAAGTCATCGCCATCTTCAAGGAGCGCGCTGACGCGGCCACGGCCAAGCTCAAGGACGTGCCGGCCGCCATGGCAGCCGACAAGGAAGCCGCTGAGAAGAAGTTGGCCGATCTGAAGGAAGCCAACGCCCCGGTGGCCGAGATCCAGGCTGCGCAAAAGGCGCTCGATTCGCTGCCGGCCACGGAAGCGGATGCGAAGAAGGCCTACACCGCAGCCAAGACCGCCAACGAAGCGCGTGCCCGTCCGCTGGCTGGCATGCCGGGCCATGCGACGGTCTATGCGGGTGACCCCAAGGGTGACGAGAAGGCCCAGAAGACCTTCAACGAGTCCCGCCTGAACTTCATGGCCCTGGTGTTCTGCCTGATGGTGGGTACGGCTGCGCTGCCGCACATCCTGATGCGCTACTACACCACGCCGTCGGTGAAGGAGGCACGCGAGTCGGTGACCTGGTCGCTGTTCTTCATCTTCTTGCTGTACTTCACGGCGCCGGCGCTCGCGGTGTTGGTCAAGTACGAGGTCTTCAACAACCTCGTGGGCCTGCCCTTCGACAAGCTGCCGCTGTGGATCGCAAACTGGGCCAAGGTGGATCCGACCCTGTTGTCCGTCGCGGACATCAACAAGGACGGCATCTTCCAGCTGGGTGAGATGCGCATCGGTGGTGACATCATCGTGTTGGCCACGCCGGAAATCGGTGGTCTGCCCTATGTCATCTCGGGCATGGTGGCTGCCGGTGGTCTGGCTGCGGCGCTGTCCACTGCGGACGGCCTGCTGCTGACCATCGCCAACGCGCTGTCGCATGACCTGTACTACAAGATGATCGACCCGAACGCGTCCACCGCTCGCCGCGTGGCCATCTCCAAGGCCCTGCTGCTGGTGGTGGCCTTGGTCGCGGCCTACACCGCCTACACGGTGTACGTGACCAAGCAGGCCGACATCCTGTTCCTGGTGTCCGCGGCGTTCTCGTTCGCGGCAGCCGGCTTCTTCCCGGCCCTGGTGCTGGGTATCTTCTGGAAGCGGGCCACCTCCGCAGGTGCGGTGCTGGGCATGATCGCCGGTTTCGGCGTGACGCTGTACTACATGGCCTCCAACCATGCCTGGATGCGCACCATCTTCGGTGTGGACAAGCCGGTTGACCTGTGGTTTGGCGTGCTGCCGATTTCCGCAGGCCTGTTCGGCGTGCCGGTGGGCTTCGCCGTGATCATCCTGGTGAGCCTGTTCACCCCGGCTCCCAAGCAGGAGATCCAGGAACTCATCGAGCACGTGCGCTACCCCAACATCAAGGGGGATACGCTCAACACGCAGGCCTCCTGATCGCCTGCCGCAGCGGCCCGATACCCCGGGCCGCCGCACCCCTTCTGAAGGGGCTCCGGTTCGCCGGGGCCCCTTTTTTACTGGTGTTTACCCTTATTTATGCCTTGAATTCCGCATGGAGGAATCGAAGATAAGGGTAAATACTCAATCCGTAAGCCCGGGTTGGCCTGCCGTCAGATGAGGGTCAGAGCCCTGATCAAAAGTAGGGTTATTGGCCTCACAGAAGGCCAATTCCACGCCAACCAGGAGCTGCCCCATGGCATTGAACCCCGCAGGGACTGTCGGACAAGCCGACCATCCCCCCATGACCGCCGAGGAGAAGAAGGTCATCTTCGCCTCCTCGCTCGGCACCGTATTCGAGTGGTACGACTTCTACCTTTATGGTTCCCTGGCGGCCATCATCGCCAAGCAATTCTTCGCCGGCCTCGACCCGTCTGCGGCGTTCATCTTCGCCTTGTTGGCCTTTGCCGCCGGCTTCATCGTCCGCCCCTTTGGCGCGATCTTCTTCGGCCGCCTGGGCGACATGATCGGCCGAAAGTACACCTTCTTGGTGACCATCCTGCTGATCGGCCTGTCCACCTTCATCGTGGGCATCCTGCCGACCTACGCCTCCATCGGCGTGGCCGCCCCGGTCATCCTGATCGTGCTGCGCTTGCTGCAGGGCTTGGCCCTGGGCGGTGAGTACGGCGGTGCCGCTACATACGTGGCCGAGCATGCACCGAACGGCCGCCGCGGTGCCTACACCGCCTGGATCCAGACCACCGCCACGCTGGGCCTGTTCCTGTCGCTGATGGTGATCCTGGGCACCCGTACTGCGATCGGCGAAGCCGAGTTCGCCGACTGGGGATGGCGCGTTCCGTTCATCGTGTCCATCGCCCTGTTGGGAATTTCCGTGTGGATTCGCCTTCAGATGAACGAGTCGCCGGCCTTTCAGAAGATGAAGGCTGAAGGCAAGACCTCCAAGGCGCCGCTGGCCGAGTCCTTTGGCCAGTGGAAGAACCTGAAGGTCGTGATCCTGGCGCTGTTCGGTCTGGTGGCCGGTCAGGCCGTGGTCTGGTATTCGGGCCAGTTCTACGCGCTGTTCTTCCTGAGCAACGTGCTCAAGGTTGACGGCCCCACCGCCAACATCCTGGTGGCCGTCTCGCTCATCATCGGCACCCCGTTCTTCGTGGTGTTCGGCACGCTGTCTGACCGGATCGGCCGCAAGCCGATCATCTTGGCCGGCATGCTGTTGGCCGTGCTCACCTACTTCCCGCTGTTCGAGGCACTGACCAATGCAGCCAACCCCAAGCTGGCCGCCGCACAAAAGAGCGCTCAGGTCACGGTGACGGCTGCTGCCGGCGACTGCTCCTTCCAGGGCAACCCGGTGGCGCGTGAAATCGACTTCACGAAGTCGTGCGACATCGCCAAGCGCTACCTGGCCCAGAACTCGGTGAGCTACACGAACGCCACGGCACCCGCTGCAGGCCCGGCCGTCATCAAGATCGGCGACACCGAGATCGTGGCCCCTGTGGGTGTGGTGGAGAACCTCAAGTTCAACGCCGAGAGTGCCAAGGCCATCGCCGACTTCAAGAAGCAGGTCACCGAAGCTCTGAAGGCCGCCGGCTATCCGCCCAAGGCCGACCCGATCGCCCCGCTGTCGGCCAACTGGTGGAAGATCGTGGGCATCCTGTCGATCCTGGTGATCTACGTGACCATGGTCTACGGTCCCATCGCCGCCATGCTCGTGGAGATGTTCCCCACACGCATTCGGTACACCTCCATGTCCTTGCCGTACCACATCGGCAACGGCTGGTTCGGCGGCCTGATGCCCACCATCGCCTTCGCCATGGTGGCCCAGAACGGCGACATGTACTACGGGCTGTGGTACCCCATCATCATCGCCTCGGCGACCTTCGTGATCGGCCTGCTGTTCGTGAAGGAAACCAAGGACGTGGACATCTACGCCAACGACTGAGGGGCATTGCGATGATCAAGATTTTCCTGGGTTTTCTCGTGTTCGCGGCTCTGGCCTTGTTCATCCTCAGCCGAGGGGGTGACATCGACATGAGTGGCGAAAAGCACGGCGTCGAGTCGCACGAACCCGCGGCGCCGGCCTCGGCGCCCGCTGCGGGCCCGGCAGCATCGGCTTCAGCCCCGGCGGCACCTGGCGCCACTGCACCGTCGCCTGCACAGGCACCCGCTACCAAGTAAGCCAGCGCTTTTGCCACATCGTTGAGCCACCCGAACCCGTACGGGTGCGTGTGGCGATACGATCGGCCTTGAAGCCGTCAGCCCGCGTTGCATCGCGCTTCGCGGGCTTTCGTTTTTTTTGGGCACGCGCCGATGAAACCCACTCACCCGGTTCACACGCCGACAGCCACTCCTTCGGGCGCGCCGGCCACCGAGTCGCGCCTGGCCTCGGGCGCCCTGGCCGCGGCCCTGCGAGAGAGCCTAAGGCTGTACCTGCCGTTCTCGCAGATGAGTGCCGAGCACATCGATCGCTTCGTGGCGGCCGCCAGTGAGGTGTACTTCGCACCCGACGAGGTGATGCTTCAAGCCGAAAGCGGTCCGGTGGATGCGTTGTACTTTCTCCGTCAGGGGTCGGTCACCGGCCACCGCGGACCCGACAGCGTGTACGACGCCAACATCGAGTACGCCACCGGCGACCTGTTCCCAGTGGCCGCCTTCATGGGGCGGCGCGCCGTGGCATTGACCTTTCGAGCCAACACCGACACCTTCTGCCTCAGGGTGCCGCGGGCGGCCATCGAGTCACTGGCTGCCCAATGCACACCCTTGGCCGAAGTGCTGGGCCGGCAGATGCAGCACTACATCGAGGTGTCGCGCCGAGCCATGCAGTTGGAGCAGACCTCAGCGGCGCTGAACAGCCAAAGCCTTGAGCGCTTCCTGGGTGACTTGATCCGGCGGCCCCCCTTGACCTGTCGGCCGACGGACAGCATTGAACAGGCGCTGCGCCTCATGCACGAGAGTCGACGGGACTCTGTTCATGTGACCGATGGTCACGGTGCCCCCGTCGGCATCCTCACCCGCTTTGACGTTTTGGGTCGCATCACCCTGGCAGGTGTGGCCTTGACCGAGCCCATCAGCCGCGTGATGACAGCCCCGGTCGAGAGCCTGACGGTCGACCACACCGCGGCGGATGCCGCGATGCTGATGACCCGCAAGGGCCTTCGCCATGTGCCGGTGACCCGTGGAGCCCAACTCGTGGGCGTGGTCACGGAGCGGGATCTGTTTGCGATGCAGCAGATGTCGATCAAGCAGTTGCATTCGGCCATACGCGCGGCGCGTACGGTGGAAGACTTCAAGGCTGCAGCCGCCGATGTGCGGCAATTGGTCGCGTCCTTGCTGGCGCAGGGCCTGCAGGCGCAGCAGTTGACCGAACTGGTCAGTCACCTCAACGACGTGTTGACCCGGCAGTTGGTGGCGGTCACGGCGCAGTCGCATGGCCGAGACATGAACCGAGCCTGCTGGGTGGCCTTCGGGTCGGAAGGGCGCTCGGAACAGACCGTGGCCACGGACCAGGACAACGGGCTCATCTTCCTGAGCGACGACCCTGAGGCCGACCGTGTGGCTTGGCTCGCCTTCGCCCGCGAAGTCAATCAAGCGCTGGCCGACTGTGGCTTTCCCCTGTGCAAGGGCAACATCATGGCCAGCAACCCCGCGTGCTGCCTGACCCAGCAGGAGTGGGCCGATCGTTTCGGCAACTGGATCGAACAAGGCTCACCCGAGGACCTGCTGGCCGCGAGCATCTACTTCGACCTGCGCCCGATCGCCGGTCAGTCCGAACTGGCGCCGCCCCTTCGGGAGGCCTTCACCCGACGGGCGCAGGCCAACCCGCGGTTCTGTCGCCAACTGGCCGAGGAAGTGCTGCGCAGCCCGGCCTCGCTGGGGTGGCTCGGCGGCATCGAGGCCGAGGTCATCGACGGGGTACCGATGCTTGATCTCAAGCTGCATGGCACCGCGGTGTTCGTGGCCGTGGCCCGGCTGCGCTGTCTGGCCCTGGGCATCGATGAGGTCAACACGCGTCGGCGATTGGAAGCCATCGCCCGACTGCGAGATGTTCCGGCGCATCATTCGCAGGCGTGGATCACCGGCTTTGAGTTCCTGCAGACCTTGCGCCTGCGGTCCCAGCTCAATCCGCCTGCCTCACACACGCCCTCGGCTGGCCCCAACCACATCCGCTTGGACGCGCTCAACGACATCGATCAACGCATCCTCAAGGAAACGCTTCGACTGGTCCGCCGGCTACAGCAGGAGGTCGAACTTGACTACCGCCGCGGATGAGGGTGCCGCGCACCGCAGCCTGCTTTCCTGGTGGCCCTTTGGCCGTCGGTCGGCGCCTGTTCAAAACGCTCGCCGCTGGGTGGTGGCCGACGTCGAGTCCAGTGGGCTGGATCCGCGGTCCGATCGGCTGCTGGCCATCGCGGCCGTGGCCGTTCACTTCAACGACGACTTCAGGCGGCCATGCATAGCGCTGGCTGACGCCTTTGAAGTCTTCATCCGCCAACCGGAAGCCCACACCCGCTTACCCAACAAGGACAACATCCTCATCCATGGGATCGGTGTCGGTGCGCAGCGCTGTGGCCATGACCCGCGCCAGGCGCTGTTGTCATGGGAGCGCTTCGTCGCGGATTCACCGCTGGTGGGTTTTCACAGCGCCTTCGATCAGGTGATGATCGACAGGGCCACCAGCGCCGTGCTGGGCCGTCGCTTGCGCAACGCCTGGCTGGACCTTGAGCCCCTGGCATCGGTGGTGCACGAGGACCCCCGAAGTCGAAACCTGGACCATTGGCTCGGCCGCCACCGCATCACGTGCTTCATGCGCCACCAAGCTTCGGCCGACGCCATGGCCACTGCGCAACTGCTCTTGGCCCTTTGGCCCAAGGTCCGGCAGAGGGTGGACGGCCGGTTCGATGCAGTGCTCGATCTTGCGGCGTCACATCGATTTCTGCCGGGCCGCAGTCGCTGACGATAATGAGCGGATGAGCTCGTCCTACCTGTGGGTCAAGGCCCTGCACATCATTTTCGTGGCCAGTTGGTTTGCGGGCCTGTTCTACCTGCCCCGGCTGTTCGTGAACCTGGCGATGGTCGAGGCGGGCAGCACCGCTGAGCGTGAACGCCTGCTGCTCATGGCGCGCAAGCTGCTGCGCTTTTCCACCATTCTGATGATTCCCGCTCTGGTGGCGGGTGCCTGGCTTTGGTTGGTGGTGGGGATCGGCCGCGGCCCTGACAGCGGCTGGATGCACGCCAAGCTGGCGCTGGTATTGGCCGTGGGGGCGTATCACCATGTGTGTGCAAGGTTGCTGCGCAGCTTCGTGGCCGGTCAGAACACACGGTCGCACACCTGGTTCCGCTTTTTCAATGAAGCCTCGGTGCTGCTGTTTGCCGCCATCGTGGTGTTGGTGGTGGTCAAGCCCTTCTAGTGGCCGGGGGCCTGAACCCAGTGGCCCGATCACATGGCGACGAACCCGATATGAACCGCCAGAGTCGCCGAACCTTCGGTCAGGCCAGAGACTTCCTGCGCGACCGTGATGGTCAGCGCAGTCTGTCAGGCCTGGTGGCGGGGTTCATGGTGGTGCTCGTGGCCTATGCCAGCCTCTATCCCTTCGAAGGATGGCAATGGCCAAAGGGCGTCGACTGGCAGTCCGCGTGGCAACTGCCGTGGCCGCGTTGGCGCGATCGTGCCGACGAGTGGTTCAATTTTCTGGGCTATGTGCCGGTGGGATTGGCCGTGACCGTGGCCCTGCTGCGCGCGGGTATGCATCCGGTGGCTGCACTGGCCTTGGGCCTGGTCATCCCGTCCGGCTTGTCGTACGCCATGGAGTGCCTGCAGATGCTGCTGCCCCGCCGGGTGCCGTCCCTGAGGGATTGGGTGGGCAACACCGCAGGCGCAGCCCTGGGGGGCGTTCTGGCCTTGGGCCTGCACCTGTCGGGTTGGTTGCAGCGGTTGAGGGTGATTCGGGACCGCTGGTTTGCCGGAGAAAGTGCCGGTGCCCTGGTGCTGCTCCTGTTGTGGCCAGCCGCTTTGCTGGCCCCGTCCACTTTGCCTTTCGGCCTCGGGCAGTGCTGGGATGAGGTGCAGTCGCTGGCCCTGTGGGTTTTGGCGCAATTGCCCTTGGGGGCATGGGGTGTGGATCTGAACCTAGAGGGTTTGGCGTCGGCCGCCGCGCGGGCCGCACCGTCCAAGCTTGCACAGATCCTGGCGATTGCGCTGGGTGCCCTCTCGCCGCTGGCCCTTTGCTGCGCCGCCATGTCGCCAGGCCCGAGGCGACTCATCGCAATGGGCGTCATGGCCGCGCTGGCGCTGGCAGCCATGTCCTTGGCCACCGGCCTGAATTTCGGTCCCGCCCACGCGATGTCTTGGTTCACGGGTGAGGCCCTATTGGCCAGCCTGTTGTGCCTACCGCTGGCGCTGCCCTTCGTGTGGTTGCCCATGCGCTGGTGCGCAGCTTTGGCACTGCTGGTTTTGGCCGTGGCGGTGGTGTTGGGTGCGCAGATGCCCATGGGCACGTACCACGCGCTCAACCTTCAAGCTTGGGAACAGGGGCGTTTCATTCGGTTTCACGGCCTGGCCCTCTGGGTGGCCTGGCTGTGGCCCTACCTGGCCATGGCCTGGCTGATGAAGCGCTTGACGGCCACCCCGGCGCGCCTGCCTACAATTTACGCATGAGTTACTACAAGCACCACGTGTTCTTCTGCTTGAACGAACGCAGCAATGGCCAAGCGTGCTGCGCCCAGCACGGGGCGCAGGAAGCCTTCGACCACTGCAAGGCGCGGGTGAAGGAACTGGGGCTCAACGGCCCCGGCGGTGTCCGCGTGAACAAGGCCGGGTGTCTGGACCGTTGCGCCGGCGGGCCGGTGGCCGTGGTCTATCCGGAAGGCACTTGGTACAGCTTTGTGGACCGCAGCGACATCGATGAGATCATCGACCAGCATCTGGTCAAGGGCCAAGCCGTGCAGCGCCTTCTGTTGGCGCCCGATGTGGGCCGCTGATGAGGTCTGACGGTTTCCCCAAGGCAGCCACGTGAACGCGCAAACTGAGCGGCGGCTCATGCCTGGGCCCAGCGGCGCCTTGGAAGTGGCCCTCGATGCACCGGCAGCGGGGGGGATCGTCAGGGGCCTGGCCCTGGTGTGCCATCCGCACCCCTTGCACGGTGGCACGCTGGACAACAAGGTGGTGCAGACCTTGGTGCGTGCCTTTTTGCAGTTGGGTTGGCGCACGCTGCGTCTGAACTACCGTGGCGTGGGACGATCCGAAGGTGTCTGGGACGAAGGCCGTGGCGAGACCGACGACGCGCATCACGCCGTGTTGGCAACCGCCCATCCCCAAGAGCCCATCTTGCTGGCCGGTTTCTCATTTGGTGGCTTTGTGGCCGCGCAGGTCGCACAGCGCCTGACCGATGCCGGCCGCGCGGCAGAGCGCCTGGTGCTGGTGGGCCCGGCCACCGCCAATTTTCCCGTGCCGGCCGTGGCGCCCGACACGGTGGTCATCCACGGTGAGGCCGACGACATCGTGCCCCTGCAGGCCACGCTGGATTGGGCCCGGCCCCAATCGCTGCCCGTGACCGTGATGCCTGGCGTGGGACATTTCTTCCACGGACAGCTTCCCCTGCTGAAGTCGGTGGTGATTCGGGCCTTGGCCCCCACGGCTTCTTTCTCCAACCCAACCTGAGCCTAAGCACTTTCGGATGTCACCCACCTTCAACGCTCCGCTGTCTGCCACCTTGCCCCTGTGCTCGGGGCAAGGCCTGAATCGATCGCTGAGTTTTTTCGGCCGCTGCCGCAGCGGCGTCTTCGGATGGATCTTGGCATTCACGGGGGCTGCCGTGCTGTGTGTGAGCGCGCCGGCTGCCCACGCGCAGGCCCCGCAGGTACCCGAGGTGGCGGCGCGCCAGTACGTCCTCATGGATGTGACCACCGGCCAAATCCTGGCCGAGCGCGACGCCGACACCCCTTCGGATCCGGCCTCGCTGACCAAGCTGATGACGGCTTACCTCAGCTTTCAGGCGATCAAGGACAAGAAGCTGACCCTCG
>JACCDK010504217.1_pt1 | contig 11771 bp, 10 predicted proteins | sample 7445871 | NCBI WGS metagenome assembly JACCDK01 (sample SAMN15323436, study PRJNA562643) | freshwater metagenome | isolation source: river surface water | place: USA:Blue River Watershed | collected 2017-08-15
CCTAAATCTCCTGCTTTCAATCAGAGCAATCCAAATACGGCCACAGTCATTTGTTCCAAAGGCACCACAATCCGAACCTTCGCTTCAAAGATCTGCCCACCTGGCTGGAAAGTAAAGTGAATTGAATTCAGTAAAATAAAAGCGATTGAAATTTAGAAAGTTCCCCAAGCGCATTTTGCAAGTGCACCTGGGACTCTACTGGCATTATATTAATTGAATTCTTATCGTGTGAAATTCTTAAGAATACAATCCAAAATGAAACTTTCGAAACAGTTCCAACAAAATATCTAGATTTCAGAGCCGATGCCACAAGTAATTCCGTTTCCGCATCTGATACAAACAACTCTTGTGCAATCAAAGATTTCAAGTCATCCTCAACTCGCTTTGGAGAATCTGAAAAAACTTTAACTTTAGTACATTCTGTAAGTTTAGAAATTTCGCCTGCTACTCGCTCCTTAGAGATTACAGTTTTACCTGGCAGATTTACAATATCATCCAATCTATAGTGAACTACTAATTCTTCTTCTACTTGACATTGAGATCCATAAATTTTAAGAAATTCTGATCGCATGAACGATAACGTAGAAAGTTTTTGCCTTCTATAAGAATAGTGACCACGAATTTGCTTTGTCCAAGGATAAATTCTGTAAAATTGATGATCTGTATTGGCTTCATTCAATACACCGGTTAACTTTGCGATCTTTGAAGTTGCACTTCTTAATGTAAACCGACTTCGATTAGATTTTACTTTCTCCTCATGGCTGTAATCATCAACTACGCTAAAATTACAAATTCGCTCAATGAATTCTTTGGCCTCCAGATCTCTGCGAGTAACTCCAGAATTATGGAAGACAAGCTTCAAAACAGAATATTTGTGTCTCAAATCGAGCGCTAACGCTATTCCAAATAACTGGGAACCCAACCCCCCCCAACAATGAATTTCCTTGCCAGAACTTAATCTCATCTTTAGAAAACACCCTTTAATAAACGATCCGTATTAGAATAAATCATATATGAATCATAACTACAATACTTACTATATTTCATTGGTTGAATTTGACTATTCAAGAAGTGCAACTTTTTTGAATAATGAGGCGTCAAACAAAATAATCATAGCAGGCCATCTTTTTAGCAAATTTAAAAAAATTAGAAAGTTAGTCAAACTTCAAAATAGAAACAACACAATTTTTGTCGTAATGTCTCCAAGTCATCAGTTAACAATACTTTTGCGAATAGCTGGGGCAAATAAGATTGTATTAGATGCAGGGTGGCCTTTGTCCGACAGTACTTCTGCGAAGATAAATATAGTTAATATCCTACGAAAAATATCAAATTACTTAATTGATTTTTTGAGTTTCAAAATAAGTAAATTAATCTTATTAGAATCGCCAGAGCAAGTGTTGTATACCTCAAAAAAATTCCTGACTAGCAAGAAAAAACTTGTATTTATATACACGGGACTTCAAAAGAATAGATTCATAGATAACCCAATTAGACCAGTTGAAGTTCCTGCAGATTTTGAAAAGGGCAAATACATATTATTCAGAGGTAAATCTAATAAGGAAGCCGGAATAGAAGCCATCATTGAGCATTTTGAAAAAACGCAAGCCGGCTCAAAATTAGTTGTGGCAACAAATCGCAAATTTAATGGAGAGACGTTGAAAAATACCATAGTTATTTCGAGGCACCTAAGCAATCCAGAAATTAATTGGCTTTACGTAAATTGTCAATCTACATTAGGTCAATTTGGAGCTTCAAAACGTTTACGAAGAACAATACCCCATAAGTTTTTTGAATCTGTTTATTTTGGAGTTCCTTACATAACTCCCAAGCAACCTCCAATTTTAAGAATCCTAGGGGAAAACTATCCGTTTTGGATTTCTAACATTGAAGAACTTTCAGCGTCAAAATACCTCATACAATATAACTACCCTCAAAATGTCTTGAAATTAACTGACAGCGACAGCCTAAAGCTTTTCTTTGATACTACTATTTCATCGCTCTATAAATAAACGAAAGTTGAGCCGAAGTTTCTTTAATATCAAATTTCATAATTTGGGAATTTTGAAAACTAATCACATCAAGCAGATTATTTTTATCTAGCATAAATTTTATTTTATCAATTAAATCCTCTTTATTTCCTGTTATGAATAAACCTGGATGAGCACTCCCTAAAACCTCCGGGATAGAAGTATTATTTGAAGCGACAATAGGAATTTGAAAACTCATTGCTTCAAGAAGTACTAACCCGAAACCCTCATAAAGACTAGTAAGTAAGAATATATCAGTTGCGTTATAGAGCGTTTTAGTTTCAGTAACTTGACCCAACCATGTCACGTGATCAGTGATTCCAAGCTCAGAGGAAATTTTATGTAGAGCATCATCCAGCTCTCCACTCCCACCAATAATTAAATGTACTTTATCGTTACTTTTTAATACGTCGGCGAAGGCCCGCAACATCGTCGGAATATCCTTTTGGGGAGTTAGCCGAGAAAGTGTTGATAAGACGATTAAGTCAGAAGACAATCCTATGCTCAAGAGAAATTTTTCTCTATTTGATTTGTCACGTGACATTAGATTAGATATTTCACGTCCATAATAAATGACTTGCGCAGATCCGGTTATTTCTCGATTTTCAACTACAAAATTCTTGACTGCCTTCGAGATGCAAATAACTTTAGCGGATCTTGAAACCACAAACCTTGACAGCATGATAGAAATAAATTGCGGCATACCAGGGTAAAAAGATTCAGAATTATGCCTAGTAACTAGGAACCCATTTTTCCTAGTGGTTAATGCAGCCGTGAGCTCAGCTCTTGGGAGGTGAGCATGAACCACATGAGGTTGCCATTTTTTCATTTGATTACGAATCGTAATAATTTGGTAAATCCAGAATTTATTGGCATGCACGTCGAGAACTTTTGCCCCGCAAGCGAGAAAAGCTTCTTTTAATTCAAGATTGCCCTTAAGAGGAAGGATTTCTACATCTAGTCCATCCTTAACTTGTTGAGCGACCAATGTCAGTAATTGATTTTCAGCACCACCTCTATTGATTGTGGTAATTAAATGCAGAATCTTCATTTTGTACTTTTCTCTTCATTCAATAATGTATTACACAAACTAAGAAATCCAGACATCCAGTTATCTAACGAATGTTTGTTTTCAACTATTTCCCTTCGTCTTTTTAGCTCCATATCAATTTCAAAATCAGGTGATTGGAGTAAGGAATTAATTTCAGCAATAAGAAAAGCTAAATCTCCGGTATTTTCTAATTTTGACCAGCACCCAAATTCATTAATATACTCTTGATTAAGTGTTACAACGGGCAATCCGATTGCAGTCGCTTCTAAAATACTTTTATCAAGCGAACCATAAAATGCATGTACAAATATGTTGTATTTAACAAGTACATTTGGGATATTCTCTCGAGAAGTTTGCCCATTATATTTAATAAAAGATTTGGATTTCTCTAATTCCCATTTTAGCTTTTCTAAGTATTCATTGACAGGTAAGCGTCCCCATAAATCTAACCTGACATTCTCATTTTCCTTGTGGACTTTGCTCGCAAGTTCAATAAGTAAAAGTATATTTTTTGAAGAATCCAGACGACCGATGTGAACTAAGTGATTTCTTGAATTAAAAAGCTTGGCGTGGTATTTGTAGTTCTGTAAATTAATTGATTGACCTAAAAATTTTACCGGTCTACCACTCAATGGAAATGATCCTTTTGTAGATGAGATATTAAAATTGGATAAATGTGAGACCAAATTTGCTCTTTTAGCAGGGTTTGCATGGGCATACCAAAAAATGTGTGGAATTCTTAGGATTTTCAAAAAAGGAACTGCCAGAAAAGCCTGCGTGTCTACCATATGAGAAAAAACTAAATCATATCTTTTTTTCATAAGTACCAAAATTAAGGTTAGGTAGAATTTGACTACCGAAAGTATTTTTGAACTTGACTTCCATGGCGCAAGATAAACTTTTACATTTTCAGGTAGTTCATTGCCTAGGTATTCTGTAGTAATAATGGTAACACTTTCAAACGACTCTGAAATTTTAATCACTATCTCGAATTGGTGGCCGAAAATGGAATTAGCTGGGTTCATAGCGTAATTGAGCAAGAGCAAGTGCTTACTCTTTAAATGTTTATTCAAAGTACCAGAATAATACTAGAATTGAGGCGGTTGTTAAGGTAATTAAGATGGGGTATCAGCATTGAGAATTTTGGTGACAGGCTCAGCAGGATTTATTGGCCATCATGTGTCAAAACTACTTCTTGATCGAGGAGATGAAGTAATTGGAGTGGATAATTTAAATGATTATTATTCACCGCTATTAAAAATTCACCGAAACCAAATTTTGTCTAAAAAAGTGAATTATCAATTCATAAATGGTGATATTTCAAACCTCAGTTTTATTAAAGAACTTTTTGAGTCAACAAGTATCCAAGGAGTCATACACCTCGCAGCGCAAGCAGGAGTAAGACTTCCAGTTTGTGAAAACTATAAGTACACACAATCAAATTTGGTTGGCTTTGAAAATATAGCAACATCTATTTTAGAGAACAATATTGAACTTTTCCTATATGCATCATCTTCGAGTGTATATGGGGACATAGCCCAATCTCCGTTAAGAGAATCAGAATTAAAACTTTCTCCAAATAGTTACTACGGAGCGACAAAGCTTTCAAATGAGATCATGGCCAAGTCGTTATTCAAAGATTCAAAAACAAAAGCCAGAGGTTTGCGATTCTTTAGTGTGTATGGTCCAATGGGTAGACCAGATATGGCTTACTTTAGATTGTTGGCTAGTGCAGTATCTGGAAAAGTTTTTAAACTTTATGGAGATGGCTCCATTAAGAGAGATTTTACCTTTATTGGCGACGTTGCAGGTATAACTATTGATTTAATGGAGAACTTGAAAAAAGGTAAAGAAAATACAAATGACATTGTTAATGTGGGCGGAGGTCAACCTATGTCCATGTCTGACTTAATTGATGTCATTGAAAAAATTTCTGATAAAAAAATTAATATTGATTACTTGCCTCCTAACTTAAGTGACTCAAGATTAACCTCAGCTGACACTAGTTTGCAGAAAGATTTAATATATAGGATTCCTAAAATTAATTTAGAAGATGGAATAACGCAAACTTTTACTTGGATGATGCAAGACGATATTATCCTTCAAATCCCTCGGTGGATTTCGTCATGAAAATACTTAGAAGTAACACTACTTTTGAATTAGTTAAGAAGTGTTTAGATATTTTACCTAAATCAGACAACTTCAAGTACTTGAGTGTTGTTATTGTGCAAGTGCTCTTGGGTTTCTTAGACCTTGTGGGGGTAGCACTACTTGGCCTTTTGGGATCGCTGGCTATACGTGGAATTAGCTACCAACAACCTGGCGATAGAGTCAATCAAGTCTTAAATCTATTGCATTTGGCAGATTCAACACTTAGAGTCCAGATTACATTTATTGGATTATTGGCCACTGTGCTGCTTGTAATCAAATCTGTTTTATCGTTATATCTAGGTAAGAAAACTCTGTTCTTTCTAAGCAGAAGAAGTGCTCTCTTAAGTTCATCTTTAGTTAATAAACTATTTTCAAAGGACATTACGGTAGTACAAAAAGATTCAATTGCATCACGCATTTACATTTTGACTACAGGAGTAGATAGCATTACAACTGGAATCCTTGGCGCGCTTGCTTTGATTATCGCAGATACTTCATTATTGGTGATATTGAGTGCCGGTTTATTTGTCGTAGATCCAAGTTTGGCAATATTAAGCATCATCTACTTTTCATTGCTTGGGTATTTGCTTTATATAAAAATGCATTTAAAGGTAAAGATGCTAGGTCAAGAAATAACGAATTTAACAGTAGATGGAAATCAGAAAATACAGGAAATAGTCACATCCTACAGAGAAGTTTTGGTTAGGAATAGAAGAAATTTCTATTCGGAAATAATAGGTCAGACTCGATTTAAAACTGCTAATGCAAACGCCGAATTAAAATACATGAGCAATTTTAGCAAGTATATGATGGAGCTTTTCGTTGTAATTGGTGGTCTGGGAATCGCGGCTTATGAATTTATTACTCAGCCTGCATCTCGGGCAATTGCAATTATTTCAATTTTCATAGCAACCAGTTCCAGAATTGCACCAGGTATTCTTCGAGTGCAGCAAGGCTTACTAGGAGTAAAGTCTCAGATTGGCTCAGCCACCTCAACTCTGGAGCTTATAGATGAACTAGAGGAATCAATTATTGATTATGATCAAAATGTAAATATTGATTTTGAACATAATGGTTTTCAAAGCCATTTATTAGTTTCAAATTTAGATTATTCTTATCCAGAATCGCCTAATAAGGCTTTGCAAAACATCAGTTTGGAAGTTAAACCCGGGGCAAATATTGCTATTGTAGGTCCATCAGGTGCCGGTAAATCTACGTTAGTAGATTTAATTCTAGGAATAATAACTCCAACTTCCGGTCAGATTTCCATTTCTGGTCACTCTCCAAGTCAAGTAATCAGACTATGGCCAGGTGCTCTAGCATATGTTCCGCAAAACATTTCGATTAATAAGGGAACTATTAAATCTAATATATGCCTAGGATATAAAGAAGAAGAAATCACTGATGAAAAAATATGGGAAGCATTAGCGGGAGCTCAACTCGACGAATTTGTAATGAAAATGCCAGAGGGTTTAAATTCGAGCATAGATGATCGCGGTACTAATTTAAGCGGAGGTCAAAGACAAAGACTTGGTATTGCCAGAGCGCTTTTCACAAATCCTAAATTAATAGTACTAGACGAAGCTACAAGTGCCTTAGATGCCGAAACGGAGCAAAAAATTACAGAAGCAATTAATAAATTGCATGGCCTGGTCACTGTTGTTGTAATTGCGCATAGGCTTTCTACCGTTTCTCATGCCGATCAAGTTCTGTACATAGAAGAGGGCTTAATTAAAGCCAAGGGTTCATTTGAGGAAGTTCGTGAATTGATACCTGACTTTGATAATCAAGCTAAATTAATGGGACTTTAATTTAAAAATACTTCTAAAAAAGAATAACCAGGTAGTCAGAATAGTTGGTAGGACATACCTACCATTGTTTGCAACATAAGCAACGGTACCAATAACAGAAAGTAAAATTAAATTTAAGAACAGTAAAATCTCAGAAATCATTCCGAGTAAATGCAATCTGATTGGATTTTTTCGTTTTAAGGCTTTGAAATAAAAATATCCGATAAAGAAAGAAAGAGCAAAGCCCACAGTAAGAATTCTCAATTTATCAAAAATTACTGCAAAATAATATAAAATTTCCCACGATAAACTATTCATTTTGCTGAGAATAGGAAAAGCATTAAAACCAGAAAATTCAGTTCTTACGAATGAATTGGCCATCGTTAAGACTTCTGCAAGGAATGGCTTTTTAGCCATAACGTAGTCTCTAAAGTTAAACAATATTGTTTTAAACCATAAATTCTTGAAATGATTCAATTTATCGTCATCATTAACGATTCTAATTACTGGTGCCGAGATATCCCATTCAGGTCGATTCGTATGGAGACTATCCCAGCTTGTTAGTATTTGAAAGCTGCATACACTTGAAAGTTTGGCAGTTGGCGCCAACACTATTCTCAACGCTCTTGAAGCTTCTTCACGGCTTTTATCTGTATTCCCCCAGCAGTACAAAGCAGCCATATCGTAAATCATTGGCTGTTGCTCAGGATAAACCTCTTGTAAGTTAAATTTCATACTCAAATTTTTATCAATCACATAAGGAGTAATTGGAAGAATTAAGGCTATTAGAAGGGCCATACCAAATATTTGCTTAGCTTCAAATTTCTCTATTATTAAAATTATTATAAATATCACAAATAAAACGGAATATATGGGCTTGAACATCAGCCCAAAAGTAAGCACCACTATTCCAAGAGTTATTATCACATAGTTAATTCGTTTGCCCCAAGTTAAACCTAATTTAATGAGTCCCAAACCCAGAATCACGAAGCAAAAAAGAGTTGAATCTCTCCAGAGTTGAGATCCAAAGACAGATGAAACAACAATGAAAATTAGAAATAGTAACTTCCTATAAGTTCTTGAGAAATCTAAATCTCTAACAAGTAAATAAATTCCGAGCCACAGTCCAGTAATTTGGATAGTTACTAAAGTAATCCTCCAATATCCATTCAAATCGGGAAAGCCTCCAAAATAAAAAGGGGTTAAAAAACCCCAGTTATCATTCCGGAGGCTTAGAGTTGAAATTTCTCGTTGTCCTCCCTCGAAGCCACCTTTCCCTGGAAAAGCTGAAAAAAGAAAGAGGAGAGCAAGCGAAATCCAAAATAGAATTGAGCTCCAGGACCTATTTATAAAGTTTTGCACGCGAAAAACCTATCAAGATGAGTATTATTTGCAAGTAATGAAGCCGAAAAAACGCACAATCATTGTTCCTTGTTATAACGAAGCGCTCTCAATCACTGCAACAATAAAAAGATTGAAAGAGTCAGATTCCAATTTGAAAATAATTGTGGTGGACAATTGTAGTACCGACAATACTGCAGCTATTGCTAAGAAACTCGGTGTATTGGTGGTTAAAGAGCCGAGAAAAGGAAAGGGATTTGCATTTAGGGCTGGAATTAAACATCTAGATGTTGACTGCCAAACGGTTTTAATGACTGATGGTGACGATACCTACCTAGTAAACGAAGATATTCTGAAACAATCATTTAAATTAGTTGAAGAAGATGGTTTTGATATGGTCATCGGCGCAAGAAATAAATTTAAATATGTTCAAAATACGCGAACGTCACATTTTAGGCCTGGACACAAACTAGGAAACGCATTTTTCTCAAGCTTATATACCAAACTTTTTGGCCTTCAAATTAGCGATGCACTATCTGGATTTCGAGTAATGTCTCGGGGATTTATAAATTCATTTTTGGCAGGCGCTTCAGAATTTGAATTAGAAACAGAATTGAACGCCCATGCGTATTTATTGGATTGTTCAATTATCGAAGTATCTGTACCATATGCAGGTAGGCTCATTGGATCAAATTCCAAACTCAGTACTTACAAAGATGGCTGGAAAATTCTACGGAAACACTTAATCATACTAAAGAACGAACGCCCAAACTTCGTATATAGATTATTTTCATTACCTTGGTTAGTTATAGGTGTCGCTTTAAGCTTTAGAGTCCTAAATGATTATTTTGAAACAGGGCTTGTCCCTAAATTCCCAAGTCTAATTGCAGCCGTTGGCGCTTACTTAATTAGTTTAATCTATTGGGCAACAGGAATGATTTTGGAAAGAGTAAGAGTTCAAAGAGTTGCATTCGCACGATTTACATTTCTCCATTAATTACAAACTATTTTCAGGTAGTGTTTGAATGTGAGATATTTGGTAGCTGGCAGTTCTGGTCTAGTGGGTTCAGCATTAGTCGAGAGTCTTGAAAAGGCGGAAAAACAAGTTGTAGGCATAAGTTCAAAAGATGTTGACTTGTCCGACAATGTTGCTACTTTAAATTGGTTTAAGGAACAAGGAAAGTTTGATGTTGTAATAGATGCAGCCGCCAAAGTCGGTGGAATTGTTGCAAATAATTCAAACCCTGTCGAATTTCTAAGTAAGAATTTACAGATTCAACAAAACTTAATGTATGCATGTCACCTTTTTTCGGTTAATCAATTTATTTTTTTGGGTTCGAGCTGTATATATCCTCGAAATGCAATGCAACCAATAAGAGAAGATTATTTGATGACCGGAGAATTAGAAGAAACTAATTCCGCTTATGCAATTGCAAAAATTGCAGGTATTGAATTAGTTAAATCTTATCGAAAAGAATTTGGTAAAAAATGGATTTCATTGATGCCAACTAATATTTACGGACCTAAAGACAATTTTAGTTTGAATTCTTCTCATGTACTTCCTGCCTTTATAAGAAAATTTTCGGATGCCAAATTTGAAGGTGCAAAAACAATCACGCTGTGGGGTACAGGAAAACCCAAGAGAGAATTTCTCCATTCGGAAGATCTAGCTTCAGCGGTCATATTCGCTTTAGAAAATTATGATGGGGAGCAACATTTGAATATTGGGACAGGTCAAGAAATTTCAATTAAAGATTTAGCTGAGATGGTTGCAAGCATAATTGGTTTCAACGGAGAAATTATCTGGGACGACAGTAAACCTGATGGAACCCCCAGAAAACTCTTAGATTCCAGTAAAATTAAGGCTTTAGGTTGGTCACATAAAATTTCTCTTATTGATGGAGTGTCCAAGACTATAGACTGGTACAACAAAGCTTTATCCAAAGGAGAAATAAGGCTATGACAAGAAAAATTGCTTTCATTACTGGCATAACCGGGCAAGATGGTTCTTATTTGGCAGAGTTTTTGTTGCAAAAAAATTATGAAGTACACGGTCTAATTAGAAGATCTAGCTCTTTCAATACTTCGCGCATTGATCACATATACCAAGATCCACACATTAATGGAACCAAACTTTTTTTACACTATGGTGATTTAATAGATGGATTTGGGCTTACTAATATCATTAGAGAAATTAAACCCACTGAAGTTTATAATTTGGCAGCCCAGTCTCATGTTCAAGTTTCTTTTAACATGCCTCAATACACAGGACAAATTGATGCCGTGGGGGCAGTTGGACTTTTGGAAGCTATAAAATCCTCAGGAATTGAAACTAAGTTCTACCAAGCCAGTACTTCTGAACTTTTTGGTTCCACCCCACCTCCACAAAACGAAAATTCCCCATTTAGACCAAGAAGCCCATATGCGGCTGCAAAACTAATGGCGTACTGGGCGACCGTGAATTATCGAGAAGCTTATGGACTTCACGCAACTAATGGAATTTTATTTAACCATGAATCGCCAAGAAGAGGTGAAACTTTTGTTACAAGAAAAATTACACGTGCTGTTGCTGCAATTAAGGCAGGGACGCAAGACAAACTTTATCTGGGCAATCTAGAAGCGGTACGAGATTGGGGTTTTGCGAAGGAATATGTGGAATCAATGTGGTTGATGCTCCAGCAAACGAAGCCCTCAGATTATGTTGTGGCAACAGGTGTCGGCGCCACAGTTAGGGATTTTGCTCGTGCCGCATTTGAACGAGCTGGTTTAGAGTTTGAAAAATATGTAGTGGTAGATAGCAAGTATCAGCGCCCTACGGAAGTCGATGCGCTTATAGGTGACTGTAGCAAAGCTACAAATCAATTAGGGTGGTCCGCGAAGACGCATTGGAAAGAGCTAGCTGAGCTAATGGTTGATGCTGACATGTTAAAGATCAACTGACCTTTATACCTGTGTTAATTGTGATCGAAAAACCCCAAAGATAATGTAAATTTTGTCCGTTTTGGGTGATTTGTCCCTTCACCGCGACAATATAAGGTTACTTTCGTAGTAGTGCATGTAGGGGCCGACGGGCCGCTATGAAATACCTCGAGGGACTGGTAGCTCCAGTCAAAAAAGGATCCAAGTAAGTGGCATTTAAGAAATCTGCGAACTCCGCAGGACCTAAAGTCTGGTCCGTAGCGGAGCTTGGTGCTTTCTATACCGAAAATCGCGCAGATCTTCTTACCCACGCAAACCGTGTACTAAAAGATAGCGCCAAGGCTGAGGAAATTACTCAGGATGCGCTTATCAAATTCATGCTCGCAGCTCCAGAACTAGAATCAAAAGAGCATGCAATCGCTTACCTCCACCGCACCATCGAAAACCTATGCATTGATTACTTCCGTGCAGAAGGCCGCCGCCCAAATC
>JACCDK010308084.1_pt1 | contig 11770 bp, 12 predicted proteins | sample 7445871 | NCBI WGS metagenome assembly JACCDK01 (sample SAMN15323436, study PRJNA562643) | freshwater metagenome | isolation source: river surface water | place: USA:Blue River Watershed | collected 2017-08-15
GCGCGATCTGCATGAACATGGCGATGTCGTCTTCCCGCGTCTGGTTCAGCATGAAAGAGCGGATAGGGCCTTCGGCCTGGGCGACGGCCTTTTCAAATCCCAGCGTGCCGTTCATGTACGGGGCGATAGCGTTGCGGTAGATGTCATCAAACACCGGCGACATGATGAACAGCGTGAGAAAGAGCGCCAGTCCCACCAGCACCGTGTTGGGCGGCGTCTGTGCCGTGCCCAGTGCTTGTCGCAACAAGGAGAGCACGATGATGATGCGCACAAACGAGGTCATCATCAGCAACAGCGAAGGCAAGAGCGTGAGCGTTGTCATCAACGCCAGCAACTGCAAGGTCAGGCTGTACTGTTGCCCGCCCTTGCCATTGGAGACATTGACCATGGGCAAGCCCTGGGCCCAGGACATTTCGGGAACCAGCAACCACACCAGAGCCAGGACTGGACCCAGCCAGCGCAGATGACGCGTCATGAACGGCCTCCGGTGAAGAAATCGGGGAAAGATGGGGGGGCGGTGTCCACCGCGGGGGTGGCTAGTCCGTCCGGGCCGTTGGCGGAGCAAGGCCAGGAGTGTAGGGTTCGGATGTCGTTGGCGTTAACAGCCACCAGCACCATCTGTTGATCCACTTGCACAAGCATCATTTTATGCTTAAGACCCAGCGGTTGGGTTTCTATCAAGCGGATGCGCCGGCCCTGGCCTTGCAAGGCCCACGGGGCCTGACGCCGCTTAAGCCACCAGAGCAGGGCGGCCATCAATCCCAACACGAACACCGCACTGAGCATGTACCGGGGCCAATCTATTGCTGTCATCCATCACCTCGCGACCAGTTGCGTCCATTCTTGTGGACAATGTGGGGTTTGCACACACATGTCCACCACCTGACTCCATGAAATTATCGACCATGCGCTTGGCCGCCCTTGGGCTGACCTGGGCCCTGCTGCCCATGGCTTGCCCGCCTGCCCTGGCGGCCGACTGGGCCGCCGTGGGCCTGTTTGATCAGGGCACGTTCTACATCGACCGGGACTCCATCGCCCGTGAGGGCGAAACACGCAAGGTCTGGACCATGTTGGATTACCGACAGCCCCAGCACAACTCCCACGGAAAGACCTACCGCTCCACCCGTTCGCTGCAGCACATCCAGTGCAAGACCCAGCGCGTCAAAACCCTGTCCTTGGCGTTTTACACCGGCACCCGCGGGTCGGGCGACGTGCTGTCGAGTGAGGGCGTGATCCAGGAGTGGCAGCCCATTCCACACGATTCGGTGGTGGCCAAAATGGCGTGGACAGTCTGTGGCAGTTGAGCGTAACCCCGTGCTGCGCCTGAACGCGTGGCTGCGTGATGCCTGGCGTGCTGGCGGTACCGGTGGATTGAACTGGCATTTGCATGCCGCGGCCTCGCAGGCCCGCTGGCGCAGTACCCAGCAGCAGATCGACCGGTGGCTGGCCCGGGTGCAGCCCACCCAGCGCCACTTGCTGCTGATTGGAGGCAGCGCGGGCTGGATGATGTCTACCGCCTGGCTCAGGTGTTTCAAGCGCATCGATGTGGTGGACATTGACCCGCTGGCGCCCTGGCTGTTTGGCCGACGCCACGGTGCAGCCCTCCGGCAGGGGGGCTGTGCCTGGCAGTTTCATCGGCAGGATGGCATTGCGGGCTTGCCCGCCTTGCTCAAGCAGTTTCCCGACGCATTCGTGTGGTTTGACAACGTGCTCGGGCAGTTGCGCTACCGGCTGGACGATGAACAAGCATTGGAGCGGCAACTGGGGCAAATTCAGCATTGGTTGCAGGGTCGGTCCTGGGGCAGCGTGCACGACCTGTATTCCGGCCCCACCAGCCGTGACCTGCCTCCCCAACTTGATGCCGTGTGCCAAGCCGCAGAGCATGGCGGCATGCAGTCAGGTCACCCGCAATACCGTGTGGACCGGCAAGCCATGTCACTAGTGGATCTGGGGCAGCGGTTGTTGCAACGCGTCGATGCCGAAGGTATCTGGCAGGATCATTGCACCGGTGTGGTGTTTCCCACAGGCACGTCCGTGCAATGGATTCCGTGGGCGTTCAAGCCACGCTATTGCCATTGGCTGGAGCTGGGCTGGATTCGTTCTTGAGGTTGTGCAGCGTGATGCCCAAGGCATCCATCTGTCGCTGCTCCTGCTTCTTGTGATAGAGGGCCACGGCTTTTTCGTCCTTCTCGACCATGGCCTCCATCTTGAAGAGGTCGATCTCGGCCTCGGTCAGGCGCTCCTTGGCGATTTGCTGGACGGTGCGGGCCATTTTCAAGTCTTCTTCCACGCGCTCGACCAGGCGCAACAGCTGGGACATGAACTCACGGAAGTTGGTGGTGTCAGCGATGGTCAGGGGTTTCTGCTGTCGCTGTGCCAAGTTGGCCTTGTAGGCCTCGAACATGTCGAGCAATCGCTGCCGGCTGGACTCCAACTTTTGCGCCGCCTCGGTGGCGGCCTTGTGCTCCTTGCGGCGCTTGCCCAGCGTGTCTTCGGCTTTTTTGACCAACAGGGGCCAGGTGGTACGGGGCTTCATGGGGAATATCAGGTTGGGTTCAGTGTGCCATCAATTGGCGCAACTCTTGGCGGGTGGCCTCGTAGTCCTCACCCTTGTTCATGTCCTGGCGCAAAAAATTCACAATCCGCTCGTGCAAGGCAATGGCTTCATCAAGTTCGGGGTTGGAGCCACGCTCGTAGGCCCCCACCTGGATCAAATCCAGGTTTTGCTGGTACAGCGTCCACATGCGGCGCAAACGGTTGGACATTTTCAAGTCAGCCGGGCCCAGCAGCGATTGCATGAGACGGGAAATCGACCCGGTCAAATCGATGGCCGGGTAATGGGCCGCATCGGCCAGCTTGCGCGAGAGCATGACCTGGCCGTCCAATGAGGCGCGGGCAATGTCCACAATTGGGTCGTTGGCGTCATCCCCTTCAGCCAGCACGGTGTAGATGGCCGTGATGGAGCCATGGCCATGGCGACCCACACCACCGCGTTCAATCAGGTTGGGAAGCAAGGCAAACACCGACGGGGGATACCCTTTGGCCGTCGGCGGCTCCCCAATGGCCAGTCCAATCTCGCGCTGGGCGTGCGCCACGCGCGTCAAACTGTCGCACAGCATGAGCACGTTCATGCCTTGGTCGCGGAAGTATTCGGCAATCACATGGGTCATGTGCGTGGCCTTGAGTCGCATCACGGGCGAGACGTTGGCCGGTGCCGCAATCACGACCGACTTGGCCAAGCCCTCCTCGCCCAATGATTCGCTGATGAAGGCCTGTACCTCACGGCCACGCTCACCGATCAATCCAATCACCACAATGTCCGCTTTGGTGAAGCGGGTCAGCATGCCCAGCAGCACACTCTTGCCCACACCAGAGCCGGCCACCAGGCCAATACGCTGACCCTGACCCACGGTCAAGACACCATTGATGGCCTTGACACCCACGTCCAGCACATGCTCGATCGGACCACGCTCCATCGGGTTGAGCGGCTTGCCCATCAAGGCCAGAGTTTCCTCACAGACGGGCGCCGGCTTGCCATCCAGCGGCTGACCACGACCGTCGATCACACGACCAAGCAATGCAGGCCCCAGGGCCACCTGGGACGAGCGGTGCAGGATGCGCACCATGTCCCCCGGGCCCACCCCCACCGGATCGGTGAAGGGCATCAAAAACAAGGTCTTGTCGTTGAAGCCCACCACCTCCGCTTCAATGCGGTGGCCGTGCTGGCCCACCACCTCACAACAGGCACCGACAGGAGCCATGATGCCGCGGGTTTCAAGCGTAAGACCCACCAAGCGCACCAATGTACCGGTTCGCTCAGGCGGGGGCACACGCAAGTGCGGCAGGCGTTGTTCAACTTCTTGTCCAAAATCCAGCATCGTCACTCCACCTGGATCATGCGTTTGAGGGTCGCAGCCACGCGGTCACGCTCTTGGTCCACGATCATGCGCACCACCATCAGTTTGTCCTCGTAGCTATTGGCATTGTTCAACAGCTCGGCCGGGATGGTGGGCTTGGCTTTTTTCTGTTCCTGCTTGATGCGGTCTCGCATCTGCTGCAGTTGCTCATCCGGATCCACCTCTTCCTCGACGGCCACGGCCTCCCCAGTGGCAGCACTGGCTTCACCCTCACCTGCTGCCTCGGCTGCTGGGCTCGTCTGGGCTTCACCCGTTGGAGTCTCCCCTGCCAGAGGTTCTGTACTCGACTCAGCACCGGTACTCAACGCTTGCGCGGTCTCTTGAGCATCGACCGGCGATGGGTCGTTTTCAGGGGGCTTCTCGGCAGCGCTGAGAATCTCTGGATGGTTGAGCGCAAGCAACGCCAGTTCAGGATTTTGGTAGTACGACGGCGCATCGGCGTTTTGTCGCCAGGCCTTGAAGGCGGAGTTGACGGCTGAACTGGCCAGCTCTTCTAACGCCTCCTGGTTGGGCTCACGGCGAATCAGTGCCATCATCATCGGACGCAGCACCAGCACCAGGAAAGCCAGGCACATCAGGGTTCGCAAGACAATGTTGACCCAATCAATCATGGGGGGCCTCGCGGGAATCTTGGGGGGGGTCGGAATCACCGGCGTCAGGGGTCACGGGCTCGCCAGATTCCACGTTGAGCGACTCGCCTGACTCTTCACGCGGCACATCACGGTCGAGATCGCTGGCGTGTGACACAACGGGGTCCTCAGCACGCTCTGCAGGTGATGTCCTGGGCTTGGCTTCGCGCGATGACACCACGCGTGCTGCTGCGTCCTGTACTTCGGCATCACGCTGCGCCAGGGGCTGGCGGAAAAACGGCGACTGCTCGCGCCACACCTCGGGCTGTACCAGTAGGCTACGCGCTAATGCTTCCAAGCGATTGCCCACCAAGTCTTCCACCAGAGTGTCGTTGATGATGGCCCGAACGCTGCCGGGCTGTAATGAAGAGACGGCCTGCACCGACAATGCCTGCGACATCTCGCCCGCACGCTCCTGCAAGCGGGCCTTGTCCTGAGGATTGAGCTCTAACGTCACCACATGGTTGCCGTGCAAATCGAGTTCATCCAGACAGCGTTGAATCAGGCGTTCAATGGCGGCGGATGACAGGTTGAGCTCGCCCAATACCAGTTGTTCGGCCAGGTGCAGGCTCAGACGCTTGATGTGCTCATACAACTTGTCCGGCTGTCCCACCAGGGATTGGACCTGCTCGGCCGCCTTGTTCAGCTGACGCTTCAAGGGGTCGATCTCGCCCTCGAGTTCTTCACGCAGTTGTTGCAGGGCTTGCGCTTTGTCAGCTGCAGCCGCTTCCAGGGCAGCTACATGTTCCAGTCGGGCTTCTTCCAGGGCTTGTTCGCGGCCTTGTGCCAGCCCTTCTTCACGGCCTTGTTCCAGGCCGGCTTGCCGGGCGTTGTCGCAGGCCTCTTGCACAGCCGCAGAATCCAGGGTGGTCTCAGGGCTGTCGGTCGTTGCATCTGCCGGGTATGACGGGTCTATCGCGTCTGTCTCGCCTTCAGCCTCTGGCGCTGCTGGGTTTGCATGCCCGGCCTGCTGCTGAGTCTCGTCAGTGGCCTCTGACCGATCCGACTTGGCCTCGCCGTCGTCAGCCGCTTGGCCAGCCTTCAAGGCCTCCGAGGTCTCGACCTGGGTTGTGTCTTCCGTTCCATCTGGTCCGCGTCCACGCGCCTGTGAATCCGTGGATTCGTCCGGTTGATCCGGTGCTGCTTTATGCGCGCCCTCGATGGCATCTTCCGCTACATCCTTGGCTGTTTGGGGGCGTGGCGCTTGGCTGTTCGCCGCATGGTGATCGGGTTCACCACTCGCTGATTTGATTGGGGCCGGTGGGGGCGTTGATGAAGATAACGGCGTCTCAACAGCAGTCAACGCCTCACCCAATTGCCTGGGCTGCCAGGGTTCAAACTCACTCGGATCCTCCACCACCCGCGCCGGATCGGGCACCGCCAGCTGCCGGAACTTCTCGGTCCGGTAGTCCAGTCGGGGCACTTTGTCCCAATCCGTGTTGGCAAAGCCCACGTCGCCTTGGCGAACGGGTTGCAACACAGCATCAGGCGCCCACACTTGTGGGTCAGCGCGCTGAGGGGAAGGGTTAAACAAAATCTGCGCCTCCCAGCATCAGCTCGCCAGAATCGGAGAGCTTGCGCGCAATGCGCATGATTTTTTTCTGGGTTTCCTCGACGTCGGCCAGGCGCACGGGCCCTTTGGCTTCCATGTCGTCGCGGAACATGCCACGGGCGCGCTCGGACATGTTGTCCATGAAACGGGCCATGACATCCTCGCTGGCGCCTTTGAGCGCCACCATCAGCATGTCGGGCTCCACGTTGCGCATCAGCACCTGAATACCCTTGTTGTCCACGGACACCAGGTTTTCGAAGGTGAACATGTTGTCCTGGATCTTTTGCATCAGGTCCGGGTCGATCTCGTTCAGCCCCATCATGATGGAGTTTTCCAACTCGGTCTTGGTCGAGTTCATGATCTTGGCCGCCGCCTGAATACCCCCAAAGCTCGACGACTTGGCCGAGGAACTCTTGGAGAACTGCATCTTCATGATGGCTTCCAGCTCCGCCATGGCCGAGGGCTGCACCGTGTCCAGACTGGCCACGCGCTGCATGACTTCCGGTCGCGTGTCCGAGGGCAAATACAGCAACACGTCCGCAGCCACTTGTGACTCCAGCAGCGACAGGATGATGGCCACCACCTGCGGGTGCTCGCCACGGATCATCTCGGCAATGGAGCGCGCGTCCATCCAGCTCAAAATTTCCAAGCCCTTGGTACCTTGGCCGGGCATGATGCGCCCCAGCACCGAGGCGGCTTTGTCATCACCCAGGGCGCGACGCAGGACTTTCTCCACATAGTCCGAGTTGCCCAGGCTGAGCGAGGTCTGCTTTTTGAGCAAATCCACAAACTGGTCCAGCACCACGTTCACGGCTTCCTGGGACAAATCTGCGGCCGCCACCATGGCGGCTCCCAGGGCTTGAACTTCCTTGGGACTTAAAAATTTGATGATGTCGGCAGCTTGCTCTTCCCCCAGCAGCAGCATCAGCACTGCAGCGCGTTGGGTCGTGGTCATTGCCGCCATCTCGGCCTGGAGCTCGGGGCTCCAATTCTGGCCTTCGGGCATTTGCATGAGGTTGGTATCAGCCATGGTGAATCCTTAGGTGCGCGCTCATCACGACAATTGAATCATGTTTTTCAGCACACCGGCAACCCTGGCACGGGCCGCCTCTTCGGAGACGATCATGCGGATGAGCGCCACCTTGTCATCGTAGGTGTTGGCCGTGTCCAGCATGTCTGCCGAGATGGTGGGCTTCTTGGGCTTCAGGCTGGACATGCGGGCCTTGATTTCTTCCAGGGTTTCACCTTCCTGGATTTCGATTTCCTCCTCACCCTCGGCACCCTCAGCGCCAGAGGACGAGGCCTGGGCTGCCGCTTGCTCTTGGGCGGCCTGGGCGGCGGCCTCTTGGGCGGCTTTCTCGGCAGCGGCTTCTGCAGCGGCCTTTTCAGAGGCCATCTTGGCAGCGGCTTCAGCCACTGCATGGGCAATGCGCTCGGTCTTGATTCGTTCGGCAGCGGCGGCTTCGCGGGCTGCTGCATCGGCGGCGGCGGCGGCAATGGCCGTCGGATCCACCTCGGGGCGAATCAGCTTACGCATCATGGGACGCACCACCATCAACAGGAACATCAGGAACAACAAGGCCACCACAGCGCTGTTGGCAATGGAGGACAGGGTTTCATCCTTGTACCAGGGAATGGCATCCGGATCGATCTGGGGCTCGAAGCGCGTGGCCACCACCGTGACCACATCGCCGCGGTCTTCGCTGAAACCCACGGCACCGCGCACCAGTTGGTTCAGGCGATCAAGCTCTTCCTGCGTGTAGGGAATGGTGGTCGGCAGCGGGCCGCCATCGGCGGGCTTTTCCACCTTGGTGCCCGGCGGAATGGGACGCTCGTTGATGAGCACACCCACGCCGATTTTCTGGATCGTGCCCATGGCAGACTTGGTGTGACGCACTGAGCGGTCAAGCTCAAAGTTTTTCGTGCTGCGCGCCGACACTTGAACGCCCTTCTCCGACAACCCTTTGGTCGGGTCAGCACCGGTCGCAGGCGTGGCCGCCGGGTTGGGCGGTGTGGGCGGCGTGTTGGAGAGCGAACCCGGGATGCCAATCGCGTCCTTGAAGGTGTTGCGGTCTTCCACAAACAGTTCCGAGCGGGTCTTGGGCCCCTTGTCGCGGGCGTCATAGTCTTCGGTGGTGATTTCCTGCTGTGTGAAGTCCAGCGACATGCTGACCTGCGCGCTCACGTTGGCTTCGCCCACGATGGGGGCCAGCAATTGAATCAGGCGGGTACGGTACAAGTCTTCCATCTGCTGCTTTTGCTGCAGCTGCGCCGAGGTCATCCCGAGCGGCTGCTCGCCCAGCATGTCGTTCATCAGGGTGCCAAAGTTGTCCACCACCGAGACGTTCTCCGGGGCCAGATACGGCACGCTGGCCGACACCAGCTGCACGATCGCGGTGATGTTGGCTGCAGAAATGGCACGGCCGGGCGCGCGGGTGATCACCACCGAGGCTTTGGTGGGCACCCGGTCGCGCACAAACACGCTTTGCTTGGGGGCTGCCAGGTGAACACGGGCGCTTTTGATACCGGCAATTTGGGTGATGCTGCGCGCGAGCTCCTGCTCCATCGCATTGTTGTAGCGCACCTGCTCCATGAACTGGCTGGTGGTCATGGCGGGCATGTCCTTCAAGCCGTCCATGCCTTGTGTCTCGGTTCGCGGCAAGCCCTTGGACGAGACCAGCATGCGGGCCTCGTGGTATTTGTTGGAAGGCACCGTGATCTGACCCGTGACCGAATCAATTTCCGGCTTGAAGTCTGCGGCGCGCAGGGCCTCCAGGGCCACTTGCTTGTCCGGGTCGGACAGCATCATCGACAGCGGTCGGTAGCTGGGCGTCTTCATCGAGAGAGACGCCAGCGCAAACGCGGCCACCACCATCAGGATGATGATGATGGGCAGCATCTTCTTGACCGTGGGCTGTCGCACCAAATCGCGCATGAAGCCCATCGGATCGCTGAGGAGTTGACTGCTAGGCGACTTGCCCAGATCGGAGGCTTTGACCACCGTGGACGAGTTGCCCGTGCTGATCGCGCCACCTGGAGCTTTGTCAGCGCCACCGGCCGTCATGGAAGGATTTGCAATTGCGGTTGCCATGGTTCAGACTCCGATTACACCGGCATGTTCAAAATTTCTTCATACGCCTTCAGCACCTTGTTGCGCACCTGCAAGGTGGCTTCAAAGGCGAGGGAGGATTTCTGCATGCCCAGCACCACGTCGGTGAGCGGAATGTCCTCACCGCGTTGATAGGCTTCCTGCAATTTGGACGACTTGAGCTGCGTTTCGTTGACGCTGCTGAGCACGTTCTTCACCGAGTCGGTGAAGCTGGGAACTTCGGTCCGCGGCGTGGCCGGGGCTTGAACGCCCTGCGACTGTCCACTGGCCTGGGCCTGATACGCCCGAATGGTTTCCAGCATAGACTGGATGTTGGCGGCAGAAGTCTTGTCGATCATGGTGAGCTCCTGTTCAGGCCGCGTTGAGCATCAGACCGCGCTCACGCAGTTGTGCCAGCTTGTAGCGCAGAGTGCGAGGGCTGATCCCCAGCAGACGGGCCGCTTCCTCGCGGCTGTCCGTGTTCTGAATGGCGGACATGATGACCGCGTGTTCGCTGGACTTGATGACGTCTTGGAGGTTGGCCGGCGCAGACTCGATGTCGATGGCGGCGGTCGAGACTGCCTGCACGCTGAACGCCGACGCTTGCGCCAGTGCAGATGTATCACGCTCGATTTCTGGCTGTGCAGATTCCCACATCGGGGCAACATCGCTCGCCACGGGGTGTGCAGGGGGTATCTCCTCGCGGACGGCAGTGGCGACAGTGGCAGCACGCACCTGAGGCTCGTCTGCGCTCGTGAGTGAACTCATCTCGTCAAACAACAAATGGGCGGGCGTGATGGTTTGGCCGGTGCACAGGACCACGGCGCGCTGCACCACGTTCTCCAACTCACGCACATTGCCGGGCCAGGGATAGGCCTGCAGCAGCTGTTGCGCTTCGGCGGTCACGCTGTAAGGCAATCCGCTCTCACCATGGCGGGCCAGCGACTGCATCACCAAGGGCATGATGTCGAGCGGTCGCTCACGCAGCGGCTGAATGCGCAGGCGGAAAGTGCTGATACGGAAATACAAATCCTCGCGGAATTCACGCGCCTCAATGGCCTGGCGCAAATCCTTGTTGGTGGCCGCCACCACGCGCACATCCACCGACACGGCGGATTCACCGCCCAGACGGGTGATCTTGCGCTCTTGCAACACCCGCAGCAGCTTGGCTTGCAGGTGCATGGGCATCTCGCCGATTTCGTCCAGAAACACGGTGCCGCCCTGGGCTTGCTCAAAAATCCCTTTGTAATCCTTGACGGCGCCGGTGAAGGCGCCCTTCTCGTGGCCGAACAACATGTCCTCGATCAAATGCTCGGGCATGGCCGCACAGTTCATCGCCACAAAAGGACCTTTGGCGCGGCCCGACGATTCATGCAACACGCGCGCAATCACTTCCTTGCCAGCGCCGGTGGGGCCCACGAGCAAGGTGCTCACATTGGCCTGCGCCACGCGTTGCGCCAGCGCCAGCAGGTGCTGACTGACCGGGTCGACAAACACATAGCTCTTGTTCTTGCTGGCAGGCGACGCCGAGCGCAGCATGCCCACCACTTGCTGCCAGGACGAGACATTCCACTCATCACAGGGCACCACATGCAAGGCCCCGCTGCGCATGGCATCCACCACCACATCCAGGTCTTGACGCTCGACCCGACACACCACCGGCACCAAAGAGCCGAGCTGGGCGATCAGGGTTTGCACCTCGTGCATCAACTCGGCACTTTGCGCCAGCCGAACCACCACCACGTGAGCCCGCGACAGCGCCAGGTTCAATTCACCCAGTGTGTTGACACAGGCCGCATCGATTCCCGCCAGACGCAGCTGCGCCTTGTCGCTCTCGTCGAGAGGACTGAACGGATCCAGCCAGATAGCACGTATAACATTGACGGTAGAAGCCATTGCAATTCAACCCAATAAACAGGTACGGGTTAAAAGCAAGCCTTATGCCAAAGCTATTTTTATTTTTTAAGTATTAATTTGTAGACAGAAATTCTGAGAATATGAACACTTTAGTGAAGTTTGTCGAAATCTCGACAACCTATTCTCAGGCCTCCCAGAGGAAGCGTGTCAACTTCTTGCGCCGCGGGATGACCGCAGGCGTTTGGGTGACCGGCGTGGCCGGCACCTGGGCAATCGGAATGACCTTGGGCATGAAGCCCATGCAGAACATGCCATCCGCACGCAGCACCTCGAGTGAGGGGATCATGCGGCTGCGAAACCCCATGAGCTTGCAGCTGTAGGGCATCCTGGGGTTCCAGGTGATACCCAGGAAGCGGCAGTCCCAGCAGTTGGGACCCTTCTCCATCGAGGGAAGTTTTCCCTCGGGCTCGTCAGCCGGTGGCGATGTCTTGCGTGTCGTCATGGCAGGTCAGAGCCCCGAGGATAGCGTCCTCTTAGCCGCCGAGCAACTTCAGCACCGACTGCTGGCTGGTGTTGGCTTGTGCCAGCACCGCCGTGGCGGCCTGCTGCATGATCTGCGTCTTGGCCAGCTCGGTACTGGCCGCGGCGTAGTCCGCGTCCTCGATCTGGCTGCGCGAGGCCGACATGTTCATGGACACGTTGGTCAGGTTGGTCACCACCTGGTCCA
>JACCDK010054607.1_pt1 | contig 11766 bp, 10 predicted proteins | sample 7445871 | NCBI WGS metagenome assembly JACCDK01 (sample SAMN15323436, study PRJNA562643) | freshwater metagenome | isolation source: river surface water | place: USA:Blue River Watershed | collected 2017-08-15
CACCAGGGCAATCAAAATCACAAACAACGTGGTCATGTTCTTCTAGTTTAAGTGTTTCGCAGCGCTTCGATGCGGGCGGCAAATATCATACTTTTCTCGGGAACTCGGAGCTTTAAAATTTCGTAAGCCTGAATCGCTTTGGCAATATGGCCCTGCTCGGCATACATGCGCGCTAGCGTTTCGGTAACCAATCCGGTCACTTGCGCGTCGGGCTGTGTGCGGACTTCAGCCACTGGCGCATCCTTGGATACCGGCGAAATGCGCGGGTTTGCCGTCAAAAATTGGTCGATAAGGTCTTCGGACTTCGGTCTACTTTGCTCCGCTAGTCGGGCCACGAATTGGGCAAAAGGACTAAGGTCTGACGCGGACTCAGCTTCAACCGCAGGCGCAGTTTGCGGAGCCGGTTTTGCAGCCTTAGGCGGCTTGGGCGTTGCGCGTTGTTCGGCAGCCGAGGTTGGCAGAACCACCGAAGCCGCCGGGGCCGCAGGAGGTGGCGGAGTCGGAGCAACCGCAATTGGTGCGCTTGCTACAGGAAGTCCCGACGGTTGCTCGACCGCGCCTTGGGTCAACTTCGCCTTGAGTGCTCGCGCCCGCAGGATTTGCTCGCGCACTTTTTCGGGCAGGGAATCTAAGTTCACCTCAGGAAGGGCCGGTGCGGCGGCTACCGGCGCTGGAGTCGCCGCCCGATTAACGGATTCAACCGCTTTAGGCGCTTTAGGCGGTTCTACCGTTTTAGGCGCTACCGCCGTTTTGGGCGCTTCTACCGTTTTGGGCGCTAACGCCGTTTTAGGCGCTTCCGCCGCTTTGGGCGTCATGTCTACAAAGGGCGCTGAAACCTTCGGACGTTCGACCCGCGCAACCGCGAGTAGGGGCGCTTCTACCCAGGCCATTAAGGCGGAACGGTTGGGACTTACGGCAGCACACCGCTGAAGCACTTGCGAAAACTGCGGAGCCTCAGCGCGCTGAACCGCGCGCACGTACAGCCACCACAACGGCACGGCCGCAGGGTATTCCGCCACCAACGACGCGAGCATCGGTACGTCGGCCGCCGCCACCTGTTCGGGTGTGGCCCAGAGTTCGCGCACCCGCGCAGCATCTGCCGCTACCATTGCACTAAAGCTCGGTTAAAAATCTTGTCGCTGAGCTCACTGACCATTTCTTCGACCAACGCATCTTCGACGCTTCGCAGGTCGGTCGACGCCGCGAAATTCCGAAACGCCGAAAAGCGCTGGGTAAACGATTTTTTGTCGTCGAGTGCATTCACAAACACAACTTCGACCGTCATGCTAAGGCGGCTTTGCGCAACCTGGTCGTTGGCCGCCGGCGCTTCAGAGCGGACACTGTACTCCACTATGGCTCCGCTAAACTGCAAATCGCCTTCACGGCCCACCAGCGAGAGCGGAGTCTGGCGCACCATCACCGACTGAAGTTCGGTGGTGAAGCGCTGAGCCAGCATGGGATTCACGAGCTCCGCACGGTTCCCAAAGGCCTCGACGCTCAACGTTCGGGCGCTGCCCACGTCGCCGCCGGTGAACGAGTATCCGCCTTTGCAGCCGTGAAAAAGAACCGCGCACAGCGCAAGTACGACCATTCGCATCAGTCGAGGCCGAATTGCTTGATTTTGCGGTACAGCGTGCGCTCGCTGATGCCGAGCTCTGAAGCGGCATTTTTGCGGCGACCCTTGTGCCGGTCGAGCACGCGCTTGATGGTATCGAGCTCCAAATCCTGAAGCGAAAGGCGCTCGTCGGGCTCCACCGCCGAATCCACGTCCAGCGTCTCCTCTTCGTCCTGCGGCAGGTCCACGTACCGTGAACTTTCGGCCACGGGCGCCGACTCGCTCGTCCGAAGCACGGGTAGCGAAGCTTCAGGTACCGACGGCGCCGCCGGAGCGGCCTGAAAACTGCCGCCGGCCATACCCGCCACCACCTGCTTGAGGTTGTTCAGATCGTTGCGCATATCAAACAGCACCTTGTACAAAATCTCGCGCTCCGTGTGAAACTCCGACTGCGACAGCGCGTCGTCGCGGCGGGCCGGCACACTGCGTCGGTCGATCTCGGGAATGTACTGCCGCAGCACCTCGGCCGTAATCTCACGGTCGCTCTCGACCACGCAAAGCTGCTCCACCAAATTGCGCAACTGCCGAATGTTTCCGGGCCATCGGTAGGCCTCAAGCACGCGCACCGCCTCGTCGGACAAGCGCACCGCCGGAACTCGGTACTTCTGAGAAAAATCCTGGGCAAACTTGCGGAACAGCAGATGAATATCGCCCTTTCGCTCGCGCAGCGGGGGCAGCGAAATCTCCACCGTATTCAACCGGTAGTACAGGTCTTCGCGAAACTGGCCCTTATCGATCTTTTCGAGCATGTCGACGTTGGTGGCACCCACCACGCGCACATTCACCTTTTGGGCCTTCGACGAGCCCACCTTAATGAACTCCCCCGTTTCGAGCACGCGGAGCAGGCGCACTTGGGTGCCCAGCGGAAGTTCTCCCACCTCGTCGAGAAAAATGGTTCCGCCGTCGGCCTCTTCAAAATACCCCTTGCGCGCCCCGGTCGCCCCAGTAAACGAACCCTTTTCGTGGCCAAAAAGCTCAGAATCAATGGTCCCCTCGGGAATTGCCCCGCAGTTCACCGCCACCAAAGGCGCATGCTTTCGGTGCGAAAGGTGGTGAATAATCTTAGGGATGTTTTCCTTGCCGACCCCGCTTTCGCCGGTCACCAGCACCGAAATGTCGGTAGCGGCTACCTGCACGGCCTTAAACAGGGCCCGATCGAGGGCGGGGTGCGTCCCGATGATTCCAAAGCGCTGCTTGACGTCCTGAATGCTCATTCTACGACAAATTCAAGTTTGAGGGGCTTGCCGGTTGAAATCGGGTTTCCGCTCAACTTATTCACAACCTGTGCGTTCACCGCCGTCACCACCACGCGGTGGGCGTTGGGCAAGGGCTTTTTAAACTGAAGATCCAAGCTGCGGCCCGTCCAAATCGAGTTCCAGATTTCGGCTCCTTGGACGTCGTACACCCGCACCGTGAACCCCAACGTCAGGTTTTCAATGCACTGGCCATCTTTGGCGACGCAGAGCCGCAAAATTCCGGCCTCCTTTATGGCCTCAGAACGGAGTCCCAATTCAAGACGTAAATCTTGTGCGCGGACTGCTTCTGGCCGAGGGGCACTCCCCGTGGCGCTCGGCGCGGGGCGAACTTGAGCGCGGGCGGCAACCGCCAAAACCATCGATAGGGCAAAAAGTACGTGCTTCATCGGCGAGGGGGACGGGCGTAACCGACGGCCGTGCCCAAAAGCGTGGCGGCCGTGCTGCGTTCTACGGTGACCAAAACCCATTCTCCGGCCTGGTGGTTTTCGCGCGGAAAAACCACCACCGTGTTCTGGGTCGTGCGGCCGAACAAATCATCTTCGCTCCGCTTTGAACGACCTTCAACCAGCACCTCCACGGTCTGGCCGACGTAGGCGGCGTTGCGCTCGGCGCTGTGCTTCTGCTGGAGGGCGATGATTTCGTTGAGGCGGCGCTTCTTTACCTCGAGCGGAACGTCGTCTTCGAGCTTGCGGGCCGCAAACGTATTCGGGCGTTCTGAGTAGGCGAACATGTACCCAAAATCGTACTTCACGTACTCCATGAGGCTCAGCGTGTCCTGGTGGTCTTCCTCGGTTTCGCCGGGGAAGCCCGCGATCATGTCTTGGCTGAGGCCGCAGCCCGGAATAATGCGGCGAATGCGGTCAATCAGGGCGAAGTACTCCTCGCGGTTGTGGCCGCGGTTCATTTCCTTGAGGATGCGCGAGGATCCGCTCTGCACCGGCAAGTGGATGTACTTGCAAATGTTGGGATGCGCCGCAATCGCGTGAAGCACATCGTCCTTCATGTCCTGCGGATTGCTCGTCGAAAAGCGGATGCGCATGTCGGGCACGGCCTTAGCAACGAGGTGAAGCAGATCGGCAAAATGCACCGCAGTGGCCTGCGCCATCGGGCTCGCTTTGCTGAAGTCCTTTTTGAGTCCGCCCCCGTACCATAAATAGGAGTCGACGTTTTGGCCGAGCAGCGTGACCTCTTGGTAGCCGTCGTTCCACAGCTTGATGACTTCTTCGACAATGGTTTGCGGATCCCGACTCCGCTCGCGTCCGCGGGTAAACGGAACCACGCAAAACGTGCACATGTTGTCGCAGCCGCGGGTGATGCTCACAAACGAGGTGATGCCGTTTCCACCCAAGCGCACCGGCTCAATGTCGTGGTAGGTTTCTTCCTTACTCAGAATCACGTTGACGGCCTTGCGCCCGCCGTCGAGCTCCTCGAGCAGGTTGGGCAAGTCGCGGTAGGCGTCGGGGCCCACCACGAGGTCTACGAGCTTCTCTTCGTCAAAAAACTTCTCGCGCACGCGCTCGGCCATGCAGCCGAGGACGCCAATTTTCAGCTCCGGATTCTTGACTTTAAGCGTATTAAACTGATCCAAGCGGTTGCGCACGGTTTGCTCGGCCTTTTCGCGAATCGAGCAGGTATTGAGCAGCACCAGGTCCGCCTCTTCGAGCTTGTCGGTCGTTTCGTAGCCGTCTTTTTGAAGGATTGATGCGACGATCTCGCTGTCCGAGAAATTCATTTGGCACCCGTAGGATTCGAGGTAGAGTTTCTTACCCTGACCCAGGCCTTCGCGGAGCATCACTTCACCCTGGCGTTCCTCGCCTAAGGGGCTGCGTTCGATTTCGGACATTTTGGACATGCCGCAAAAATACGGACTACGTCCGAGCCAACGCGACAAAATGTCAGCCCCACTTTTAAACGTTTTGCGGAGATTCCGGCCGTTACTTTGTACGCGTAAACCTCTGCTCATGGCCCAAAACCTCGTCATCGTCGAATCGCCCGCCAAGGCGAAGACCATCGAAAAATACCTCGGAAGCGCCTTTACCGTGCGCTCCAGCTTTGGGCACATCCGCGATTTGCCCGAGCGGGGAATTGGCATTGACGTTGCCAAAGGCTTTGCCCCAGAGTACCTCGTGAGCGAGGACAAAAAAGATGTGGTGGCCCAGCTGCGCAAGCTCGCCAAGACTGCCGACACCGTCTGGCTCGCGAGCGATGAGGACCGCGAAGGAGAAGCCATTTCGTGGCACCTGGCTGAGGCGCTCGACCTCGACATGGCCAAAACCAAGCGGATTGTTTTTCACGAGATCACCAAGACCGCCATCCTTAAGGCCGTCGACCATCCGCGCCACATTGATATGAACCTGGTCAATGCCCAGCAGGCCCGTCGGGTGCTCGACCGCCTCGTAGGCTTTGAGCTGTCGCCGGTGCTCTGGAAGAAGGTGCGCCGCGGACTTAGCGCCGGGCGCGTACAGTCGGTGGCGGTTCGCATGATCGTGGAGCGCGAACGCGCCATTGAGCAGTTTGTTTCGGACATCGACTTTCGCATGGAAGGTCGGTTTACCGCGCCCAACGGCGCGGGATTTGCCGCCGAGTACCACGGCGAGCTGCGCGACCAAGCGGCGGTTGACGCCCTGGCGGCGGCCCTGAACTTGGGCGGATTCCGCGTCAGCAGCCTGGAACAAAAAACCGCTCCGCGCAAGCCCTCAGCACCCTTCACGACCTCGACCCTGCAGCAAGAGGCCTCGCGCAAAATCGGAATGGCCGTGAGCCGCACGATGAGCCTTGCTCAGAAGCTCTACGAAAACGGGCACATCACCTACATGCGTACCGACTCGGTCAACCTCTCAGACGAAGCGGTGAACGGGGCGCGCCACGCCATCACCGAGCTCTACGGTGCCTCGTTTGCCCAAACGCGCCGCTACACCACCAAGAGCGCAGGCGCCCAAGAGGCCCACGAAGCGATCCGCCCGACCAACATGCTGGTGAAGTCCGCCGGAAACGACGCCGCCGAAAAAAAGCTGTACGAACTCATTTGGAAGCGCACCCTCGCCAGCCAGATGGCTGACGCCCAAATCGACCGCACGGTGGCCCACCTCGGCAATTCCGCGGCAGAATTCATTGCGCGGGGCGAAATGATTGCCTTCGAAGGCTTTTTAAAGGTGTACCGCGAGGGCGTTGACGAAGAAGAAGACGAAGCCGGAATGCTTCCGCCCCTCAAGCAAGGCGACGGGGTGCAGCTTGCAAGCGCCACCGCCACCCAGCGCTTCACCCGACCTCCGGGCCGCTTTACTGAAGCCACCCTGGTGAAGGCCCTCGAAGAAGAAGGCATCGGCCGCCCGTCCACCTACGCCCCGACGATTTCAACCATTCAAAACCGCGGCTACGTTGCCAAGGGCGTGCGCGAAGGCGAAGTCCGCCACGTCGCATTTGCCGAATGGACCGGCGGGAACCAATGGAACTGGGCGCAGCGCGAGGAGAAGTTTGGCTCTGACAAAGGGCGCCTCGTGCCCACCGACATTGGCAACCTGGTGACTGACTACCTCGTCGCGCACTTCGGGGGCGTAATGGACTATTCGTTTACGGCCAAAATGGAAGCGCAGTTCGACGAAGTTGCTGAGGGCCGCGCCGAATGGCAGCAGGTTTTGGCCGATTTCTATTCGAAGTTCCACCCCCTCGTCACCGAATCTGAAGAAAGTGAACGCGTGCGGTCCGTCCGCGTTTTAGGTACCCACCCCGAAAGCGGCCGGCAAGTTTCGGCGCGCCTGGCAAAATTTGGCCCCGTCGTCATGCTCGGCGGCGGAGACGGCGACGAGGCCGACGCTAAGTTCGTCGGCATTCCCGAGCCCTACACCCTCGACAAAATCAGCCTACCCGAGGCCTTGGAGCTGCTGCGCCTCCCCCGCCTGGTCGGAACCTACGAGGGCAAGCCCCTGCGGGCCAACTTCGGACGTTTTGGACCCTACATTCAGTGGGACAAGACGTTTGCCAGCATCACCCCGCCGGCCACCCCCCTGAACGTGACCGAGGCCGAAGCCATTGCGTTCGTGGAGGCCAAACTCGCCGCCGCTCAGGCTTCGTTGATTAAAACTTTTTCGACGCCCGACGGCGAAGTAGAGCTGCGCAAAGGCCGTTTCGGACCCTACCTCAAATGGGGCAAAGAGAACGTCAAAATTCCGCGCGGAACCGAGCCCGAATCGCTGACCGCCGACGACGTGCACGAACTCATCTCCAAGCACCAACCGAGCACCGGAGCCACCAAGGGCCGCGGCCGCGGTGGAGCAAAGCCCAAGGCCGCAAAGTCCTCGGCACGCAAAACGACCACGCGCAAAACCAAGTAACGCATGGGCACCGAATGGCTTGAACCCCTAAGCGCCGATTTCACCGAAGCCTGGCCGCACGAAACTCTGGGCGCGAGCGTGATCCAAAATTCTGGCGAGGTGCCCGACCTTCGCGGCGTTTCGGTTGCCCTCATCGGCGTGCCCGAACAGCGCGGTGGCGCCCACGAAGTCGCCGACCGCGTGCGGCGAGCCCTTTATCCCCTGTTTTGGGGACCTTGGGACCTAAAAATTGCCGATTTGGGCAACCTGATTCCGGGGCGCGACCGCGTTGATACGTTGGTGGCCGTCGAAGAATTAGCCGTTGAAGTACTGCAGTACGGCTGCATTCCGGTCTTTTTGGGAGCTGATTCTGACTGGCCCTTAGGCGTATACCGTGCTTTTGGCCGCATGGAGCGGACCATCAACGCGTGCTTGGTCAACAACCGCATTGCCCTTGGCGACGACCACGTGCTGCCCGACCGCAGCAACCTGCTCGCGCAGATGCTCACCATGAAGCCATTTCGGCTTTTTCACGTCAGCCACCTCGCGCACCAGAGCTACTTTGTCGCTCAGTCGGTGCTCGACCTCGCCGAAAAAATGCACCTAGAAGTGCACCGAGCGGGCGAACTTCAACCCATTCAGCGCGCCGAACCGTGGATTCGCGACGCCGATTTGGTTGTGGCGCACAATGCAGCGGTCCGCGCTGCCGACGCCCCCGCCCAGCACGAGGCCAACCCCAACGGACTCACCGGAGAATCCTTCTGCGCCGTACTCCGCTACGCCGGATTCAGCGACAAGCTCAGCGCCCTCTGCCTTACCGACTTCGTGGCCTCACGAGACCTCGACGGCCAGAACGCCCACCTCTGGGCCCAGGGGCTGTGGTACTTCTTCGACGGCGTCGCGGGCCGGGTCGGAGATTTTCCGCACCGCAGCAAGGCCGACTACCTGCGCTTCACCGTTCTGCTCCCGCAGGAAGAGGGTGAACTCGTGTTCTACAAATCTCCCTGGAGCCAGCGATGGTGGATCGAGGTGGCCAACCACCCCGGTGCCGATGCGCGCCACAGCCTTATTCCGTGCAGCGCTGAAGACTACCAAACCGCTCAAAACGGAGAAATTCCCGCCGTTTGGTGGACCATAGTGCGAAGAGGGATTTAGCCATTTTTAAGTACGAACGGTATTTTTTGCTACTTTTAGCGCTGATTCGCTTGACCCTGAACACCCGAATGACCCGTTTAAAATCCATTATTGCTAGCGCAATACTGCTCATTTCCAGCTCGCTATGGGCGCAGCAGGACGTGCAGTTCACGCAGTACTACCACAACCGCTTGGGCTTTAATCCGGGCGTTGCGGGCAGCGGCGAAGGCATTTGCGTGAACATGGGACAGCGTCTACAGTGGGTCGGTTTTGAGGGCGCGCCCAATACGCTTAACGTAAATGCGTCGGTTCCGCTAGATGTGCTTCACGGTGGACTCATGCTCAACGTGGTTAACGACCGCATCGGTTTTTTTGAAGACGTATCGGCTGCCCTGGGTTACGCCTACCAAATGGACCTTGGCGCCGGACGCCTTGGACTGGGATTGGCCGTCGACTTCAAAAACAAAAACGTGCGCAACGCGCAGTGGATTTACCCCGACAACCCCAGCGACCCTTTGGTTGTGGGCAACGGAGCCACCTCGTTCACCCCCGAACTCAACTTTGGTGCCTACTACACCACCGACACCTGGTTTGCGGGCCTCTCAACTTCGCGCTTGCTCCAAAGCGACGCCGTGTTTTCAGGGAGTCCCGCCCGCTTTAAAAGCACGATGCACTACTTCTTGACGGGTGGCTACAGCTTTGACTTGCCCACCTCGACGCCCATTCGCATTACACCCAGCGTGCTGATTAAGTCCGACCTGAACTCCAACCTCAGCGTGGACCTCAACGCCAACGCCCTCGTGATGGAAAAGATTTACGCCGGACTTGGGTACCGTAACCAAGACGCCCTCAGCGTAATGCTCGGCTACCAAATCATGCCTTCCCTCAGAGCGTCGTATTCATATGACCTGACGACATCTTCGCTAAGTGCTTATTCCTCAGGCTCTCACGAGCTATTTTTGACCTACTGCTTCACGATTGAAATTCCACCGCGCGTTAACGGTAGCTACCGTAACCCAAGATTTTTGTAATATCGCGCCCTCAACGACGTTAGACCAAGACCATGAAACACTTACCAATGGTTAAATCCTTTTCCCTCGCAGGCTTTGCCGCGCTGGTTCTTGCTGCCTGCTCGGGCGGCGACCACGGGGAATTGGTTGGCGTTCAAAACCGCCCCGACTTCTACCCTTCTGACCCCTACGGAATGGTCTTCATTCCGCAAGGTCAATTTGCGATGGGTAATTCCGACGTAGACGTTCCCGCGACGCTCACGGCTTCGACCAAGTCGGTGTCGGTACCGGCGTTCTACATGGACGAAACCGAAATCACCAACAACGAGTACCGCCAGTTTGTCGATTGGGTTCGCGACTCCATCCTGCGCTACCGCCTCGCAGAAGGCATGGTCGAAGGCTACGAGTACATCAACTACGCCGACATGAACAATCCGACCTTTTATGAAGAGTTTGTCGGACTCAACTACCTAGACTCGATGCAGACCTACCTCGACTGGACGCGCCGCCTCGTTTGGGATGTCGATCGCTACCCCTCAGAGGAATACACAGAGATTATCGAGTCAATGTACTTGTCGCCCGAAGAGCGCTTTTTGGGCGGACGCAGCATTGATTCGCGCCAGCTCAACTACCTGCACTTTTGGGTAGACAAGCAAAAGGCCGCATCCAAAGAGAACCGCTGGCAGAAGGACTTCCGCGACGCCGACGGCGACGGACGCACCTTCTCGTACCGCGACTACATTAAGAACGGCAAAAAGGTATCGGACCGTTCAAGCTTCTTCGTGAGCGAAATCGTGAACGTGTACCCCGACACCCTCGCGTGGATTTCGGACTTCACCTACTCGTTCAACGAAAACCTTCACGACAACTACTTCTGGCACCCTGCCTACGACGAGTACCCTGTTGTCGGCGTAAGCTGGAAGCAAGCTACAGCGTTTGCCAACTGGCGTACGCACTACCGCAACACCTACCTCAAGCAGAACAACGACTTCATTGAGAACGAGTTCCGCCTGCCGACTGAGGCCGAGTGGGAATACGCCGCACGCGGTGGCCGCGAACTGACGACCTACCCCTGGGGAGGTCCGTACACGACCAACAGCAAAGGTTGCTTCTTGGCCAACTTTAAGCCGGGTCGCGGAAACCTCGTGGCCGACGGCGGAATGTACCCCGTCCGCGTACACAGCTACGAGCCCAACGGATACGGACTCTACGACATGGCCGGCAACGTAGCCGAATGGACCAGCACGGCATGGGACGAGGCCTCGTACTTCTACGTAGCTGATTTCAGCCCCGACTTCAAGTACAATGCCGCCGAATCTGATCCCGTTACGCTCAAGCGCAAGGTGATCCGCGGCGGATCATGGAAAGACGTAGCCATCTTCATGCAGAACGGCATGCGCGACTACGAATACCAAGACACGGCCAAGTCCTACATTGGCTTCCGCACGGTTCAGAGCTTCCTCGGACGCGACCGTCGCGACTTCTAAAAATTAACCAACAATCACTCTCCTAACCCTTTAACTCCCTTCAACATGGCTTTAATCGACGTTAACGGCAAGCGCTTTAAGAATTTCATGACCAAACTTTACGGTTTGGGTGCAGCCGTCGTTATCATGGGTGCGCTGTTCAAAATCCTTCACTTGAAGGGCGCCGACTTGATGCTTATCGTAGGTCTTACTACAGAAGCCGTCATCTTTGCGATTTCTGCCTTTGAAGCCCAGCCTAAGGACTACGATTGGTCGTTGGTGTACCCCGAACTCGACAACGAGCCGGTAACAGAAAAGAAATCTGTTCGCAAGAGCGGAGGAGGTACCGTAACCCAGGAACTCGACCGCATGCTCGAAGAAGCCAAAATCGGCCCTGAGTTGCTGGAGAGCCTTTCTGCCGGCATGCGCAAGTTGAGCGAAACCGCTGCTTCGTTGAACACGGCTACGGACGCTGCCGGTGCTACGGCCGCCTACAGCCAGCAGCTGGGTGCCGCCGCCAAAAACATGGAGGCGCTGAACGCCCTGTACGCCGTACAGCTTGAGAACACCACGAGCCAAGTTGACATTCAGAACACCGTAATGGAGAAGCTGAGTGCCTCTGCACAAAATACTGAAGCCCTCGCGGGTGAAGTGACCAAACTGAGCCAGAATCTTTCGCAGCTGAATTCCGTATACGGAAACATGCTCGCCGCCATGAACGTGCGTTCGTAAGCCGCAGGCGTATTAGTTGCAACCTATTGATAATTGGATTATTAAAATATAATGGCTTCAGGTAAAATTTCTCCACGTCAGAAGATGATCAACATGATGTACCTCGTGTTGACCGCCATGCTGGCTTTGAACGTATCCAAAGACATTCTGCGCGTCCTGGCGAAGCTGGACTTAGGAATGAACGCTACGGTCAGCACGGTTGAACGTGGAACCGCTACCATGTACCAAGCTATTCAGGCCCAG
>JACCDK011686569.1_pt1 | contig 11760 bp, 11 predicted proteins | sample 7445871 | NCBI WGS metagenome assembly JACCDK01 (sample SAMN15323436, study PRJNA562643) | freshwater metagenome | isolation source: river surface water | place: USA:Blue River Watershed | collected 2017-08-15
CGATTGTCACAGTACTCAAGAAGTTGCTCCCTCAACGGGCCCTTTTGGCGGATGTAGACCACCCCACAGTTCAGGGCCCCGCGAAAGCCGTGACCGGCAAAGATGTGGGTCATGTCATCGGGGAACGGCTTGTGACAATAGGCATCACAGTCAATCCAGACCGCATCGGTTTTTTGAATCATCTTGTAGCGAAACACATTCGACAGAAACGATTCCGAGGTCTGGCGCACGATATCCATGTCGATCGCCATGATATCGGTGGCCGGCTTTACGATGACCCCCTCTGGCACGTTCGACACCTTGTCCGTGCAGTAAAGCGTTGTCGGATGGCCCTGCCGCACATGCGACAAGAGGCAAAGCTGGTTCAGATAATGCAGCTTCTCCCCAATCCAAAGCGAAGCAACGGGGCGGCGAATGGGAGTGGACATGAAATAATGGCCTCTTTTGTATCAATACTGGAAACATTGCCGCAGAGAATGGGGCAAGTCTAGTTGGTCAGTTCAAGTCGCCAGAGCGCAGCGACCCGAGGTCCGGCTGCAAACGGAAAGCGCGGCAGATGTTTGGATAAAAACTTTCTTCAGCTTGGTACCCGAAGGATTGAAGCAGCGGCTGCATCTCGGACAGTTGGGAGTAACAAGCCTCAAGCAGGCGCCCATATAGGAAGATCTGCCTTGGTCGTAACGCCGGTCCTCCAGAAAAAACTTTAGACAGAACGTCAAGTCCCAGCCGCGCATCTGCCATAAGGAGGCTGGTTGGATTGGTTTTCAGGATCAGCGATCCAAGGTCAGGGACCAGATCCTGCAACTGCTGATCCGATAGGACGAAGCGGTCATTAAACGCGCGGTTGGACATGGCGCAAACCGCCAGCATCATCTGTCGCAGGCCGGGATGATCTTCGTGCAAAGTAAAGTGAACATCTGTTCGAATATTGGCGCAATGCCCGGACAGAAACCCGACGGCAGAGCCGATTTCCAGCACGCGCGCCTGCTTATCTAGAACCAGCGGCATCTTGCGGGCCAATCCGCGCTCAAACTTTCCAGACTGAATAAGAGGCAAGACATGGGCCGCAAAGACCCGATGGTCGAGTGGCAACTTCATGCTGTGGTTTGCAAAGACCTCAAGCTTCATGTCCGCTGACAGGTCAATGGGTCCGGGATTATAGGAACCCATGGGCACCGCTTCGGCCGTTGGTTCCTTGGGCCCAGCCTTGCGGTCAGCCTTGGCCTTGGCACCGCGCTGCTTTTCAACATCCGACATCAAAGCCGCGATCTTTTCCTTATCGCGGGCCTGCGGCGGCTTGGCGACGATCTGCGAGATCGGCACGGCCGAGGCAGTGGAAAGACTGGTCACCAGACTGCGGTAGGCGTCCGTCTGTTTCAGCTCGGACAGTCTGGTTTCCGCTCGCTCGACCGCCGCATCATGCAAACGGCGCAGCGTTGGATCTGTCAGAAGCTGAGAAATGATGTGGTTCCGGACCTTGCTATAGCGGATCATGGTCTCGTCGCGCACCTCGTTTCGATCCTGTAAGGACAAGTAATCACTGTTATATTTATCTGCCTTGTTGTTAACATTGCCGCGCATCTTTCGGATCGCATAGCTGTCCACCGACTTGACCGCGTAATGGTTCAGCTGGACCCAATCATAACCAACGGTCCGCGTGATTGATCGCCAGCCGCGAAACTTGAAGTAATCCTCCATCTCGCGCCCCGACCCATTTAACCATTTCACCTGATCGGGAAACTCAGTCTTGATGTGGCGGGTTTTCATCTTGGGGCGATGAATGCCCAGCTTCCAATAGTCGGGGTGGAAGGTGAAAAGTGTCTTGACGCCCCACCCTTTGTTCCACGTCGGCGGGGCCGCCATCAGATACTGTTCGGTCACCGGAGCGCGGCTCCAGTCAACCACACCACCCGATCCGAAAATGCGCCATGTCACAACAATGCCATTGGCATTCTGCGCTTTGGTTGCCGCGATCAGATCATCCAGCGTGCCATCACCGTACTTGATCGACAAAAACTCATCTGCGTCAAACACCATGACCCAATCAGATTGCCCGACCACGGGCTCGTCTTGCGCATAGTTCAAGGCCGAGGGTTGTGGCCGAATACCTTGGGGGATGACATTGCGGCGATGATGACAAAGGCCAAGCTCTTCCAATCGGATCAGCATATCATCGGTGCCATCTGAACAGTCGTTCGTATAAACGACAAGATCGGTGAAACCGATGGCCAGATGATGCGCTACCCATTCGATGACAAACGGGCCCTCGTCCTTCATCATCGAAACGGCAGTCACTTGGCCATGGGGACTGACGTGACGCTTCACGTCAAACGGCACAGTGCCCCAGAGGTCAGATGCTCCGCGCGGCCGGTCTGCTGACACTGTCGTTTCACTGGCTTTACGTCTCGCCGCCACGTTTGACCTTCCTGCCGGTTTCAGTTCAGGTCAGCCGCCCGACCCCTTTTCCTGATCTCTTGCTGCAACACAGGATAGGCGATCCTTGGCGCAATCGGCAAGAAGTCGCACCACGGATACCCCCCAAGAAGTGGCAAGTTCAGTCGTCAACTGTTGCCAATATGGCTACAATTGGGCATTTATGATGCTTACTTGCAGGTGACAGATGTCTATGACTTAGACATACTTAGTAATGCGGCAAATTATGGCCGAGCAGCAGAGTGTCGAATGTCTCCTCGCCTGACCGTTTATTTCATTGTGGAACCGCCCAGATATGAGCTGATGGCCTGCTATCTTGCCGGTTCATTACGCCAGCAGTTTGGCAAAACGGTTGCCTTGGTCGGCTATTGCCCGGATGACAAGATCACGACCGTTTCCAAGGATGTGCTCGCCGTTCTTGCCAAGCTGGAATGCGAGGTGCGCCCGTTCAAAGTGGCCAGTCGCTTTTCTCCAGACTACCCCCACGGCAACAAGATTCTCGCAACACTTGAGCCTCGTGATACAGAATTCTCTGCCTTTTTCGACAGTGACATCCTGTGTCTGCGCCCCAACGCGGTTGAGAACATCATTAAGGCTGGCCATGTGTCCCTAACACCTGCCGCGTCGATGGTCTGGGGCAACGGCAAGACCTGGCACATGATCTATGAGACCTGCGGCATGCCGCTTCCCGAAGGCCGGGTGAAGTTGATGCGGCAAAAGGGTGACCGGCAAAGGCTGCCCTACTTCTCGTCAGGTCTGTTTTCCTTTCCTGAACAGCATCGCAACGCCCAAGGACAATCCTTCCCAGAGGTCTGGATGGATGTCGCTCAAACCATTGATAGAAATGATGGTATTCCCGGCAAGCGCCCCTATCTTGACCAGATCAGCCTGCCGCTTGCGATTCAGAAATCGGGCCTTGCGTGGTACCTTCTACCCGAAGAACAGCATTTCATTCTGGGCGGCAGTCTGCGAGGGGAACCCTTGCCGGAGGGGCGCGAGATTTTCACGGTGCATTACCGAAAGTGGGAGATCCTGAAGGAAGTTGGTCTTGCCAAGCACGGCAAACGGATGCTCGAGGCACAGGCGGGCGTCCGTAGGATCGATCAGATCTCAAAGTCGGCGCAGGCGGGCGCTGCATGATATTCGCGCTTGCATAATACGAACAACTGTTCATAATTTAGATATGGCACGCAAGAAAACACAGACTGACGTCGATATCGCCGCACATCTTCTGGCAGTTCTCGCCGAACACGGTGAAAAGGGCCTCACCTTTGGCATCCTGTCGCAACGGTGCGGATTGGCACCGGCGACACTTGCCCAAAGATTCGGATCGGTCGAAGGTATGGTGCGCCGCGCGATCCTTTGTGAGTGGGAACGCCTCTCCGTGGCGGTCACCGAGCTAGAAGCCGAGGCCCTTATCTCGTCAAAAGGCACACAGGCGCTGCTTAAGAATCTGCCCCTGCCCAGTCCGCATGTGCTGGCGCTGTCACTGCGCGAACCCGAGTTGCGCGCCGCAGCAGAGGTCTGGCGCGAACAGGTCGAAACCGCTTTGGCCGCGCGGCGCGGGGGCGGGTCGCGCGGGCGCGATGCGGCGGCGATGATTTTCGCCGCGTGGCAAGGCCGTTGCCTGTGGGATGCTGCGGGCGGCAAAGGATTCCGGCTGAGCGATCTGCTAAAGGCGCTTCCCTAGCGGCGATAGGTTTTCCAAAGCCAAATCAAAAGGATGGCGCCAAGAACCGCTCCAACGAAGCCTGCCATCCACCCCGAGACCATCACCAAAGTCCGCAAAACAAAACCGCCCACAAGGGCCCCCGCGACCCCAATTGCAATGGTTGTCAACGGGTCAGTGTTCAGCCCCATGATCCGGGTGGCAAGGAAGCCTGCGGCGATACCGACGATGAGAAACAGAACGATGGTCATTTTGGCCTCATGGTTGCCCATCCATCATATGGGAACCAACGCAGGTCAGTGAAAGGTGCTTAGTCGACGAATTCCGGCATGGTAAAGCCCCGCAAGAAATCATCAGGTGGCATCGGCCTTTTGCCCTCACGCTGCGCCAGCGTGATCTCGACGGCACCAGCGCCGCAAGCGATGGTCAGCCCGCCCAGAACCTGCCCCGGCCGCCCTTGCCCCGCAGCAAGGCGCGAGCGCAACAGTTTCACTCGCTCGCCATTGATCTGGCACCATGCGCCGGGAAAGGGTGACAGGCCACGGATCTGGCGATCGACATCGACGGCCGGGCGAGCCCAGTCGATCCGCGCTTCGGATTTGTCGATCTTGGCGGCATATGTCACGCCTTCAACCGCCTGAGGCTGCGCGATGAGCGGCAAGTCGTTCAAAACCTGAACGATCATACGAGATCCCATCATCGCCAGCCTGTCATGCAGGTCCGCTGTGGTCTCTTCTGGGCCAATCGTTGTGGTTTCACGCAGCAAAACCGGCCCGGTGTCTAACGCCGCCTCCATCTGCATGATGCAGATCCCAGTTTCAGCATCACCCGCCAGAATCGCACGGTGAATCGGCGCCGCCCCGCGCCAGCGTGGCAAGAGCGAGGCGTGGATGTTCAGACAACCAAGCCGCGGCGCATCTAGGATTTCTTGCGGCAAGATCAGCCCATAGGCCACAACCACAGCCACATCCGCGCCCAGTTCCACAATCTCTTTTGCTGCAGTTTCGCTGCGCAGCGAAACCGGATGGCGCACGGGCAAACCCAACTCCAACGCACGGGCGTGAACGGGCGTCGGCCGATCCGCCTTTCCGCGCCCTGCGGGACGCGGTGGCTGGCAATAAACTGCAACGATCTCATGGGCTTGATGCAGTGCATTCAGCACTGGAACCGAAAAATCGGGCGTGCCCATGAAGATAACTCTCATGCCCGTTTCCGCAGTTTTTCGGCCTTGGCCAGCAGCATTTTCCGTTTAAGCGACGACAGGTGATCGAAGTACATTTTGCCTGCCAGATGATCGATCTGATGCTGCACCGAGGTGGCCCAAAGGTTCACGAAGTCGCGCTCTTCAACTTCGCCCTTCTCATTCACAAAGCGCACAGTCACCGCACGCGGGCGGGCAATCACAGCGGACACGGCGGGTAGGTTTGGGCTCGCCTCTTCATGCTCACGCGGTTGCACCGAGGCGTGCAGCACTTCGGGGTTGGCCATCAAAATGGCCTCACCGCGTGCCTCGGAACAATCCACCACCGCAAGCCGCAGCGGAACGCCAATCTGCACCGCCGCCAGCCCATAGCCCGGCATCGCCTCCATCGTATCCACCATGTCAGCCCAGATGGCGCGCACCTCATCAGTAATGGCGGGCACATCGGCGGCGGTGGTTTTCAAACAGGCGTTCGGCCAAGGCAAACAGCGGCGAACGGCCATCAGGAAAACCGCGCGCGTTCGCGCTTTAGCTTTTCCATTTTGCGGGTGATCATCTGGCGCTTCAGCGGGCCAAGATAATCAATGAAAAGCTTACCGTCGAGATGGTCGATCTCATGCTGCACGCAGGTGGCCCAAAGCCCTGTAAAGGTGCGCTCCTGCGTGGCACCCTCAAGGTCCATCCATTCCACGGTCACCGAAGCCGGACGTTTCACATCGGCATATTGCTCGGGGATCGACAGGCAGCCTTCTTCATAGATGTTCACATCTTCAGACGCCCAGACAATACGCGGATTGATCAGGGTCATCGGCTCGGGCGGGCCGTCCTTGATGCAATCCATCACGATCACCCGCTTCATGATGCCCACTTGCGGTGCCGCAAGCCCAACACCGGGCGCGTCATACATGGTTTCCAGCATGTCTAAGGCCAAGGTCCGCACTTCAGGCGTGACATCGGCTACAGCCTCGCAAGGCTTTTTCAGGCGCGGGTCGGGATGGATCAGGATGGGACGGATCATGTTTTCGGATTTACGGCGCAGGGACGAATGGTGCAAGTAGGGAAGGTAAATTTCGATAGGCAGGCCATGACCGACTTTGACACCCCAATCAACCGTTTCGGCACCCACTCTGTAAAGTGGGACTCGATGGAGGGCTATTATGGCGTACCCGCCAAGGATGGCATCGCCATGTGGGTGGCAGACATGGATTTCCGCCCACCGGTCGCAGTGCAGCGCGCGCTGGAGGGGATGCTGGCGCATGGGGTCTACGGCTATTACGGCGACGAGGGCCCCTATCTTGACGCCATCCGCTGGTGGATGAAAACCCGCCACGGCTGGGAGGTCGAGCGCAGCCATATCTTCACCACGCATGGCTTGGTCAACGGCACCTCGATGTGCGTCGATGCCTTCACTCAACCGGGCGATCATGTGGTTCTGACGACGCCAGTCTATCACGCCTTTGCACGCGTGATTAAAGCCGCCGGGCGCGGGGTGACGGAATGTCCGCTGGCGACGGTTAATGGCCGCTACGAAATGGATTTCGCCACCTGGGACGGGATGCTGACGGGTCATGAGACGATGATGATCCTGTGCTCGCCGCACAATCCGGGCGGGCGGGTCTGGACGCCCGAGGAATTGCGCGGCGTGGCCGAGTTCTGCAAACGGCATAACCTTTTGCTGGTGTCGGATGAGATCCACCACGATCTGGTGATGCCCGGGCAAACCCACACGGTCATGGCAAATGCCGCGCCCGAGATTGCCGATCGTCTGGTGATGATGACGGCCACCACCAAGACCTTCAACATCGCAGGAGCCCATTCGGGCAACGTGATTATCGCCGATGAGACCCTGCGCAAACGGTTTGCCGATCGCATGATGGCCATGGGAATTTCGCCCAATTCCTTTGGCCTGTTCATGGCCGAGGCCGCTTATTCGCCCGAAGGCGCGGCTTGGGTCGATGAGCTGACCACCTATCTCGATGGCAACCGCAAAATCTTTGATGCCGGGATCAATGCCATTCCGGGCCTAAGGTCCATGCCACTGGAAGCGACGTATCTTGCTTGGGTAGATTTTGCCGGCACGGGCATGACAGCAGCCGAGTTCACAGCGCGGGTGGAGAAGGGCGCGAAGATTGCCGCAAATCACGGCGACAGCTTTGGTCTGGGGGGCGAGACCTTCCTGCGCTTCAACCTTGCCACCCCGCGATCGGTGGTGGTTGAGGCGGTGGCTCGGCTGCAAAAGGCGTTTTCTGATCTGCAATGAAACGCCTAGCCCGGGTCTTTTCAGCGCTGGTGATGCTGGCCCTGCTGGGGCTTGGGGCGGCGTGGCTCTACTTTGCGCCTGCGCCTCCAACCCCGGCCCAGCCGCCGATCGTCGGCACGGTCGATCGAATCATCGTCGAGAAATCGGCACGGCGCATTGTTCTGGTGCAGGCAGGCGAGAAGGTGCGCGAATACCGCATTGCCCTTGGATTTTCGCCGCAGGGCGACAAGGTGCGGCAAGGCGATGGGCGCACGCCGGAAGGGGTCTTTCGGATTGACCTTCGCAACGACCAGTCGGCCTTTCATCTGTCTTTGGGGCTGGATTACCCACAGCCCGAGGACCGCGCCCGGGCGCAGGCCGGGGGCTATGATCCGGGCGGGGATATCATGATTCACGGCCAACCCAACGCCGTGGACGATGAGGTCGTGCTGCGGGGTGATTGGACAGCAGGTTGTATCGCTGTGTCAAACGCTGAGATGCGCGAGATTTGGACTGCGACGGACGCAGAAACTTTGGTCGAGGTTAGGCCTTAGGCAAGTAGCCCACTGGCGCATGTTCATCGCGCCAGTAATCCAAAGGCGCCGTATCACGCACCGCCGTGTTGCGTTTGAACTCATACACGATCTGGCCATGTTCTTCCGAAGACGCAATGATCAGGCACTGGAAAATGTGTCGACCACCGTCATAGACATCGACCAAACCGCGCAGTTTTGGGGTCATTGCGGCATCCATGGCAAAGCCATCGTGCCAGAAGCGCAACAGTGGAAACACAGCCTCACCCACCTGAACCCGCAGGCGTGACTTGCGCGCCGCCTCACGGTTGCGGGCCATGGCCAGCCCGTCAGCGATGTCTTTTGGCAGGAATTCCAGCATCTTCGCCTCCCTTGCTGCGCCCAGTATTTGCGGCAATTCGTTTACGAATATGACAATTGCCAATGCGTTGCCGATTTCCCCGATTTCCGTGGCTGAAATGTCGCATTTTTGGTGGATTCTCAGGGCCTTTGCGACCGCCTAACCATGGGTTATGCCTGCAAGCCCGACCGAAGGAGCAACCATGTCTGCGACTCTGCTGATTCCCGCCATGCTCTTAGATGCCGCTCTGGGTGAACCCAAAGCGGTTTGGGACCGCTATCCGCACCCCGCCGTGCTGATGGGTCGACTGATCGGTTGGTGCGATTCTCGGTTCAACGCAGGGGCGAAAAAGCGGGCGAAGGGCGTGGCGGTGATGGTTGCGCTGGCCATTGGTGCAGCGGTGCTGGGACAGATCATTCATCTCTTGCCCGATTTCGGGATCATCGAGGTGGTGGTGGCCGCAATCCTCTTGGCGCAGAAATCCTTGGTCGAACATGTCGCCGCCGTGGCGCGCGGGCTGCGCATGTCATTGAAGGACGGCCAGCGTGCCGTGGCCATGATTGTTGGGCGCGATACCGAAGTGCTGGACCGGTCGGGCGTTTCCCGCTCAGCCATTGAAAGCGCGGCCGAGAACCTTTCCGATGGGGTGATTGCACCCGCCTTTTGGTTTCTGGTTGCGGGTCTCCCGGGGCTGATGGTCTACAAAATCACCAACACCGCTGACAGTATGATCGGGCATATGACCCCGCGTCACCGCGAGTTTGGCTGGGCGGCAGCCCGTTTTGATGATCTCCTCAACCTGATCCCCGCACGACTTTCAGCGCTGCTGGTCGCGCTGACTAATGGGTGGACCAACCCCAAGCCGATCCTGCGCGACGCGCCCTTGCACCGCAGCCCCAATGCCGGCTGGCCCGAGGCCGCCGTGGCCTGTGTGCAGGGCATCGCTCTGGCTGGACCCCGCAGCTATCATGGCCAGATGACCGACTACCCTTGGGTCTATCCCGAAGGGCGGCGCGAACTGGGTCCCGAGGATATTGACCAGACCATCCGCACCCTGTGGCGGGCATGGGCGGGGATGCTGGCGCTGTCGGTCCTTTGGGCGCTGGCTGTCTGATCTAGGCAGAAGTTCAGACCGAATTGGACACGCTCAAGGTTTGAGAACATCCAGCCGTCAGGCCGCATTAAGGGTGCAAAGCGGCCAATCTGGCCACTTACGCCACCAGCGCTTCGGCGCGTTTCAGATCGACGCTGACAAGCTGGCTGACGCCTTGCTCCTGCATCGTCACGCCAAAGAGGCGGTCCATCCGCGCCATGGTGACAGCGTGGTGGGTTATGACCAAAAACCGCGTTTCGGTGCGGCGGGTCATCTCATCCATCATGTCGCAGAAGCGGGTGACGTTGGCATCGTCCAAAGGCGCATCGACCTCATCAAGCACGCAGATCGGCGCGGGGTTGGCGAGGAACACGCCAAAGATCAGCGCCAGCGCGGTCAGGGTCTGCTCACCGCCCGACAAAAGCGACAGCGTCGACAGGCGCTTACCGGGTGGCTGGGCCATAATCTCCAGCCCGGCCTCCAGCGGGTCGTCAGACTCCACCAGCACAAGCCGTGCCTCACCACCACCGAACAAATGGGTAAACAGTTGGCCAAAGTTGGCGTTCACCTGTTCGAACGCGGTCAACAGCCGTTCGCGCCCCTCGCGGTTCAGGCCTGCGATACCAGCGCGCAGCTTCTTGATCGCCTCTTCAAGGTCCAGCTTTTCGGCAGCCAGCGCGGTGTATTCGGCGTCCACGGCCTTCGCATCCTCTTCGGCGCGCAGGTTCACCGCGCCCAGCGCTTCACGCTGGCGTTTCAGGCGCTGAACGTCAGTATCCAGCGTCTCGGCGTCGGGCATCCGGTCGGGATCGACCTTGAGCGTATCAAGCAGTTCGGCCGGCGTGGCTCCTGCCTCTTCCATGATCCGCTCGGCCGCCAGTTGCACGGTCGACCGCGCAGCCTCAGACCGGGCTTCGGCGCGGGCACGGATTTCGCGGGCGTCCGAGGCCATGCGTTCGGCGTCGCGTTCCAAATCGCGGGTCTGGCGCAGGTTGCCTTCCGCTTCGGCCAAGGCGTCGGCGGCGATTGCACGGCGCGCATCGGCCTCGGCGATGGCGTCGGACAATTCCTCGCGCTTGATCGCAATTTCCTCGGGCGCGGCAGAGGCTTCGGCCAGTTCATCCTCGGTTTCTGCTTTGCGGGCATCAAGTTCGGCAATGCGCTTGGCGGCGGTGTCGAGACGGTGCTTCCAGCCTGAAAGCTCTTTGGTCGCTTCTTGGCGGCGGCGCACCCGGGCCTCGCCCTCGCGGCGCACCTCCTCATGGGCCGAGCGGCGCGACATCATGGTGATGCGCGCAGCCTCAACCGCCACACGGGCAGTTTCCACCCCATCGCGGGCGGTGTCGAGATCGCCCAGATCTTCGACCGAGGCGAGCGCGCCTTCCAGCCGTTCCCGCGCCTCGGTTGCCTCATCAGCATAGCGCGCAACCGAGATGCGGGCGGTTTCCAAACGCCCTTCGGCCAAAGAGCGGTCCGCCTCGGCGCGGGCGGCGGTGCGGTTGGTTTCAGCCACACGCGCATCAGCGGCGCGGCGGGCATCACGCGCCATCTGGTCAGCGCGGGCCAGATCGGCAAGGCGCGCCTGCAGCGTAGCATGGGCTTGGGCGGCCCCTTCGGCGCGGGCAGCGACCTCTTCAAGATCGCGCTTCAATTGGGTCAACTTGTTGAGTTGCTGCAAGCGCAGGGCCGCAGCCGAGGGTGCGTCTTCGGCCCCTGCGCGGAAACCGTCCCAACGCCACAGATCACCCTCGCGGCTGACAAGGCGTTGCCCGGGCTGCAAAAGGGGCTGCAAGCGTGGGCCGTCTTTGCCGTCAACAAGCCCAATCTGGCCAAGGCGACGGGCCAGAACGCCGGGGCCTTCGACAAACCGGGCCAAGGGCGTAACACCATCGGGCAGACTTTGAGGGCTGTCATAATCGGGCAAACCAACCCAGCCCGACGGGCGATCTGCACCCACAACGGGTGCGCGCAGATCGTCGGCCAACGCGGCCCCCAGCGCTTTTTCGAGGCCGGGTTCCACCTGCAACTGATCGAGCAATTGGCTGCCCGCGTTCGCCTCACGCTGCACCATCTTGGCCAGCGCGGCCACCTCGGCCCGAATGGCAGACGCCTCGCCCTCAGCCGCAGATCGTGCAGCGCGCGCCTCGGATTCACGATCTTGCACAGTCGCGCGCGCCTCTTCGGCAGCGGCCAGCGCCTCATCAGCGGCTTCGGCCATGGCGACGGCCTCGGCCTTGCCCTCGTCCGCCAAC
>JACCDK010414076.1_pt1 | contig 11756 bp, 11 predicted proteins | sample 7445871 | NCBI WGS metagenome assembly JACCDK01 (sample SAMN15323436, study PRJNA562643) | freshwater metagenome | isolation source: river surface water | place: USA:Blue River Watershed | collected 2017-08-15
AGTGAAATTCTGAGACCGACGGTTAAAGTCCGGATGAGAGTTAACAGCGGAATCGGTGCACCATGTTTATCGATGCTGCCTACGCGCATCTCTGCTCGCTCAGCCGTGCCGGCTTGGGTGTGAGTACTCCCAACCCAAATGTCTCGGCTGCCATCTATAGCGCAGATGAAAAACTTATCGCGGATGGATTTCATAACCGCAAAATTTCAGTCGATCATGATGAAGTAATCGCGTTAAAGAAAGCTGGCAACGCAGCACGCGGTGCAACGATGGTTGTTTCGCTTGAACCATGTGCGCATACAGGGACAACGCCACCATGTGTTGACGCAATTATCGAAGCAGGCATCGCAAAAGTTATCTATGCAGTTGCCGACCCTAACCCCATTGCAGCAGGGGGAGCGCAGAAGCTGATTGATGCGGGGATCGCCGTTCAACACCATAAATCTGCAGATTTGGAATTTATACAGCGCGCTTGGCTACATAAAGAGCGTACCGGCCGACCGCTGATGATCTGGAAGGTTGCTACAACTCTCGACAGTAAAGTGGCAGCAAGTGATGGCACTTCGCAATGGATTACCGGCCCTGAATCTCGCGAAGATGTGCAGTTGCTGCGGGCGCAATCCGATGCGATATTGATCGGTACAAATACTGCTCTGGTAGATAACCCACATCTGATTCCGCGCGGACATACAGCGCGCCCTGTGCGTGTGATTAGCGGCGAACAAGAAGTTCCTGCAACGCATAAAGTATTTGACGACCAAGCCCGTACGATTGTGGTGAAATCAAAATCAATCGCAGAACTCATCAAAGTGCTGAAAGACGAAGGCTTCAACCAAGTGTTAGTCGAAGCTGGTCCAACTCTGGGATCTGCGTTGCTGGCCTCTGGCAATATTGATGAATTAATTATGTATCAGGCTCCCAAGATGTTAGGCGCAGGTAAGGAATTTGTTAGCCACTTAGGTATCTCAACGCTAGACGATCACATAGAACTTGATCTGATTTCGGTTGCTCGTTTCGGCGATGATGTGAAATCCCATTACTTAGTAAGGGGACGGTAAATGTTTACTGGACTTGTTACCGAACTTGGCACAATTACTGCGATAACCCGCGGTGAAAGCTCCGCTGTTTTCACCATTACAGCGCCACAATCAGTTGCAGAGCTCAATGTGGGAGATTCCATCGCCGTGAATGGCGTTTGTTTAACTGCCACATCACTGACCGCAGATTCATTTACAGCGGATGTGATGGTGCAGACGCTTAATCTAACTTCACTGTCGCAGGTTGAAGTGGGATCCACAGTAAATCTAGAGCTCGCGGCCCAGATCAATATGCGCATGGGCGGGCACATAGTTCAAGGCCATGTTGATGGGGTAGCGACTGTCTTGCAATTAGCACCCGGAGAAAAGTGGGCGCAGTTTGATATCACGGTGCCAGAGCAGTTGATGAAGTATGTGGTTGCACAAGGATCCATCACTCTTGATGGTGTTTCACTTACTGTCGGATCTTTAGAAGATGGTTCCAATTTGGTAACTGTGTGGCTAATTCCCGAAACTTTGGCTAAGACAAATCTGGGTGGAAAAAAGCCAGGAGATTTAGTCAATGTCGAAGTAGATATCTTGGCGAAATATGTAGAACGTCTCGTGCGCAAAAGGAGCCATTGATGGAGAGTAATTTTCAATCGGCTCTGGATCGTTTCCGGCGAGGTGAAATGGTGATTGTGGTCGATGACCATGATCGCGAAAATGAAGGCGACCTCATCATGTTGGCCGAACATGCCACCACGGAAAAGACTGCTTTTATGGTGCGCCATACAACGGGAATTTTATGTGTCGCAATTACTGCCGCTCATGCTTATCGCCTACGTCTGCCTTATATGGTGGAACAGAATCAAGATGCGCGCAAAACTGCATTTACAGTGTCAGTTGATTTAGCTGCAGGGCTAACAACTGGTGTTAGCGCACAAGAGCGCACCGCAACGATTCGCGCTCTGGGCAGCCCCACAAGTCGTGATACTGATTTCATTCGACCGGGCCACATATTTCCGCTGATTGCACATCGCCGCGGATTGAATGCACGAGCGGGACACACGGAAGCCGGCATCGCACTCGCGGAACTAACAGGAGGATATCCAGCCGCGCTGCTTTCAGAGATTGTGGCTCCTGATGGATCTATGGCGCGCGGTGCAACGCTCATTGCTTTTGCTCAGGAGCATCAGATTCCTATTATTTCGATTGCAGAGATTAAGAGTTATCAAGAAAAACTTGAACCTTTGCCTAAAGTACATTCAAATCCTGGTTACGAATTTGAATGGGTTGATGTCCAACTCAAGACCGGACTCTGGAATTTAGCGACCTATCCATCACTGAAACATCGCGAACAAGTGGTGATGCGTTTTGGGTCAGGGGATATGGTCCCGTTAGTACGCTTGCACTCAGAATGTTTTACCGGCGATGTAGTTGACTCACAGCGCTGCGATTGTGGCGAGCAGTTGCATAAGTCAATGGAGCTAATTCAAGAACACGGCTACGGATACATTCTCTATCTGCGCGATCATGAAGGCCGCGGTATTGGCCTGACAGAAAAACTCAAGGCTTACATCTTGCAGAACGAAGGCTTGGATACGGTCGATGCCAATTTAGAACTTGGCCACTCGGTCGATTCACGCGATTGGTCAGAGGCAATGTCCATTCTCAAAAGCCTTGGGCTGCACTCGATTCAATTGCTGACCAATAACCCGGAAAAGGTAAGGGCAGTCGCGGAAAGCGGGATTGCATGCCAGCAAGTTCCGCTGCAGATTGCAGCGAATGAATTTAATAAGAAGTACCTCGAGACCAAGGCGAAGCGACTTGGGCATCTTGGAAATACATCTGAAGGAGGAAAGTAATGGCCGGTCACGCACCTGAAATAGCGATTCCTAAGGCGCCAAAAGCAAAGGTCGCAATCATTTCATCATCATGGCACCTTGATATTTGTAACGACCTCATCGTTGGAGCACAACGCGCGCTATTACAAGCAGAGGTTGCCGAGGCAAAAGTTTTCTATGTCCCTGGATCATTTGAAATCCCTCTTGCAGCGCAGAAGGCTTTTGAAAATGGTTTTGATGCTGTGGTTGCAGTGGGTCTGGTGCTCAAAGGAGAAACCCCGCATTTTGACTATGTCTGCCAAGGCGTAACGCAAGGTGTCATTGATGTGCAGTTAAAGTTTTCAAAACCTATTGGTTACGGCGTTCTAATGTGCGAAAATCTCGATCAGGCGATTGCGCGATGCGGTCGCCCAGGCAGTAAAGAAGATAAAGGATTTGATAGCGCTATCGCTGCCTTAGCACTTCTTCAATTTTAGGAGCAGTTATGAAAGCAATTGCTTGGTCTGAAGGCACTTGGACCCGTGAACCCGTTTTAATAACCGAGGAGAACGGTGCGATTGCTGTTGAGGCAGCCGAAGGAAGCGATTGGTGGCGCACAACTTCTTACGGTTTTATCCATGATGATGGTCATGCGCTGATCAAAGAGTTTCCGCAAGATAGCGCGATGGAAGTTTCCTTTATCTTGAATTATCAAGAACAGTTTGATCAATTAGGAATTTTTATCACCAGCAATCACGAAAATTGGGTGAAGGCGGCAATCGAATTCTGTGATGGTTATCCGCAGGTAGGCGCCGTAGTTACTGCGCCCGTTTCCGATTGGTCCACTGGGCGAGTTTCAGAGTGGGTAGGTAAAGAGGTGACCGTGCGAGTAAGTCGCAGCGGGGATGCAGTCACGGTGCGTGCAGGATGCGATGGAGATATGCGCTTAGTACGCGTTGCACCACTTGATCCCAAGCGAATCTGGAAGGCCGGGCCGCTTATCTGTGCGCCATCACGTGCTGGTCTTGTTGGCACATTTACTTCATGGAGCGAAGGCCCAGCAGATTCAGATCTGCATTAATTGCAACGAGTTATGCAACAAGCACTGATCGCTTAGAAAGCCCCATCCAGAAACCTTCGATGAGCGTTTCAGGTGCAGCCTCTGTAGATGTTGCAGCCCCCAGCGTGACAAAGAGCGGCGTGAAATGTTCAACAGTTGGATGTGCGTATTGCACAGCAGGAGCTAAATCTTTATAAGCTGCAAGAGATTCTACATCACCGCGCGAGAGCGCCTCTTTCGCCCAGGTATCAAACTCAGCAGACCAACCAGGAGCTGTGGCATTAATGGACCAATCACGTAGGAATGGAAGACCGTGTGTCATAAAACCAGAGCCGACAATCAAGACGCCTTCTTCACGCAATGGGCGAAGTCGTTTTCCAAGTTCAATTAAGGTACCGGGATCAGAAGTTGGCATAGACATTTGAATCACTGGAATATCTGCATCGGGATACATAATTTTGAGTGGCACCCATGCGCCATGATCTAAGCCGCGATCTGATTGATGCACACTTTGGTGATCCGGCATCATGGCAGCAATTCTTTCGGCAAGCGCTGTTGCATCGGGGGTTTGGTATGTCATCTGGTAATACTTGGGAGCAAAGCCACTGAAGTCATAGACCAGTCGAGTTCCTGAAATTGGTGATGAAATCGAAATTGGTGCTGATTCCCAATGTGCTGAAACAATCACAATTGCTTTTGGTTTCTCAAATTTCTTAGTCACTTCCGCAATCTCTGAAGACCAAATCGGGTCATCAAGGAGCATAGGAGCGCCATGGCCAATGTAGAGAGCAGGTAGCGCGGTCATGTAATGAGGCTAACATAAAGTAGTTGAAATTTCAACTACTTTCACAACTAGTACTGTGCGCCTATGAGCGAACTATCCGCGCAGGTGCGTAAAGCCCTTGATGCTGCGGTCGCTGCAATTGGTGGTCAACCACGTGAAGGTCAGATTGAAATGGCCGAAGCGGTTGCAAATGCGCTCACCGATCGCCATCACCTGATGGTGCAGGCAGGTACCGGCACCGGAAAGTCACTGGCGTATTTGGTGCCCGCCTTAGTCCATGGCCGAAAAGTATTGGTGGCTACGGCAACCCTTGCTTTGCAGCGCCAACTCGTTGAACGCGACTTACCAGCGGTTGTGCCAGCGTTGGAAAAAGTTTTAGGTCGCTCTATTACCTATGGAATTTATAAAGGGGTTGGTAATTACATCTGTTTACAGAAGATGAATGCCGATGAACCAGATCCTGATGGCGAACTTTTACTTGAAGCATCGTATTTAGAGAAAGATGCCAAGCGTTTGATCGCATGGGCTAAAACCCCTGGAGTAACAGGCGATCGTGATGATGCACCCGAAGTAGATCGCAGAGTCTGGGCAGCTAATTCGTTATCTGGCCGAGAATGCGTGGGAGCAGATTCTTGTGCCTGGGGCGCGCAATGCTTTGCTGCTAATGCCAAAGCACGGGCGCAAGAAGCGGATGTTGTAGTTACCAACCACACGCTGTTGGCGATTGAGATTGTGGATTCACATCCGATTTTGCCCGAGCGCGATGCGGTGATTTTGGATGAAGCACATGAATTTATGGATCGCACAACCCAGGCAGTAACCGAAGAACTTACCGCTGCAAGAGTGCAAAGAGCAGCTGCGATGGCTCGCAAATATCTGCCGGGCAAAGCCTCTGATGCGCTCACCAATGCAGCAGATAGCTTTGATGATGCGATGTCAGATTATGGCGACGAAATAAAGGGCGATTTTTCGGCGCAAGGTCGCTTAGAAGAAATCCCATCAGCGCTAGAAGCGCCTATTCGTCGATTAAAAGAGGCGGCATCTACTGTTGTGCAGCTAATTAGCGCCGATGATGACATTATCGACCCCGACGAAAATGCTGAAAGAGCGCGGGTAAAGGGCGCAGTGAACGAGATAGCAACTACTGCTGGCAAGTTATTGAAGATGGGCGATGAGCATGTGCTCTGGTATGAACCAACATTTTCCACTTTGCATCTGGCGCCACTTTCAGTCTCACATGTTTTGCGTGCCAACTTGTTAACGCAGAGTCCAGTTATTGCAACTTCGGCAACCTTGACTGTCGGCAACAGCTTTGATGCGATGGCGCGCAGTATTGGTTTTGTTGTTGGTTCTGACGCAGATGAAGAAGTGAGCGATGGCGATATCGATCCAGCGAATGTGCAGATGTTGGATGTCGGTTCACCATTTGATTTCGCAAATCAGGGCGTTCTATATATGCCAAAACATCTACCCGAACCAGGCAGAGAAGGACCGAGCCAAGAGGTACTCGATGAACTGGGCGAATTGATTGATGCCGCAGGCGGTCGCACCCTGGCGCTCTTTAGTTCATGGCGCGGGGTAGAAGCTGCAGATGCTCATCTTCGAAAAGTGTTGGTGGATCTTCCGATCTCGATCATCACGCAAAAGCGCGGTGATGCAGTTGGGCCATTGGTAGAACGCTTTGCAAAAGATGAGACTTCCATTCTCTTGGGCACTATGTCGTTATGGCAGGGCGTTGATGTGCCCGGAAATTCGTGCATCTTGGTCGCTATTGATCGCATTCCCTTTCCACGTCCTGATGAACCCGTGATGTCTGCTCGTTCATCGCTAGCAGATGCATCCGGTGGTAGTGGCTTTATGCAGGTTTCAGTGCCAAGGGCTGCGCTGCTCTTGGCGCAAGGAACGGGGCGATTAATCAGAAGTATCGATGATCGGGGAGTAGTTGCCATTCTTGATTCACGCATCGTTACCAAAAGATACGGAAGCGTTCTACTTAACTCGATGCCACCATTGTGGCGTACTAGTGATGGAGCAGTAGTGCGTGATTCTCTAAAGCGCTTACGCGATAGCCTCTAACTCATCAATAATATTTTTTACAAGCGGCCAGGTCTTTGCAAAGCTGGGATGGAGCGGCAAGCGAGTGACATCTGCAAAGGGCACCCAGCGAACTTCATGAGATTCATCATTGAGTTCATGGCCTTCTAAATCTTCATTCGCGATTGCAATAACAGTGGAATAGCTCCAACCGTTATGGTCGTCGGTAAAGGTGTGCACTGGTTGTAAATCTGCCGGGTTGATGCCAGTTTCTTCGACGGCTTCGCGGATTGCGCTTTCAATAATTGTTTCGTGTGAATCTCGAGCGCCACCTGGAATTCCCCAGGTATCCCCGTTATGCACCCATGGTGCGCGATGTTGCAATAAAACCGCACCATCTCTAATCAGTAATAAACCGGCTGCGCCAAATTTTCCCCAATGTTTTGAGCCGCAGATGCATTCAATCCATCCATCACCATCGCGCGCTGCCATGCGGGCTAGCGTATCCACAGTTGCGAAAATTTTTCTGATGAGAACCGCGCTCCCCACCTAACCTCCCGCGCATGATGAAATTAATAGCCACCATATGCATAGTGGGCGTCGGAATTGTCTTGTCACTGCACCCATCACGCGCCGCTGATTGCACCGAAAAAGCGTGCATTGAGGTCTATACCCAAGATGGCAAGATTGTTATCGAAGGTCGCAAAGGCAGCGGGCCACAATCGCAAGAGGCGATCACTCCAAAAGCTGCGCCACCGCCTCCGGTCCGAGCGAAGCCAAAACCAACGGTAAAACCATCTGTTAAACCATCTGTTAAACCATCTGCTAAACCAAAGCCGCTGACAACTAAGAAACCGGTTGTCGTTAAACCTAGAACTATTAAGAAGCCAACCCCTGGAGTTACTAAAGCAGCAACATCACTAAGCGATAAGTTAGTCGAGATGCTGCCCACTGCTGGCATTGCATACTCACCTTCTTTTCAACCGCTGATAAAGGTCCCAGTTTTTTTCTGGAGCGATGTTCCGGAAGTAATCAACAAAAAAATCTCCATCGTTGGTGAAGTTGTGGAGGTGCAGTTAAAGCCCACCTTTATTTGGCATTACGGAGATGGCGTTATCTATCCAACTCGCAAAGTTGGCGCTCCATATCCAGATGGCGAAATCCAACATAGCTATTCCAATCCAGGCCACTACCTAATTGAGCTCATCACGATCTGGAGCGGTGAATTTACAGTGCAAGGCGTCAAGGCCCGCATTCCCGGAGATATCAAGACCGTCTCCGTTCTACCTATAACAGTTGTAGCAGCACCAACTCGCTTTACCCCGTCCGTTTCTTACCCCCGCTAAAGAAAGGTTTTTCATGACAACACTTACCTCACCACACGACCTACTTGCTGCTATTCCTTTTCTTATTGGTTATCACCCTGAAAATTCTCTAGTACTTGTTGCACTTAAAGAGAGCGCTGTCGGTATGGCGATGCGGGTAGATATGCCCACTGACATTGCTCCCGAAAGTTATGACTTACTCGCATCGCATTTTGTGCGCGAAGCAGCAGAAGGCGCCTTCATCGTTGCCTACGTCGATGCCGCTACTGATCCTGAACCGGTGCTGATAAATACTTCTGCAGCGCTGCTGCGCGCTGATATCGACATTAAAGAATCGCTCATCGTGCAAGATGGTCGCTATCGCTCCATGCTCTGCCACGATTCAGAGTGTTGTCCACCGGGCGGCAATCCAATTCCCGACATTGGTTCATCACGGATTGCTGCAGAACATGTGATTGCAGGACATCCCATGCCGTTTTCCAACGTCGCGGGTTTGGTGCAATCGATTGCGGCGCTGCCATCTTCTTTTGATGAATCGTGGCAGAACGAAGTACAAGAATTTTGGGTAGAAAGCGACGCTGAAAATTTGCTGGATTTACAACGTGATGGAGCTACCGCCATCATCGACCTGGCCGGTGAATACCTGCAAGGGCGCGGGGCAGAAGATCGCGAACTCGTAGCCCGCGCCATTGGCCGCGTCAGCGATATCCAAGTACGAGATTTTGCACTGGGCAGCCATAACGAGGAGAGCGCTGATGCATATTGGCAGATGTGGCGCGATCTCTTATTGATTGCACCACGCGGCTTTGTCGCACCGATTGCATCTATCTTTGCAGCCCTTGCCTATGAACGCGGCGAAGGGGCGCTGGCTCACAAGGCGCTGGATCGCGCACTGGCAGACAATGAGCGCTATTCGCTCGCGCTTTTGTTGCGCCGCGTCTTTACAGCCGGCTGGCCACCGCAATCCTTTAGCGCGATGCGTGCAGAACTTCATCCAAAAGTTGTCGCGGGAATTTTCGGGTAATATTTGCGCTAGGTCACGAGTTCTCATCGAAAGCCCCGGCTGATGAGACGGCAACCCTCCACCGCGGCGGGGTGCTCCGGGTGACGACCAGGCAGAGCAACTCTGCAAGTGCGTGAAGGATTTAAGGCAATGAGTACAAGACCCGATCACAACGTCACTGGTGCATGGCTAGAAGGCGATGATCCAGGTGAACGTCAATTCATCAAGATTGGTGATCTACTACTTGAAAATGGCGAAACTCTTTCGGATATCACAATTGCTTACCAAACTTGGGGCCAACTCAATAAAGATAAATCCAATGCCATTTTGATTAATCACGCGATGACAGGTTGGTCAGATGTCACTGGTTGGTGGCCGCAAATGGTGGGGCCAGGTTTGCCCTTTGATACAGATAAATATTTTGTGATGTGTCCAAATGTCATTGGCGGTTGTCAGGGATCGACTGGCCCATCATCGCTTGCCCCAGATGGAAAACGTTATGGCTCGCGCTTTCCATTGATCACGATTCGCGACATGGTCAACGCTGAAGTTGCCTTCAGCGATGCGCTCGGAATTGAGAAATATCAACTTGCCGTCGGACCATCACTGGGTGGAATGCGTTCGTTGGAATGGGCGGTGCAGTTGCCACATCGCGTCGGTGCAATCTGCACGATTGGATCATCGGCTGTAGCCACAGGCGATCAAATCGGAACTGCTGCCATTCAAATTCGCGCCATCAAATCTGACCCACATTTCCACGGTGGGGATTATTACGAGAAAGAGCGCGGACCAGTTGAGGGCATGGGCATCGCCCGCCGTATTGCGCACCTGACCTATCGCACCGAATCTGAGATGGATGTGCGCTTTGGACGGCAGTTGCAAGGTGATGACACCGGTCGATACGCGGTGGAGTCATACCTGGATCATCAGGCCGATAAGTTGGCTAAAAGATTTGATGCCAATACCTACATCGCACTCACCGATGCGATGAACTCTCACGATATTGGGCGAGATCGCGGGGGAGTCGTAAAGGCGCTTGAAGGCATCACCGTGCCGACCGTTGTGGTCTCGATTGATACCGACCGCCTCTTCCCACCTCGACTACAGGTTGAGATTTCTGACCTGGTTCCGACCGCGCAGGCCCCGATTGTCATCAGCTCTGACTTCGGACATGACGGATTTTTGGTGGAAGCCGAGGCGATGGGCGATGCGATTCGGCACGCGTTGCACGTTGCGGGTACAATATAGGTATTGCTTCGAGCGGTTCGAAGAAAAAGTAAGTCAAAAACAATCAAAGGACAATTGTGGCTGTATTTAGTGCGCTCAAAAATAAGGTGAAGGGCTCAAAAGCTTCGGCCAAGAAGGCAGCTCCTGCAAAGAAGGTAGCGAAGAAAGCGGTAGCAAAGAAAGCAGCGCCAGCAAAGAAGGTAGCGAAGAAAGCGCCAGCAAAGAAGGCAGCGCCGGCAAAGAAGGCGGCACCAGTAAAGAAGCCAGTCAAGATTGAAGTTAAGAAAGAACTCACCGCGAAAGAAGTACAGCAGCTTGTTGATTTGAAGAATTTAATTGCTCGCCACCACGAAATCGTGGCAGAGCTTTCAGCAAGTGGAATCGATAATTATCGTAAAGCAGTTAAGAAAGAATTCATGGCGCTCGCTCAAGAAGCCCGTGCGCTAGATGTCGAAATTCCAGAAGCCACGGAAAAAGCGCGCAAAGCAGGACTTGGTTCACCAAGTCGTATCTTGTCCAAGGCTCAGCTTGCACTTATCGCACCTAAAGAAGAACCAAAGCCAGCTGCACCTGCTGCAACTTCTGCCGCAAAGGGCGGTAAAGCTGCAGTAGTTCTCGATGAGGATGGCAACGAAATTGTTGTTGAAGAAGTAGAACTTGAAGATGTCGAAACCCTCATCGCTGAGGTAGCTGAAATCATTGATGCTGAGGCTGATGGCAAAGACCAACCACGCGTCGTATCTCTGACTGATGAAGCCAAGAACGAAGAAGGCTCATTCGTCCTCCTTGACTCAGATGCCGAAGAAGAGGAAGAAGATAAGAACGAGCGCGAAAAGCATAAGAAAGACCTCAAGAATGTAAACCTGGTTCTGGAAGCAATCAACAGCAAGATTCAAGGCGCAGAACATGCTCCAAAGCACAACATTGATCAAGCTGAAGCGAAGGCGTTAACTTTCAAGCAGATTCAACAGCAATTTGCAATGAATACTTTCAATGAAAAGTCAGCTAAGTTAATTGCAGAAGCGATTTCGCAAGGTTATCTAAAGAATCTAGAAGATCTGCAGTATTTCTTCAACGAACAAGCGCGCTTTATTCAGGTTGAAATTAAGCGCCTTCCACCAGAGCAGACCGTTCTCACCGCTGGTGCTACCGCCGACCCAGTAAAGGATTACCTCAAGCAGATTGGTCGCGTAGCTCTGCTTAATGCTGAACTCGAAGTAGAGCTTGCAACACGCGTTGAAGCTGGCCTCTTTGCTGAAGAAGCGCTGAAGAACACTAAAAAGATTGATAAGAAACTCAAGCGCGAACTCGAGTGGATTGTTGAAGATGGAAAGCGCGCCAAGAACCATCTCCTCGAAGCAAACCTTCGTCTAGTGGTATCGCTGGCAAAGCGTTACACCGGTCGCGGCATGCTCTTCCTTGACTTGATTCAAGAAGGAAACTTAGGTCTTATTCGTGCAGTTGAAAAATTTGACTACACA
>JACCDK011122669.1_pt1 | contig 11756 bp, 13 predicted proteins | sample 7445871 | NCBI WGS metagenome assembly JACCDK01 (sample SAMN15323436, study PRJNA562643) | freshwater metagenome | isolation source: river surface water | place: USA:Blue River Watershed | collected 2017-08-15
GGAAGAAGAAATTGGCCGCATGAGCGAAGTGCTGCGGGGTTGTGGAGCAACCGCCATCACCGTCAGCAAGGACGAAGCCGAACGCTTGCGTTTTTGGAGCGGTCGCAAAAATGCGTTCCCCGCATCAGGCCGCATCAGCCCCGATTACATGTGCATGGACTCCACCATTCCGCGCAAGCGCTTGGCCGATATTTTGTTGGCCATTGCCGAGATGGAAAAGAAATACCAACTGCGCTGCGCCAACGTCTTTCACGCTGGCGATGGCAATTTGCATCCGCTCATCTTATTTGATGCCAACGACCCCGATCAAATGCACCGCTGTGAATTGTTCGGAGCCGACATTTTGGAAACCAGTGTGGCCATGGGCGGTACCGTCACAGGCGAGCACGGTGTGGGCGTTGAAAAACTCAACAGCATGTGCGTGCAGTTTTCTACGGAAGAAAACGCACAAATGTTTGCCCTGAAAAAAGCCTTTGACCCCAAGGGCTTGCTCAACCCCGGAAAGGTGATTCCCACACACAATCGTTGCGCCGAATACGGCAAGATGTTGGTGCGTGGCGGGCAAATTTCGCATCCCGATTTGCCGCGGTTTTAACAGGCTGGCAGGCGTCATCAACCCAGCCAATGCGTGCTGGGTTTTTGATCAGCGTTGCCCGAAAATGGCTGTGCCCACGCGCACGCACGTGCTGCCCTCAGCAATGGCCGCTTCTAAATCGCCGGTCATGCCCATCGACAAAGTGTCCAGTTTCAAACCAGCTGCGTTCAAACTGTCGAACAAGCGTTTGGCTTGGCGATGGACTGCGCGGGCCGCGGCGTCGTTTTCTGCAGGCTCTGGAATGGTCATGATGCCGCGCAACTGAAGGTTTGGTAATTGGGCAACAGCCTGCGCCAAGGCCAAGAGATCTGTTGGCGCCACGCCCGATTTGTTGCTGCCACCATCGACATTCACTTGCAAGCAGATTTGCAAAGCAGGTAAATGCGCAGGACGTTGGGCCGATAAACGCTCGGCTATTTTCAAGCGGTCAATGCTGTGCACCCAGGCAAAGTTTTCGGCCACCAGCTTGGTTTTGTTGCTTTGAATGGGGCCGATGCAATGCCACACCAAGGGCAAATCTGCCAATGAAGCGATCTTGTCGACGCCTTCTTGAATGTAGTTTTCACCAAATGCCAATTGTCCTGCGTTGTAGGCCTCACGCACGGCTTGGGCAGGCATGGTTTTGGACACCGCCAACAAAGTGACCTCGTTAGCGGGGCGGCCAGCCGCAAGAACTGCAAGCTCAATTCGCTTGCGCACTTGGGCGAGGTTGGCAGAAACTGAAATGCTCATGCAACAAGCTTACCAAATCTACGCAGCCGACGGGAACGTACCGGCTTGGCATCACATCTTGCACTTGGCGCGCAGCTTAGGCGCATCGGACGTGCATTGGTCCACTGGCGAAGCCCCTTGGATGCGCATCGATGGGCATCTCAAACGCATGATTGATTGCAGCCAGGCGCAGAACCTTCAAGGGGCATCTATGGCGGATGCACTGCGTGCGTCTGATGTGCAGCAAATTCGATTGGCCTTGCTTCAAGAACATGACCACTCAAGCCCTGGCAACACGCACCACAGCCTTCAACACAACAACCTCGATTTCGCCGTCTCTCTGCCAGCGCTGGGTCGTTTTCGTGTCAATGCATTTGAGCAAGCCCGTGGTCCCGCCTTGGCTGTGCGTTTGATCGCCACGCACTTGCCAAGCCTTTCTGACTTGAACGCACCCTCGTGCGTTGCAAGTTGGGGTCTACAGCGACATGGTCTGGTGTTGATCACGGGCCCAACGGGAAGTGGCAAATCGACCCTTTTGGCCGCCTTGTTGCACCACATCAACACCACCCGCGCAGCGCACATCTTGACCTTGGAAGACCCCATTGAGTTCATTCACAGACCTCTCAAAAGTTTGGTGCACCAGCGTGAAGTGGGCCGCGACACCCCCGACTTTGAATCGGGCTTGCGTGCTGGCCTGCGCGAAGACCCCGATGTGTTGTTGGTGGGCGAATTGCGCGACAGCACCACGATTCGACTGGCGCTAACCGCAGCCGAAACCGGTCACTTGGTGCTGGCCACTTTGCACACCGCCAGCGCGCCTCAAGCACTGGACCGCTTGGTGGACGCATTTCCGTCGCATGAACGAGACAGTGTGCAAGCCTTGTTTGCAGAATGCCTGGTGGCGGTCTTAGCCCAAACACTGTGCCCTCAAAGGTCTGGGCAAGGCCGTGTGGCGGCCCATGAAATCATGGTGGCCACACCAGCCGTTCGCAATTTGTTGCGCGAGGGCAAAGTAAGCCAACTCCACGCCTTGTTGCAGACCGGCCAAAGCGTAGGCATGCAAACCTTGGACCAGAGCCTGTTGCGCTTGTTTCAAAGCCAACAGATCACACTAGAGACACTTGAGAAATTTTGCAGATACCCACAAAACTCAAAACTGATGGACAATCATGCCTAGAAGATTGACGCATTGCGCAGTCTTTTTGTACAAACTTTTACTCAAACCAAAACCCTGAATTCAACATGAGCAGCCTGAACGCCAAAACTTACGAATCCGCACCCTCACAACATGTGGCCTTTTTGGGCCTAGGCGTCATGGGCTATCCCATGGCGGGTCACTTGGCACGCGCTGGCCATGCTGTCACGGTCTACAACCGCAGCGAAGCCAAAGCTGCCGCTTGGTGCCAAGAATTTGCCGACACGAAGCAACCAGCTCATGCACCCACTCCCCGCGAAGCCGTCAAAAACGCCGACATCGTGTTTTGCTGCGTCGGCAATGACGACGATTTGCGCGCTGTGGTGTTAGGCGCTGATGGCGCTTTTGCCGGCATGAAAAAAGGCGCTATTTTTGTAGACCACACCACAGCATCTGCCAACGTGGCGCGCGAACTGTACGCAAGCGCCAAAGCCCAAGGTCTGAATTTCATAGACGCACCCGTGTCAGGTGGTCAGGGCGGCGCACAAAATGGCTTGCTCACCGTGATGTGCGGTGGCGATGCCGCCATTTTTGAAACCACAAAGCCCGCAGCCATGGCCTTCTCACGCGCATACACCCTCATGGGCGAATCAGGCGCTGGCCAATTGACCAAGATGGTCAACCAAGTGTGCATTGCCGGTTTGGTTCAAGGTCTGTCAGAAGCTGTTGCCTTTGGCCAAAAAGCCGGGCTCGACATGAACCTGGTGCTGGACGTGATTGGCAAAGGCGCCGCACAAAGCTGGCAAATGGACAACCGGGGCAAAACCATGGTGGCCGACAAGTTTGACTTTGGCTTTGCCGTGGACTGGATGCGCAAAGACTTGGGCCTGGTCATGGACGAGGCCAAGCGCAATGGCGCACGCTTGCCCGTCACAGCTTTGGTCGATCAGTTTTACGCCGATGTGCAGCAAATGGGCGGCAAGCGCTGGGACACTTCTAGCCTGATCAAACGCTTGAAATAAAAATCTTGGCATTGGGTTGCGCTCAAGCAACCCTTTGTGCCAACCCAAAAAAAGGGCTCTGAAATTCAGAGCCCTTTTTGCATCAGTTGTACTTTGTCAGAGTCGAATTAAATTTTGGGTTGGGCTTGAGGTGACAAAGGCTGCGCACTGATGCGCTTGAGCTCTTCCTCGGTGATGGTTTCAAAAACGCGCACCACCTTGACCACACCACTGACACTGCCGCTGCGTGCAATTTCAGAGGCGCGTTGCGCTTCACGCGGTGTGACACGGCCCATCAAATACACAATGCCTCGCTCGGTGACGACCTTGAACGCATTGGATTGCAGGTCTTTGGCATCGACCAACAAGGCTTTGATTTGACCTGTGGTGATGGCATCTTTGGAGCGTTGTGTGAGTGAACTGGCGGGCTCAATGGCCAAGTCGTTGACCACTGAACTGACGTTTTCTTGGCTCTTGGCCAAGCGCTCAGCACGCTCTTTTTCTGCTGCAGAGCTCACTTCGCCAGTGAGAAGCACCATGCGGTTGTAACTGGTGACATTGACGTGTGAAGCCGCGCTGAGGTTTTGGCGCAGGCCTTGTGCCGTGCGCAGTTCAATGCCTTCATCTTCCAACTGAATTCCGGCAGTGCGGCGATCGATGGCCACCATGCCACTCATCACGGCACTGCCCACCACCAAAGGTGCGCAAGCCGACAGGCTGCTGACCACGGCACTGACGGCCAAACCTGTCAGCATCCAACGTTTGAGATTGAGTTTCACTTGCTTCGTCCTTAAAGAATCTGATGGTATTTTAAGCGGGTCGGATTCAAATGTGAATGGAGGGGGGACATTAAGAAAGGGTATCTTGATCGCCCATGAGTTGCGCATCAACGCCATCGCACAAGCAATGCAAAGCCAATTGCTGCACTTCACGAATTCTGGCAGCACGGTCGTGCGGGATGCCCACATGCACATCGGTTTCACGCAAAGCCTTGGCCACTGCGCCGCCGCCTTTGCCGGTAAGGGCAATGACGGTCATGTCACGCTCGTGCGCCGCATGCAATGCACGCATCAAACCTTCTTCTTCGCCATGCGCTGTGAGCAACAACAAGACGTCTCCCGCCTGCCCCAAAGCCCGCACCTGGCGCGCTAACCCAGCGTAGGCGGGGTCGCCCAAACCTTCGTGGCGCAAGGCAATAGCGGCCAATTCTGGGCGCTCGCGTTCGAAGCCACCGACAAACAGGCTGGCAAAGTAATGTGCCAATGCGGCTGAACTGCCCTCGCCGCAGACCATTACCTTGCCGCCACTGGTGACACAAGCCATGAGCGCTTGAACACCTGCGTCCAAGGGCTTGGCCAGCGTTTCGGCGGCCTGGTATTGAAGGTCGGCACTGTCAATGAAGTGTTGCTGAATGCGCAGGTCTAACATGGTGTGCATGATACCCGCAGGTCGTGGCTAGGCCTTCGATTTATGCCCCAACACCTGCATCAAATGCCGCCCTTTGCCAAACCAGGCCCTCAGGCTCGCATGCCACGACATCGAAGCGGGCAGGTGGCAAGCGCTGAAAGCGCCATAAATAGTAACGTGCCGCAAAGATGATGCGCCGCTGTTTGGTGCGGCTGACGCTGGCCAAGGCACCCCCAAATTGGCGCTGAGCGCGCTTTCGCACCTCGACAAACACCAAGGTGCCGTCAGTTTCTTGCAAAATGAGGTCAATTTCGCCACCGCCCCGGCCTGGCGTTCGATAATTGCGCTGTAGCAAGCGCAAGCCCTGTTGTTGTAAAAAGTGAAGTGCCGCATCTTCTGCGGCATCGCCAGACTGCTTGCTTGTTTGAACTCTGCTTGTTTGCATACTGCTTTGATTTGTAGGACCGAGGAACTCCATTGACGTCGATTTACAGCCATGCCTTCCAAGCAGCCCGTGAGGCAGTCGGCCCGCAAAACCACCCCGTCAGCACACTCTATGTGGTGGCCACCCCCATTGGCAATCTGTCAGACATCACTTTGCGCGCTTTGTATGTCATTGAAAGGGCCGACACCCTGGCCTGTGAAGACACGCGGCACACCCAACAACTGCTGCGCACCTATGGCTTAGATCGCAGCCATGCCCAACTGCTTGCAGTGCATCAGCACAATGAAGCCGAGGCTGCCGAGCAAGTAATTGCCCGCTTGGCGCAAGGCCAACGAGTGGCCTATGTCAGCGATGCCGGCACACCTGCCATCAGCGATCCCGGCGCACGCTTGGTAGCCGCAGTGGCCGCGGCAGGTTACAGAGTGATGCCGCTGCCAGGCGCTAGCAGCGTCACCACCCTGCTCAGTGCCGCTGGCATGACGGGCGAAGGGGGTTTCGTGTTCATCGGATTCTTGTCGTCCAAAGCGGCTGAGCGACAGCGCGCTGTTGAAACGCTGCAAGGTGAATCACGGGCTGTCGTGTTGCTAGAAGCACCGCATCGCATAGAAGCTTTGGCGCAAGCACTGTCCATGTTGGGTTCACGCTTGATCACAGTGGGCCGAGAGTTGACCAAACAATTTGAAACGGTACACACCCTTGAGGCGCAAAAACTGCCCGCTTGGTTTGCAGAGAAAGCCGACCATGTGCGCGGTGAATTTGCCTTGGTCATTCATGCAATCGACAAACCCAAACAAGACAACACAGACGCTTTGGATGCCAACAGTTTGCGCACGCTCAAACTGTTGATGACCGAGTTGCCTTTGAAAACGGCCGTGAAGTTAACCAGCGACATCACCGGCGCTTCCAAAAATGTGGTTTACAACACGGCGCTGAATTTGAAAAAAGACACAGACTGAAAGGCCGATTGAAATGCTGTGCCTAGCTCGCCGCTTTCTAGCCCCATCAGGCTAAAGCATTAGCATTAGCATTAGCGCTTGCGCAGTCCGAGCCACATCACAGTGCCAACCACCAAGGCAGCACCCACCAACTGAACAGGCGCAATGGCCTGATCGAGCAAGGCCCAGGCCAGCGTCAAGGCGAACACAGGCTCAACGTTCATGATGGCCGAGTTGCCCACCACACCCAAACGAGGCAACACGGTGAACAAAATGGTGAAGGCCGTGCCATACAAAAAAGTCAACATGCCCAAGCCCCACCAACCCGCTGTGGCATTGGGCAAATGGAACCCGCCTTGGCTGAATGCCGCTGCAACAGCCAACACACCCACCAAAGACATCGAAGAAAAGGTTCGCACGCGGCCGTCCAAACCAGCCGTTTCGTGTTGGGTATACACCAGTGCCAAACCAAAAGTGGCCGAAGCTGCCAGTGCAAACGCCACGCCGCTGCCAATTTGCGCCCAATGATCAGATGCGCCCAAACCAGAGGCGGCACCCATCACATCTAAGGCCAAAGCCAAACCCACCAAGATCAAGGGCATGCTCCAGAGAACAGCTTTTTCGGGTTGGTGTTTGTAAAGCACGCGCGCCCAAAATGCCGTGGACAAGGGGTACGTATTGAAAGCCAACAAGGCCAAGGCCACGGGCAATCGGGCCACAGATGAATACAAGCACACGCTCTGAACGGCAATGATCAGACCGATCAGGGGCAAGTATTTTTTGTGCCGCGGTTCAAGTCGAATTTGAACTTTTTGTTGCCACAAAATCAAACCCACCACCAAAGCCGTCACCGCACTTCGAAAGCTCACCGCAGTGATCACGTCGACACCATGGTTAAAGGCAAAGCGCGCTGCCACATGGTTGGCGCCCATCATGAAGGCCACCAACAAAAGGGTGGCAAAGGCTGTGATGGACAGGGCTTTGGATTTTTCAGTCATGCACTCATTGTGCGGGATAGAGTCCGCGAACACGGGCATGCAAGCGGCTGAGGCCCAACAGCGCATCGGTGTATGGCGTGCTGACTTGCGTCAATTTGCCCAACTCTTGAACGCCACTGACCAGCGCATCCAACTCCACTGTTTTACCGGCTTCAACATCCTGCAACATGGATGTTTTGAAGGCGCCCAACTTCATGGTGACCGCATGCCTGTCATCGGGTGTTTGGGCAATTGGAATGCCAATTTTTTCGCCAATGGCTTTGGCCTCCAACATCACTTTCGAGACAAAGTCGCGCACCAAATCGTCTTTCAAAATGAGGTCTGTGGTGGCGCCAGTGAGGGCACTGATGGGGTTCACGGTCATGTTGCCCCACAGCTTGTACCAAACATCTTTTTGAATTTGAACGGAGGCACTGGCATTGAAACCTGCCGCCTGCAAATCGGCCACCAACTGTTGCACGCGTGTGCTGACCTCGCCATTTTGTGCAGCAGGCTCGCCCAAAATTAAGCCCTGTCCAAAGTGATGGCGCACCACACCCGGTGCATCCAGTGAACAACTGGAATGCACCACACAGCCCACCACATGATGCGCGGGAATGGCCTTGGCAATGCGGCCATCTGGGTCAATGGTGTTGAGCGTTGTGTCCTGCAATTTGCCACCGAAGCCTTGGAAGAACCACCATGGCACGCCGTTCATGGCCGTCATGACCATGGTGTTTGGGCCCAGCAAAGGTTCAATGCCTTTTGCAACGTCTGCCATGGCAGGCGCCTTGACCGCCACAATGACCAAATCTTGTGGCCCTATATCTGCAGGACTGGCAGACACTTTGACCTCGGCCTTGGTCAGTGCGTCAGCAGATTGGGATTGCACACACTGAAGCCCATTTTTTTGCAAGGCTTCCAAAGTGGCACCACGCGCCACCACGCTCACCTCATGGCCTGTTTGTGCCAAGTGCACACCGATCCAACCGCCAATGGCGCCAGCGCCGTAAATGCAAACTTTCATAAACGGTAACTTTCTTCGGGGCGCACCAGGCTGCGGTCAACTTGCCTGATGAGGGCGTCGAGTACATCCGTACCGGCACCATGATTTGGGTTGAATTGCAATGCATCTCGCGTGCATTTGGCGGCGATGTCTTCGCTGACCGGGATGACGGCTTGAGGGCCGCCCATGCTGAACGTGGCCAATTGAATTTCGCAGGCTCGTTGCAAGGTCCACAAAATGGCAAAGGTTTGCGGCAGTGTGGCGCCCCAAGACAACAAGCCGTGGTTGCGCAAAATGACCGCTTGTTTGTTGCCAATGCTTCTGAGCAAACGCGGCGCTTCTTCGCTGTGAATGGTGATGCCTTCGAAGTCATGGTACGCAATCATGTCGTGCAATTGCGCTGTGTAAAAGTTAGTTTGTTGCAAACCGTCTTTTAAACAAGCCACCGAGATGCCCGCTGTGGTGTGGGTGTGCATCACGCAATGTGCACCAGGCAGGCCATCATGAATGGCCGCATGCACTGTAAAACCTGCAGGGTTCACAGGATAGGGCGAGCCGTCCAAGACCTTGCCTTGGATGTCAATCTTGACCAAATTACTGGCTGTGACTTCGCTGTAATGGAGGCCAAAGGGATTGATCAAGAAATGTTTTTCGGAACCACTCACTTCTTGCGGCAAGCGCAAGGTGATGTGGTTGTAAATCATCTCTGTCCAACCCAAGAATGCAAACACGCGGTAGCACGCCGCCAACTGGACACGCGCCTCCCACTCTTTGGGATGCACCTCATGCTGCAAGGACCGAACGGGTGGAAGTTGGTGTGTCAACATGGTCAATACACCTGTCCTGAAGTGGGCAACTCAATGCCTGCATTGGGTTTGAATTTTTTAACCAAGGCTGCTGTTTGGCGTACCAAAATTTGGGTGTCCAAACCCACGGCGACAAACAAGGCGCCCAATTCCAAATAATGTTTGGCCTGTGCTTCATCTGACGTCAAGATACCAGGTGCTTTGCCTGCTTTCAAAATGCGTGCAATGGCGTCTTCAATGGCCGCTTGCACTTCAGGATGGTTGGGATCGCCCACATGGCCCAAAGAAGCTGACAAATCTGCGGGGCCAATGAAAACACCATCCACACCAGGGGTGTTTGCAATGGCATCGAGATTTTTCAAAGCCTCACGTGTTTCGGCCTGAACCAGCAAACAAACTTGATCGTTGGCTTCTTTGGTGTAGTTGGGGAACATGCCCCAGCGAGAAGCACGTGCGCCCCCCATGCCGCGGATACCGCCCTTGCCATCGTTTTGTGGATAACGCATGGCCTGCACCAGCTGAGCAGCTTGCTCGGGCGTGTCCACCATGGGAATGAGCAAAGTTTCTGCACCCAAATCCAAATATTGCTTGATCAATGCGGCCTCACCGACCGGGACACGCGCAATGGCATTGTTCACTGGATAGGCTGCGATGGTTTGCAACTGCTGCTGAATGCTTTGCAAATTGTTGGGTGCATGTTCGCCGTCGATCAGCAACCAATCGAAGCCGGCCATGGCGCAGATCTCTGCGCTGTAGCTGTTGGCCAAGCCCACCCACAAACCAATTTGCGCTTGCTTTTGAGAAATGGCTTTTTTGAAACGATTGACAGGAGTTTTCATGAGGCTTCTTTCAGTTGAATTTAAATTGCAGACGACCCAAGGGGCCATAGTCCGCGTCGAACACATCGCCCACTTTGGCGGGCACGGGTTTGGTGAAGGAACCGGCCAACACAATTTGTCCAGCTTTCAGGTGCTCTCCCCAAGGCGCTAGCTTGTTGGCCAACCAGGCAATGCCAACAGCTGGGTGACCTTGCACACCAGCCGCTAGACCTGTTTCTTCCACCACACCATTGAGCTTGAGAATGGCACCGCACCAAGGCAAGTTGGTGGTGAGCGGGTCGACCTTTTCTGCGCCCACCACAATGCCCGCATTGGCCGCGTTGTCGCTGATGGTGTCAAACACTTTGCGCATTACTTTGGTGTGACGGTCAAATTGTTCAATGCGTGAATCGATGATTTCGATGGCAGGCGTCACGTAATCGGTAGCAGCCAACACTTCTTCAACAGTGACGTGAGGGCCTTGCAAATCTTTTTTCAAGACAAATGCCAACTCCACTTCTACACGCGGCACCACAAAGTCGGTGATGGCAATGTCTAGCACTTTGCCAGGCGTGCAGGTGTACAACATGTTGTCGAGCAAGGTACCGTAATCGGGTTCGTCAATTTGGCTGGCTTGCTGCATGGCACGCGATGTGAGGCCAATTTTGTGGCCGATCACCTGTCGTCCTTGTGCCAATTGCAAAGCCACCCAGGCACGGCTCACGCGGTAACCATCTTCAATGCTCATGCCCGGAAAGCGTTTTGAAAAATGCTCGACTTGCTTGCGCGTGGTTTGCGCTTGTTGCAATTCAGCAGCCAATTCTGCAATGCGTTGTGAATCAAACATACCGTTCTTTCAAAGAGCCGCAAACAACGGATGGATGTTGCTGTGCTTGTTGTCAAACACCTCGGGGCCCACATCAATTTGCAATGTGATGCCAATGTGCCGTTTGGCAAAGAGATCGGCAAAATGCTTTTTCGTGACCTCGACCAAGGTGTCGCCTGCAAGTTTTTGCGTCGCTTCACTGCGGCCTTTGCCCATGCGTACATTCAGATAGACAAATGCGTAATCTTCAGAGCCACCATGCGGGTGGTTGTCAAACTTCGCAGCTTTGCGTCCTGCGGCGCCACCATCGGCCACGGCATAGTGCGGTGCAGGATAGGCCAGCACGCGCGTACCGCCCGTGGGAAAAACTTGTTTGCCGGCTTCATCTACAACGGTGAGCATGGCATCGGCCAACTCACGGCATAAAACTTTCATGTTGGTTTCTGCGTCCAACTGGCCTGTATAAAGAATGACCAAATGCGGCATGTTGAGGCTTTCGAAATAAATTACAAACGACTTGCACCTGCTGCATACACAGCAGAGGGATCTTTCAAGCTTTTGAGATTGAGACGGGTGATGGCATGTCCAGCTTCGTCTTTGACTTCAGTCACTGGAAACACCACATTGATTTGCCCTGTGCCCGAGCTTGGAAAATAAGGGGTGACGACTTCGGCTTGACCTTGATACTGGTCCCAACCCAACAGGCCCAACAACATCGCGGTGTCGTGCATGAAGCCTTCGCCATGGCCTTTGGCAGCGTACTCGGGCAACATGGCACAGAAGGTTTTCCAATCACCGCGCTGCCACATTTCCACAACGCTGTGGTCTAACTGCTCTAAAAACGGACTCCACATTTTGTTGGCGTACTCCGGCGCCAAACCATTCTGCGCAAAGCGATGCGACAAAGAACCGCTGGCAAAGAAAGCCACCTTGCCATCGTAGTGTTGCTCAACGGCGCGGCGCATGGCCCAACCCAACTGTGCGCTTTCGGCCAAGGAATGCACCATGCACAGCGCCGACACCGAAATGACCTTGTAGTGCCGATCGGTGTTCATGTAGCGCATGGGTACCAGCGTGCCATATTCCAGAGCCAA
>JACCDK011494643.1_pt1 | contig 11754 bp, 8 predicted proteins | sample 7445871 | NCBI WGS metagenome assembly JACCDK01 (sample SAMN15323436, study PRJNA562643) | freshwater metagenome | isolation source: river surface water | place: USA:Blue River Watershed | collected 2017-08-15
GATCCAGGAAACCCTGCTCCAGAGCCTCGATGACGAGGCTGCGCGCGAACTGGTCGTGCGCTTCGGCGTGCTGCTGGATTCGATGGCGGTGATGCTGAACTCGCTGCTCGACATCAACCAGATCGAAGCCGGCGTGCTCAAGATCGAGAAGTCGTCCTTTCCTGCCGCCGATATTCTGACCCGGCTTCAGACGGAATTCCTGCCGCTTGCCGAAAACGCCTCCATTGGCCTGCGAGTGGTGCCGACAGATACGATGCTGTTCAGCGACCCGCGGCTGCTCGAAGTGATGCTGCGCAACCTTCTCGCCAATGCGATCAAGTATACCCAGCCGCATGGCCGGATCCTTCTGGGATGCCGTCATTGCGGTGACATGGTCCGGATCGAGGTCTGGGATACCGGAATCGGGATCGCCGCCGATCAGCTGGGCTCGATCTTCGACGAGTTTCACCAGGTCGATAACCCGGCGCGCGAGCGCGAACGCGGGTTCGGGCTGGGTCTGACGATCGTGCGCGAACTGGGCCAGGTGCTGGGCCACATGATCGAAGTGCGATCATGGCCGGGACGGGGCTCGGTGTTCTCGATCAAGGTGACGCGCGGCGCGATATCGCAATTGGCGTCCATGCCCGATCCCGCCGCGGCAGCGACGGTGCTCGATCATGCTGTAAGCGACAAGATGATCGTCCTGGTCGAAGACGACCCCGGCGTTCGCTATTCGCTCGAATTCTTGCTCGCGGCAGGCGGCCATCGCGTGATCTCGGCCAAGGACGGCCCGACCGCGCTGGCGCTGCTGGACAAGGAGACAACGCCGCCCGACCTGATCCTTACCGATTACAACCTGCCCGGCGGCATGAACGGGATCGACGTGCTGGCCGCCTTGCGGTCCCGCCTCGGCCCTGACCTACCCGGGATCGTACTGACCGGCGATATTGCCAAGGATACGCTGGCCAAGATTCAGCAAGCCAATTGCATCATGCTGAGTAAGCCGGCGGCCGCGGCCGATATTCATGCCGCGATTGCAAAGCTGCTTCGTCCGGCTGATTTGGGCTGAGAGCGAGGTGAGCAGGGCCGCAAGGCTTTGCGTGCCTGTCGCGATGGCGCGGGGCGCTTTCGAGTGTCGAACTGGTCTTGGTCACGCTTCGGATTGCGACCGGACAGCCCGCGCGATCATCATCCTATGGACCAGGCGGCATCCAATGCGCTTACGGCATCCCGGATCTTGCCAGCCGAGTCGATCAGGTCGCACCGCTCGGCATGGGAAAGCTCAGGCGTCAAGATGCGCTCAACGCCGCCGCTGCCCAATATGCACGGCAAGCTCATGAAGATGCCGGTCAGCCCGAACTCCCCGTTCAGCAGCACCGACACGGGAAGAATGTCATCCTCATCCCGCAGAAGAGCCTCGCATATGCGCAAGACCGCTGCGGCGATCCCGAAGGATGTGTAACCCTTGCCGGTGATGATCTCGTAGGCGGCCGTGCGGACATTGGCCGCAAGATCATTCCGAAACTGATCACACCCGGCGATGCCGAACTGTTCGAGTGTCATTCCGCCGATGCGAATGGTCGAACAGGCCATGACCTGGCTGTCCCCGTGTTCGCCAAGGACGAAGCCATCGACTGCGCGCGCCGCGATCCCGAGCCGGGCGGACAAAGCCTGTTGCAGCCGGCTTGAATCGAGCAAGGTCCCCGTACCGATGATCCGGTTTGCAGGCAGATGAGCATGGCGATAGGCCACAAGGCTCATTATATCGACGGGATTGGTCGCCACCACCAGCGTCCCCGCAAAACCGGTATCTGCCAGCTTTGCGGCGCATTCGGCGACGACGCCTGCGTTTTCCCTCCCGATCGTCAGCCGGCTCTGGTTCCCCGAGGTTGCAGCGCCAGCAGTAAGGATGGCAATGTCCGCATCGCGAGTGGCCGTGTAACCGCCTGCCCAGATCTTGACCGGGCGCATCAGCGCGTTGGCATCAGCGAGGTCCGCAGCCTCCGCCTCGGCGAGCGCGTGGTCACTGTCGATCAGCACGATTTCGCGGAAGAGCCCGCGCAACATCAGCGAATAAGCGGTTGTCGCTCCGACATGGCCTGCCCCCACGATTGCTACGCGCATAGCGCCCTCTCCTGCGCGTGCTGTCACCGAAATTCCCGCTGTGGCGGGATGGGAAACTGCTGTTCGGGCCATTCGCCGGGAGCGCGGTCCGGTTCGTAGCGATCAGGCTCAGGCGGCATGATCTCGTCCGGCCTGGGCTCACCCGGCTGCGGCTCGGTCGGAGGGGTTTCAGGCGGCGATTGCGGATCGATGTGATCCGGTTCCGGTGGCGGCTGGGAAGCCATGACCGTTCTCCTTGCCACGAAAGCCGGTCGTGCAAACGGACGCGAGGCACCACGATGATCTTCATACACCCTGCGCGCCGTGTCTTGCTGGCCCCTGCGGCACGAACGCACAATCGGGACACTTACGGATATCGGCTCCGCGCGCGATTCCGCACTGATCGACGAGAAAGATTGGCAGGATTTCTGCACGCTGGCTGTGATCTGCCTTGGCAGGGAGCCGATGCGTGTTCGAAAACAATCCGGCCCGCCCCTCCTCGCTTTGCGCCGAGCGGTTGCGAAGGCCGATCTGACCGGCGCAAGTGACGCGAAAGTTGATGGGCAGAGCAAGGGTCGATGGAAGCTCGCTGAACCGGATCGGGCAACAGATAATCGAGGCAAGGCGCAGCCTTACTTCGGCACAACAAAAAGGAGAGGGATCATGGAGATTCGGGCCATATCGCCGCGGGCTTCGGTCACCGGGCAGCTTCATCCGGATGATCTGGGCGAGATAGCAAGGCTCGGCTTCGTTGCCATTTTCAATGATCGCCCCGACAACGAAGAACCGGGACAACCCGCTTCGAACCAGTTGGCAGAAGCAGCCGCAAGCCTGGGGCTCGATTACTTTCATATCCCGATCGTGCCCGGGAAGATGACCGACGCGGATGCCCGCGCGCTGGGCCAAGCCCTGACCAAGATTGATGGACCGGTGCTCGGGTTCTGCCGAACCGGAAAGCGAGCGGAAGATTTGTGGCGGCGAGCCTGCGAACTCGGGCTGGTCCACAACCAGTGACCGCCTTGGCTCGGTTTTCGGCACTTGCCGATCCTGCAAGCTGGCACGCGGCATGATCCGGCGTAGCGCAGCCCCTTTGGAACGGGGCCTGAAGATCAAAAAAGTGCACTGGTGATGGACGTCAGTGGCGGCCCGCAACGTCCGGGCGCAGGCTGTCTGCACGCTCGCGGATTCCCAATGCCCGGGCGACGCGGGGTTTGACCAATTCAAGACTGAACAGGACTGTGATACCGATGCCGACAGCAATGGCGCCGTCCGCGACATGCAGCACATCAAAGCGCATGAAGCTGCGCACCGGAGCGATCGCCAGAATAGCTGCAGTGACCGCAGCCACAGCGGCAATCACACCGATCAGGGCAAGATTGCCTGAACCGACAGCCCGGATCAGCGAGGCACCGAAGGAGCGGTTAACGAGGATCAAGGCAAAGGTCGCTGCCACCAGTGAGAAAAACATCAGTCCGCGCAAGTGCGCTTCGGCAAGCCCCATATGCATGGCCGAAACATAGACCGCCACCAGCAAGGCAAGCGCGAGGCTGCCCTGAAACATGCTCCACCCGATCATCGGGATCGAGAACATCGCTGCGCCCGGATCGCGGGGCTTGCGGCGCATGATGTCATCTTCGCCAGGTTCGGCTTCGAACACGAGCGCACAAACCGGATCGATCACCATTTCCAGCAAAGCAATATGGATCGGACCGAACAGCAGCGGTTTCCCGAGAAGCAACGGCAACAAGGTGAGCCCGGCTATCGGCACGTGAACGGCGATGATGAACGCCATCGCCTTGCGGATATTGTCATAGATCCTGCGGCCCAGCGCGATGGTCTTCACAATCGCGGCAAAATCGTCGTCGAGCAGCACGATTGCTGATGCTTCGCGCGCCACGTCGGTGCCGCGATTGCCCATGGCAATACCGATGTGTGCCGCCTTCAGCGACGGTGCGTCGTTGACCCCATCTCCCGTCATTGCCACGATCTCGCCCGCAGCCTTGAATGCCTCGACGATCCGCAACTTCTGTTCCGGCATGATCCGCGCAAATACGCTGACCTGGCTCAGTCGATGGGCCAGTTCCCCGGAGCTGAAGGCCTCGAGGTCTGCCCCGGTCAGCACCTCGCCATCCGCGATCCCGGCGGCGGCGGCGATGGCGCTGGCTGTCACCGTGTAGTCTCCGGTGATCATCGCGACCCTGATTCCGGCACTGCGGCACTGGGCGATCGCCTCGGGAACCGCCGCGCGCAAGGGGTCGGCCAGACCGATCAGGCCTTCGAAGGTCAGGTCGTAATCGCCCAGTGCGCCCCGATGGTCGTCGGCCGGCAATGTGCAGGAGGCGACGCCGAGCACCCTTATGCCTTCGCCCGCCATCCGATCGACCGCCGCGGTCATCTGCGTGCAAGCAGCCTCGTCAAGCCCGCACAAAGTGGCAATGGCTTCGGGCGCGCCCTTGGCCGCAAGGACGGGCGCACTCCCCTTGCGGCCCCGCCAGATGTTCGCCATCGCCAGAAGCTCTGGGCGCAGGCCATAGGTATGATCGAGCACAAGGTCGGGCGCGCGCCTTACGCCAACCTGCTGCGCGCCTTCGAGAATGGCGATCTCCATGGGATCGGCGGCCTTGGGCGGACTGGCGAGCATCGCGAATTCGACAAGGCGGCTCGAAGTTGGCAGATCATCCCTGGAAAGCGGAAGGCGGACTTCGCCGGTCGAGGCGGCCCATAATCGCACCAGAGCCATACGGTTCTCGGTCAGAGTACCGGTCTTGTCGGTGCACAATACCGTGGTAGAACCAAGGGTCTCGATCGCGGCAGCGCGGCGGGTGAGAACCCTCGCCTGCCCGATACGCCACGCGCCCATCGCCATGAACACGGTCAAGACCACCGTGAATTCTTCGGGCAGCAGGGTCATGGCAGCGGTGATCCCGGCAAGGATCGCCTCGATCCAGCTGCCGCGGGCAAGACCCAAGAGCACAACCACCAGCAACGCCACCAAAGCGCCGCCAGCGGCGCTCAGGCGAACAATCCGCGCCGTTTCCCTTCGCAGGCGCGCAGGCTCCGGGTCGATGGACGCAAGCGAGGTTCCAATACGGCCGATTTCGGTCCTCGCACCTGTCGCAACGACGCGCGCCAGCCCGTGTCCGCGCGTGATCAGCGATCCCGAATAGATGAATGACTGGCCCTCGCCCCCGGGCCGCATCGCTGCCGTCGCTTCGTCATAGTCTGCGACCACCTGCTTTCCGACCGGCAGCGATTCCCCGGTAAGCAGCGCTTCGTCCGCACTCAGATCGGCCGCTTCGAGCAGATGGGCATCGGCAGCCACCCGGTCGCCCGCCTCAAGCACCAGCACATCACCGCGAACCACCTCGGCGCCGGCAATCCGTTGCATCGCCCCGTCCCGGATCACCAGGGCACGCGGAGCCGAGAGATCGCGCAGGGCTTCCAGAACGTGTTCGGTACGGGTTTCCTGCAAGACGGTGACCGCAATCGAGAAGGATCCAAACCCAAGCAGGATGAGCGCCTCGATCAGATCGCCAAGCACAGCATAGATGACGCCGCCTGCCATCAGCAGTGCGAACATGGGTTCGCGCGATACCTCCAACGCGATCCGCAACGTGGTGCGGCGATCGGTCTGGGGAAGAAGGTTGAGGCCATCGGCCACCAGTCGCTGCGCTGCCTGGCTGGCGGTCAGTCCCTTGCGCAAGTCCTCTCCATGAAGCCGTTGTTGGGGTGGAAAAGATGGCGTCATCACCCTACTCCCCGGCAAGGAGGGCAGCGTAAGTGCGCATCCGCGATGTCGCCCTTCGCAATTGTACCTAGACCCGCCCCCTTCCCGCCCGGTCGCGTCGGTTCAGCGACGGCGCGATCAGCACATGTGAACGTGCATTTACGGATACCCAATGCCCTGGCATTCCCCGATCGCCGGGCAATGCGCGAGGCCCGAACGGACAATGATCACTCCCGTAGCGGCGGGGTCATCTCGGCCGTGGCATTTCGCGGAACCGGTCTGACCAAGATCTATCGCACCGGAGATACCGAAGTCCATGCGCTACGCGGCGTCGACTTTACCGTCGTGGCAGGCGAAATACTTGTATTGCTGGGCCCTTCTGGCAGCGGCAAATCGACGTTCCTCAACATAATCGGCGGTCTGGATCGGCCTAGCTCGGGATCGCTCACCTATGAGGATCTGGAGCTGAGCGATCTGTCGGAGCACGATCTGACCCGATTTCGCCGGGCCCACATTGGCTTCATCTTCCAGTTCTACAATCTGATCCCCAGCCTGACCGCCGAAGAAAACGTGCAGCTGGTGACCGATATTGCGACCAATCCGATGAGCGCCGCCAAGGCGCTCGCGCTGGTCGGACTGGCCGATCGCGCCAGCCATTACCCCGCCCAGCTTTCCGGCGGCGAGCAGCAACGCGTCGCGGTGGCGCGGGCGATTGCCAAGCAGCCATCCGTGCTGCTTTGCGACGAGCCTACGGGCGCGCTCGACAGTGCAACCGGCGTGCGCGTGCTCGAGGCGCTGGAGCAGGCGCACCGTGAACTCGGGACGACCGTGGTGATCATCACGCACAATGCCGGGATCGCCGAAATGGCGCACCGGGTGTTCCATTTCCTCGACGGGGGGATCGCCCGGATTGTCGAGAATGCCCATCCGATCGAACCGGCTGAGATAAGCTGGTGACGGCGCTCAATCTCAAGCTGATGCGCGACCTGTGGCATATGCGCGGACAGGCACTTGCCATCGCGGTCGTGCTGGCTGCGGCCACTGCAACCTTCGTGCTATCGCTCGGGGTCCACCAATCGCTGATCGCAACGCGCGATGCCTATTACGCGCAAAACCATTTTGGCGACATATTCGCCGACATGACCCGCGCACCGCGGAGCATCATTGCGCGCGTGTCGCAAATACCCGGCGTTCAGCGCGCGCAAGGATCGATCCGGCAATATGCAACGATTGAATTTCCCGGGCGGGTTGTGCCGGTTCGCGCGCTGATCAATTCGGTCGACGAACAGGGCCGCGACAGGCTTGATCTCGTCACCTTGCGCAAAGGGCATATGCCGCAGCCGGGCAAGCCCGATCAGGCGGTCGTCGACGAAGTTTTCGCCACGGCGAATAATCTCGATATCAACAGCGAGGTGGATGCGATCATCTATGGCAGCAAGCAGAGGCTGCGCATCGTCGGGATCGGGCTCGCGCCCAATTACATCTGGGCCATCCCTCCGGGCGACCTGACCGCCGATGAAAGCCGGTTCGGCATTTTCTGGATGGGCACAAAGGCTCTCGAAGGCATGACCGATCGCACATCAGCGATCAATGCACTGTCGCTGACCCTCGAACGCGGCACATCCGAGGCCAACGTCATCCGCGCGGTCGACCGGCTGCTCGAACCCTATGGCGGAGCCGGAGCCTATGGCCGAAAGGATCATGTCTCGCATGCCTTCCTGCAAAACGAGCTCAACCAGCTGAAGGCGTTGACCGGCGTGATCCCGCCGGTGTTCCTGCTGGTTTCGGCCTTTCTGGTCTATGTCGTGCTGACGCGCATGATCGGCACCGAACGGACCCAGATCGGGCTGATCAAGGCGTTCGGCTATTCCGATTGGGCGATCGGGTGGCACTATCTTGGCTTCGCGCTGGCGATTGCGTGCGTGGCATCGGTGCTGGGCTCTGTCGCAGGCATCTGGCTCGGGCGCGGGATCACGGCGATCTATGCCGAAAGCTTCCGTTTCCCCTTCCTCTCGTTCCGCATCGCGCTGCCGGTGTTTCTGGCGGCAGCCGGATTGTCGTTTGCCGCGGCGGGGCTTGGCGCGTTGGGCGGTGTCTTGAATGCGGTCCGGCTGACCCCGGCGGTCGCGATGTCTCCGCCTCCCCCACCGGTGTACCGTGCCGGCTGGACCGAGCGGCTCGGCACGGTCGGCGGCTTCAGCCCGATCGGTCACATGATCGTCCGGCATATCGCGCGCTGGCCGGCGCGTTCGGCGGTCACAGTCATGGGAATTGCGCTGTCGACCGGGCTGCTGTTCTCGATGATGCAATTCCTCGATGCCAGCACGTCGATGCTCGACACCTTCTTCTTTCGCGCACAGCGCCAGGACCTCTCAGTCAGCTTCACCGAACCGCGCAATGCTGACGTCCTTGACGAACTGGCCCGCATACCCGGGGTTGTGCTGGTTGAACCGGCACGCGGCATTCCGGTCGAGATCATCCACGGCAATCAGCGGACACGTACCGCAATCGAAAGCGGACCGGAGGATGCGCAGCTGACAGCGCGGATCGACGCCGATGGCAGCCTGGTGAGCCAACCCGCCGCCGGGCTGCTGTTGAGCCGCTACCTCGCAGACAAGCTGCGCGTTCGGGCGGGTGACAGAGTTCAGGTCGATCTGCTCGGCGGTCGGCGCACCAGCGGGCTTTATCCGGTGGCCAGCATTGTGGAGGAATATGTCGGCGAACGGGCCTATGCTTCCGAGGTGACGCTCCTGCGGATTGCGGGCGATGCGGCGCCAGTCGGCGTGGCCCAGCTGCGGATCGATCCGGCGATGCGTGACCCGATCATTCGCGAGCTCGGCGCGATGCCGCTGGTTCTGGGCGTGAGCGAACGCGCGGCAGCGATGCTGAAATTCCAGGACATCATCGACCGGAACATATCGACCATGCTGTTCTATTACATCGCCTTTGCCTCTGCGATCGCCATCGGGGTCGTCTACAACAGCGCGCGGATCCTCTTTTCAGAGCGAGCCCATGAGCTCGCGACGCTGCGGGTGCTCGGCTATCAGAGCAGCGAGGTGGGGCTGGTGCTGCTCGGAGAGATCGCCCTGCTGACCATCGCATCGGTGCCGCTGGGATGCCTTGTCGGCTATGGCTTGGCGCAGTTGATGACCGCCATGTTCAGCTCCGATCTGTTCCGGCTGCCCTTCGCGCCGCAGCGATCGACCTATGGCTGGGCAATCGTAGTCGTGCTGCTGGCCGCAATCGGCACCGCCGCCGTCGTGTCGCGCCGGGTGTTTCGGCTGGACATGGTTCGTGTGCTGAAGGCGCGGGACTGATGATCGCATGGCTCAAACGTTGGCGATGGGCCATTCTGATGGGTCTGCTGCTCCTTGCCGGGCTCGCCTATGCCTTCTGGCCCGAAGCTTTGCCGGTCGACACCGGCACAGTCTCACGCGGCCCCATGGCGGTGGGCATTACCGATGATGGTGTCACGCGCGCAGAGGACGTCTATGTCATCTCCGCGCCGGTGACCGGCTACCTCTCGCGCATCGAGCTCGAGCCGGGCGACAGTGTCGCGCGGGGAACGCTGATCACGCAGATGAGCGCCCGCCCCTCGACACCGCTCGATCGGCGCAGCCAGCAGGAACTGGCTGCCATGCTGGCGGCGGCACGCGCTGCCCAGGCCGGGGCCGCGGGCACGCTCGCCCAGTCGCGCCGGGATCTCGGGCGGGCAGCGACCCTTGCCGAGCGCGGGTTTTATCCGCGTTCGCGGCTTGAGAGTGATCGCACCCGGATCGCGACCGAGGAATTGCTGGTGCGCCAGGCCGGTGCCGAAGTCGCCCGCATAGAGGCGCTGCTCGCTGCGCCAGGCGCAACCGCCAATGGCCCGCCAGTGCCGGTTCGCGCGCCGCGGAGCGGTTCGGTGCTGTCGGTCATCACCGAAAGCGAAGGCGTGATTGCCGAAGGCACCGCACTGGTCACGATCGGCGATCCGCGCCGGATCGAAGCGGTGGTCGATCTGCTGTCGCGCGACGCGGTGCAGGTGAAGCCGGGCGACAGGGTCGAGATTACCCAATGGGGTGGCCCGAAGCCGCTCATGGCACGCGTCCAGCGGATCGAACCCTTCGGGAAGCTCAAGATCTCGGCCTTGGGGATCGAAGAGCAGCGGGTGAATGTCATCATCGCGTTTGACGCCGCTTCATTCGCCGATGCGGCGAGGCTGGGTCATGGCTATCAGATCGAGGCCATGATCGTCCTGTGGAGCAGCCCCGACGCCTTGCGCGTGCCCATCGGCGCGCTGTTCCGCAACGCCGCTGGCAACTGGAGCGTGTTTGCAGACGACAATGGCCGTGCGCGGCAGCAGGAGATCCGGATCGACCACATCAACGATGACTATGCAGAGGTACGGACCGGGCTGTCCGAGGGCGATGTGGTGGTGCTTAATCCCGGCACTGCCTTGACCGAAGGCGCGCGCATCAAGCCGCGGTGATGGTATCGCGCGGATCTTCGGGCAGCAGCTTGTTGATCCCCATCGCCTGCAGGACGAGCCGTTCATAGGCCGGTTCGGCCTGACCGTGCCGGATCTTGCGCATGAAATATTTCTCAAAGCCGATCTTGGCATAGTGAACCCAGCGGCCCTCGGCCGACCAGTTCACATCGCGCGGCGGTATCTGCGGCTGCGCCACGAAGGCAACACCCCCGTCGCCGAAATCGGCCAGACAGATCGCGTTCCATGTGGCACGGTGCGACGGCTCGCGCGCATTGATGATGTCGCGCAGGTTCTGGGTGATCGCGGTCGACATGCTTTCGATCATGAACCCCGTTTTCGGAACGCCTACCGGGACCGCGGTCTTCCCGACCGGCGGGATCGCAACGCACACGCCAAGCCCGAAGATGTTGGGGTAGGCCGGATTGCGCTGGTATTCGTCGATCAGCACAAACCCGCGCGGGTTGACCAATCCTTCAAGGCCCATGAGCGCAGGGATCCCGCGAAACGCCGGCAAGAGCATCGCATAACCGAACGGCAAATCGTGCAGCGAAGTGTATCCTTGCGGGTGCACCTCTTCGACCGCCATCGATCCTTGCGCGACGTGCTTGATGCGGGCGTTGGTGACCCACTTGATTTGCCGCTCGCGCAATTCGCTCTCCAGCATGGACTTGGTATCGCCGATCCCGTCCAGCCCGAGATGGCCGACATAGGGCTCCGGGGTCACCAGCGTCATCGGGACCTTGTCGCGCAGCTTGCGCCGCCGCAGTTCGGTATCGACGATCATCAGGAATTCGTAGACCGGGCCAAAGCAGGATGCACCCTGCACGGCACCGATCACAATCGGTCCGGGATCGGTGCAGAACCGTTCGAACGCGTCTGCCGCAGCGCGCGCGTGATCGGTCTGGCAAATCGAAACCGTATAGCCTTCGGGGCCGAGACCGGGAATTTCATCGAAGGCAAGTTCGGGCCCGGTGGCGATGACGAGAAAGTCGTAATCGAGATGGTCACCACCCTTCAGCCGCATCCGGTTGAGCATCGGCTCGACCCGCTCGGCACCGTGCGCAATGAAAGTGATGTGCTTGTGCGCCAGAATGGGCGCCAGTTCGATCTGGACTTCATCGGCTTTCCGCCAACCGACCGCGACCCAGGGATTGGACGGCAGAAACGAAAAGCGCGGACGATCGGATACCAGCGTAAGCTCGGCACTGTCCCCCAGCGCATGGCGCAATTCGAACGCACAGGTCGTGCCGCCCAATCCGCCGCCAAGGATAACGATTTTCGGCCTGTGATGGTCTGACATGGGTCATCCTTCCGCGCGTGCTGCGCAAGACAGGCTGGACCGCATCCATGACCATCACCATCCGGATATGCCCTGATGCAGCGATCGCACGGCGGCGCCGCCGAACTCCGGATACTCACTGATATGAGCCGGCTGCTCCGGGTTACATAGTGACTGTGCGGCGATATTTTTGCC
>JACCDK010647668.1_pt1 | contig 11752 bp, 20 predicted proteins | sample 7445871 | NCBI WGS metagenome assembly JACCDK01 (sample SAMN15323436, study PRJNA562643) | freshwater metagenome | isolation source: river surface water | place: USA:Blue River Watershed | collected 2017-08-15
ACCATGTCAAAGAAAATCAAAATATCAGAATCACAATTAAAAACAATAATGGAGCGTAAGCACTCTTATCAAGAAACAAATGAGGAAGAGGTGACTGATATGGACCAATTGGAAGATAAAGACCAAGAAGAAGTTGATGTTAAAGAACCTGAAGAGGTTAAAGAAGAAGATTCAATGATGAATGAATCAATTCAAAAAATTAAAGATAATTTTAAAAGATTTTTATAATGGATTTTGTTGATAAGCCATCTTTGAACCCTTCGGAAGAGTTGGTTAAAATAACTGCATTATTACAACACATGTTGAACCACCCAACAGAAAAAGATAGAGAATTTGTTCTTTCATATATAAAAACATCAACCAGTATTAGTGATGCAATGAAAAGAATAGTTTTAAGTGGTATTGAACCATCGGGGGTTCAAACACCTAAAGACGATAATTTTAGATATGATTATAGCTTAAACGAATCTATCAAAAAAGAATTCGATAGATTAATAAAATAATTTTTAACCCTCCTCGTGAGGGTTTTTTTATGCCTATGGAAAAACACGAATGTCACTTTATTGGTTGTGATAAACCAATAAAACTTAAAGAAACGTATAAGGTGTTGGATAGTAATTTAGGGTTGTATGAATTTACAACTTATCTTTGTTCAAAACACTATGAAGAGGTTTATAATTTTAAAGAAAAGGTTACTGGAGATTTTTCAGTATTTTTCAAACATAGAATCGAAAAAAGATACTTAAGTTAACTATTTATTTCTATGAAAATTATTCTCACAGAAGAACAACTGAAAAAAATTGTAGATTCGGAAATTGATGAAAGGTCACGTTCATTTGCATTTACAAGAAAAAAAAGATTATTTCCTGAACCAGCCAAAAAATATTCAAAAAACAGATTCAAGGAAATTGATAGAATAGACGACGAGATTGAGGAAGAACTTACAGATAAACAAATTAAAAGTATTGAGGATTTAAATAAAGACGCTAAGTTTTTAACTTGTAAAAATTGTAAGAAGAAGTTTACCCAAACCACACATAAAAAGAAAAAATCATTACCAATTTGTCCTCATTGTGGGACACATAATAAAGAAAAGGGGGACTAATAACCCCCTTTTTTTATGACCTTGTGATTATGTTTATTATTAGAATTTTGTTCCACAATGTGGGCAGAACTTATGTGTGTCTTTTTTTCTCTTACTACCACACTCGGTACAATAAGTCACCAAATCTTCTCTCATAACAACCTTAGTTGATTGTGGTTTAATCTTCCACCAATTTGTTGCAAATGCATACGAATGAAATGATGAACTATCATATGTAAATGATTGGTCTGAAACCGAACCCTTTTCAACTCTACCTGTTTCAACATGTCTTGTTGGACTTGAATCGTTATTTTTAAGAACTGTATTAGAAGTACTAAATGTTCCACTTGTAAGTGAAGTATTATAAAAAGTGTTAGTCGACGTTGTTGTAAACGTATTTCCATAATACGGTGTCCCCGTGGTGGTTGTCCATAATGTATTTGGATTATTAACCGTTAAAGTACCATTACTTGAATAATAATAATTAATAGGTTTCACCTCATCATAAAATTTTACAATCACATCACCATTGTTGGCAATGGCTTGTTTAACTTCCTCGTTATTCCCATTTACAACGTATGTTTCAAACAAAAACTTCTTTGCCTCATCAAGATACCTTTCAAGGAATATACGTTCACCAGGACGAAGTATAATACCATTACCGATGAAATTACCGTTCATCTCGATTTTTGCTAAAACTTTATTTTGTGTGGGATTAAAAAGTTCGATTTCGAACTCATCACCGTTCTTAAGATATACGGTGTCTACGTGCTGTTTTAATCTTTGTTTACCTTTGGTAATGAAAGATTGTGGTACAGCGAAACCAGTTGTGTTAACTGAAATTCTTCTGTTCATTTCCTTATATTTTTTTGTATTTGAACCCGAATTCGTTGGTATCAATTCCAACTCAAATGCCACAAGGACACTTCGACTTCAACCACAAGGTCTTTTATAATTATAAGTAAAACTTAAAAAAAGAAAAGAGTATTTATATAATAAACGCAAAAACAAAAAATACTATGTTACTTAAATTAGGTTCTGAAGGAGAAGATGTAAAAAAATTACAGATAAAATTGGGTGTAGACCCCATAGGTAAATTCGGTCCAAAAACAGACGCCGCAGTCAAAGAATGGCAGTCAAGAAATGGTCTTGTGGCAGATGGTGTTGTTGGTCCAAACACTTGGGCTAAATTGATGGGTGAAAGTGTTACATCTACACCTGTAGTTATCACTGAACCCGCTCCTGTTGCGAATGTTGGGGGTTTAAAGTTAGAAAAATTAAGAGGTCACATTCCTGATGCGGTTATTGCTCAAATTCCAGATACCGCGGCAAAGTTTCAAATAAACACACCATTAAGATTGGCACATTTCTTAGCTCAATGTGGTCACGAATCCGGTGGATTTAAGGCAACTCAAGAAAATCTTAATTACTCCGCAAAAGGATTAATGGGTATTTTTAAAAAATATTTCCCAACACAAGCATTGGCTGAAGCATATCAAAGACAACCCGCTAAAATTGCATCTAAAGTTTATGGTGGAAGAATGGGTAATGGTCCAGAGTCAACAGGTGAAGGTTATAAATTTCGTGGCCGCGGATATATCCAATTAACCGGAAAGGAAAACTATACCGCATTTGGTAAAGCAATAAATGAGGACATTTGTTCTAATCCTGATAAAGTTGCAACATCATATGCATTGTTATCTGCCGCTTGGTTCTTTAATAAAAATGGTTTACATAAAATGGCAGATGAAGGTGCAACCGATTTAGTTGTAACTAAAATAACAAAAAGAGTAAATGGTGGAACTATCGGTTTACCTGATAGAATTAAACACTTTAAAGAATACTATCACTTATTGGCATAAAAAAAGGGAGTTTTAACTCCCTTTTTTTTATTGTAAAGATAATTCAGCAATATCTACGTGTTTATCTTTGTTGAATTTATTAGGGTCAACATCAAATACTTCGGTTTTTAATTTGTCAAACATTTTTGCACTGATAATATATCCTTTATGTGTACTATCTCTATCTGAATCTATAAAAGGTTCATCATTTACAACATAAAATTTATCACTATCAGTTGTTGAGATAAATTCATAAACAAAGTATCTATTCCCGTCCGCGCCTTTAAATCTGTACATTTTACCTTTGTTGAACTTATCATTATACAATATTCCGTTTTTCTCAACCCATCTAAGTTCAGTGGTATCAAAAATACCCATTAAACCACTTCTTTTACTACTATATACGTTTGTAGTTGGATTTTTCTTACCCATATAATCCAAATCGTAGTCAGATTTAATGTAACTTGACATCATTTTGGAAACGGCATTCTTTACTCTTCTGTTTAATTTTTCTTTAAACCCTTCTGTTCTTAAAATTTCAGACAGTAAAAGAGAATTGGATATTTTGTGACTAATATTACTTTCATCAATAGAGTTAATGTAATGGACTCTAACTTCTTTACTCATAGATTTCCACGACTTAACTTTTGTAATATCACCACCCGCATCAATAAATGCAATTTGTTCTTCCGGTAATAAACGAGCAAACTCTCTTTTGGAACCTTCTCTTTCGGTGATTCTATCTTCTTCTCTTTCTACACCATCAATACCTTCAACAGATTTTTGTAATTCGTCTCTATTAAACTCCTCATTGGTAAATAAATCTTCGTGAGATGATAATTGTGGGTATAAAGTGGTAATGTCCTTCCAATCCACACCAACTTCTCCGTCATTCAAAAGAGATGCAATTTTGTATCCACCAAATTCGTCAACCATTAATGATGCCATGTGCCATTTTCCCTTTTTAAGAATATCTTCTAAAGGGTTTATTTTATCATCAATAATGTAGTAGAAACTATATCCATGTATCTCTCTCATTTGTCTCCACTTACTTGGACTGTGGTCAAATAAGAAAGTACCACTTTCGTCTTTTTCAACAACTCCCTTACCTCTCCACGTTTGACACCAAGGTGCTTTAGTGTATGATTTATATTCTGAACCTAAATTTCTTAAAGTTTTAAATGTTTCAATGTGTATACTTTGATAGTAATAACCCATTCTCATTGATTGGGTTTCATCTACAATTTTGTAAACTCTAACACCATCTTCATTGATAATTGCAGTATCAGGATTCTCCCACATTTCTTTAGATAACTCTATTTTTTTAGGAGTTTTTAGAACACCGTTTTGAGAGAAGACTGTGTTTAACATTTCTTCTCTTTCTTCTTCTGGCGACTTTGCAACAACTTCAGCCTCATCATCACCACTAGCACTAAGAGATTTATGCTTTTCAAACTTTCCCATGAAAATTAAAAAATCAATCATTTCAGGAAATGGAGCTTGAGTAATATCTTTCAGTTGGTCTAATGTTATTTTTCTAGAACCGTGAGCACCGTCGTGGCGAGTCAAGAAATTAAAAACCCTGGAATCGTCCATATTGATGACGGGCTTTAACTTATCATGTCTATCAATTACTTTATTAACATAATCATTCTGTTCCTCGGGAGACAAGGATGCAAATCCGGGGTACGCGTCTACTAATTTTTTTAAAATTAAAGGGGGAATATCTTTTTTCGATATTGCTTCTTCTAAAACTTTAGATACTATTTTTCTGATATCCATAATACATAAATATACAATAAATACCTCTTCAACTGAATATTATTGAGATACAATATCTTCCATCTTGAAAAAATTCTTTTTTAATGATTCTATCTCAGTCATGGCAGAACGCAACATTTTTTCAATCATGAGTACTTTCATTAAACTTTCAGTATCTGTGGTATTGATATTCGATGTTTGATTACCGAAAAACGCTTGTTTTATCATATTTTCAGTTTCAACTTTAGATTGTTTTTCTTTTTTTCTTTGGAAATACCTCCTTGAATTTTCTCTTGTGCAATCAATGCAGTAATTGCTATGTCCATCCAAAACAAGACGATTTTTATAAAAATTGTCAATTGATTTGCTTTCTTTACAACCTGAACATTTTTTTACTGTTTTCTCTTCCATAAGTTTTTTTGTTTATTTGAAACACAAAAGTATGTATATTATAACGAATTACCAAATATTCAAACAAATTTTATATGCCACAGGAATTATTGTTTAAAATAGGATATTATTCAGTTTTTATAGAAAAGACCAAAAAAACCACAAAATACGTGGTTGATAGTGGTAAAACCATTTATATTGAAAGGTTTAAAAAATACATAATTAATCCATATAGAGATGTAAAGGAATTTAAAACATTGGAGAAGGCCAAAGATTATGTTGAATTAAAATTGGTAAAAAAATCGCAAGAAAAGAAAAAGAAATTGAGTAAAATACCAAAATCATTATATTTGGTGTTGATTAAAGAGGAATCCACAGGTAAAACTTTTGTGAAGGTTGGTATAACATCTAAACGATTTATTATGAGACGTTTTAGTAAAGCCTACGGATATGATGGTTACATATTAGAGAGTATACTTAGGAGGGTTGATACTCCAGATGCTGAAAGGTTGGAGTCTGAAATCAAAGATAAGTTAAATAAAAAAAGGTCTGTAAAAAAATACAGACCAATTTTGGAATCTTTTTCGGGTTATTCTGAATGTTTTAACTATAATTCGTTGGATGACATTGTTAAAATTTTTGATGATATTGCATATTCATCAATGTGATGGTCTCCTACTGAAAACAATAACCATACCAGCTTGTAAGTTTTTAGGATTATTTTTTAACTTATCATTTGACCAAAGTATGTTATATTCTGAGTTTGCCCCTTCTTTTTCAACAATTCCACTAATAGTATCATCCTGTTTTACTCGATACAAAATATTCGCACCATCAATATCTATTTTTGGTAAACTAGCCATCGAGAATCCAAAATTAGTATTTGGTGGAAATTTCTTCATTTGGTCTTTGATTTTTGGGTTATTATACATCTTGTTAAAACTATCATCTGGACTCATTTGCTCGTCTAATTGATTATCAATGATTCTTTTTATTTGAGATTCTGTGAAAATATATTTTTTCATATTACTTAATTGTTTTTGCTGTTCTTGTTGATTTTTTATGTAAAATTTCATTTTCTTTTGTTAAAAATTCAACTTTAACACTTAATGCCGCAACTTCTTTGGTTAATGATAAAACCATCATTCTTAAATCGTCTTTTTCTTTAGATGACAATTCTAACAACGCCTCTAATTTGGTGATTCTATCCTTACAGTCGTGACGAATAAAATCCTCATCTCTTTCTTTATGTAAAGCTCTTTTTTCGTAGTATCTCCAAGCACCTGTACCTCCAAGTACTGTTACGGCCGTTATTAAAACCGAATAAATGTTTTCCATATTGTTATAAATAGTGTATTACAAAATAAAGTTTCCAATTTTTTTAGGGTTGCAATTATAATAACCCTAATTAATTTTTTACTGACAAATAGTCATTGAAAAATTGAGTTCTTTTGTAATGTGATTCTTATTTATTTTTGTTGTCGGGGGACAAAATAATTTTTTTAAACGATTATATTAGGGAGATTTCACAAACTCCCTTTTTTTTTGTATATTATAACATGTCAAAAATTATTAACTTATTCGGTGGGCCAGGTATAGGAAAATCAACACAAGCCTCTGGTTTATTTACAGAAATGAAACGTAATCATTTAAGTGTTGAGTATACTTACGAGTTCCCAAAAGAAGTTGCTTGGGAAGGGAATATCAGTCAATTAAAAGACCAGTTTTTTATAACTGCAAATCAACACAGAAACATTAGTAGACTATATGGTAAAGTTGATTATATCATCGTAGATTCCCCAATAATATTAGGGTGTTTTTATGAACAAAGATATGGTGATGGTTATCCCGCATCTTATTATGGTAAATCAGGGTTAAGTAATTTTCTGTGGAACTTGTTTAAACAATATGACAACATAAACATCTTATTAAAAAGAAACAATGAAACATATGACCCAAATGGTCGGATTCAGGATTTACAAGAGGCACAAGAGATTGATGAAGATATTAAACAAACATTACTCATCAATAATATACCTTTTGTTGAATTTGACGTTAATACTAATACTGCTGTGGATATATTTAACTATATAACACAAAAAACAATATGAAAAAACTTTTAGGTTTATTAGTGGGGTTATTTATTACGTTAACCTCATTTTCACAAGACACAGTAAGAGTAAAAAATCAGGTATTTGAGGTACTTTATTCACAAAGTTTAGAACAACCACTTTGGATTAAGTATCGTTCTACAAACCGACCTACAAACGTTAATAGAGGTACAATGGATTTTTACACCGAAAAGGGAATAAAAACATCTGATGGTGCTGATTATTTAAAAAACATTTATGATAAAGGTCACGGTGCTCCTGCAGCAACTTTTTCAGACAACATGGAAAATTTAAAACAAACTTTCTCTTACCTGAATTGTATTCTACAAGACCAATATCTCAATAGAGGTGAATGGAGATTATTAGAGGAACAAGAAAGAAAGTGGGATGATACTGAAAATTTAACAGTTTTAATTAAAGTGTTTTTTGATAAGCCGGTAAAAAGAATTGCAACCAACGCCGCAATCCCCTCACATCTACAAAAACACATTTATTTTGAAAAACAAAAGAAATGGAAATGCTATGTTTTCTTAAATGAAAAGCCTAAATTTCATTGGGATGAATTGGAGATGCTTTGTGAAGATTCAGACCACAAGTAAAATTTAAAAAATGTTAGGAAAAGAATTAGTCAACTACCAAGACAAACTATATTGGGTATACAGAAGAGTCAAACATTCACAAGTAAAAGAAGGTTCAATTAGTGATTTAAAAGATTTTTGGATGTGTGATATGGTGGTTAGAAGTAAAAACCAACAAGACGATTCTTTATTGTTTTTAAGAGAAATAGAAGAGGCTAAGATTATTAAAGAAATGATTTAATGTATTTTATACACATTTTAGTGTATTTTTCTTCATTTCTTTTTGCTTCTCTTTCGTATGGGTTTGTGGAATAGTAATAATTGTCTTGGTATATCTTATATAGTGGTCTTGACTGCAGATAATGGGTATATTCATGTATTACGGTTGAGACAACATCGTGTATAGTTGCACAGGCTGGTTCATGAATAGTCATTTTGTTTCTATAAAAACAATAATTTCCATAAACCATATGACCTTTTAAAGTTCTTTTACGTGTTGTAAATTCAAAGAGTAATTTAGACCTTTTTCTATCATTTTCACCAAAAAAAATCTTACACCACTTTAATGCTTGTGTGGCATATTGTTTTTTTAGGGTTAATTTAGAAGTTTTTTTACTCATTATTGGTCTTGTCTGTTTTTATTACTTTACTCCTCCTCGGCGCAGTTTTTGTTAATTCGTTTACCGCATCAAAATTGTTGGAAATATCTTTTAAAATTGCCGCAAACTCATAATTTTCAGATTCTTCATTCTTTTTTAGTAAAACAGTAAGAAACGTTTTTAATTCTAAATCCGTTAATTTTGTTCTATTTTTAATTGAATTTTTCATTGTTTTAAAAACAACATACAACACACTCATCTTCTTTTCGTGAGGTAATGAAAAGTAATTTTCTATCGAAATATTTGCAATTATGTTTTCAGTTACAGATTCTAAAAACGCAATAAATGATGGGTGGTTTACGTTGACTTTCATGAACATTTTCGTTTTTTATAAATAGAGTAAAGGAGAGAATAAAAGCAAAAAAATGGGCATTATTTAGCCCATTTTCCCCTAACCACTATTTGTGCGATAATGTTATATACGGATAAATCTTGATATGTATCCTCGATAGCCTCACCAACAGTATCTGGTTTACCTAAAAGAACCAATTGTTTTAATCTCTGAATCTTATCGTTCATTCTGAACCAAAGTCCCGTCTGAGATAATTTAACCTCTTCGGGAGTCTCTAAACGTGTTCCAACTGATATATTATCAGGTCCATAGTTCATTTGTTTTCTACAAAACACTTCATACTGCTCTTTTAGAATTTTTTTAAATTCTTTTGTGGTTTCAGGATATTTTTCCTCACACAATTTAATTACGTCGATTGGTTGTTCTTTATTTTCTGACATATATTTGTTTTTTTATCTAATATACTTATTTTTATTTGTATTACAAAATATTTATAAAAAAACACACTATCATGGATTTAGAAAAAAACAACGAAATTGACGAGACTTTTGGTAAAGATGGTGAATCGAAACCAAAACACAATCAATTTATTAAAATGTTGACGTTTAGGGTTGTGCCGGCGTACTATAAGGAAATTGAAAAGGTTGCAAAAGAAAAGAAAATTTCAGTTTCTAAACTTATTAGAACTTACATTAAAGAGGGTATGAAAAGAGATGGTGAATTATCTAGTTTCGGAGATAAAGCATTCTTAACAGACCCAGAATAATCTTATTTTTATGAATAAAGTCATTTTAACCGAGGAAAAGGTAAAAGAGGTACTGGAAACCATTTTAAATGAACAACTTTCAAAAGTTAAAAGGGAAGATTATGCTAGAATACAATTTAAAATTGAAGAATTAGAAAATTCATTAGGTGAGACTTTGAAAGAATTTAGAAAATTAGAAAATTCAGTACCGGATGGGTTGAAAACACTAACAAATGGTAGAATTTCAGGTATTTCGTCTAGTTTATCCAATGCACAAAAATTAATTTCACAACTTAAAGGTAAAATTAGACATCATAAAAAGAATACTTATTCTCAACAAGTAGAACAAAAGAAAAAATAATGGAGTTAACGACACTTTTAGAAGAAATCGACCCAAATCTTAAAAAAGGTGATGCGAGTTATAAAAATCTTGTGGAAACTGTTAAATTTCTTGAGGATAAGAAAAAAGTGTTGTTCATAACCACCTCAAATAGAGGAGAATGGGCAATAAAGGAGTTAAAAGAAGAGCCAAAATCAACAAAATTAGCTAAAGCGATTCAATCATATTTGGGTAAATCAAAATGTACCCTATTTGAGACGATAAAATTACAAATACATCATTGTGAGGGTAATGTTTCCCATTTTGAAGGTAATTCATGTGGTGTTAAAAAGGCTTCATTAAAAGATAAAGACAAAAACCCGACCGGTCATCATAGATGTTGGAGAAGTATTAATAATCCAGATGATGAGTTATGGAAAATAACCAAAGAACTGTTTGAATCCGATGCTGTAGTATTTTTTGGTTCTGTTAGATGGGGACAGATGAATGCCCAATATCAAAATTTAATTGAAAGACTAACATTTTTACAAAATAGACACTCAACATTGGGTGAGTCTAACGTTCTTGGAGACATTTCATGTGGTATTATTGCAATTGGTCAAAACTGGAATGGTAAAGAGGTTATCAATACACAAAAACAAGTTCTTTCTTTTTTTGGGTTTGATGTGAGAGATGAACTATGTTGGAATTGGCAATATACTAAGGATGTTCATGACGAAACCTTAAAAAGCTACAAAAACTCAGGTAAAAAGTTTAATGACACATTTGAGTTAGAGTAATTTCTATCCTTTGATGTGATTTCTACCCTTTTCAGTTAAAAAGAAAGTCTCTTCTGTGTTTTCATCTTCATAAGAATCTACCAAACCTTTTCCCTTTAATTCATAAAGTAAGGAACCCGCAACAAGTTCTTGTAATATTTTACTAAATTCGTCTTCGGTGAATAATTCGTCAAAATCATTGTCTAATTCCCCATTTATAAATTTGTTCGTCATAATTTCAAGAAGATGTTGTCGAACAAATGTTAAGTCTTCAATTTCATAGTCTTCAAAAAACTTTGATTCTCTTAATCCTTCGATTAAATTATCGGTTTCTTCAATTACAATTGGTTGGTATACTTTTGACATGTTAGTTTTGTTTGATATGTTAAATATAGATAAAAAATTGGAGATAAAAAAATTTCAAAACCGTTTATCTTATCTATTATTTTTTGTATATTATTGTATAATTTTTACATAATGGGAAACAAAAAAATATTCATTCAAATTGCGTCTTATCGAGACCCCCAATTACTTCCAACACTAAGAGATTGTATACAAAAAGCCAAAAACCCACAAAATTTGGTATTCTCAATTGCATGGCAACATGCATCATTTGATGAGTGGGATAATTTAGACGAATTTAAAGATGACCCAAGATTCAAAATTGTTGATATTTTATATTCACAAAGTAAAGGTGCTTGTTGGGCTAGAAATCAGTTACAAAAAAATTACGATGGAGAGGAATATACACTTCAATTAGATTCACATCATAGATTTGTGGAAAATTGGGACGATGAGTGTATAAAAATGATAAAACAATTACAAAAAAAGGGACACAAAAAACCATTATTAACAGGTTACGTTTCTTCTTTTGACCCAGATAATGACCCGGCCGGTAGAATACAACAACCGTGGAAAATGAATTTTGATAGATTCATTCCTGAAGGTGCAGTGTTCTTTTTACCCGCAACTATTGATGATTATCAAGAAAGAACGGAACCGATTCCTGCAAGATTTTATTCAGCACACTTTTGTTTTACGTTAGGTAAATTTGCGGTAGAAGTACCACACGACCCCGAATATTATTTTCATGGTGAAGAAATATCAATTGCGGTAAGAGCTTACACGTGGGGTTATGATTTATTTCATCCACACAAAGTGGTGGTATGGCACGAATACACACGTAAAGGAAG
>JACCDK010066146.1_pt1 | contig 11744 bp, 11 predicted proteins | sample 7445871 | NCBI WGS metagenome assembly JACCDK01 (sample SAMN15323436, study PRJNA562643) | freshwater metagenome | isolation source: river surface water | place: USA:Blue River Watershed | collected 2017-08-15
AGCTAATAGGTCGAATTGCGATTGGGTAATATGCGCAAATTCAGGATGCAAAACATCCTGCATTTTCAAATCACGCGCTTCTTCCTCGGAATAACCCAAGGTTTCTAGCCATGCTTTATTCACAAATAAAAAGCGGCCGGTCACACCCGTAATTTGAATAAGGTCGGTAGTATTGTTAATTAAATCCTGTAACTGTGCATTCGAACGTGTTAATGCCTCGGCTACTTTTTTTCGTTCTGTAATGTCTTCTCCAATGATACTAAGGTATGAAATTTGGGATGACTCCCGAACAATGGTAGAAGCAACTTCTACCCATTTAGTGGCACCGGTTTTTGTAATGTAATTCCGTTCTCGATCCTCAAACAAACCACCTGCCGCGATGGCTTTCTGGAAGGAAGCTCGGCGGTCTTCTGTTTCTCCTTGGGGCAATAGTGTGGCAAAAAAATCTTTTCCGTTTAGCTCGTCCGCCTTGTAATTCAATAAAGAATGGGTGAATGGATTGGCATATACGATTGTGCCATCGAGGGCCATAATGATACCAAACAATTTTAGGCCAGCAAGGGTATGAATTAGGTTTTCTTTGGAAGTCGCTTCGGAGGCAATTCCATCGTTAATTTCTAAGACATCCAATTGCTTTTTAAGCTCTTGAATTTCATGAATTAGATCCTCCTTCGTTTTGTTTGCCCAAACTGCCATGGCATTAATCCCTTTTTTTGCTTAAATGTACAAAAAAGGGCGTAATTTCGCGTACCCTTAAGCCCCGAGAACACGTGCAAGTAAGAGCAAAAAAGAATTTAGGCCAACACTTTTTAAATGATTTAGATGCCGCCCAACGAATCGTGGATGGATTACAACCGCAAGGTGAATATCAAAAAGTGTTGGAAATTGGGCCAGGGATGGGTGTTTTAACCCAATTTCTTGTTAAAAACGAGAGCTACGAAACATCATTGATTGAAATCGACAAAGAATCTGTCGACTACCTCCGCAAGCATTATTTAGAATTTACGGGGCCTCGCTTAATCGATGGTGATTTTTTACGCTATCCGTTAGAGAATATTTTTGGCGATGCGAAATTTGCGATTGTTGGAAACTTCCCCTATTTCATTTCAACACAGATATTTTTCCGCGTATTGGAATATAAGGACCAATGTGTCGAAGTCGTGGGCATGTTGCAAAAAGAAGTAGCCATGCGTCTAGCAGCTAAACCTGGAAATAAAGATTATGGCATCCTCAGCGTTTTGTTGCAGGCCTATTATGACGTCGAATACCTATTCAGTTTAGGTCCTGAGGTGTTTACGCCGCCTCCCAAAGTAAACTCAGGTGTCATTCGTATGCGCCGAAATTGGGACAAAAAACTAAGTTGCGATCCTGCAAAATTTAAAATTGTGGTCAAGATGGCGTTCAACCAACGGCGAAAAACGTTACGCAATGCGTTGCGCGCGATGCAGTTACCCGATCATCCCTTATTAACAAAACGTGCAGAACAATTAGGTGTCGCTGAATTTGTGGAATTGACCCACTTGTGGGAAGCCCAAGGGTACCCAGGCGCATAATTTAACGGTTTTTGGGGTAAATTTTCCATCAAAAATTCCGTACTTGCGTCTTCAATCTTTTCAAAATCGAATCTCATGGAAGAAATCAACGTACAGCACCTTCCGTTCGAACTCACCAAAGAGTTTTTAGAGGATATTCGCCAGCTGATTACAGCCCAAGCGAACGAAGAGATTATTGCCAAAATTGAAGACCTTTTCCCAGCCGACATCACCACCATTTTATATGAGTTGAACGGCGATGAATCAAAATATTTAGTTCAACTACTGGATACAAAAATTGCGGCTGAAATCATTTCAACTTTAGATAGTGATGACCGCAAGAAGTTTTTAAAGCACTTTACCTCAAAAGAAATTTCTGAATACATTAACATCGTCGATTCAGATGATGCCGTGGATATTCTAAATGAACAACCAGTCCGTATCCGTGAGGAGGTCATCGCGTTATTAAAAGACCGTGAGCAAGCCCGTTTCATCATTGACCTGATGCATTACGATGAAGATTGTGCAGGGGGTTTAATGCAAAAAGAGTTGATCAAAATCAACGTAACGCAGACGGTAACGGAATGTGTGGAGGAGATTCGCCGACAAGCCGAAGATGTAGAGAAAGTATATTCTGTGTATGTTGTCGATGATGACGGCATCTTATTGGGAACGGTTTCCTTGAAAAAAATCATTTTGGCGAAACGCGGTTCTAAGATTCAGGATGTCTTTGAGGCAGATGAAATTGTATCCGTTCAGACCTATAGTACGGGTGAGGAAGTTGCCGATTTAATGCAAAAATATGACCTGGAGGCAATTCCAGTCGTGAATATACAAGGTCGGTTGTTAGGCCGAATCACCATCGATGACGTGGTCGATTTTATCACAGAATCAGCCCAGGAAGATATTCAGGTAATGGCCGGTATCTCAGAAGACGTAGAAGAGGATGACTCCGTATGGTTGTTAGTCCGCTCCCGTCTACCCTGGTTAATCGGTGGAATGGTCGGTAGTTTTTTAGCTGCCAAAATCATCGATCGCTTCGATGATACCATATCCTTGTTACCAGCCATTTCAGCCTTTATTCCGTTGATTGGGTCAACGGGTGGAAATGTTGGGATTCAATCCTCTTCGCTTATCGTACAATCCATAGCAGATAAAAGTGGATTAGACACAACACTATGGAAACGTCTTCAGAAAGTGTTTATCGTTGCCTTAATCAATGCACTCATTGCCGCGATTTTTGCTTTCGGTTGTTCAATGTTGATTGATAACGGTGCGATTATGTTATCGATTACCGTATCCCTTTCGTTATTCGCTGTGGTTATGCTGGCCTCACTCATGGGAACCATCACGCCTTTAGTCTTGAACCAACTCAAAATTAATCCAGCCGTGGCATCGGGGCCATTCATCACCACAACCAATGATATATTGGGATATGGCGTGTATTTCCTCATTGTATATTTCCTGTTGTAGCCCATGATAGCCGTTATTCAGCGCGCAAGTTCAGCCCAGTTGCATATTGATGGCAAATTGCACGCGTCCATCGGCCAGGGATTCGTGATTTTACTAGGCATTCATGTAGATGATAGCTCAGAAGATGTGACTTATCTAGCTGGAAAAATTCATGGTTTGCGTATTTTTTCAGACGAGGAAGGTAAAATGAATTTAGCCCTTGCTCAGGTAAATGGAGAAATTTTACTGGTTAGTCAATTTACGCTCCACGCAGATACCCGCAAAGGAAATCGGCCAAGTTACCTAGCGGCAGCCCGACCAGAACACGCAATTCCCTTGTATGAAGAAATGATCCAACGGCTTTCAGCGTTCATGGGTAGCCCGATAAAAACAGGCGTTTTTGGCGCCGACATGCAAGTTAGTTTATGCAATGATGGGCCAGTAACCATCATCATTGATTCAAAAAACCCAACCATATGACCATAGAAGAAGCCCAAAAACAAGTAGATACCTGGATTCAAACGGTAGGAGTTCGCTACTTTAGCGAATTGACCAACATGGCTATGTTGACAGAAGAAGTGGGTGAAGTCGCACGCATCATAGCCCGTAGGTATGGCGAACAATCTGAAAAAGAGTCCGACAAGCAAAAGGACTTGGGGGATGAAATGGCGGATGTACTATTTGTATTGATTTGTTTAGCAAACCAGACAGGGGTCAATTTGACAGAGGCGTTAGAAAAAAATATGCAGAAGAAGTCCATTCGCGACGCAGAACGTCACCATGCTAATCCAAAACTAAAATAAGTAGCATTTACTTCGTAGCAGGTATTTGCGCATCCGAGATTTTCTTACTGATCGATTTACCTTCTTCCTTATTTGGAATAAATGGCTTGATCAACGAAATCATATCTAGGCGCGGATTCAATTTTTGAATAGCCTCATGGCGTACATCGAATTCCGTTTGACCTGAAATCTGTGCATATGCTGCGTCCGACAAGCCATCGTGCTTATTACCAGCATTACTAAAGGTAGCCAAGTGAGTACCCGCTAATGTTCCCCCTTCCCATGAAACCACTTCACCACCATGTGCCCAATTGAACCCAGAAAGTGTGAAGTTTCTCTTATTTATTTTTTGTACTTCTTGTAAAGGAAGTCCTAAATATAACCCTGAATCTGTTTTCCACACGGAAGATTCCCCTTGAATGGTCACATCTACAATTTCAGCCCCTCGGTAAAAAACATAGACTTGTTTGGGTGACGCTGGAAAAATGATGGATCCTCGGATGGTGTCATCACCTATCACCCAGGAAGTATCCGCAATGACATTTTCCTGGCCATATTTGGCTTGCAAGCCTTGTAAATTACTACAAGCTAATACCTCCTGAAGGGATTGCGTAGGAACTTCTGCTGATGGTGATGTGCACGCGAAAACGCTTGCAATAATAAATAGTAAACCTAAATTTTTCATAATAAAATGAATCTACCAGAGTCAAATTAACTCGACGCACCTGATGTTATCGGTAAGTTTTTCCTATCCATTTATTCCTGGATAGCTCCAAATCAACCTTTAATTTGAAGGAGTTTTTAATTTTAAAATTCAAATCTACGATAACTTTTAATTGCATCAACTGATTTTGCGCAGGATTAAACGTTTATGAATTCCTTTGGGGGCCATATAAATTGGTAAGCACGTTTTGAAACGAATTAATTGAAAATCGACTTTCAAAACTAAAAATGGACCATACATTTCCTAAAAAACTGAGACCCACATTGATTTTGACGCTTTACGTTTAATCAACAAAATTATTTCATCGTGATGCTATTTTAGCTAGATTTGAAATGTTTACAAATTAAATCAAATACTGCATGCTACGTATTATTCTATGCTTGTTGATTTTGTCGCCTGCATTTGGCCAAGAATCAGATCGCAAAATTCCTCCCATTAAACATGGTGGCTATGTCATCTACGAAAAAAATGGACATGGCTTAATCGCAACCGTTGAGAATATCGGAAAGCTAGATTTCAAACAAGCTCAAAAAGCGTGTGAGGACTTAACTCAAAATGGATTTGATGACTGGCGTTTACCTACGAAAGAGGAATTCGAATTAATACATCCCAAATTGAATCTCAAGCGAATTGGCGGAGGGAGTATTTTTCAATCATCCTGGTATTGGACATCTTCGGAAGTTGACAAAGACAATGCCTACACCCACAACCTGCAAACTGGCTTACAATCGCCGTATTTCAAAGATTTTAAATGCTTGGTGAAAGCGGTTCGCTCCTTTTAGGCAACACACCAAAACGTTTCATTTGCACATCCATCACCCGAAACCAAATAGGAGGAACTAAGGCCAATAAAATCATGCCTGGGTAACCCGTAGGCATTTGCGGTGTATCCTCTTGGTGGCGCAAAACTTGATATTTTCGCGAGGCTTGGTAATGATGATCACTGTGTCGGCTCAACTCAAACAATAACAAACGCCCCATAATGTGATTACTATTCCAGGAATGATGTGGCTTGACACGCTCATAGCGTCCTGATTCTACCCGATCCCGGCTTAATCCATAATGTTCAATGTAATTTACCGTCTCTAATAAAATGGCACCGATGAGTGCAACTACGATAAACGAAGCCATGACTAGTGTACCATAAAACAAGCCAATTAGAGCTAAAAATGATAATTGAACAAAAATAAATAACATAGTTTGTTTGGAATCAATCCGCCAAGCGCTACGCAGTGTACCCGGAAAAGTTTGCAACCAAAAGGCAAAAACCGATTGCTTATATTTTGCAGAGCTCGGATCATCTGGCGTACTAACATGCGTGTGATGCCCCTTATTATGTTCAATAAAAAAGTGCATGTATAAACTGGTGAGCAATAGACATTTGGCTAAAAACTGCTCAACCTTATTCGACCGGTGGCCGAGTTCATGTGCCAAGTTAATGCCAAAAATGCCGGCCAATAATCCCATCATGGCAATTCTGCCAAGTCGGTCTGACCAAACTAACTCTTCCTGCATACTTTGCAAAAAGAAATACACGCTGACCATTTGCAAACCAAATGCTACATATAAAATCCAATCATATAGGACGTCTGCCTTGGCTAAAGCCTCTTCCTCTGCCGCTAAATTACGCGCGTCAGGTTGTAAGATCAATTCAATGCCAGGCACAAAAGCGAAGGTAAAAAGAACGCCGGCCCAACAAGCCAACCCGGTGGAATGAAAAGACAAGTAGGCGAAGGCGAACATGCAAAAAGGTGCGATGTATTTAAATGCTCTCATATTAAAACTTAAAAACGTAATCAATGTAAGGAATGGCTACTGCTTCCCCAGCAGGAATTAACACACCAAAATCAAATGAATTTTTCTCACTCATAAACCGCAATCCACCCGTCAAAATACCTCGATTTCGCATCGAATAGGTTTCCGTTTGAAAGTCATATTCCCGCAAGGAAAACAACCAATTCTCGGTCACCAACATCACTCGATTCGAAATACGTGTCATCGCAGAGATCGTGAACATTGGTCGGCGAGCACCTCGCCATGCATAACTTGAATTAGGATCTTGTTGTTTAACAGCGCCCCATCCGGCATTGAGCGTCACATTATGTTCTTTTGTACCATAGGTTGCGGATCCATATCCAACCGCTAAGCCAAAATTCGTGTCTTCGATAAACGAGGTAGCTGCTAACAATCCGCCACCGAGGTGCCATTTGGATGCAACTTGCTTTCCCCATTTAGGAGTTATAAAAAACGCAAAAGGAATAACGGCCCCACCACCCATGGAAAAATGATCGCTTATCCCGTATTGTACACTATTGGCCAAAATATAGGCGTTCTGGTAGTAACGCTCTCCCTTTTTTAACGGGATAGCGGAAGGGCCAAAAAAGTAACGCGTTGGGTGAGGGTTTTCAAACAAGATGCCCCGTTGGCCTCCGGCAACTACGGGCATGTAACGCAAGGAATTAATATTTGTGCGGGGTATAGTTAAATCCCCTAACGATTCACTTTGAACTTGAATTTGGTTAGTCGACAAATCAAGTAATGAAGCAATAATGCTTCGATTGTCATTCATTTGAATTTCAACACGGATCGAATTCCCAAGTTCATCTTGCGCTTGAATCTGTGATTTTACCACTTGCATGGGACCTAAATTCAATTCTAAGAGTTGAATCACTCGATCATCCTCCGACTGAAACTGACCAACTAGCGCAGTGGCATTCGGTAACTGGATGCGCACAAATCGTTTTTGCGCGAGCAAAAAGCCCGGCAAAAGTAAGAGCAGAATAAAGACAAGGGCACGCATAGGCATCAAATTTAAGGTAAAGATGCAATTATTTTTTATACGTTATGCGGTAAATACTACCACCTAAGTCATCGCTAACATACAAAGATCCATCAGGCCCTTGGGCCAACCCGCATGGGCGGTGCTGGATAGGACCGGTAGGTTTCACCAAATCCGTTCCCGCGAAATTGTCTGCAAAGATTTCCCACTTACCACTTGGCTTGCCATTTTTAAAAGGGACAAAGCCAATTAGGTAGCCTTTTTTAAATTCAGAAGATTGACCATGAAATGCAATGAATGCGCCATGCTTATATTTGGCTGGGAATTGATTTCCGGTATAGAATAATAGGTCGTTGGGACCCATGTGGGCTGGGAATGCAACAACAGGATCCAATGCATTTTCTCCTCCAGTTTTTTTACCATCCCCACCATATTCGGGTGCGACAATCTTCTTGTTTTGCTTTTGATCGTAGTAGATATAGGGCCAGCCAGCATCATCACCAGCTTTTTTGAATTCATACATGGCCTCAGCAGGTAATTCCTGCGACATTTGAGGGGTGTAATATTGCGGGTAGAAATCGTGGAATTGTCCGCGGCCGTGTGCCATGGCGAACAACGAGTTAGTTTGGGTGTTCCAGGTAATGCCAACTGCATTTTTCAAACCAGTTGCATAGCGTACGCCATCTTGGAATTTTTGATTAAGCTTATTCGCATCAAACTGCCAAACGCCCCCCGCTGAATCCAGAATCGCACAGGGTTTCATTCCTTGGCCTGTACCCGGAACACGGCATGGATCATTCCACGAGCCGATGGTCACATAAATATGTTTGCGATCCTTATCAAACACGAAAGGCTTTGCATTGTCGCGTCCATGATCAGGCAAACCATCCACGATGGTTTCATATGAATTCACGTTGGCAATTTCACCTTGCGCATTCAGCGCATAGCGAAATACACCCTTGTTGGACGCTGCATAAAAATACTCCCCATCGATCCCTATCCCCGTTCCTGGGTAATTACCAAACCAATTCTGGTCCTCATATATACCGTCATTATCCTTATCTTTTAGCAGAACGATGCCGTTCCCTTCTTTTAATTTAGACAGTTTGGCATACACATGTCCTTGTTTGGAAACAGCGATGTGGCGCGTGGCACCTAGTTCTTTCCCAATTTCTGAAATGGAAAATCCAACAGGTAATTTGATGTCTTGAGCGAAAAGCAGCGAAGGTGCTAACAGGCAAAGGGTAAATATTTTTTTCATGGTGTTTAAATAGGTCAGCTAAAGATAGAATAAAAACAAAAAAGACCTGCAAAGAGATGCAGGTCTTTTTAAATTTTTCTGTGGTCGCGTAGGAATGGCATTCAAATAAAAGAAAATAAAAATTCATTGGAATTGAAAGTCATTCTATCCAAAGTGTTTTTTTATTTTTTATTGCATCATCCCAATTATAAAAAAGTTCCCACCAATTTCTAAGAATCTTGCCATTGTAACTCAAGTTACTGTTCATATTGGGTATTGATTGGTACCAATAAACTAACCAATTAGATTGAGAATCAACAAATACATCTTTGGGCCAAGAGTAATTATAATTGTTCCAAATATTTTTGTTAATTTTTTTGAACGTACCGCTCGCATCTGGTTTCCAGTCCTCAATATCACTTTCTACTTGAGTTAAATTATTATAATCATAGTCGTTTAATGCATTGGGAGGAAAATGCACATTACCACATCTTCCAATAGGCTTTCCACCAGTTAAAGGAATTCCAACAAATTTATTGTTAAATAATTCTTTTTGGGGTGAACGATCTAAATGGCTAAGTTGAATTTCAATTTGATGGCTTCTGGCGTGTATGTTATTGGGAATAAAATCAATGAGATCAAAAGCTCCATTATAATTGAATCCATAAACCACATAAGTATTTCTATAAACAGGTAAATCATTATTATGTCGGAAACTATTTGAAATATCACCTGATGGACTAGACATATTTGATTCTGCTAAAACAACAAAATTCTCCTGCTTATGAATATTCGGATTATACGAACTTAAACCCTTGTGCATATGACTAACATTAAACCAAACCTCTTTGACACCTAAATTTTCTACTAAATACTTTAAATTAATCAAATTAAATATTTTGAAATAATCTGGCTCATGCATAGGATCACTTAAATAACTGGCATCAGATTTAAAGAATGCCTTTATAAGTGGTATTTCGTATAAATTAAATTGCTTAACAACCTCAATTCCAACAAATGGGGTTATAGAATTATTCTTATATCCTCTAAATTTTGATCCTTCTTCAGCTGAAAATTTAATTCCTTTCCCCAAATTATTTAATGCCTTTTTAACTTCCTCAATCGATTTATTGGGTAATCTGAAAACACCAGGAGCTTTTGAATTATCTAAATTAATTCCATCGCTCGTTGGTATATAATTAATGATAATGACTGGGATTCTAATTTTCGCGTTTGATGAAGGTGATTTCAAAAAAGGGTCTATCTCTTTTACTTCCTCTAAATTTGATACAAAAACAGGTGTTTTATAAATTTTATCTGCGTATTTAAGACTTATAATTTCATTTCCTGATTTTACCCCCACAACGGAATTACCAGAAACGCTGTTTATCAATTTATTTTCAAATGACAACTGAATTAAATTTGAGATATCGGATGATGTACCATTTGAATAAATACCTTTAACAATAAATTTATGATTTTTGGAAATCACCAATGTATCAATCGGATTTTCAATTTTTATGGAAGTAATTATGAGTTTATTAAAGGTGGCCTTCAAATTTATAGCCTTATCAATTTTAACATTTAAAGGATTGGATGTACCAGACAAATCACCCGACCAACCACTAAATGCCCATCCTTCCAATGGCTGAGGAGTTAATCGAACTGTTGTTCCTGATGGATACTGGGACTGTGTTGCTAAAGCTATAATTTCCTCCTTGATTGTACCACTACCTTCAATTGTTAAATTCAATGGATATTGTCGCTTTTCGAATGAAGCAGTAACTTGTTTATCTTTATCTAAAACCAGTGTTGTAGGATTTGATTTTCCTGTTAAGTCACCTTTCCATTCTTTGAATAAATATTCGCTGGCAGGTGTAGCAAGCATTTGCAATGACTGGCCCTTTTCGTATGAATTTGAAGGCGGCGATACTAATCCACCATTTAGAGGAGAAACTTCTACAGATAATTTATGCTGAATGATTTCCTTAGAACAAGAAAAATAAACTAAGGTTGTTAGAAGCAAGAAGAAGCCTAACCTCATAATTTAAAATTTAAAACTAAATTTAATTAGGTTGAACAAGATATCTAAATAGTATTTATTTAAAGGTCTTAATGCTATATATATAATATGGAAGCAAATTCGATTAGAACCTAAAAAGCTATTTATAATAGGGGTTTGAGAACACAATGAAAGAAATATATAGAAATAAAACCTGTACCATGAAAACAAAAAAGACCGGCAAAGAGATGCAGGTCTTTTAAAATTTTTCTGTGGTCGCGTAGGGATTCGAACCCCAAACCTTCTCATCCGTAGTGAGATGCTCTATCCAGTTGAGCTACGCAACCATTTCCCTCATGGGACTGCAAAGGTAGAATTTCTTTGGTAATTTGAAAAGTCTTGCCTAGAAAAAAAATAAAATAATCACTAGTTGCCTTGGAATAAGGTATTTAGCGTCGTCAAAAAAGTAGAATTCAGCAACAAGTATCTGCGGTTGGTTTCAATGGTATGAAAGCAATGAAGGTATTCCACTTAATTTTCAAATTATCAGTTTTTTGAGTTGGATATCAACTAATTGTTCTTAGGTTAAGTCATTATTACCTAACCCAACTCACATGAAAAATCAACATCCCCATGTCGCGAAAATTATCTTTTTCGCATTCGCCATTTCCGCCATACTAGGCTCATGTTCAAAGGAAAAAACGTTGGCAACCAAAACCAGCTATCCCGGAAATACCTCCGTATTTAAATCCGTCACTAAAGAAGAATACTTGAGAGCCACCCCACTAGAACGACGATTTATTGATCAAATCGATGGTGCCGTAAACGCGTTAGACATGTTGAAAAAAAATAATCCCCAACAGGATTATGAGGCGATATTGACCATCGACAAAGATCCCAACAATAAACTCCATAACTCCATCCTCATCGGAATCGTTGAAAAGAAATCAAATGGAATTCAAACAGACTCCGAACCAGACCCCGCCCCCGATGGAAAATGCAACGTGTGTGGAATAAGTTCAGCCTACAGCTGCATCAAAGAATTGGAAAAGTTGATGAATTCAAAATCTCAAGATTCCATCTCCGCAACCATCACCCGAACGGCCGATAATTGTGTTGATATCGTCTATTATTAAAAAGTAAAAAGGGTCAAAGATAGCTTGCGCTGTTTTTGACCCTTTGAATTTTTGATTTATAATTCCCTCCTCAACCTCGCCACCGCAATCCCTAGCT
>JACCDK010612485.1_pt1 | contig 11743 bp, 12 predicted proteins | sample 7445871 | NCBI WGS metagenome assembly JACCDK01 (sample SAMN15323436, study PRJNA562643) | freshwater metagenome | isolation source: river surface water | place: USA:Blue River Watershed | collected 2017-08-15
AACTCAAGTGCTTGCTTCGCGCCAAGCTCTTCTGCGCGAGCCATAAATGCACGAATATCCTTTGGAAGACAGCCTCCGCCAAAACCAATTCCTGCTTGCAAGAAACGATTTCCGATTCGCGGGTCATATCCAATTGCTTTGGCAAGAACGGTGACATCGCCACCTGCAGCTTCGCAAACCTCTGCCATCGCATTGATAAATGAGATCTTTGTGGCAAGGAATGAGTTAGCTGCAACCTTTACTAGCTCTGAAGTTGGAAGATCGGCACGAATCCAAGGTGTACCTAAAGCAATAACAGGTTCGTAAACCTCTTTGAGGATCTCTTCAGCGCGATCATTTGCAACTCCAACAACTAGTCGGTTGGGGGTCAAAGTATCTTCCACCGCAAAACCCTCACGGAGAAATTCTGGATTCCAAGCAAGATCTGCTTGTGGTGCACTCTTTGCTAACTCATCTCTTAAGCCCTGTGCAGTTCCAACTGGAACAGTTGATTTTCCAACAACTAGAGCGCCTTCCTTAAGGTGCGGAGCAATCGCAGCAACAGCTGATTTCACATATGTTAAATCAGCGGCAAGGCCATCTTTGCTCTGAGGAGTTCCCACGCAAACAAAGTGAACATCTGCATCTTTAACCGCAGAAAAATCAGTTGTAAAAGAGAGTCGTCCAGTTTTAATCTCTTGCTCAAGCAATGTGTCCAAACCTGGTTCGTAAAATGGGAGCTTTCCACTTTGCAGAAGCGCCACCTTTTCTGGATCGGTATCGACTCCCACAACGGTGAAACCCAGAGAGGACATACATGCAGCGTGGGTGGCTCCGAGATATCCGCAGCCAACAACCGAGAGAGTTAAAGTCATGCGCCAGAGTTTACTTCAGAGCCCCGCAAGGGTTTTCATCAGCGGTACGAGTCTTAAATTTATCGATGACCGTTAGTTTAGCCGAGGTGGAGGATGAAGCAGATGGAGTAGGGGTTACTTCATCGGTGAGCGGTAAATCCTCTCGAATTCGATTAAATAGTTCTGGCGCAAGCTCTGCATCCCATGTCACTACAGATCCAAGACCTGGAACTCGCGCATTTACGTTTCCTAGCGGAATGGTCAGGGTGCGAACATTGCTGGAAGAGAGGTTTTTCATCTGCTTTGCAAGGGTCAACAGATCGCTCTTATTGAGTTCGGAATCGGTCTTAACCGTAGCGATCGCTGCATTGAAGAAGTTAACTAGTTTGATTGGGTTGAGCAAGACACCAGTACTAGTTACCTTGCGAAGAACTGCGCTCATAAACTGTTGTTGACGTTGCATGCGACCTAGATCGCCCATGCCATCAAAGTCGCGAGTTCGCACATACTTGAGTGCTTCAACACCATTTAGAGTGTGAACACCAGCTGAAAGAACCAAGTGGCTACCCGGGTCATCAATATCACGCTTTGTACAAACTTCGATTCCGCCTAGTGCATCCACCATTCCAGCAAAACCTGCAAAACCAATTTCGATGTAGTGATCAATACGAACACCGGTTTCATTTTCAATGGTTTCAATTAGAAGTGGCGCACCTCCCCAAGCAAAGGCTGCATTAATTTTTCCCTTTGCTGCAGGAACAATTCGGGTATTGTCTAATGAAGATGGGTGTTCCGGAATCGTCACTAAAGAGTCGCGCGGAATTGAAATAATTGTCGCTTTGTCACGAGCTTTTGAGATATGAACCAAAAGCATTGTGTCTGATCGTGAACCAGCAGCGGTCTTGGTGCTACCAACGCGAAGTAGCTTCAACTGTTCTTTAGTTAATCCCTCACGTGTATCTGAGCCAACCAGTAAATAGTTAAGGGCCTTATTGGGTTTATCAGGACGAGATGAAAGAGATCCAAAGGCATCAATGCGGTCGATCGCACCGCTCACCTGTCCAAGGCCTAGCCAGGAAAAGGCTGAAATCAGGACGGTGCCCACAGATAGTGAGGTAATAATCCGAATTGCCCGCGTTGATTTCACTGTCAGAGCGTACTTGAGCGATAGCGTGTGCGGGTTATGTCGACATCAGCGAATGAGTTATATGGCTCACCGAAGCGTGAAATCTCGGTCATCCTCCCTGTGCTCAATGAGGAGATGTATTTAGAGGATTCTGTGAAATCCATCTTGTCTCAGAACTTCTCTGGCGCGATCGAAGTCATCCTTGCAGTCGGGCCTTCTCAGGATGCAACGATGGAGATTGCAAAAGCATTGGCATCCAAGGACCCACGGGTCGTCGTTGTCGAAAATCCAACTGGCAGAACCGCCGCAGGATTAAACCGTGCAATTGCAGCCTCGCGTTATTCAATAATTGTCCGAGTCGATGGACACTCACAGATTCCCAATGATTACTGTGAAACAGCTTTTGAGATACTTAATCAGACAGGTGCGGTCAATGTTGGTGGGGTGATGGCCGCTGAAGGTATTTCACTCTTTCAACGCTCTGTTGCACGTGCGATGCGGAGCCCATTGGGTGTAGGTGCTTCCCGCTTTCACACCGGTGGAGGCGCGGGGGAATCTGACACCGTGTACTTAGGGTGCTTTCGAAAAGAGGCGTTGATCGCAGTTGGTGGCTTTGATGAAAGATTTACTCGTGCTCAGGATTGGGAGTTGAATTTTCGCCTTCGCGAAAATGGGGGAGTTGTTTACTTTGATCCACGATTGACAGTCACCTACCGACCTCGTTCAACGGTTAAGGCACTTGCGAAGCAGTACTTTGAATACGGACGTTGGCGTCGTGTTGTTTCACGTAGACACCAAGGGACAATTAATTACAGATACCTTGCACCACCATTTACAGTCGTGGCTACATCAATATCCATCCTTTTAGGTGTTTTGGTGAGCTCACTTTTGTTTGTTCCAGCACTTGTTTATGCAGTGTTTATCCTGGGGGCTTCGATAATTATTGGAAAGAGCGTGGGTGAGATTGTTTGCTTGCCAACTATTTTGCTCACTATGCATATTTCCTGGGGGCTTGGTTTTCTTACATCACCGAACTCGCTAGCCCCTGCGGTAGCCTTGCATCCGTGAGCACACCACTGCAGGTTTATGAGCCATTTAAGGCTGGCTTGCCAAAGCTAGGTAAGTATTGGAAATCTTTGTGGTCCAGAAGAACTTTCATCTCCGAATACTCCAAATCAGAGCTTCGTGAACAACATTTTGATTCAGTTTTTGGGCAACTTTGGCTGGTAATTAACCCGCTTTTGCTTTCAGGTGTTTACTTTATTTTGATTGTAATTATTAGAGGTGGAAGCGACAGCACTCGTTACGTGCACCTCACCTCGACCTTGTTTCTTTTTTATCTAATCTCAAACTCCTTAACTGGGGGAGTAAAGTCAATTACTGCTGGGCAAAGATTAATTCTCAACACCGCTTTCCCAAGAATTATGCTTCCTATTTCAGCGGTGGTTATCGCAATTTTCAAATTCCTGCCTACAATCTTTGTGTTCTTAATCATTAAGGCGGTGGTGGGATCAAAATTTGCAATTGAAATGCTTTGGGCGATTCCGGTCTTATTCATCACAATGATTTTAGCTTTAGGGTTAGCCATTACAATCTCGTGCATCAATGTCTATTTCAGAGATATTGCAAGTTTTTTGCCATACTTCACCAGAACGCTTTTGTATCTTTCCCCCGTTCTTTATGAAGCATCTGAGTTAGATCCAAAACTTCGAGTACTAGAAATAATCAACCCACTTTTTCCTATTCTCGATTCTTGGTCATCTGCTCTGGTCCATGGGCAGATGCCCGAAATTTCAAGCATGTTGCAAGGACTAGTGTGGGGACTCGGAATATTTTTCATAGGTACATATTTCTTCTTGTCGAGGGAGCGTGAGTTCGCTGTCCGCCTCTAATCAAAACACCACACACAAGATTGCTGTTTCAGTTCGTAATCTTGGACTTACCTATACAACTGCGATTGATAGTCGTCCGACACTAAAAGCCCGTGCCAAGGCGCTAGGTCGTGGCAAAAAACAAACTCGTATTGTCCGTGCGCTCGACGATGTAAATCTGGATGTTTCATATGGTCAAGTTCTAGGTGTGATCGGAACTAATGGCGCTGGTAAATCATCGCTCATGCGTTGCATCGCTGGAATCTTGCCCCCTAGCCAAGGTCGGATAGAAGTAAATGGATCGGTGAGTACCCTTCTTGCTTTAGGTGTTGGCTTCAATCCATCTATGTCTGGCCGTGACAATGTTTATCTAGGTGGATTAGCTGCCGGAATGTCTCGTGAGCAAATCGAGGGTCACTTTGATGAGATTGCAGAGTTTTCTGAGCTTGGAGATGCCATTGATGCTCCGATGCGCACGTACTCATCTGGAATGTTTGCCCGCCTGGCTTTTTCTGTTGCTGCCACTGTTCGGCCCGATATTTTGATCATTGATGAAGCGCTCAGCACAGGTGATGCAAAGTTTAAAGAGAAAAGTCTTAATAGAATTAAAGAGCTACGAAGTGATGATCGCGCCCTGATATTGGTAAGCCACGCTATGAAAACTCTTCGTGAGACTTGTAACGATGTTGTTTGGCTGGATAAAGGAAAGTTGATTCAACGTGGTGAACCTAATCAAGTAATTGACGCGTATCAAGAATTTTTACATCTTGGAAAGAGTGCAGCAATTGATGAGGATGTTTAAGCCGCTTGTTTTTTTGTTGACTTTAGCGTTAGTCATACCGCCTCACGCGTCTGGTGTCGAAGTTCCGACTGAATTTGCGATTACGGGTTCTGGTTATGGTCATGGTGTCGGATTAAGCCAAATCGGTGCCCGGTCAAAGGCCCTCATGGGGGAAACATCAACCGCCATCCTTAATTATTATTATAAGGATGTCATCATTGAGCCGGTAGATGACACAAAAATTCTTAGAGTAAATGTTGGACATTTACTAACTACTGCACGGATTGCTACATCGACACCAGATGCAACTCTTCAAATCTTTAATGGAGATATTGGAGATTCACAGGATGTAATTCCACTCGCAGTTATACCCGTCAAAAGCTCGCTCAATTTTTCCATACTTGGTTCAACGGTTGTTCCAAGCGTGAAGGTTGGTAAGGTAACAACTAGTCTTCCGCGAAATCGAATCTTCACTGTACGTTGGAGCGGTACCCGTTATGCATCTGGGACGGAGGCTGTTGTTTCATTAAATCACTCATTAAAAACAACTCGATATAGACATGGGCAGATGCAGTTCAAAGCCGTCAAATCCTCAACCTTGGGATATCGGTTAGAGATTACAAACTCAGTCCGATTATCAGATGAGTACTTATGGGGGATTAGTGAAGTTCCATCTTCATGGCCATCAGCTGCGTTAGAAGCGCAAGCGATTGCATCCCGGACTTATGCTCTCAACAAAGCTGGTATTTATCGGGCAAGCTGTGATTGCGATTTATATGGAGAAATCTCTGATCAGAAGTTCCTGGGCTATGCAAAAGAAGCTGAAAAGCGTTGGGGTAAATTCTGGAAAGCTGCTGTTACAAATACAGCAGGTTTGGCTTTGATGCAAAACAGCCTACCAATTGCGGCTTACTTTGGAAGTTCTACTGGTGGCTTAACAGAAACGGCGTTGAATGCATGGGGGAGTGAAAGAAGTTATACGCATATTGTTGCTGACCCTGGAAGTCAGGACCCGAAGATAAATCCAAATTTCTTCGCATGGAAGCGATCTGTAACTCAAGCATCAGCAGCGTTGGCATTTGCTTTGCCAGATGTTGTAACACTAGAAATTGTTTCGAGAAACTTGAGCGGAACAGTTGGGATGATTAGAGCAACATCAAGTACAGGGGTTCAAAAAACTTTACGTGGTGAAACCTTTAGAAGCCGAACTAGAATTCCATCTGCCTACTTTGATTTAGTTGGCGTGCAGAACGCTGTTGAGCCCACCCCAACTCCCAGTCCGTAACACAACTTCGAGGGAGCCATCTAAAGAGTTTCTGCGGAACAACAAGTTACTTGCACCTGAAAGAGTTCCCGCTTTAACTACTTCGCCATCAGGCAACTTAACTTTGGCTGCAGCGGTTATGTAAGTTCCTGCTTCAATAACGCAATTATCTCCTAAAGAAATTCCTAAACCAGAATTTGCGCCAAGCAGACACTTTTCACCAATTGAAATAACTTCTTTCCCGCCACCACTTAACGTTCCCATAATTGATGCGCCACCACCAACATCTGTGCCATCTCCAACAATTACTCCAGCTGAAATTCTTCCTTCAACCATAGATGTTCCCAATGTTCCTGCGTTGAAGTTAACAAAGCCTTCATGCATTACAGTCGTTCCAGATGCAAGATGTGCACCTAAACGAACGCGATCTGCATCTGCAATTCGAACCCCTGAAGGAACAACGTAATCAACCATGCGCGGAAACTTGTCGACTCCATAAACACTCACATGCCCATGTACCGCCTTCAAACGGGCACGTGTTATTTCAAATCCATCAACGGCACAAGGTCCAACAGATGTCCAGACAACATTGCTCAAGATTCCAAAGATTCCATCAAGCACCAGCCCGTGTGGCTTAACTAGTCGATGTGACAACAGGTGCAGACGAAGATAAGCATCAGCAGCATCTGCTGGTGCTTTTGTAATATCGATTTCGATTGAGACTAGTTCGCGAGTTACTGCTCGAACTGTGTCTTCTCCAACAAGAGCGGCTATTTCTGCAGGTACCGATGCTGTAAGTGCTGACAATGCAGGGGAGGGAAACCACACATCAAGCGTGGTCCCATTAGAAATTGTTGCGATTCCGTGGCCAGATGCGATGGTCGTCATGTCCTAAGCCTAGCCTCTATTGTTAGCCGCATGCGTATTGCCGTCTTTTGCTCATCCTCACCCACTATCGATAATAAATATGTAGAGCTTGCATACGAGTTGGGTCAAGGGATTGCCACATCCTCAAATGAGTTGGTCACAGGGGGTGGCCATATCTCCATGATGGGCGCAGTTTCCCGAGGCGCAAGAGATGCAAAGGGAAAGACCGTTGGAGTTATTCCTCAAGCCCTAGTAGATATCGAATTTGCCGATCACGATAATGATGAGCTGCATATCGTTGAAACGATGGGCCAACGAAAGCACATGATTACGGATATTTCAGATGCATTTATTACCTTGCCTGGCGGAGCAGGAACGCTTGAAGAGTTCTTTGAAATTTGGGTTGGGCATTATTTAAAGTTTCACACTAAGCCAGTTGTAATTTTGGACCCATTTGGTATCTATGCACCTTTACATGAGTTGATTGTTCACTTAGAAGATGAAAAGTTTATAAAGCCAGGCATGCGTGAAATTGTTCAGTGGACAACTACTGTCGACGAAGCACTGAAAGCATGTAGCGCATGAGAAGCAATCACATCGCAATGAGCCTTGTAATCGATGTTCCAATTGAAAAGGTTTGGGCAGCACTTGCTGATTGGGAGTCGCAAGGTGAGTGGATGCTTCAGACAAAGGTAGAGGTAACTTCAGATGTGCGAGAAGGTGTCGGAACATCGATCGCAGCATTTACCGGTATCGGAAAGCTTGGAATCATGGATCACATGACAGTTACATCATGGGAACCTCCAACGGTGTGCGATGTGCTTCATACTGGAAAAATTATTAAAGGTACGGGGCGCTTCCAGCTCACCGCGCTTACGCCACAATCAACCCGATTTGATTGGTCTGAAGAGATTCTTGCTCCACGCGCACTTTTCCTTCTTATTGCACCCGGTTTATATATTGGTGTGCGCATCTCCCTGTCGGCCTTACGCCGCCAGTTGCAGCAAAGGAAGTAAAGTTGTGCCATGGGCAAGCAACCGCAAACACTGGCGCAAGCCCTTGCCACATTGCCTGAAGAAGAGCGCATCATCTTGACCATGCACTACCTAAAGTCCATGAGCCCATCCGATATCGCATCAATTCTTGGGGTTCCTGAACGGTCAGTTGAAGTGATTATTCGCCAGGGTAAGTCCCGTTTGAGCGCGATTCTGGGCATTTAAGGCCCATCTCGATTTCGCACTAATGCTCATTGTGCGAGATACTTTCCCCCTTGCTTAACAATCAGCAGTACCAACGATTTAGAGGAGTCCCCACATGGCAGCCATGAAACCCCGCACTGGTGATGGTCCAATGGAGGTCACAAAGAAAGCTCGCTCACTCGTAATGCGAATCCCTCTAGAAGGTGGCGGACGCTTGGTCGTCGAAATGAACGCCGAAGAAGCAAACAACTTGAGCGCAGCTTTACACGCCGCTGTTGCTCTCGTTAAGAAGTAATTTTCGACCGAGGCACTAGCCTTACCGATCATGTCAGCTCTGCCACAGTATGCGCCCCTTGAAATCTCAACGGCTGTAAGCGCAAATTCTGTTGCGCTTGGTTTTATCAAAAACGTAGATGGTGGCTTTGAATTTGTAGGCCCACTTGCATCAGAGTTAGAAAAGTTTTTTGGACTGAATCTCGCAGATGAACTAACTTTCTTTTCACCTACCGCAAAGGCTGGAGAGCTTTTTGAAATTCCGGTGAGCGCTCCAGATTCTCAAACTGATCGAATCTTCTTAGTTGGATTGGGTGATCAAGGTGGTTCTGCTGCTCGTTCAGCTGGAGCTGCGGTGGGCCGCAAAGTTCGTGGAAAAAATACAACTGTTTACTCTGCATGTGTTGTCAAAGAGGTTAAGTCACATGCGATCTCAATCGCTCTAGGTGCATGGGTGTGGAACCTTAAGACCGATAAGAAAAAAGAAGAGCCAACAATTTTGGTCGGCAGCAAGGATCCTCAAGTAATCAAAGATGCTGCATCAATTGCTAAAGCTGTTTGCCGTACACGCGATTTAATTCATACCCCAGCAAATATCAAAACCCCTGCCTGGATGGGTAAGCAAGCGGAAGAGTTTGCAAAAGGCACAAGCATTAAGGTTGAAATTTTCGCTGGCGCCGCACTTAAGGAGTTTGGTGGTTTGCGTGCAGTGGGGGGCTCTTCACCAAAGCCAGGTCCTCGAATGATTCAAGTTTCATATCAACCGAAATCAAAGAAAAAGTCTGCAAAGGCTTTGCCGCACGTTGTTTTAGTGGGCAAGGGAATTACCTTTGATACAGGTGGAGTTTCACTTAAGCGTCCATACGACACCATGATGGCGATGAAGAGTGACATGGCGGGCTCTGCTGCAATTCTTGGAACATTAACCGCGCTAGAAGAGCTTCAACCAAATGTGAGAGTAACAGCATTGATGATGATGGCTGAAAACGCTATTTCAGGTACTGCACAGCGCCCAAGTGATGTAATTAAGCATTACGGTGGAACAACTGTTGAAGTTATTAATACTGATGCTGAAGGTCGATTAGTACTTGCCGATGGACTTGCTTATGCAGATGAAAAGTTAGATCCTGATTATTTGATTGATATTGCAACTCTTACAGGCGCTGCAACGCTGGGACTTGGTCGTCAATACGCCGCGATGTACACCCGAGATAACAAACTTGCGGCACAACTTTCGCAAGCAGGAGAAGCAACTGGTGATCGAGTTTGGCATATGCCTTTAGTAGATGATTACAAGGAAGCGCTGCGCAGCGATATCGCTGATTTGAACCACACCGCAGATAAAGGAAAGTTCTCGGCGGGCTCTGTCACTGCAGCTTTGTTCTTGGAGAACTTCACATCAACTCGCCGCTGGGCACATTTAGATATTGCGGGAACCGCTCGTAGCGAGGTTGATGCAGGTGAAAACTCAAAAGGTGGAACTGGGTTTGGAGTACGCCTTCTCACCGAATGGATTAATTCATTGTCATGAGAGTAGATCCGCACACCTTTGCTGAAAACTTTATTCCAGAAGATCACTTCAAATCTCAGGCTCGCGCCCGAGGCGTCGAACTTGGAACAGTTGATACAACTCCTGGTGCAGGCGCATTCATTAAGTATCTTGCAGCAACGCTCAAGGCACAATCAGTTGTAGAAGTTGGAACCGGTTCTGGTGTTGGCAGTCTATGGTTGTTTGATGGGATGCTTCCAAGTGGAACCCTGACTTCAATCGATGATGAGATGGAACACTCACAAATAGCAAAGCTTGCATTCCAAGAGGCCGATATTGCGCAAAGCCGTTACCGCTTGATCACTAACTCTGTTTTAGATGTAATCTCCAAGCTAACTGATCGCGGTTATGACTTAGTTGTACTTCGCCATAACCCTGAAGATCTCAGTTATGTCATCAATGAAGCACACCGAATCTTACGCAGCGGTGGAGCACTGGTTATTGATAATTACTACGGCGGCGGCAAGGTGTGCGATGCAGCCCAAAGAGATCCAAAGACCGTTTCCCTTCGTGATGCTGGGAAAATTATTAAGAATGACACAGACCATTGGGTGAGTTCACTGATCCCAGTCGGTGATGGATTACTGATCGCAACCAAGTTGTAGAAGGATAGAGACATGATTTTTCCGCGAAAAAAAGTAGCTCCAGTTTCAGCTCCCTGGTGGGAGGCAAGCAAAACCTCCAAGAGTTCTAAGGGCAGCCTTGCTTTAATTGCAGTGCTTGCTGGTGCGGTTGGTGGAATCTTGGGCGTAAATGCCTCGGGTGCTTCTATCTTTAATCGTGTAAATCTAGTTTCATCAACAAGCACAATTGAACGCGCACCAGATTCAATTGCAGGTACCGCACAAAGAGTCCTGCCTTCTGTTGTCTCAATTCAAACCCGCTCGTTAACAGGTGGCGGCACTGGGTCAGGATTTTTCATCGATAGCGATGGATACATCTTGACCAACAACCATGTCATTAGTTCAGCAGCACAATCTGGGGGGCGTATTCAGGTAAAGCTCAATGATGGTCGAATCTTCACTGCAGATGTCATTGGACGTGATGCTTCTTATGATCTTGCTGTTCTCAAGATCCCAGCATCTGGAATGAAGGCTTTGCAATTTGGAGACAGTGAGCAAGTTGCAGTTGGTGATGCGGTAATTGCTATTGGTTCACCGCTTGGATTATCTGGAACTGTGACTACAGGAATCATTAGCGCAAAGAATCGTCCAGTTACCGCCGGTGATTCTTCCAATGAAAGTTCATTTATCAACGCGTTGCAAACCGATGCTGCGATTAATCCTGGAAATTCAGGGGGACCATTAGTAGATTCAACAGGAGCCGTAATCGGAGTTAACTCGGCAATTGCATCTTTGGGTTCTGATCTACAAACCGGTTCGATTGGTCTTGGCTTTGCTATTCCTATCAATCAAGCTCGCAAGACCGCCGATCAATTGATCAAGAATGGCGTTGCAACGTATCCCGTAATCGGAATCTCTCTAGATATGAATTACGCTGGCGAAGGCGCGCAGGTCGCGACAAGCGGACGAGGAATTTTGGCTGATAGTCCAGCACAAAAAGCTGGATTACGTGGGGGAGATGTCGTGATAGCCCTTGATGGAAAGGCAATTAACAGCCCAGAAGAGTTGATTGTGGCGGTTCGATCCAAAAATGTGGGTGATGTCGTCCGCCTCACATACATACGAGATGGCAAGGAAAAGTCTGTATCGCTAACACTGATCGCAGCTAAGAAGTAATTGGCGTAGGCTAACGATATGTTCTTTGACATCGGTGCAGGCGAATTATTTGGGCTAGCAATTCTTGCGATGCTATTGGTTGGCCCAGAGCGTTTACCTAAGATCGCCGTTGATGCGGCTCAGTGGGTAAAGAAAGCCCGAGGTCTTGCAACAAAGGCAACCGCTGAACTTCGTGAAAATCTAGGACCTGGCTTTGAAGATCTACAACCTAAAGATCTCAACCCAAAGACCTTTGTAAAGA
>JACCDK010642220.1_pt1 | contig 11743 bp, 10 predicted proteins | sample 7445871 | NCBI WGS metagenome assembly JACCDK01 (sample SAMN15323436, study PRJNA562643) | freshwater metagenome | isolation source: river surface water | place: USA:Blue River Watershed | collected 2017-08-15
TGGCCGAACTGCCTGCGTACCTTGGGCACCTATCAACCGGCCGCCCAGCATTAACCCCTAATGATCTGCGTGTGATGGGCGCTGAAGCCACAAGGGTTGGCCGGCAAATCAAAGACATCCCCACCGACTTTGCCAATGCGCAATCTGGCTTGCAGAAGTTAGACCCGATCACAGGTCAGTCAACTTATGGCGCCAAGCTTCAAGGCGTGGCTGAAAGCGTTGGTGACATCATGGCGCAAAGGGAAATGCAAGGGTTGCCACCCATCCCTGGGCTCCCCGCTTCCATGCAGCCAATGAATCCTAAGCTGTACGCCATGCGACCTGAAGGTTCAAGGCTCACATCTGCCGTGATACCTGAGACTTCTAAAGTTAGTCCTTACTTTGCGGTGACAAAAGAATTGGTGAGTGACGTAGTTGGCGATGGGACTATCTCGCCTCTGCAAACGTTGGAAGATATTCGAAACAGATATTTGCGTCAACCCGGTGCTGAAGATGCAAGCGATGCATTCTTTAACTTCTTAAAGAATAAAGCAGTGGAGATGTATCCGGATGCGCCAAGTCCGGGTGAGGCGTTAGACGCGTACAAGGCGCGATTCTCAGACAAAGCAGCTTCTGCGCCACACACACTGCAGATGTACAACGAGTTTTTGCAAACGCCTGAGGGCGCATCACTTGCTGCAAGAGTTGATATGCCTACTGCTGAAGAAGTTGTTGCAAGGCATGAGGCTGCGGTCAATTGGCTTAACTCGCAATTCACCAACTACATCAACGAAAAGGTTGGCACACCCAACGAGCCCGGCATTAAGCTTGCAGGTCAAGGTCTGACTTACGCGCCGCGTGGTGATGTGATGGAGTCTGGTTATACAAGCCCTCTTGACATGCAGCGCAAACGCGAACAGGCAGGAATGCCTGCATATACGCCTACGGACAGGGCGCTTGACGAGGCTAATACGCAGTTACAAACTTTGCAGCAACAGGCAATTGATGCACTCACGGCTAAGCGCGAACAGACACAAGCTGCGATTGATGCAGGCTACGGAGCTCCTGGCGGGCCTAACCTTGGCCAGTTTGAGCCCTTTGCACAAGCATCACGCGCAGCGGACAAAGCGACCATGGCGCTTGACAAGCAGCGTAAGTTGGTAGATAACTTACAGCTTGGCGCTGCGTATGAGAACGCCATTGACACAGGTATTAAAGCAAGGCCTGCAGGTGAGTTATTGCAAAAAATCCCGTATGAGGAAAGGCAGTTCTATCCTGCATTGCAAAAGACGCCCGTAACTGAGAAGGCATACACCGTAAGCTTAGGGCAGCTAAAGAATCTCGGCTTTGGGGATATGGCGCGTAACTTCTACGATGATGTCATGTCAGGTAAGATCCCATTGGATAAGGTGCCAAAGACGACTGTTGAAAAGTATATCCGCAGCGTTGCTGAGCCGCGTGTTGCCAAAGAGAAAGCAGAACAGGCAGCGCAAGCAGGCTTCAAAGCCGCTGTGGATGAGCAGTTTAAACGCTCGGCTGATGCGCATATTCCTAATGACAAAGTCTTTGGCAACGTGGGTGCGTTGGAGATCACGGATAAGTTCACCCCTGAGGAAGTTGCCAAGCTGGTAAGTGAAGACACCACCGCATTGGATGTATGTATTGGCGAAGGTGGCATTAGACGCGACATACCTAATTTGTGGCACCCCGGCACCGGCAATCGCCAGTATGTGCCTATTTACAATGTGGCTACAGGTGAGCGCAACCCTGATGCCCCTAGCCCTCGCTCAACGTATATCAACGCTGTTATCAATAGTGGCTCACAGATGGTGAGCTTTAGGGACACCGTTACTGGTGAGCCTGTTGCCATTTTTGACTTTAACCCCTCATCAAAGTCTGGCAAATACAACATCAACTTTGCATCAGGCCGCGCAAACGGCGTCATTAAGCCTGAGTACGTTGAGGGCATTAAGTCATATCTTAACAGCCGCGAAGACTCGATTAACGACGCTGGAGATAACCTGTATAACCATGCGGGCATTGTCGATAGCAAGCGTATGGAAAATCGTACTTTGGCCGGCATGATTGATATGCCAATCTCGCAATTTGCAAAGTATGACCTTTCAGGCTTGCCAAGATTCATTACACGTGCTGATTTGCGCAATTACATTGAGACTGCAAAAGCCAATGCGCCCGTAGAGCAAGTGCCTGCGGCTGCAAGTCAGCGACCTAGCGAAAGCTTAAATGCGTATGCCACAGGCGCGGTATCTTCGGCAATTGATAACGTTATTGACTCGCAGCGTCGTTTATTTGAAGAAGCAGGTGAAGGTGAGCGATTCACCATGGCTGAGACTTTCTTCAATGCTTTACGCAATAGATTTAATGAAGATCTTTCACGCGGCTTTGACCCATCGCACGCTTTAAGCAGCTTTACGCAGCGCTTGTATGACTTAGAAAATGAGTACGCAAATAGTAATACGGTTGCGCGTAATCTTATTGCTGACGGCATTATTGAGTTGATGCAAGATGTAGGCATGCAGCATGAGTACATTCAACAGCGCCAAGCTGCAGAAGCTATGCAACCACGTCCATTTGCGCAAAGAGCTGAGCCTGAAGCAAGACCTGATTACTTGCGTATGACGCATGATGCGGCGTTGGATCTCAGTCGTCAAATGGGAGAAGATGCTGGTGATGAGCTGCGTTCAGCTTTACGCGCTATTACAGAAGGTAGCGGTATTGACCCAGTGCGCGATACTGACGCATTCATTACAGCATTGCGTGGGGCTGCTGACGTGGCGGCACGAGGCTCCGTTGAGACCGCGCTAAATGAACTTGCTGATCGCATGGAAAGCGAATACATGCGTGATTGGGAGCCTGAAGAAGCGCCTGCAGCACAACAACCATTTGACTTTGCTCGTTTAGTAGATGGCATTGTTGATGAGGTTTTGCAAAACACAGACAACCCAGGCGTTGGCAATAGAATTGAGACAATTGCATACCGTGTGGCTGAACGTACAAATCCACGGCTTGATCCAGAAGGCTACGCTCAGGCGTTGCGGCGAGTAATCACAGATACTGACCACGTTGCGGTGGGGCCTGCATTGCGTGCATTGGCTGATCGAATTCATCTTGAACGTTTTGCTGAGGAGCCTGCACCACGCCAACCTCGTGAGGCAGATCTTGCGAATCAGCGCAATGACGCTATGATTCAACTTGAAAATTCACTGAATGATCCAGAATTAAATCCTGATGACTTGCGTTTCTTGGCAAATGGTTTAAGCAACCCAGCAGATCAAACTGCAAATAGCCCTTGGATCTCTTTAACTGAAAGAGAGCGTCGTGAGTACGCGCTAGCACTTCGTGAACGCGCCAATTACATTGAGTTTAGTCCCGTAGACTTTGCAATACGCCTTTCAAATGAAGCGGGTGCGGATATAGCTGACCTGCGTGACACTGTTCAAGCATTGAATGATGGCACCTTTGATCACGAGATATTGCGTGGTTTGCCTGCCATAGAGCGTGATCGTGCTGCACAGCGTACAGCATTGAACTTAAACCATATTCTGCAAGGCATGCAGGATGATGCTGGACGCCGCGGCAATGCTGATGGTGGTCCAGTTCGTGGCTACCAAGCCGGTGGATCTGTCAAGAAACCTGAGGTTAAGACCCCTTGGCTAGGTAGCATCTCAAACTACTCGGACACCGTGGCTTATGAGATGTACCCCGGCCAGCGTGGGCAGGATGATCAGCGTGACGCAGCAAGGCATATGTTGGCTGCCGGTACTCTTTCACGAAAGTATGGCCCCGGAACGGCTGAATTCCTAGGCAAAGCTCACGAGTATGTTACTTCTCCGCTTCAAGCTGTCAAAACTCTGTTTGGCGGGAAAATGCATGCGGACTTTGACATGGATACCCACAACAACGCGGTTGGCGCAAGGTTAGGCCAACGTGCCAAGACTCAGGCAGAGCTGGAAGATCTTGTACAAGAAGAAGCAGAGCGTGCATCTCGTACACAAACTCCTGATAAAGCCTTCATCAGGAAGGCAAATGGTGGTATAGTCCAACAAAATCCGACTACAGACCAAATGCGGTATGCACTTATGATGCGGAGAAAATAATTTATGGCCACACAGATGCCAATCCCACCGGACTTCGATCGTTTTATCGAGCCCATGACAGACGAAGAAGTCGAAGCCGCTGGGCCTTCCGCTCTCACAATGTTCGATGAGATGGAAGATGAGACTCCGGAAGTAGAAGAATTGCCCGATGGCTCGGCCATTGTGCGCATGGATGATGGGTCTAAGGGTCCTGAAGGCGAGCCTGACTTCTACGAGAACTTAGCTGAGGTACTTTCCAGCTACGACCTGAGTAAGTTGGCTCACAAGTATGTCGAGCTAATTGAGAAAGACAAAGAAGCTCGTGAAGAGCGTGATAAGCAATACGAAGAAGGTCTGCGTCGTACTGGCTTAGGCCATGATGCACCGGGCGGAGCGCAGTTTACCGGCGCCAGCAAGGTCGTCCACCCCGTGATGGCCGAGGCTTGTGTTGACTTCTCAGCTCGAGCCATTAAGGAACTATTCCCACCAGATGGGCCAGTCAAAACCAAGATCATTGGTGAGACTACGGATGAGAAAGTGGATCGTGCCGAACGTAAGCGCGACTACATGAACTGGCAATTGACAGAGCAGATTGAAGAATACCGCGACGAAGAAGAGCAGTTGCTAACGCAGTTGCCGCTTGGTGGTAGTCAATACATGAAGATCTGGTACGACGAGCAAAAGCGCCGTCCTTGCGCTGAGTTTGTGCCAATTGACAACGTGTATTTGCCATTTGCGGCTGTAAACTTCTACACTGCAGGCCGAGTAACTGAAGTCCAAGACATCACGCAGGAAACTTTTGAAGAGCGTGTTGACAGCGGTTTGTACGTTGACATTGACATTGTTCGCGCCAGCATGGAGCCTGAAGAGTCCAAAGCTGAGAAGGCAAACAATAAGATCGAAGGTCGTAAGAGCCAAGCAGATAACGTAGACGGCGTCCGCCGTGTGTACCACATCTACACTTGGCTTTCATTGGATGATGACAACTACTCCGATGGCAAGCGTGCCCCTTACATCTTGATGATTGATGACCTTACAACTGAGGTTGTAGGCTTGTATCGCAACTGGGAAGATGGCGATGACACCATGGCCAAGCTGGACTGGCTGATCGAGTTTAAGTTCATCCCATGGCGAGGTGCATATGCAATCGGTTTACCGCATCTTATTGGTGGCTTATCTGCAGCGCTTACCGGCGCCTTGCGAGCCCTATTGGATTCTGCGCACATTACTACGGCGCCCACGATGCTTAAGCTCAAGGGCGCCAAGATCAGCGGCCAGTCTCTCACCATTGAGCCTACACAGGTAAGTGAGATTGAAGGAGCCCCTGGTGTGGATGACATTCGTAAGATTGCCATGCCATTGCCATTTAACCAGCCTTCTCCTGTGCTGTTGGAACTTCTTGGTTGGTTATCCAATGCCGCTAAGGGCGTGGTTACTACAAGCGAAGAGAAGATTGCTGACATTACAAGCAATGCGCCGGTTGGTACTACACAAGCTTTGATTGAGCAAGGCGCCGCGGTGTTTAGCGCTGTGCATGCTCGACTCCACGACTCTCAGCGTCGTGTGTTGAAGGTCATTGCCCGCTTGAACAACTGGTACTTGGATGAGCAGGTCAAGGGCGACATGGTCGAGGACTTGGAAGTTACCAAGGAAGACTTCAAGAAGAATTCGGATATTGTTCCTGTATCTGACCCTCATATCTTTGCTGAAACGCAACGCTACGCGCAAATTCAGACTTTGGCTGCACGAGCTCAGGCAAACCCTGACTTGTACAACCGCCTTGCTGTTGAGAAGCGAATCCTCAAGCAGATCAAGCTGCCTGACATCAACGAGGTTCTTCCTGATCCTAACGAGGTGAAGGAGATGAACCCCGCATTGGAAAACGTAGCCATGACTTTTGGCAAGCACGCCGGTGCGTTCCCAAGGCAAGATCACTTGGCCCATATTCAAGTTCACTTGGATTATTTGCAAGACCCAATGTATGGTGCAAATCCCATCATGGCACCGGCTTTCATACCCTTGTGCTTAGAGCATTTGAAGCAACACTTGACCTTGTGGTATCTTAACCAAGTGGATTCATACAGCTCAGCCGCGTTGAATAGACCGTTCAATGTTTTGAAAGAGCAAACCTTGCCGCAAGGCGCGGATCAGCTCTTGGCCGCAGTTGCTCAGCACGTGCATAAAGATACTGGTGAGACCTTTCAGGCCTTGCCACCCATCATCCAAAGCGCTATTGCTGCCATTAAGCAATTGTCAGGCCAACCGCCTATGGATCCTGCAACTCAGGCATTTGTACAAACTAGCATGGCAGAGACACAGCGCCGCGCTACCAAGGACCAAGCCGAGTTGCAAATCGAAGCTGCAAAGCTTCAGCAAACTGCGCAGATCTCGACTCAGAAACTGCAAGCCGATATGGCCAAGAATACTGAGAACAATCTGACAAAAGAAAGAATCGAGTCAGCGGTGCTAACGCGCGACGCCGCTAACTTGCAGCATGAGCAAGTTAAAACTGCTCTGGAAGCGCAAACCTTAATCCAACAAACCCTAGGAGCTCAAAATGGCTGATGAAGGAATTAACATGCACAAACGCTTGGCAATGGGAGCGGGTGATTCCGTAGCCACAGCCAAGGGCAAAAGTGTTATTCAAAAATACAAATCAGGCGGCAGTGTGATGTCTGAATCTCGCGTGGCAAACTTGCCCGCCAAAGGTTCAGCACCCCCACCACTCGCTCGTCCTGCTCCCGGCGCAGCCGGCAAAATTGCGACGATGAAAAAAGGCGGAGCCGCTAAGAAGATGTCTGGCTTTGCTGTAACCATCGCAATCCCCGTGAAGAAGTCTGCAGGTCGCGGCCGCTAAACATGGCCCTACTTGCCGACTTCATTGGTCGAATTAAGCAAAGGCAAGAGCGAATTGCTGAATCCCTCGTAGAGGGAAATGCAGTCAATTTCGAAACCTACCAGCGCTTAGTCGGCCAGCACCAAGGCTTGGAGGAAGCCTTGTTTATCATCAACCAACTCTTAGAAGAGGAAAAAAATGTCGAATGACGTTGAACAGACGCTTGAAGAAGCGTTTCCTAAAATAGACCCTTTAATGGCTCCGTATGGCGCAAGGATTATTGTGCAGTTACGTGCAGTTAAAGAAAAAGTCTCATCTGCTGGAATTTTTATTCCACAAGAAACCAAAGAGACTGAGAAATGGAATACCCAAGTTGGGAAAGTCATTGCAATCGGACCTCTTGCATTTAAAAAGCGCGAGTCCATGGAAGCATGGCCTGAAGGCGCATGGGCACAGGTAGGCGATTTTGTGCGCGTACCTAAGTGGGGCGGCGATCGATGGGAAGTTGATTTCAAAGACGAGCAGGGTGCAGAAGGCAAATGCCTTTTTACCTTCTTCAATGATCACGAACTCATTGGCAAAGTCACTGGCGACCCTCGTGATATTAAAGCTTTTATTTAAGCTTTGAAAGGATAACAAATGAACGCAACTGAAAAGTTGGAAATGCAGGTCGATGAGTCACAAGATGGCTCCGCGATCGTAAAATTGCCTTCTGGCATGGAAAATCCCCAGTCTGACGATCAAGATGATGACGAAGATGGCACATCCGGTGCACTAGATGATGCTGAGGGACCCGGAGACGACAATGGTGAAGGTTCTACCACAGACGATCCGGAAAGAGAGGCCATCAGGGCAGCTCGACGTGAAGAGCGCAAGCTCAAGAAGCAACTTCATCGTGAAAAAGCACGTGAATCTAACCATTTGATCACGGCTTTGCGTAAGCAGAACTCGCAAATGGCGGAGCGCGTTGCACTTTTGGAGAAACGTACCTCAGGTGCCGAGTTGGCAAGGGTCGATAAGGCCATTGACGATGCGGGCACAAGGCTTGAGTACGCCAAGATGAAGCTGCAAGAGGCTGTCAATGCTCGAAATGGTGAGGAAGTTACCAAAGCTCAGCAACTTTGGTATGAGAGCCAACGCCAGCTCGAATCATTGCAAGCTTTACGTGAGAATGCTAATAAGCAACTCACGCAAACATCACAGAACATTAAAGCTCCAGATCCGATGGTCCAGAAAATGGCCGCCGACTGGATCGATAAGAATAAATGGTATGACCCGCAATTGAAGGATGCAGATTCTAAGATTGCCCAGACCATTGACGTGGCGTTGACCGAAGAAGGCTACGACCCAGCACTTCCCGATTATTGGGAAGAGCTCGACGACAGACTACAAAAATATTTACCACACCGATATAATTCGGGGTATAGTAATGGTACGAGAAACCAGAGACCGAGGTCTGTTGTGACAAGTTCAGGACGTGATACCACTGCGACGACAAGAGCCAACGAATACATCGTTGACCCTAAGCGCGTTGCCGCCATTAAAGAGGCCGGCATGTGGGACAACGTTGAACAGCGAAACAAAATGATTCGCAAGTTCGCAGAATATGACAAACAACAGAAACGGAAATAATCATGGACGATCGTATCAAAAAGAATACCAACGCAGGACGTGAGAGTCGCGCAATGCAAGACGCATCACGTGCTGCACCTGAAGAAAACTTTGTTTCTTCCGAGGAACGTCGTAGGATGTTCCGCTCGGAGTGGCTGCAAGAGGCGCTTCCGACCCCTCCCGAGATTCCGGGATACCACCTATGCTGGTTGTCTTCTACCAACCAATATGACCCAATTCACAAGCGTATGCGACTGGGCTACGAACCAGTAAAAGCCGAAGAATTACCGGGCTTTGAGCATTTGAAAGTGAAAGCTGGCGAACACACAGGTTTTGTTGCTTGTAATGAGATGCTCTTGTATAAATTGCCTACGGACATTTACCAAGAACTCATGTATGAACTTCATCATCTTGCTCCTATGGAAGAGCAACAGAAGATTAAGGTTCAGCAAGAGCAATTGCTGGGTGAGCGCGATAGCAATGGAAAGACATTGGTTTCAATTGAAGGTAGCGGCATGGGATTCGATGCAAAAGTTAAACCCCGTCCTGTCTTTGAATAAGCATGATGGAGTTTTTATTTCAATTTTGAAAGGACTCAATTATGAGCTCAACTAATGCGCCGTTCGGTCTTCGTCCTGCATATCATCCCTCCGGGTTGGATCGTGCTGTGACGTTGGCAGGCGGCATCGCTTCTGGCTATGCCAGCAACATCCTGAAAGGTCAACCCGTAAAGTTGGCTACCGCAGGTACAATCGTTGTTGCCGCTGCTGGTGATGCATTCCAAGGCGCCTTTGACGGCGTTCAGTGGACTGACACTACCGGTCGTGCTCGTGTATCCAACTACTGGCCTGCTAACACAGCCTATACAGCTGGTACATGCGTTGCTTACTACTACAACGATCCCAACATTGTGTATGAGATCCAAGCTGATGGTTCATTGACTCAAGCTGCCGTGGGCGACATGGCTGATCTGAGCAACACCACTGCTGGCTCGGCCACAACTGGTTTGTCTGCTTGCACCTTGTCAACCACATTGGTTGGCGCTGGTAATAGCGCACAAATGTTGATCCGTGACTTGGCTCCGTACCCCGACAATGCTTGGGGCGATGCGTACACAATTGTTCGCGTAACCATCAACGAGTCGCAGTTCAATGCGTCCGTTAACGCCGTTTAAGGAGGGAGTGAACCATGGCAGCTCCAATGCGCAGTACCGACTTTCGTAGCATTGTCGAACCAATTCTGAATGAATGCTTCGACGGTGTCTACGATCAACGTTCGGACGAATGGTCCACGGTTTTCCGTGAACAACAAGGTATTCCACGTAACTACCACGAAGAGCCTGTCTTGTACGGCTTTGGTGCAGCACCTCAGTTGCCTGACGGCAGCCCTGTTGCTTACCAACAAGGCGGCGTGCTGTTCCTCAAGCGTTACCTCTACAATGTGTATGGCTTGGCCTTCGCATTGACAAAGGTTTTGGTTGAAGACGGTGACCACATCCGTATTGGTCAAGTTTACGCTAAGCATTTGGCCCAATCTTTGGTGGAAACCAAAGAGACATTGGCAGCCAATGTGTTGAACCAAGCGTTCAACTCAGCATATGCTGGCGGCGACGGCGTTCAGTTGAATGCTTCTACACACCCACTGGTTAGCGGTACAGCAAGCAACTTGCTGAACACAGCTGCTAACTTGAGCCAGACTTCCTTGGAGCAGATGCTGATCCAAGTTCGTCAAGCAGTGGACAACAACGGCAAGAAGATCCGCTTGCAACCTCTGAAGTTGGTGGTTGCCCCCGGTAACGTCTTCCAAGCTGAAGTTTTGTTGAAGAGCGTTCTTCGTGCTGGTACAGCCAACAACGACATCAACCCAATTAAGTCTATTGGTTTGATGCCCGAAGGTGCTTCTGTCATCTCTCGTTTGACTTCAGCCACAGCATGGTGGGTTCAGACTGATGCCCCCGAAGGCATGAAGTTGATGATGCGCCGTGGCTTGGAAAAGACCATGGAAGGCGACTTTGAGACCGACTCAATGCGTTATAAGGCCACCGAGCGTTATGACATTGGTTGGACTGACTGGCGCTCAATGTACGGTACTCCCGGCGTCTAAACCCAAGTGGGGGCTTCGGCCCCCGCGTATTAAGGAGAAAAGACAATGGCATACAATAATGCAGTAACTAATTCGGCAGGTCAACTGTCCGCAATTACTGTCGCGTTTGATTACACAAGCACCACTGTTACTATTGGTACTATTCCTGCTGGTTCGCAAATCATTGATGTTAACATTGATGTGACAACTGCGTTTGATGCAGGTGGTACTGACTTGGTGACCGTTGGCAAAACTGGTTCTGCTGCAGCTTATGTTGCCGCAACTAGCGTTGCTGCTGCTGGTCGTGCTTCAGTTGCTACAACTGGTGTGTACAGCGCTTGGGCTAACGTAGGTACTTCCGATGTGGATTACGCCACATTGACCTATGCTTATACAAGCACTGCACCAACAGCTGGCGCTGGTCGTGTAACAATCGTTTACAAAGCTTTTGCTTAAAAGGGGAACATCATGGGACAGTTCAAACCTATGCCTAAGATGCAAACCACTGAGCCTTCAGTTGAACTGAAGCTTAAAAAAGGCGGTACCGTGAAGAAAGCTATGGGCGGAATTATTCCTGAAAAAGCTTCTGCTCGCGGTGTCCCAATGGCAGCTCGTCGTGGTATGGCTCCTGCCATGCCTAAGCGTGGTATTGGTATGGGTGGTATTCCTACAAAAATGGAAACCGGCCCAATGCCTATGGCACGTAAAAAAGGCGGTGAGGTAGAGTCTCCTAAGATGCACAAAGCTGAGATGTCAGCTATTAAGGGCATCAAAGGCGACATTAAAGCTCATGCTGATAAGCCTGCTTCCAAAGCGCATAAAGGTCTGAAAACTGGCGGTGTTATTGAAAAATACGCTACCGGCGGTGTTATTCAGAAGTACAAGCGTGGTGGAAAAGCTTCCGGCGGCTCTTGCTACTAATCAAGGTCGGGGCTTCGGCCCCTTCCTTTTAAGGATTTATTATGAGCACATTGACAAATGTATTCTCAGCGCATGCTGATGCGACTGGGACAATTTATTCTGGCGCAACAAACCTTGGCGGCTATCAACTTGCCTCTGGTGGTACGGCTGGTGAAATCGTATTTCGCGATGGCGGCGCTTCGGGTACTGTGCGTTTGCGTGTGAATATCACAGTTAA
>JACCDK010907826.1_pt1 | contig 11743 bp, 11 predicted proteins | sample 7445871 | NCBI WGS metagenome assembly JACCDK01 (sample SAMN15323436, study PRJNA562643) | freshwater metagenome | isolation source: river surface water | place: USA:Blue River Watershed | collected 2017-08-15
ACAGTCGATGCACTCATCGGGGTCAATGGTCAGGAAGTTAGGGCCTTCGCGGAAACAGTCGACAGGGCAGACATCCACGCAGTCGGTGTATTTGCAACGGATACAGGATTCAGAAACAACGTGGGTCATGACAGTTTGAAATGGCTAGGGCGTTAAAGGGCTCAGGGATTTCGAAGCCCGAAAATGGTGATTTTAAGGCACTTAAGGGCTTTGTCTTAATTCACCAACACTGCCCCTGAGGTCTTGTGACTGGCCGTATCGACCAAAATGAGGGCGCCCAAGACCCGAGATGTGGCAAAAGGCAGGGTGATCAGGGGTTCTTGAAAGGCCAAGCTGACGTGTCCCACGGCATTGGCCGGCAATTCGGACGCATCCTCTTCAGCCAAAGTATGGATGTTCAGGCGGTGCACCACGCGCTGAACTTTGGCTTTGACCCATCGGTGCCCATGCAAAGCCCAATACAGGCGACCTGCCACCAAGGGCTCATCGTCCATCCAAGCGACAGTGGCGTCAATTTGACGCTGACTTTCGAAGGCGGCGTCTGCGGCCACAATCCAATCGCCACGAGAAACATCCACCTCACGGTCTAGCACCAAGCCAGCACTTTGGCCAGTGATCTTGGACAGATCTTGACGCGTGGCCGACAAGACCTGCGCGACCGTGGCGATTTGGCCACTTGGGAAGACTTTCACGCTTTGACCCACGCTCAAAGTGCCCGTGGCCACTCGGCCCCAGAATACGCGCCGACCTTGGTGCGTGACGTTGGAGTCGTGGAATTTTTCAACCCATTGAACGGGGAAGCTCAAGGCCACGTCGGCCTCAGCGGGGGTGCTGGGCAGTGTTTCCAAAATTTGCAGCAAACTAGGTCCTGTGTAGCCACACCACTGGGCCTGCTTGTCCACCACATTCCAGCCCTTGAGCGCAGAGACGGGCACCCATGCTTTGACGTTGATGCCGGCTTCGGTGGCAAATTTCGCCAAGGCACCTTGAATGTTTTGATAAGCCAAAGCGGCGTTTTCAACGGCATCCAGTTTGTTGATGGCAAACACCACAGAGGGCACGCGGAGCAACTTCAGAAGCAGGCTGTGGCGGCGGGTTTGAGGCAACAGGGTGAGTTGGGCATCTTGCCAATCAAGTTTGGTGGCATCGACCAACACCACAGCAGCATCGGCACTGGATGCCGCAGTCACCATGTTGCGAGTGTATTGCTCATGACCTGGCGCATCGCCAATGATGAACTTGCGTGTTTCGGTGCTGAAGTAACGGTAGGCCACATCGATGGTGATGCCCTGCTCGCGTTCTGCTGACAAGCCGTCGGTGAGCAAAGCCAGGTCGGTTTCGCCTTGGCGCTGCACGCCAGCCAAGTGGTCTTGCAGCACGGCTTTGGTGTCAACCAACAAGCGGCCAATCAGGGTGCTCTTGCCGTCGTCAACCGATCCGCAAGTGATGAATTTGAGTGCGCTGTGTTGCAGCGTCAGGGTGTCAGGGAAGCGCATTAGAAATATCCGTCTTTTTTGCGTTTTTCCATGGAAGCGTCAGAGGTCTTGTCATCCATGCGTGTCGCACCGCGTTCGCTGACTTCGGCAGCCAATGTTTCGATCACAATTTCCTCGGGTGTGGCCGCCGTACTCTCGACAGGGCACGTGCAAGTGATGTCGCCGACGGTGCGAAAGCGCACGTCACGTATTTCAACTTGCTCGCCATCTTTGGGCGGCGTGAGCTCTGTCACAGGTACCAAGAGACCTCGGCGGTCAACCACCTCGCGTTGGTGCGTGTAGTAAATGGATGGCAGCGCAATGTTCTCGCGTGCGATGTATTGCCACACATCCAGCTCGGTCCAGTTGGAAATGGGGAATACGCGGAAGTGTTCACCGGGTTGCAATTTGGTGTTGAACAAAGACCACAATTCGGGTCGTTGTGATTTAGGTTGCCATTGGCCAAAACTGTCGCGGTGACTGAAGATGCGTTCTTTGGCTCGGGCTTTTTCTTCATCTCGACGTGCGCCGCCAATGAGGGCATCGAACTTGAATTCTTCAATGGCTTCCAGCAAGGTGACCGATTGGTGGACGTTGCGCGATTCGCCAGGATGCGCCAGGCGCACAGTGCCACGTTTCATTGAATCTTCAACGCTTCGCACAATCAGTTCAGCGCCCAATTCATTGGCGCGAAAATCGCGGAAGTCGGTCACTTCTTTGAAGTTGTGGCCGGTGTCGATCATCAACAAGGGGTAGGGAATGCGGCCGCCCTTTTGTTGATCGACAAAGGCTTTTTCGGCGCATTTGAGCATCACCAAAGAATCTTTGCCACCCGAAAACAGCAGGGCGGGGCGTTCAAAAGCAGCCGCCACTTCGCGCAGAATGAAGATGGTTTCTTCTTCTAAAGCGTCGAGGTGTGCATTGCTCAAGTGATGGCGCAGTTCAGGTTGCGTGCGTGCGTTCATGGTCTTCTTCAATGCTTTAATTCTGGGCGTGCAAGCCACATTCTTTGGCGGCTTCGTCTTCCCACCACCAGCGGCCTGCGCGAAACTCTTCGCCCAAGCTGATGGCACGGGTGCATGGTGCACAGCCAATGCTGGGGAAATACTGATCGTGCAAAGGGTTGTAGTCCACCTTGTGGATGTCGATGTAATGCCAAACATCACCCCACGTCCAGTTGGCCAGAGGGTTGAGTTTGATCTGGCCTTTGGTGGCTTCATCGGCTCGGTCAATCAAAGGAACTTCGGCACGGTTGCTTGATTGCTCGCGGCGCAGTCCAGTGACCCATGCACGTTGCCCTTTGAGGGCCTCAGCCAAGGGCTCGAGCTTGCGCACCTGGCAGCATGCTTTGCGAAGTTCCAAACTTTCGTACATGGCATCTTGGCCATGGGTTTTCACGAAGGCAATGACTTTTTCAGAGGAAGGGCGATAGACCTTGACGGGTGCCACTGAGTGCGCCTGTGTGCGTTCAAGCAATGCCAAAGTTTCGCGGTGCAATGCGCCTGTTTCCAATACAAACACTGGAATGTTGAGTGCATGGTGATTGATCAAGTGCGTGATGACGACGTCTTCTGCGCCCAAACTGGAAGCTTGCGTGACCGGGGCGAAATCAGAAACAGCTTGCTTCAGCAATGCCAAAGTTTCTGCAAGCTTGTTTGCATAGTCGGCACTGGCCTTGGCATTCAAGGAAATGGCGTTGTGCGCGTTGCTGCCATTGCCGGTACGGAGAAAGGACGTGGTCATGCGACGGCTTTTGCGAACAAGGGTTGCGTCTCTACAGCAGATCCTTGGTAGAACGCGGGAAAGCGATCGAATTGGCGTTGTGCTGCACTTGCATCTAAACCTTGTCGCAGCACAGCGACATCAAAACCAGTGCGGGCCATGGCCACCAATTGGTCAATGAGCACATCGCCCGTGGCGCGAATTTCACCTTGAAAGCCCATTCGACGGCGAAGCAAAAAGGCTTGGCTGTATGCGCGACCGTCCGTGAATTTGGGGAAATTCAAATCGATGCGTTTCACACCCTCTAGCGATACCGTGCGCGGATCCACGTCATTGTCCAAGCGGATGGCGCTGTCGTCGATGGCTGATGCGTGATCGTTGAAAGACAAAATTTTCATGACATGCAATCTGTTTTAGGCGAACTCTGGCTCAGGATGCCGTGTGGCATTGGCCGCTTGCTTGAAAGGATCTTGTCCCACACGTCGCAGCGTTTCAATGAAGTACTCGGCGCGGCCATTTGCTTTTTGCGATGGCAAACGCAATTCGAGGTACTTGTTGAGAACTGCCTCGATCACATCGGGAACTTCCGCTGCTGAGAATGAAGGACCCACAACTTTGCCCGCACCCGCAGGGCCTGACAGCTGAGAGCCATCAGATCCACCCAAAGTCACCTGATACCACTCTTTGCCATCTTTATCGACACCCAAGATGCCAATATGGCCACTGTGGTGGTGACCACATGAATTGATGCAACCGCTGATGTGCAGGTCAATTGGACCCAAGTCGTCCAACTCGTCCAAGTCTTGGTAACGTTCTGAAATGGCTGCGGCAACAGGGATGGCACGTGCATTGGCCAATGCACAATAGTCGCCGCCAGGGCAAGCAATCATGTCATTGAGCAAGCCGATGTTGGGGCTGGCCAACCCCAAAGATTTGGCTTCTTGCCAGAGATTGAACAATTGACTTTCTGGAACCCAAGGCAACACCAAATTTTGTGAGTGCGTCACGCGGGCTTCGCCACGAGAGTACTTGGCCACCAAATTGGCAGATGCTTCAAGTTGCGCTGCGGTGGCATCGCCTGGCGCCAAGCCCAATCGTTTGAACGACAGCGTTACAGCTCGAAGCGTTGGATTTTTGTGGGCCACCACATTTTGATGGACCCAACGTTGGAATGCGGCATCATGCTGGTGCTTGTTTGCTGTGGCAGGCATGTTGTCGGGTGCTGGAGGTTCGACAAAGCAAGCTGCGACGCGATCAAACTCAGCCTGCGTGATGGTGTGTGGACCGCCGTCTTTGTGAACGATGTCCTTGAACTCTGCCTCGACTTCATCGATGTAACGCTGGCCTTCGGCTTTCACTAAAATTTTGATGCGCGCTTTGTACAGGTTATCGCGACGGCCCCAGCGGTTGTACACGCGCACAACGGCTTCGAGGTAATTCATGATTTGTTGCCATGGCAAGAACTCTCGAACCAAGGTGCCAATGATGGGCGTTCTGCCCATGCCGCCCCCTACCCAAACTTTGAAACCAATTTCGCCTGCAGCATTTTTGACCAGCTGCAATCCGACATCGTGCCAGCCAATGGCAGCGCGATCTTCCGTGGCACCCGTGATGGCGATTTTGAATTTGCGAGGTAGAAAGGCAAACTCTGGATGCAAGGTGCTCCACTGACGCAAAATCTCGGCATAGGGCCTTGGATCCACCACTTCATCGACCGCGACGCCTGCCAATTCATCGGTGGTGATGTTGCGAATGCAATTGCCACTGGTTTGAATGCCATGCATGTCAACCGTGGCCAAGAGGTCCATCACATCCGCTGATTTGTCCAAAGGAATCCAGTTGAATTGGACATTTTGTCGCGTTGTGAAGTGGCCATAGCCTTTGATCAAGCGCGGGGATTTGCCTGGCAACAAATCTTGTTGCGCTTGGGCTTTCGCAAACAGTTCTGCATCGGGTTGGTCGTAATCCTGGGCAATTTGGGCCAATACGCGCAGTTGCTTGCTGGAAATTTCGCCGTAAGGCACCGCCACGCGAAGCATGGGTGCATAGCGCTGCACGTACCAACCGTTTTGAAGGCGCAGGGGCCTGAACTCATCATCTGCCAATTGGCCTTTTTGCCAACGCTCCAACTGATCTCGGTGCTGGGCCGCTCGAAGTTTTACAAACTGGCGGTCAAATTCTGTGTATTGGTACATCGGAAATTAGGGGGAATGCGGTCATTGAGGATGCAGGGACTTTAAGGGCTCTTTATGACTAAACAAACTATTTATTCGTTTTACATATATGCTTATTGATCATAAGAGCCGGGTCGGTCGGGCTAAATTGTCTCCAAAGTGACTGGTTTTTGGCTTGCTGATACAGTTTCATTTTTTGGGAGTTTGGCATGAAGTTTTGGGCTCAGGTGGCTGTTTGGATGGTTTCGGCATCCAGTGCGTTGATGGCAAACGCGCAGGCTCCCATTCGCATTGGTGAAATCAACAGTTATTCCGCCATGCCTCAGTTCACCCAACCCTACAAGCAAGGCTGGCAACTGGCCGTCGAAGAAATCAATGCCTCGGGTGGCTTGTTAGGCCGCAAAGTTGAGGTGATTGCACGCGATGACGCAGGCAAGCCAGATGACGCATTGCGACATGCCATTGAGTTGACCAGCCAAGAAAAAGTTGATGTATTGGCTGGCGGATTTTTGTCCAATGTCGGATTGGCCTTGGCTGACCATGCTGCCAAAAACAAACGCTTGTTTGTGGCCAGTGAACCTTTGACAGATGCTTTGGTCTGGGACAAAGGCAATCGATACACCTTCCGTTTACGACCCAGCACTTACATGCAGTCGGCCATGCTGGTGGAAGAAGCCGCTAAATTGCCGGCCAAACGCTGGGCGACATTGGCGCCCAACTATGAATACGGTCAAAGTGCGGTTGCCAGTTTCAAAGAACTTCTCAAAGCCAAGCGGCCCGATGTTGAATTTGTGGGCGAACAGTGGCCTGCACTTGGAAAGATCGATGCTGGAAGCAGTTTGAGTGCGCTGATGCAAAGCAAGCCGGACGCGATTTTCAATGTGACCTTTGGCGCCGACTTGGCCAAGCTGGTCAGGGAAGGCAACCAGCGTGGCATTTTCCCGAAGGTGCCGGTGGTGTCCTTGCTGTCGGGTGAGCCCGAGTACTTGGAAGTCTTGAAGGACGAAACGCCCAAGGGCTGGATTGTGACGGGCTATCCATGGGACCAAATTGACGCGAAGGAACATGCCGCATTCGCAGCCAACTATTACCGCAAATTCAAAGAGAACCCCAAGGTGGGCTCGGTGGTGGGGTATGCCACCATGCAAGCCATTTTTGCGGCCATCAAGAAGGCAGGCAGTACCGACAATGAAAAACTGGTGCTGGCCATGCGGGGTTTGAAATTCAGCACCCCTTTTGGTCCTGCAGAATTTCGCGCCATTGACCAACAGTCAACGATGGGCGCTTATGTTGGCAAGTTGGAACTGCGCGGTAACCAAGGCAGCATGACGCAATGGCGCTATGCCGATGGCAAAAACTACCAACCCACCGACGCTTATGTGAAGTCGCGCCGACCTGCAGCTGCGCAGCAGTAATTAACCAAAACGCGAAGCCGCCATCCGTTTTGCCAAGGAAGCGGCCATGGGCAAAGGCTCGTGATTGATGTGTGCAGCCAAGAGTTCTCCGCACAGCACAGACCAGCTGATGCCCCTGGCACCCATGCCGGTACAAACATGCAAGCCCTTGAAATCCGGGTGCTCAAATTCCCCCACGGCTGGAACGCGGTCTGGCAGTGCAGAACGGACACCGGCCCATGAACGCGTTTTGGAAAGCGCAATGCCTTGTTGGATTTCATCAGACAAGGCGGGCATCAGTTCTGCCCACTGTTGAATGTTACTTGCCTCATCTTCAGGCCGCGTTGTGGTGTCAACCTCATGGCGTTGAAAACTAGAGCCCACAATCCAATAGCCCTCTGCATCTGCGCAGGGGTTTTGCAAATCTTGGAGTTGACCGATGTAGCTGCCATGACCGTTGACCGGAAATGAGGGCAGTTGCGCTTTCAATCTGGGCGGCAGCATGGCCATGCTGCCCAATGTGACCTGGCCTCTTAAGGCAGTGGCTGGCAAGAGGGGGCGCTTGTGGATGTTGCCCCGTTCATGGCATTGCACAGTGTCCAGCAAAACTTGGCACTGATGTGCATTGGCCAATACCATGTGCTGAGAGGCGGCCAAGCACTTGCCTTGCGCATCGAGGGCTTGCCATTCAGAATGGATGCGCTGAAGTTGGGCCACATTGCATTGACCTCGCCAAATGATGTTGGGATGGGACAATTGCGCTTTGACAAATTCCGGTGTTTGAATCCAACCCGCCTTGGCATGCCATAGCGCGTCAGAGTTGGCCTGAAGCCCGCCCGCTAATTTTTGAGGCGTTGAAGCTTCGGTACTCCACTCGTGACCGGCATCCGGCCATAGATCACCTGTTGGCAACTTGCGCTTGCCTGCATATCGATGCTCCAGCAGTTCAGACACTTGCCAATGAGATCCTTGCAATCGCAATTGCTTGGCCCTTTGCATGGTGGCGCGCACACCGTCGCGGGTGATGCGGGACAGCACATTGTTGTCGGGTGATACATGCGTGGCAAAGATGCCAGCGGGCAAGCCTGAAGCCCCCGCTCCTGGATTTTTTGCTTGGTCCAAAACCTCCACAGTCCAGCCTCGCGTGGCCAAGCTGTATGCCACGGCGGCACCTGACAAGCCTGCCCCGATGACCACGGCATGCCTGTTGGCATCTTTCTGTGTCTGATTCAATGGGGCTGAGACACTGGGACGCAATGAAGTTTTGGGTGTCCACTGCGGCAGATACACCCCGCCTTGAGAGGGGTCATTGACTTGGACGCCCTGCTGTTGCAAGGCCTGCAGCACATGCGCTGGCAATGTCGACCAAGCCAAGGCGGTGCCGCGCCGGCACAAGCGTGCAATGCTTCTGGCATCCCATTCTTCAAGCGAGGTTGTCAAGACACTGTCTGCCGCAATGTCAATTTCACGCGCCATGACGGGGGCGGGGCCAATGCACAAGGTCAATTGAACTTTGTTGTTTTCCAGTGCGATGCGGTGAACGCCAGGCAACAAGCCAAACAAATGGCCTGCAATCAAAGGTTCAAGGTGGGTGGGTGATTCATTCGCAAACGCTGTGAAGAACAGCATTGCAGGCGCATTGGCATCTTGCTGCCATGCTTGAAGGATGTGGAGAAAAGATTCTCCACGTCCAAAAGAAGTTTCAAGTGCGTGCCAAGTGTTTTGCCAAGCGGGACGGTGTTGCCATTGGCTAGCGTGAAAATTAGGCGCTAGGGGGCGGGACATAACCTTGCGCAGCGTCTGCGCCTGTGCCAAAGAAATGGTTTTCCATTTGGCGAGCCAGGTATTGGCGCGCACGTGCGTCGGCCAAATTCAGGCGGTTTTCGTTGACCAGCATGGTTTGATGCTTGAGCCACGCAGCCCACGCCTCTTTGCTCACATTTTCCCAAATGCGCTTTCCCAACTCACCGGGGTAGGGGGGAAAGTCCAAACCTTCTGCTTCTTGTTCTAACTTGATGCATTTAACAGTGCGCGCCATGGTGTTCCTTGATGAAGCTTAAGATAGCTTGTCTATACAGATATAAAATTATTGTATTTCCAATACATGCGAATCAGGCCGAAAATAGCCTGTTTTGTTTCAATTCCCCTAAGTTTTATGAGTGCATTTTTAGAAGAAAAAGTCCTGAGTGTTCATCACTGGACCGATCGCTTGTTCAGTTTTACCACCACGCGTGACCAAGCGCTGCGCTTTTCAAACGGGCATTTCACCATGATTGGTTTGCGTGGTGACAACGGCAAACCTCTTTTGCGTGCTTACAGCATTGCCAGTGCCAATTACGAAGAGCACTTGGAATTCTTGAGCATCAAAGTCCAAGATGGCCCTTTAACTTCCAAACTGCAACACATCCAAGTGGGTGACACCATTGTGGTCGGTCGTAAGCCCACAGGCACTTTGCTGATCGACTACCTCACGCCAGCCAAGCGTCTGTACCTCATTGGAACGGGTACCGGTTTAGCGCCCTTCATGAGCATCATTCGCGACCCCGATACCTACGAGCGGTTTGAGCAAGTGGTTTTGCTGCACGGTGTGCGTGAAGTGAAGGAGTTGGCATATCACGACTACATTACCCAAGAGTTGCCTCAAAACGAGTTTTTAGGCGAGATGGTCAGCAAGCAATTGTTGTATTACCCCACCGTGACCCGTGAGCCCTTCATTCACCAAGGCCGTGTGACCGACTTGCTCGAGAACGGCAAGATCAGCGCCGATCTTGGCATCCCGGCATTGAACCCGCAAGAAGATCGCGTCATGATTTGTGGCAGTCCCGAGATGTTGCGCGATCTCAAAGCCTTGTGTGAAAAACGCGGCTTTGTTGAAGGCAACACCAGCACACCCGCACAGTTCGTCATTGAACGTGCATTTGTCGAGAGTTGATCATTCAAAGCCTTGACTGCGAAAGAATCCATGCCCATCACCCTTGAAACACTGAAGCAATTGCCTGCGCGCGCTTGGTTGGTCATTGTGGCTTTGGGCTGTACCTGTGTGCTCTCGTTTGGTATTTTTTATCTGCAAAATGATTTAGGCATGGTGCCTTGTCCAATGTGCATCGTTCAGCGTTACGCCATGATCGGTGTCATTGTGCTGTGTGTGATGGGTGCGCTGGGTGACTCAGTTTTGCGAACCCTGTTGTCAACCTGGCTGATTTTGTTGACGGCAGGCTTTGGTGCATTTGTCGCAGCGCGTCAATCTTGGCTGCAATGGTATCCCCCAGAAGTTGTGTCGTGTGGTCGCGACTTCTACGGCATGATCGAGAACTTTCCATTGCAGCGCCTGGTGCCCATGATCTTCAAAGGCAGTGGCGATTGCACCAAAGTCGATTGGACCTTCTTGGGAGGCTCCATTGCCAACTGGTCTTTTGTTGCGTTTGTCAGCATTGCGTTGTTGATGCTGGCCATTCGCTGGCGAGATGGGTGGTTCAAATTCAGCCCATCAAACCCCAACCCATCAACTGATTGAAGCTGCAATGGGCTGAGGTCATTCAGCTCAGCTTTTTCATCAGCACGATGCTTCGACGATCCCAGTTGTATTTGCGTTTGCGCGCCTCTGGCAACCAATCGGGGTCCATTTGCACAAAACCGCGCTTGATGAACCAGTGCATGGTTCGCGTGGTGAGCACAAAAATGCTTTGAAGGCCCATGGCCCGTGCACGTTGTTCAATGCGTTTCAAAATCTTTTCACCGTCTCCTTGGCCCTGTGACTGAGGTGAAACAGTGAGCGCCGCCATCTCTGCTGTTTTGGCTTCGGGGTAGGGGTAAAGAGCGGCGCAGGCAAAGATCACGCCATCGTGTTCAATGATGGTGTAGTGATCCACATCGCGCTCAATCTCTGTGCGATCGCGTTTGACCAAGGTGCCATCGTTTTCAAATGGCTCGATCAATTGCAAGATGCCACCCACATCATCGTGTGTGGCCTCGCGCAGTTCTTCTAGCTTTTCATCGATGACCATGGTGCCAATGCCATCGTGCACATAAATTTCTAGGAGCAGCGCACCGTCGACAGCAAATGGCAGGATGTGGCTGCGTTCAACGCCTTCTTTGCAGGCTTTGACGCAATGCTGCAGGTAGAAGGCATGGTCGGTTGGCAGCAAACCTGCGGGCATTTCTTTGAGCCACTTTTCGGCTGTGACCAATGGCAGTTCAGTGCAGATGGGATTGTCTTCAGACTCTGGGGCCTCTGGGTTGATGCGCAAGCCCGGAATTTCGGTCAAGAAAATGAGTTTGTCGGCTTGCATTTCGATGGCCACACTGGTGGCCACTTCTTCCATGGACAAGTTGAACGCCTCACCTGTGGGTGAAAAACCAAACGGCGAAAGCAACACCATGGCACCCATGTCCAGGGTTTGGGTGATGCCCGCCACGTCGACTTTACGGACCAAACCTGAATGTTTGAAATCGACACCGTCCACAATGCCCACGGGACGGGCAGTCAAAAAGTTACCGCTGATGACGCGCACCGTGGAGCCAGCCATCGGTGTGTTGGGCAAGCCTTGGCTGAAGGCAGCTTCAATTTCGTAGCGAAGTTGGCCTGCAGCTTCTTGTGCGCAATCCAAAGCCACTTCGTCTGTGATGCGGATGCCATGCGAATACTTGGGCTCATGGCCTTTGGCCAGCAATTGGTCGTTGACCTGCGGCCTGAAACCGTGAACCAGCACAATTTTGACCCCCATGCTTTGAATCAATGCCAAGTCTTGTGCCAAGTTTTGCAATTTGCCCGCGGCAATGGCTTCTCCCGCGATACCCACCACAAAGGTTTTGCCGCGGTGCATGTGAATGTAGGGCGCCACCGAGCGAAACCAAGGTACAAAGGTAAAGTTAAAGACAGTGGACATGGGCTAGTGGGTCTCTCGAAAGGGGGCCAAGACAGCGGATAATTCAGGCCTTACGCCAACCCTGATTTTTACAGAAGTTTTGCCATTGTCCG
>JACCDK011324104.1_pt1 | contig 11739 bp, 11 predicted proteins | sample 7445871 | NCBI WGS metagenome assembly JACCDK01 (sample SAMN15323436, study PRJNA562643) | freshwater metagenome | isolation source: river surface water | place: USA:Blue River Watershed | collected 2017-08-15
AGATTTATTTGATATGGATGCCTTGATTTTTGCCGTTATCTACGAAGTAGTTTGACAGGAATTCAGGTCCGTTGTCACAACGTATTTCGTTGGGTCGTCCGCGCCAATATTTGAGGTCCTCAAGGGCGGATACTACGGTTCATCCTGATTGAGAATAATTAGAATTAATGGCAAGTACTTCGCGATTAATTTCATCGATGATATTCAGGATGTATATCTGCTTTTTTTCATTTGACTAGGGAAATTCGAGGGGTTTTTGCCAAATTTTATCCAGTACAAATTTTAGATCTACCTACACGTTAGGCAGCATTGATGGTAACGTTTTCGGGCTTTGCGTTAATGAGCTTTTGAAACCGTAAACTGTCTGCCAGCACCAACGTTTATGAATTGCTTAAATGTTTCTATTCGCACTGTCCCCCCACTAACGCAAAAACCGTGTTAGCGGTTGTTTATTTTTTTTGTCGGTAAGTAATAGCAATTGTTTAACACAATTTATTGAATAATTAATCATGTCATTTATTTCTATTATGTCCAGCTGTAATTTTTGATTAATCGTTTCATTTGCTCTTTTACTCTTTGCCAAATATCTACTGTCTATAATTCCAGCATTATGTACGATTATGTGTCTGCAAATTTCAAGTTGAATAATTTTTGTCTCATTTAAAAAACTAATTTCGTCGTCTTCCAAATTGAATAAGTCTTTAAAAGCTCTTTTTAGCCCTTCAACTCCAGTGAAGTCATATTTAATGGATAAGATTTCTCCTAAATGTCTTGAAACATCATAGTTGTATTTTGACAATATGTTCAATGGAATAGTTTTGCTATTAACTCCATTGTCATTTTCACCTTTAGTGCTTATTATTTTTTGATTCATAAGCTGTGGGTGTTCATTCAAAATATTAACCCAAATGTCTTTCGAATAGGCTTCAAATAATGTCCAAGAATTTACAAGTGCATTTAGTCCAATGTTGTTAAAACAACTTTTAATCTCCTCGCTTTTCTCATACAATTTATTGGATTCACTTTGAGCATCTTCAATAATATTTTCATTTGCCTTTTTCAATTCTTCTTCAAAGAATTTAACTAAGTGTTGTGCTGCATCTTTAGGTTCCTTAGGTGGATTATTCAAAAAGAATCCGAGTTTTACCGCGCTTTGAATTGACAAATGATCCTCTTTTACCTTTGCCATTGCAAATGTCATCAATATCAAAGGGCTTGAAATCATCGTCAAGATTTGTTCAATAGAATCACAATATTTTCTATGAATAGACTTCAAATTGTCTGAGGTCAATACTTTTGAAATAGTCTTTATAGATTCAATATCAATATTTGCGTCTTCTAATTTCATCACTTTTTCGAGGTCTGTTAAATAACCGCTAATGGTTTGCAAATTGGCGCAGGCAGGGATTCATACCACTAAACTTCCTATGAAGAACAGCACTTCAAATTTACCAATTTCCTGTCTTATGATGCAATAAAAACCTGCTTGAGCTAATTTGCTGTTGTCCGTGCGGTGTTCTTTTTCGTCCGCTTGTTTTTCTGTCATTTTGGTCGTGCGGTTGGATAGACACACTCTTTGCCAAGCTTGGGTGGGAGCGTTGGCTTGAGCGGATTGGCAATGTGTGTGGCTGTGAATGGATGGCATTGTATTATCTCGCTGCATTTTTTGCGGCTTCTTCAACCCAATTAGTAAAGTTTTTATTTCCGTTATCCCAATCCCAACTGTAACGATTGTAGAAATCTGATAGTGTAAATTCTCTGCCAAAATCACTTGCCTTAAAATGTGTGTTTTTTATTTGTGGTAAGTCTTTGTAAGTAGTCCAAGAACTCTCTTTATACTCAAATAATTCTATCAATTTTCCGTCTTTATTTATCTTTATTTTTAGGTAACTAAAAGGGTTTTCTCCACGCCAAAGTTTGGTATTTCCATTTTTGTCTTTTATCCAATTTATACCTACACCAACTTGACCTTTTTTCATTTCAAAACTTTTCATTATCTCATACCTAACCCAACGTCTTGAATATGTTTCAGAACCGATTAAAACACAAGTAACACTCGAACCGTTTAATTCTTCGTCTATAAGTAACTTTATCTTTTTTACTTGTTTTTCTTGAGCTTCTTCCCAAATTGATGAATCTCTAAACACATCTCCGCTTTTGCGGAATTTACCACTATTGCGAATAACGTTTGCTCTAAAATCAATGACATCTTGATAATGAAATGAAAAATAAACACTTCTTGCCATTTTTATTTTACTGTCTTTGTAATTTCATACTCATTGATTTTTGCTCTGATTTCAATTGCAATATCAATATACTTACTTGGGTTGTTAGAAAAATCACTCCATTTAACTGAATGAATGAAAGAAGAATATCCTTGATATGGCTTACTTCCAATATGGTTATCACATCCAGTAAAAACTGGATTTTTGATGTTGAACATATTGTCTCGAAGAATTTGAAATAGAAAATCTGTTTTCAAAGTACGGCAATTACAATATGGGCAAGAGTTGTCTTTTATGTAATATTCATAACTTCCTAATTGGTCGGGTAAAACAACAGCTAAAACAGCATTCGTTTTACTACTTCCGCCCTCTCTTGATTGCTCTTTTAAAGAATACGAAATTTCCCAAGGTATCCATTGGTCTTTTTCAGAAGAATAAACTTCTTTCATACCTTTGGAAACAAGCACAATTGTTACGGAACTATCAAAAATTTTATCTCCCAACTTTGAACCAATAGTTGAATCTTTAAGCGTACTCATATCTTCTCCGTCATCTTCTCCCTTGTAGATATGGTCTTCTTCTTCCAAAAGTGTTTCAAGTTCATCAACGTAATGTCTTGTTGTTGTTTGAATTTTTTGTTGTCTTTTTGTTCCCCAAAAATCAACCACTTCGTACAAGTCTAAATCTTGAACTTGAGCATCAGAATACTTATATGAAACAAAGATTTTCTTTCCCATAAATCATGTTTATAATTTCTGCAATATATTTATTGCTTTTATTGTATTAGTGATTATTTCGTCTTTATTAATGGAATCTTTTCCTATTTCAGCTATTGCATTACGCAGCTCTGTATTGTCAGGAAAATAATCACCGAAATTACCAATAACTATGTCCCACAATTTTTTAGAAACAGAGCCTGTTGAGCCAATCGGAATAGGAATAACATTAAGCTTTAAACATATTTCAAATTCTTCCATCATTCCGTTTGAATCGACAATTTTACCATCAATCAACTTATTTCCAAAAACAAAAATTGCTATTCCTGATTTTGAAATCATATCATTTCTATAATCAGTCCATATTTCAGGAATGCTTTTAGAACCTGATTGAATCTGTGGAAATGGTCTTAGTATAAGTAAATCATCTAAGTTTCTGTAGTTAGAATTTAGCTTAAAATCCAATGCTCCATTAATCACAACACTTCCTATTCCTAGACCATACCCTGAAACAATTTTATATTCTTTTTCAGCTAACTTGTAACTTAAAGAGTGAATAAGGTCTATGGCTTCATCTTCACTATATGGTGAATAGTCGTGAGCTGCACCTGAAACAAAAACATTCTTCCTTTTAATTCTTTTTTCTACCTCGGAAAGAATAGTTGTTATATCAGAGTATTCCTTAATCATTATGGCGTGAATACCATATCTGATTAGATCTTCTATTTTAAGTTCAAGTTTAATTTTTGCGTACAAATAATCTTCCTTGTTTTCGTCTAATGATTTATCGGGGTCTTTGAAATCCGCTTCAGAAACTTCCTTAAAAAAGCAATAATGAGTAGGGGTATTGTCTTTTAAGAGGATTTTTATTCTGCCTAAAATGTAATCCAAATTTGGGTCGTCAAAGCTGAATCCAATAAAAAGAAATGTTCTTGATAACAAATCACCTCTTAATGCTGTAGAAAAAAACTCTTTCTTATCATTGTATGTTTCATAATCATCTTTTGTTAAAACTGCTTCATCGGGTGAATCTTTGTCACCGTGCATTTTGAAGACAATCGCATCTTTCTTTTTAATGTTTCTTGAAAAATCCACATTTCTAATTTTCCTTTCAACTGTTTTTCCGTCTGATTCTAATGTTTTCTCAATAAGCTGGTCATAGTTTGTCGTCCAAAATGTATCAATACCAATTCGGGATAAAATTTTGTGATTTTCGCTTCCTTTTGAAAGCGTTGTAAATTCGTTGATAATCTTGTTGTTTATCTTTCCTCGTTTGAATTTATTAAAATGATACTGTGCTATGGAAATTAAATCGTGTTCTTTTTCAATATTCAAGTGAAGTTCGTCAGCTAGGTCTTTTAATAAACCTTTCCAATTCACAAAACCTAATGATGCAGAAAGTCCTGCACCTGCAAATATTGCAGCATCACCATTGCTAACCTCTGTAACAAACTCATTAATAAAAGTTTTTTGTTGTTGCGTAAATTCCATATCTATTTTTTTAACCAATCGTTTAGCGAAATACTTTTACCATCAGGATAAATTACTTTAAATATATTGTCATAAAGAGAATAATTATCTTTTTTCACAGGCTCAACTCTTGGATATATTTGTAAATACTCATTGCCGTTCCAACTTGTGCTATTATCAGCTAATGGAAGAATACATATTCTATCAGAATGTAATTTATATGCGTCACCAATTCCTACCTCCCAATTACACCATTTTGATATAACAGCCGAATTTGTTGCCAATAAAATAAATCTATCATTAGTTAATATTTTAGTTTTGATTTTAGTTGCGGTTACCCCATTTGTTTTCTCTGGCATGGTTTCGTCAGCCCAATCAACATAAATACTAATCCCTAAATTTTGAAAGAAAACCTTCGCTTGTTCAACAATTACTCTATCTGTGTGAGAATGTGAGAGAAAAACACTTGTGGTGGAAGAAGCTTTTGAAAATGTTCTACTTTCATTTAATGTTGCACTTAAACCGCGATTTCCTGCTTTAATTCGTGCTATTGACTCAAATTGTTGTTTTGTAAATATTGCCATATTAAAATCTCTTATACTTTATAGATTCCTTCAATTATCTTCCAAATTTCCATTTCTATTATTTCATTATAATTGCCTGATTGTAAGTAGCCCTAAAATCGGTGCCGGGAATAATTTGGCAGGATACTACTTAAACTCTGATTTCGTTTATCTGGTAAAAGGGGAGGGGTCAAAAAATTGAAAAGTCGAATCTAACCCAGTTCGAAAAAGGGAGCACTTACATTATAGGATGCCCTTCTGTCAATCCGGAGTTGGATTAATTATATTGTCATACAGCAATCGCTTCCAATTTTTCTCTTAAGTCGTCAATGGTTGTCCATTCAGCACAATTTTCTGGAATGGCGGCGTTATGATTGATGAGAGCTTGAAATAATGTTTCAACTATATTGAATTTCGCCGGCTGTTCAGCAATAGTCCTTAATGCATTATACGGTTTTTCAGTTGTAATTACTTCGCCAAAGTATGCTTGCTCAAAGTTTGGAAGTGATGCCAAAAGTCGTGTTTGTGACCCTGGTGGTTTAGCTGCAATTGCGGCAAGTATGTTTGGATTGTTCCCCCAAGCGGGATTTGCCTTTGCACCATTTGCAGTTAACGGAGTGTCACTGTCGTGAAGAACAGAATAACTTGAACCAAAGTGATTAAGTATTTTGACTAAGGAAACTATGGTCGCTTTACCTCTTGCACGAATAATGTGAACGTCTTTGTATGCTTCGGGATTACTTGCTTTGATGTAATTGAATGCTGTGTATTCTGTGTCGCCTTCAACAACAATCACTTTACCTCCAAAGAAAAATTCTGCAACATAAGGGTCGCAAAGATTTAGGAGTTTTAAGTTTCTCTTATCATCAGCATCAAGTTGTGTAGTTTCTGGACGAAAAACAGTTGTGCCTTGAATTGAACCAGCAGCGGTTTTTTCAACTTTTACAATTGTAGTATTGTCCCTTGAAAAGTCAATGAAGATTGGTGAATGTGTTGTAACCATTACTTGCCAATTGCCTGTATTTGGCAAGTCATACAAAACGCTGCAAGCGTCTCTAATTGCATTTGGATGCAAACAAATTTCAGGTTCGTCAATTAGTAGTAAGTGAGGTCTTACGGTTGCTTTGTCTTTTCCTTTTTGATTGTTTTCAGATATAAACTTCAGAGCAGTCCAAAGCAATGTTCGTCTTGCACCGCTTCCTTGTCTTTCTATTGTGCTTAGATATCCGTCGACTGGTCCCATCAAAAGTTGTGGGTCAGCTTTAAAAAGATTTATTGTTTTATCAAGATTATCCTCGGGCTTTGCATCAAAATCAATTTTGTAGTTTGGGAAAACCTTTTCAAACTGTTGCGAAAGTTCAATATTAACAGCATCAATTTGCTCTTGTGAGTCAGCAACAATTTTCTTTTGAAGTTCCTTTACTTTTCCTATTAGTTGATGGTACTCATTTTCTTCTTCTTCTTGATTTGCACCTTTTAGGTTTTTCACTCGATCATTGACCGCTTTCATTAAGAGGTCTTTGATTGCCGTGGCTTGTTCTTCTGGTGGGTCAAAAGCATCAACTTTGTGTGGCTCTGGTCGTCTTGAATTGGCAACATTAGGAGCACCCCAAGGAACTTGGTCACTCCAATTGTTATTTTCTGCATCCCAACCTTCTCTTTTTGGGTCACCTTCATTTGCCCAAATCCATCTTTCTTTTACAAGTCGTTCATCGTTAGGTAAAACAGTAATCCACTTTTCACCTGGACTATTGTCATAAACGATTGTATGTAATTCTATCTCGGGTAAATTATTTTGGTCAATTTTATTGTTTGGAAAATCCTCGATTTTTAATTTGCCTTTGTTTGAACCTTGTGACATTGCAAGTTCATATGCTTTTAGAATTGAACTTTTTCCAACATTATTAGCACCTACAAGAACGACAATATCGTTAAGGTCTATTGATACGGGTGTTGGCCCGATACACCGAAAGTTTTTTACAATCAGTTTCGTCAGACGTGGTTTTTGAATTTCAGGGTCGTCTGAAATTAGAGATACTGTTGCTTTTGTTTTTGCCATTTTTCAGTTTGAATTCGGTGTGTTTTTTTATTGACTGACTCGAGATTCGAAAAAAGATAGCCAGTTATATTCGTTAATGATAGATTTTATCAAAATACTATAATCTCGGATCGTGCAATATTCATGTTTCGCGAAAACTCAAGTGTGTATTTAACAAATTGAATTTTGGTAGTATGGTGTTTAATGTTGGAATGGTACAGCTTCGCCCCTTGAATCACAATGCGCGAATCATCAAATCATTGGTTCGCGGCGAAACTAAAATGTTCAAATTGGGGTAAGGTGATACATTTATATCATGTTTTATTTATTGGAATAGTGCTATTTTGCAACCAATAAACTAAAAACGAAACATGACAACTAATTCACACATTATCAATTTGAATGATGCCATTCAATTAACTCACGCATTTCAAAATGCACCTCAATATCAAGGTAACACAGTAGCATGTATGATTGATGCGGCAGCATATCAGCAGTTATTGGCTCAGCCAGGTTGCGTGAATGTGAGGACATATTTTGCCCTCGATCAAGGTGTCTTGACAATTGTAGTGGTAGGAGTGGATGTTGATGGAAATGATATGACGGCGGGAATTCTTTTAGATATTACACTTGGGTGCCCATCAGACTGCTCTGTTGATTCACCTTTAATGGTACAGTGACAAATTCGTTTTGCAGATGAATGACCTATACCATTTGATAGAGTCTTTATTGCTGGTATTATTATTGTTTAGAACATTTTATCAGGTTATTCCAAATAGTAAGAGGTTTAATCAAAGCTTTGTTGAAATATTGTATTTTTTCGTTATTTGTCTGATTAATCAAATTTGGGGCTACATAAATCCTAGCAGTGAATATTTTTTTTATTTTGTTCATTGTGCTTTTCCTGTTGTGCTGCCGCTGAGTATTCTGAACAGAAATTCTAAACCTTTGTTTTTATTATTTTTTGCAGTTATTGTTTTTTTGAATCTTCAAATCCGAGATTGTCGAATAATTGTAATTACTTATTTAGTATGTTTAATAGTCTTAAGCAACAGAATAGTTGCATTTGCTTTGTTGTCAAAGAAGTATCGTCAAATATTGCCAATTTATATAGCCATTTTGTTTTTAATAGTGCTCACTAACTTAACCTATCTATTGGGTTACTTCAAAATGGATTGGGCGCATTCGCAGTTGATTAACTATTTTTCGGTTACTATCAAATTTGTATACCTTTCAACCATTATTCTAGGCCATGTTTACTTCCGCAGATTTATTTTTAATTGAAGTTGCAGGAGTTTTTCTGCCTGCTTTCATAGTGACAGTATTCACAATAGCCTACAGTTATAAAACCACCGTTAGGTATAAAAGAGCGATTAAACGCCTGTATCAGATGGGTTTCAAAGGCGTGGATATGGAGCGGAAACGTATCGCTAGAGAGATGCATGATCATTTGGCCGAACATTCCATTAGAGTTGCAGAAGAATTTATAGAGCTCAAACAGCGCTTAACGGGCGAGGACCTAGAATTGTTAAAGAAAATAGAAACCAATGCAGATTTGTTTCGTTTTAGAACACATCAAATTGTTGAATACATGTACCCAAGAGGACTGTTTGACTCGGACTGGCAAACAGCCTTGCAACAACTTGCTGACAAGATGTCCATTGGAAACGTGCGAGTTACATTTGAGTCATTTGCGGAAAATGCTCCCAAGAATGATTGGCTACATCATACTTACTGGGCGATTCAAGAAATTGTTGCCAACGCAATTCGCCATTCTAAGGTGAGCCGTGTCCAAATAACGGCAACAGAGGAACAGTCAACTTTTATACTCTGCGTTCATTATCGTGCAACGGAAAAAGCAAGCAAGTGGTTAACTTCCAACTCCAAAGCGGGCCTCGGAACGCTAATCGTTCAAGATCGGCTGCAGATTGTAGGTGCAGAACTTGGCGTGGAAATAAAGGACAAAGTCATAACGCATACTGTGAGTTTTAAAAAATGAAAATTGTCATTCTTGATGATCATCATGCTATTCTTCAATTTTTGAAGCAGAAGTTGAATGAAGTATTGCCAAGTTGCGATATTGTGTTGTGTTCGACCATTCACGAAGCCAATATGGCGCTGGAAGATGTACAACGACCAAGCCATGTAATATGTGATTTGGAAATCAATGCTGGTCGGAGCACTGCGATTCCGGAATATTGTAGCCGCCTCAATATGCCTTTTATGGTTTATAGTTCACACGTAGATAAGGTTTTAATACAAGAGCTGAAAAAGTGCGGTGTGAGTGTTTATGTGTCTAAATTATCCCGAATGGAATTTCTGCAACGTGGAATTGAGGCTCTGCTGGTGGGCGAAAAGTACTTTTGCCCCTTTGTTTCGGCAACTATGGAAGCGAATGAGCGATTTAAAGAAACAGAAAAGCTGAAGCTGACAGATGGTCAGGTTCGAGTTTTGGAAGTGATGCTGAAAGGTTACAACCGAGTTGCTGCTGCCGATTTATTGCATATTTCTCTTACTACATTGAATAATCATATAGCTCGTGCGCGTGAGATGAACGATTGCGAAAACTTTGAGGAGTTATTGAGGCGCTTTCGATATTGGGATATGTGGAATTGAGATTTGTTAGGAGTTCTGCGAAATACGCTCCCCCATTTTGGCAGACTCAATGACCCACTCATTGTTAACGGGGTCAGTTAAAGGTCCTAATGAATCCCTTAAAATGGACCAAATTTAGTGGTTCAACATGGTGAAATATTCCTGTGACGTTGGAATGAATTAAAGCGATGAACAGAGTTTAACTGCGTCATTTTCTCTCACTGAACTGAATTTTAGAATAGGTTTAAGTATTTTTTGTCTAAATCTCAGAATCTTCAACTAAAAATTTGAATTATGATATAAATCTATCGTTTCGCTGATTTTTTGTGGTGTTTAATTGCGGTTGATTTAGGATTTATTTCTTCGGGATTTGTCCAACAATATTCAAAACATATGAAAAACATTATTATAACAGCTATTATTTTGTGTGCAATAGTATTTGCATGTCAGAAAAGTGATTCAATCAGGAATCAAAGTACAAAGGGAAAAGAAATTTCTGGCGTACCATTAAGCTCTATTGAAGTGGAGAATCAACTTAAATGGATTGCTAAAGGCTACGCTCGTTTATTTGAAAATTCAACAAAAAGAACAGTGTGGCATGATTACTTGGCTTCCAAAACTTATAATGAGGAACTGCATAGTGAATCAAATCCATATTTTGACACCCAGGACACTTTTGACTTCGATAATTTAGTTAAGAATGCGGTGGATACGGATTTTCCAAACAATAATTACATTCAGTCAGTTTATTATGGCTTTGACGTTAATAGCTGTTTTTTTTCTACTGGTCTCCGTCAAATAGATCCTGATTTAAATAATCTAGACTATAGAATAACTTATGTTCCATTTGACAATGCAAGTCAACCCATTGATAGTGTTTGGGGGTTTTACATTAATTCTACAACTAATGATGTCGATTCGACATTATTAACAGATGATAACTATGACGATTTTGATGTCTATGTTGTTTTCGTGCAGAATGGTTGTGACATTGCTTCCCAAGTTCCAGGATCAGTTTGTAATGGAGATGAAATCTGTGAGCCTCAAAAAGGAGAAACTCCCGAGAATTGTGAAGCATGTGCAAAGGAGACGCAAGGCCCAGGTGAACACACATTGGAAGTATTGAGTGTCACAATAAAAGAAGACAAACCAATGTTTGATGAATCATGGATAGAAAATAAATATGTTTTGGGTTGGAATTGGATGATTACAGAAAACAATATCGGGATTATAACTACAAATAGAAAGGGTGTGATTGAAGATGAACCTTATAATGTTTGGAAAAGAAAAGAGTTAGTTCGTTGTAAAAAGAATGGAACAAAGTGCAGAGGTACGGCTACGTCTAAGGGTAAAAAAGGTGGTGTTTCAAAAATGTACAATAAGTTTAATCCAAGTTTGCATTCATTACTCATTCATTTTTTTGAAAAGCAAAGTATTAATGGTAATTTTTATAACTTCACTCCTAAAATAAACGGCATCGGAATCACTTTCCCTTCTTCTTTGACTGCCACTTTTGATAATTCTTTCGACGTCTGGACCAATCAGTCTAACGGAACATTTCATACAGTACAAGGTTCTGGGAATAATGGAGAAGGTGTTATATTCGTACCTGGAAGTTCTTTGTGGAATTTCGAAAATATAAATGGTCAGAATTACATGGTTCTAATTAAAACAGCACCATCGCATTCAGGTGCAGAAATTGAGATAAAACTTGGTTACAAGTTATAAGTGAAAAATTCTCTATTCATTTGGTTTTTAGTTTTATGGCTATCTAGCTGTGAAACAGCCACTCAACCAACATTGAGAGATCAAACAGTGCTTTGGGGTATTGTATCAATAGGCAATACCCCATATTTTGAATTTTGGCAAAACACGAGTACAGATAGCAAAATGCTTGATCCCAATGAATTCGTGTTATACATGGAAGATTTGTCGGATTCTAGTCATACAAAATATTATTTTGAGAACGGCATGGGTAAAGGAATGGTGATAAAAGCCAATACCTTGTATAAAATCGTATGGCACAAATCTCAGTCGAATGAAATTCATTCATTCACCAAAAGAACCCCACCAGCATTCGATCCAAACATGTTTAAGAATATCGATCGAACACATGTAAAAGTGAGTACAGA
>JACCDK011531375.1_pt1 | contig 11739 bp, 9 predicted proteins | sample 7445871 | NCBI WGS metagenome assembly JACCDK01 (sample SAMN15323436, study PRJNA562643) | freshwater metagenome | isolation source: river surface water | place: USA:Blue River Watershed | collected 2017-08-15
CTAAATGACTCCAGATCATTTGCCATCGGATTTAAATGGGTCATCACTTGCCATAATGGTTTGTGACGATCCCATAAATGGTAATCATCGCCCGACAATGTTGTAACGGAATGTTTGCCAAATACTTCCATAATCGCATTGCTTAAAGTGTCTTTGCCTGATCCTGAGTCACCGCTAATGCCAATTACGAATGGTTTTCTGCTTAGTCTAAAGTAGTCATTTTCTCCGATAGTCTTTTTCCAAATCAATGCGATCAGAACTATTCCAGTTGCAACTAAAAAAGTGTGAAGCAAGGATCCAACTCTTGGTAGAGACAGACCGACGAATAAAGGTGCCTGAGTTACTTCTGCATTAATCAGGCTACTAAGTACAAAAATCAGCGAGAATGTGGAGCATAAAAAGAATGCTTTTTTACCTCCAACGACCTGAAAATAAAGTAGCAAGGGGAGGCACCATATGAACCACCCCGGCGAGGCTGGCGTGAGTAAAACAATAGTAAGAAATGCGATGCCCAGTGTTGCTTGAAACAATTCAAAGTTAATTCGTTTTACAGACCATGCAACATAGATTGTTAATAAGTAGGCTAAGGGCGTTAAATAGATTGATAGTGTTGGACTGAGAGAAAGTGCAAATTGATAGATCTTCGGAATCTCTGGATTGCTGAATAACATCAGAATTGCACCAGATGAGGCAAGAAATGGGGCAAACAAAATAACCAAAGAAATACAAAAACCTTTCGCAAACTGCGGGAAGATTTGACGAATGGGTTTGTTGTGAAAAAAGTAAATCAGAAAAAAAGGAGCTGCTAGCACCATACTTAACTTGGCGGATATAGCGCAGAGCAATAGTACGCCGGCATGCAAGGCTTTGTTATTTTTTAATTGAAATAGAGAAAATGTGAGCAAGGTTACTGGAATGATGTCATTGAAGCCTAAGTAATAAGTGCTAAAAAGCAAAATAGGCGAGAGCCAGTAGCCTAACAAGATTATCTTGAGGCGAGTGGGGAAATTGAGACTAAATGCATAAAGCAAAGCAAGATCAAAAGTTATTAGGGTGAGAAGATAGCTTAGGCTAGAACTGAGGGCTAGTGCTTTGGCAACAAAGGCAAAGGGTAAAAAAGCAAGCCACATGACATAGCCATAAGGAAATGCTAAGGGTGTCTGTGATTGGGCAATCCAGCTTGACCATGGGTCAAAGGTGAGGTTGTTAATACTTGCCTCAATAAACGGAGCGTACCAAGTCACAATGGGGGTAGCTGATAGCGCGAAATAAATCAGCACAAAACGGATTAAAACCCCTAGCCAAAATAGCGGACTCTTCAAAATGAAATTTGCAGTTGACACATTTATTGCCATAAATCAGGTCTCTTAGTGCACACAGCATCAGGAGTGATATTTTCCACTTTTAATAATTTTTGCAGTTCTGGAATTTCTAATTCGGCATTGCGGCCTTGTAATTCTGGTGAGACTAGGCATAGCTTGAAATTAGCCTCTTTCAGTTTCTTTGCGGTATTAACGTTAAGCGGAAAATGGGTAAAGCAGTCTACCCATATCCAGTTGGCTTTATCTTTTAGGCTTAAGGCTGTATCGATGGATTCATATTCGGAAACTCGCACAGCAAGACGCTTTTCACCAAGCTTTGCCCATTTGACTAAAAAGGGAAAAGATTGATCCAGAAAAAAGTAATTTTCGATGCCATGTTCTTTCATGAGCTCGATCAGTCTTGATTCTAGCCCTTCTTCTTTTACATTCAGTATGAGCAATGGATGTTGATAGTATTTGAGCCATTCTGAAAAGTCTTCCCCTTTTACAAAAGGGTCGTGATGAATGGTTAGAGTCTCGCCCCAACTCCGAATATCAACCTCGATACCAAATTGCGAGGGGGTCTGAGAAAGTTCAGCAATCGTATTTTTACGATGGGCAATAATTTGCATCTAAACCTGCTTTTTCAGTTCAAGGCTAAATTGAATGGTTCTCATGATGAATTTCCTTTTTGCTTTCCAATCAATATTCCAGTGGGATGTGCCAAAAACGCGTTTCCCAAATTTTACTGGGAATCGTTTAATCGATAACCCTTGTTTTCGGGCCATAAAGTAGACAAAAAGGTCTAAAGAGAAGTCTTTTGGGGCATTTTGTGACCAAGCTTCATAAAACTCCCGAGGGAACAGGTTAGGCTGGGCATTGATATCCCAAAAGGCCTTTTTAAATAGGATAGATTCAAAAAGACTCATTCCTGCCGTAAATAGGGTGTCTGACAGAGGTCTGCCATAACGTTGCCCCTTTGCCATGATTTTGGTGCCAAATTCTTCAATAAGCTCAATTCCCTTAAGAATATCAATGGGATCGGTTTGGAGGTCGGCGTGAGTCCACCCTAGAATATCGCCATTTGCTGCACTGAGACCGCTAGTAATGCCAAAGCCATATCCTTGATTTAGTTCTACGCGAATGGAGCGGCACCCTTTATATCTGGGTAGGAGGGTATTAAGTACCTCTGAAGTGTTATCGGTTGAACCGTTATCCACCAAAATCACCTCAATATTGCCTTTTACAATCAATGGGAGGCATTTATCTAATAATTGGGGAATGCTCTTAGACTCGTTGTAACAGGGGATAATTAGTGAATATTTCATTTTGTTATGCTTGAAAGTGCTCCAAAGACACTTCAGCCCTTATCAAATTAAATTGAAAATAGAGTTCCGATGATTCGTACCGCGCTAAACAAATTGCGTATTTACGCAGAGCTACCCATGCTTGAATTGCACGATCGAAATGCTACACAGCAATTTACCAATCAGCTTATCGCACCAGTTGTCTATCAAACCTGGGAAGATCGTTTTGTTGGTAAAACACATTTTAAACAAATTGAGCTATTTCGGGCCCTAAATCCTAATCTTGATTTTAAGCTTTTTGATAAGCATCAAAGGGAATTCTATATGCGGGAATATTGGGGGGGGCATCCTATTTATCCAATTTTTACTGGGTCTCAGTTTGGGCCAATGAAGGCTGATATCTTTCGTTATTGCCTGCTCTTTGAACGCGGTGGGTTTTACTTTGATATCAGCAAGGGGTGCAGCGTTCCCCTCGGATCGCTATTGGAGTCCAGTAGTAGCGCTTTGATATCTTTTGAGTCACACGATTGCGTTCTCCCACCAAATCCAGTTTTAAGTAATCGATTGCAGCATGCTGAAAAGCAAGTGCTGCAATGGGGTATGGGGTTTGCAAAGGGACATCCTATCTTGCGGCACATGATCGAAAATATTTGCCTTCATTACCCCCTATTTAAAGGAGTAATTTTTCAAAATCCTAAAAACGCAATATTGAGATTTACAGGTCCTGGCATGTTTACAAAAACTGTGCGGGAATATTTTGAAAAGCAAGGAGATGAATCAGTGGCTCAAGCAGGTGTTGATTTTATGGGGGCGGGGATCTTTGCGATGAAAGGCTCTTGGGCAAGATACTCGAGAGTTCCTTCTTATGTAGACAGTAACAATCAGTCAATTGTTCTCTGACCAACACCACCTTAAACTAAAGGCCCGTAATCAGTATTGGGGGTTATTGGGGATACTTATTTTTAGTGCGGTCATTTATTTGGTGATGATCGGTGCTGAAATTCTTGACCCAAAAAATATTGGTTGGCTTAAAGGAATTGATTCCCTACAGCATTATTTAGGCTGGTCTTTTTTTAGATATAGTGACTGGACTTTTCCGGTGGGGTTGAACCCCCGTTATGGTCTGGATATTAGCTCTTCCATCGTTTTTTCTGATTCTATCCCACTGCTTGCATTCCTCTTTAAGTTGATTTCAAGCAATCTACCTCAAACATTTCAATATTTTGGCCTTTGGTCGTTTGCATGCTTTTTATTGCAGAGTTTCTTTGCATGGAAATTGACTGGCCTGGCAGTAGCTGGCCATCTCAACCGCTTCCTAGCCGCAACTTTTTTTGTAATTTCTCCTGTACTCATTTGGAGAATTTTGGGTGTGAATTCGCAAGCAGGAATCGGCCCGCATGTTGCATTATCAAGTCACTTTCTTATTTTAGGAGCTCTCTATTTATGCTTAAAGGACTCCAAAAACTTTAACCTCTTCTTTTGGACAAGTTTACTAATTAGTAGCTTGCTAATTCATTTCTACTTATTTTTTATGGTTTGTATTCTTTTTATTTCCAGCCTTATGGATGCATTCTTTATTGGAAAAAAGCTAATACTGAGAAAATTTGTAGCCAGCTTTTTATTTGTTTTGGTATTCATCGTTTTTGCTGCATGGCAGGCAGGTTATTTTGTTGGCGGAGAGGGTTCTTTATCGGCGATTGGATATGGTTTTTATCGAATGCCCTTGCATGCATTGTTTGATCCCGCTGGATGGTCTCGAATTATTCCTAGTTTTGCTGGTAATAATGGTATCTATAGCCGCCTTGGAGTAGCTTTTTCACAGGGATCTTATGAGGGCTATGCATACTTAGGGGTGGGAGGATTGTTTGTTCTTACCAGCAGTATTGGCATTGCCTTAATTACGAGGCCGGCATTTGGTTCATTTGTGAATCGTTATCCATTTTTTTTAGCAGCATTATTTTTTCTAACGCTTATGGCGTTAACCAATCAGTTGGGGGTAGGTTTTAAAAATTACTCTTTTAAGATCCCTCAAAACATCCTCAATATCTTAGATATTTTAAGAAACTCTGGCAGGTTATTCTGGCCGGTGTATTACTTTATATTATTTGCGGCGCTAAAAATATTTGTAAGATATTTTTCTGCAAATATCACAACGGTAACCTTTGTTTTATTAATTAGCTTGCAAGTATGGGATATGTATCCGGGTGTTAGTCGCGCCAAGGAAAAACTAATTCTAGATTCCAGCTTTCAATATGTATCACCCTTAAAGAGCCCATTTTGGGTAGAGGCGGCTCAACAATATCGGAATATTGTTATTTTCCCTCTTGCGCATTCTCAATGGCAGCCATATTGGGAAGCGTTTTCCAGGTTTGCATATGAAAATCAAATGGGAACCAATTCTGTGTATTTAGCCAGAGTTGATAGCAAAAAGATCGACTTAGCTAATGAGGCATTAAAAAAGCAATTAGAGATTGGCCCCCTCAATTCAGAATCGATTTACATCTTGGGGGCTTGGAAGGATATGCCTAGCATGTCTCTATATTTTGATAATAAGAAGGATCTATTAGCCAAAATTGATGGATTCACTATCTTGGCTCCTGGTTGGGTAGACTGTAAAGGTTGCCGAAATTATTCTGTGGGCGCACTAAAACGTTTTGCCCCTCTGGTTAACATCGGGCAACCTATTTTCTTTTCCAAACAAAGCGGCAATGCTGATTTATTTTTATTGGATTCTTGGGGGCATGCCGAGGACTGGGGCATTTGGACAACTGGTGAATCTGCTCGTATCTTATTACCTCTGCCAGAGCAAGGGGCAAATTCTGTAGACCTTGTATTCAATGCTTTTATTGGCGGTAGTCATCCGTATCAGGAAATTGAGTTGTTGCTTGCAGATCGTCGAATCGTTCAACGCTTCACAAAGCCATTCGGAAACAAGGTAGTGGTTACGATTCCCGAATCATTGAAGTCAGTGGGTTATATTGAGATAAGCATTAAGGTTAGTAAACCCATAAGTCCCCTGTCCTTAGGGATTGCAAATGATGATAGGCGTCTAGGAGTTGGCCTGGTCTCTGCAGTCTTTAAATAGCATTAGCATCATATGAACATATTAAGCCTCATGAGAGTAGAGAATCCAAAATTCAATTTTTGGGCATTGCTGCTACTATCTCCAGCTTTTATTTTGAGTTACTCCTTATATAGCGACTTTACAATCCCAGGCTCTGTCGTAATTATTTTGCCTTTGGTAGTAGCTCTGGCTTTATTTCATACTCAGCTCAATTTATGGATCAGTCTATTGATATTGGTAATCGTTTACGGATTTGCAGTTAGGTTTTCACCCTTTATTATCTTTGGCGCCCCCTTCTTTGTTTATGCCCTGGCATCAATCTATAAGACTCATGCCAGAAAGTTATCTAAGAGAGTTTTAGTTAGCCTACTTCTAATTGGGTTTTTATTTTCATGGGCATATTCAGGCATTCAATGGACGCTGTTTGATTTTGAGCAATATCAGAGAAAGTTACTATTCTATGTAGGCTTTGTGATTTTGTTATTGATCTCTATGGCCCCATTGTTTTTTATACGTCTAAGCACTATTCAGTTAACTACCTTCATTGCAGGTTTTATCTCCTTATTTTTCTTAATCGGCTTTGGGCTTGATTGGGGTTACTGTCTTTCCCTTTTTTCCACACTTTTATTTTTGACCCTATTATTTGAAGTGAGATCCACCACATTTAAGCCAAGTATTTCAAGAGTCTCCTTTCTAGTAGTGGTGATGTATGCGCTTTTATGGAATATCCCAAGCCCTTTTTTAGGTATGCCGGGATTGGGTATCTATGGTGCCATTTATAAAGCTTACCCTCGTTTAGAAATGCAAGACCCACTAAAGCATCCATTTTGGCGGGAGGCTGGTGAGCGTTATCACAAAGTGCGAGTAGGACCTCATCGAAATGGACTGCCACCAGCATCTAGTAAGCTTGAGTTCTTGTTGAGGCGCTCAGGCATAAAAAACATTGAATTTTTACCTGAGCCAAATATCGAAATATTTACTCAACGATCAGATTCTGATACCTTTTTTCTATTAGATGAGTGGAGCACTAGTCTTAGTATGCGACTCAAGCCAGACACATCTGTAGATCTTTTAGCGCGCATTGATGGGTATCTAGTTTATGCCCCCGGCTGGAAAGTATGCAAGGCATGTCGAGAAATTTCAAAAGATTTACAGATAGATTCACTGCCTATAGATGTATCTCTAAATAAGCCTATTTCTTTCGCCAAGGGTGGTGAAGGGGTTGAGTTGCTTGGCGCTGGGTGGTCACAACCAGAAGCATGGGGAGTCTGGTCTGACGGTCAGTTGGCTACACTTTATATTCCTAAGCCCTCTCAAGCCCCAAAAAATTTGCTATTGGATTTGCGTGCATTTATTTCCCAAGCAATTCCATCTCAAGAGATCGCTATTTTCTTGGATGAAAAGTTCATAGCTGAATATAGCCTTGATAAAGGCGAGGGCAACTTAATTTCTATTAAGCTGCCCATTAGTAGGCAAACTTTTTACAAAGTTACTTTCAAATTGCAAAATCCTGCAAGACCATTTGATCTGGGTTTGAGCAAAGATAAACGTCTTTTGGGCATTGGCCTTATTTCAGCTAAGTTTGAATAAAACAACTAAAGTGAAATATTAATTATGTACCCTGCTATCGGCAGATTTTGAGTAAGGGTGGCCGCCCCATTGATGAAAACATTTCTGCCAATACTCAAATGTTCTTAAGTCATTAGGTGTTCCCCATGAAATAAAGTGATTTACTTCAAATATCTTGCATGACATACCTAGGGCAATAGCATCATTGATGCATGAGTCCAAATAAAACTCCCCGTTGACTTTTCCATTCCTCTGTATCAGAGATTCAATGCATTTCTTTAGTACCTCAGCATTCCTAAAAGTAAAAGTGCCAATCACAATCGGGTCCGTTGCAGGTGAGTTGAGCGGTGTTTTCACAGAGATGCCTTTGATGTTGCCATCTTGATCTGCATTAATCCAGCCAAACATTTGTGGGTCACGTATGGCATTTGCATGTTTACGAGTGGCCCAAACAATGACATCAATAGAGGAATCTTTCTGAAGATTGTCAAAAGCAACCCTGTCATATAGGGCGCCGTTATCACATGCGCCGACGGTGATGGGTTCTGTTGATTTGCCTATATGTTGGGTGAGAGCATCTAAGCCAATAAGGGTTGTAGAAGCCTGACCATCAGTGACCTGATCAATAATATGAAAAAGGGCATTAGGATATTTTTGTTTAATTTCTTTTTGAATAGCCTCCAAGCCTGGCATATCTCCCCTTAATATAAACATTTGATTCTTGCTTGGGGGTAAATCATTGCTTGCTTGGATAACCATCGGCTTTCCAGAAACCTTGATCAATGGTTTGGTAACTGTATAACCTTCTTTGCTAAAGCGTTGCCCCAATCCAGCCATTGGGATGATGAGATTTCCATAGGGCTCAGGCATTAGATCGGGCTCCAAAAGTTGCTCAAACGTTTTATGCCAACCTTGGTACTCTATTAAGTCATCTGGAGTGCCCCATTGCATAAAGAATTCAATTGGGTAAACGCATACTGGCATTTTGTTAGCGAGCATCGATTTATAAGCCATGCTAACGTAATACTCACCATTAAGATCGAGCTTATTTTCAATTGTGGATTGAAATGCATCTAACATTACTTGACCGCTAGCAAAATAATACGTGCCACTGGAGGCATATTCATTCATGCGATTGTCGGTGTAGGGCTGTTTTTCTTGTATATCTTGAATCCACCCATCACGGTCTAACATGTAGGCATAATTTGTACTACCTAAGCTGTGTGGATGAAACCCTTTATAAGCCGGAATGGCGCCTTGACATCGGTTTTCACCAACTGTGCGCTTGAATGCCTCCCAATCCCAATAGCAACTAAAGTCGCAGTAATTCACAATCGTTTGTTTATCAGGTGAAATTAATTTCTGCGCTTGCAGAACGGCATGAATAGGACCCAATTTATGAGGCTCAATACCATGAATCCTGCCGTTAGGGCAAAGCTGATTTAAGACTTCTTGTAGTTTGTACTCCGGATGATCAAGGTGCTCTTGATTGCAGATAAATATAAAGTCAGATTCTTGGGGGAATAAGTTAATCACATGAGCAATAATCGGCTTCCCATCAACATTAATTAACGGCTTTGGCAGTGTGTAACCCGCTTTGCGAAAGCGCTCCCCAAAGCCTGACATGGGGATAATGATCTGATAGTTCGACATTTAGTTGATGGATTGCCGGTATTTTTCGGCATCCCAGTTCGTTAATTCAGCAACCGCAGAGTCGGATAAATAATTCAAATGCGCATTGCTCGGAACTCTATTGAGTACTTCGGCATGACACAGCAGCATTGCCTCAACCATCGCTGATGCAGATTGATTAATAAATACACCGATATTTGGAATGACAATAAATGGAGCATTCGTAGGAGGTGTATTTTTTTCAATATGATCGATTATCAAAGCATTCTTGCCTAGAAAGACAGCTTGATCGGGATAAAGCACGTTATTTTCACGACCAAAGGACTCAAGAATTGATGGGTTGCATGCAAGACTATGAATCAGAGGATTGCTTGGCAACTTATACCCCACACGCTCCATCAAACCTTGAGCTTTACTTATCTTGGAAATATCAAATCGACCTTCCTTAGCTATTTTTGAGGTTTTTTGAATGACATCAAGCGTAATGGCTTGAGCCTCTTCTGGTTTGTCTGCGCAGACAACCAATCCATGATTTTGTAATATAAAGATTGTGCATTTTCCAAACTGAGGATGCTCACTAATCGCTTGGGCCAGATCACGCCCAGGTTTTTGATATGGAATTAATGCCCAATTGATATTGCCAAGAAGGGGAGAAAGTGTCTTTTGTGGATCTTCCTGGACTACATGACTCAAAATACTAACTGGATGGGTATGAACTACCACTGGGCTTTCAAATAGAAGATGTAGCGACGTTTCTATTGATGCTCTGAGTTGAGTGCCTGAATTTGAGGCTTTCCCCCAGTCACTTGGAAAATCATGTAAGCCGGTGTTTAGCCATTCTTTGCCCTTCTGAAGGTCCAGCTCAAGGTAGATATTTTCAGTGTTTGCGTGTTCTAACCATTTTCCAGAGGCTTTAATCCATATAGAGTTGGATTTAGGGTCCTTAAAGGAGATATTGCCACCACCGCCCTGAATAATGAGCGGATCGGCACCCAAAACGTGCGATATTTGGTTAATTGAGTGTGGCAACATAAAATAGGCTGTATCCCGGTGTAAAGAGACGGTTTACAGACTTGATTTTAATTGATTTGCCAGCATTTAGAGAGATAGAGGTTCTGTGAGTTTTTCAGACGAATTTAATCGGTTGCATGGCCAGCGCATTTTGGTTACCGGTGCATCTGGTTTCGTTGGTTCTAGATTGCTAACCTCGCGTGATGCATTATCTCAAGATATTCAATTTCGCTCGATAAGCAGAAAACCCCTTGTGAAATCTATGCCAAATGTTGAGCAATTACTGATTGCTGACATTTCAGAAAAAACCGACTGGACATGGGCACTTTCTGGTATTGATACGGTTGTTCATTTGGCTGCAAGAGTCCACGTCATGGACGACAGGGCAAGTAATCCGCTTGATAATTATCGAAAAGTTAATGTCATTTCTACGCTAAACTTAGTAAGGCAAGCTGCAAGTGCCGGAGTCAAGCGCTTTATCTTCTTGAGTTCAATTAAAGTGAACGGTGAAAAGACGGATATTGGAAGGCCATTTACAGAGGTGTCAATTGCAGATCCTGTGGATCCCTATGGCATCAGTAAATTGGAGGCGGAAGAGGGTATTCGCGAGATTTGCTATGCCTCTGGTATGCAGTATGTATTGATTCGTCCCCCATTAATTTATGGGCCGGGCGTGAAAGCAAACTACCAAAAGCTCATGAGTTTTGTGCATAAGCGATTACCATTACCTTTAGGTGGGATTGCCAATAAACGGAGCATGTTGGCCTTGGATAATTTGATTAACTTTATTTTCCTTGCATCTAAGCATCCCAAGGCTGCAAACCAACTTTTTTTACTTTCTGATAGTGAGGCTCTATCAACACCGCAGTTAATTGATCTCATGGCTAAATCTATGGGTTACACAACCAGCAGATTAATTTCTATGCCGCTTTGGCTGTTGCGTTTGGTTGCAGAGTGTTTTGCTCAAGAAGCGTCTGTGCATCGCCTGACAGAGTCGCTTGAGATTAGCGCGCAGAAAGCTCATGATTTATTGGGCTGGAGACCTCCTTTGAAAGTGGAGCGGGCAGTGCAGATTGCTGTTGACCATTTTCTCTCAAGTCAGAAGGCGGCTTAATTGATTAAGCGGGTATTTGATTTCTTTCTAGCTATGTTGCTATTAGTTATTTTTTTACCTCTAATGCTGTTAGTTGCAATAGTGGTGAAATTCACATCAAAAGGCCCCATTATTTTTTGGTCACAAAGAGCGGGGAAAAACAATCAATTATTTTGGATGCCTAAGTTTCGTACGATGTTGATTGAAACGCCCAATGTAGCGACCCATCTATTAGTCGGGGCAAATCAATATCTAACGCCTGTCGGTAGTTTTTTGCGTAAATCTAGCTTAGATGAGCTACCTCAGCTTTGGTCGGTTATCTGTGGTGACATGAGTTTTGTGGGTCCCAGGCCGGCATTATTTAATCAGTCAGACCTTATCGAGCTACGAACTGCAGTTGGAGCACATTCTTTAACCCCCGGAATTACCGGCTGGGCTCAGATCAATGGGCGTGACGAATTGGCTTTGTCCGAGAAGGTTAGTTTTGATCAGGAGTACCTTCAGAGGCAGAGTTTGGCTTTTGATATTCACATCCTCTGGTTGACTCTAATCAAGGTTTTTAGGCGCGAAGGTATTTCTCACTAGAATGTGTCTATATGAAAAGTTATATTTTGAACCTCCCACGCTGGTTAAAGCAATTTATTGCAATAGTTGTGGATATATTTTGTGCAATTTTTGCAACATGGCTTGCTTTTTCTCTGCGTCTTGAGGAATGGCATGGATTTATTCCTGAGCAAAAATTTGCCTATTTGGGCGCAGTTC
>JACCDK010195938.1_pt1 | contig 11730 bp, 14 predicted proteins | sample 7445871 | NCBI WGS metagenome assembly JACCDK01 (sample SAMN15323436, study PRJNA562643) | freshwater metagenome | isolation source: river surface water | place: USA:Blue River Watershed | collected 2017-08-15
CAATCTAGCCAAATCATTTTGTTGCTAGCTGCTGTATTGGTTATTTATGTTCTCTTAGGTGTTTTATATGAGAGCTACATTCATCCACTCACCATTTTGGCGGGCTTACCTTCTGCTGCCATTGGTGCTTTGGTGTTCTTGAGAATATTTAATTTAGAGCTGACGATTGTTGCGACGATTGGTATTTTGCTGTTGATTGGTATTGTGAAGAAAAATGCGATTTTGATGATCGACTTCGCCTTGGATGTGCAACGCAATCAAAACATGAGTCCACGTGAAGCGATACGCTCGGCTTGTTTATTAAGATTTAGACCAATCATGATGACAACCCTTGCGGCTTTGATGGGGGCCTTGCCAATTGCTCTAGGCTTAGGCGCGGGTGCAGAGTTAAGACAGCCTTTGGGTATTGCAGTCGTCGGCGGCTTGCTGGTCTCTCAAGTGGTGACTTTATTAATTACGCCAGTGATTTATCTGTACCTTGATAAATACAGTGGCACAGGTCCTATGCAAATTCCTCCAGAAATGTTGGAAGATTAAATACAGGTCAGCACTGATTAACAAGAAACAAACAAGCTTTTAAAAGGTTATTTAATTACTTCATGCGTCAAATTATTCTAGATACTGAAACAACTGGTTTAAATCCTTTAACAGGCGATCGCATTATTGAGATCGGCTGTTTAGAAATGATTGACCGTCGTTTAACAGGCGCAAAACTGCACCACTACATCAACCCTCAAAGAGATATTGATCCGGGTGCTGTGGCTGTTCACGGTCTTACTGTTGAATTTCTATCAGATAAGCCAGTATTTGCAGATGTTGCTGATGAAATTATTGCGTTTTTAAAAGATGCAGAGCTCATCATTCATAACGCGCCCTTTGACTTGGGCTTTTTAGATATGGAGTTGGGTCTTCTTAAGCGTGGCAAGATGACTGATCACACTGCATCGGTCATTGATACGCTTAAGAATGCTCGTGAGATGTTTCCTGGCAGAAGAAATTCTTTAGATGCGCTCTGCGAAAGATTTAGCATTAGTAACGATCACCGCACCTTACACGGCGCCTTATTAGACTCTGAGTTATTGGCAGAAGTTTATTTGGCGATGACCAGAGGTCAGGAAGACTTTTTAATGGATGATGCACATGCTGATAGCGCCAGTGCTCAAGCCAAGCGTAAACCATTACCTACGTCATTAACGATTCAGTTGGCGAGCATTGATGAGAAAGAAGCCCATGAGGCTTACCTAGAAGGTCTAGCGAAGGCGGCTAAGAAGCCTGCGGTTTGGAATAATTAAAATAGCAGCACAAGCCAAACAAATACAAAATTAATCATTGCCAAAAGTACTGCTCCACTACCAACATCCTTGACCACCTTTGATAGAGGATGTTGATCAGTAGAAATACGATCAATTGTCTTCTCGATAGCTGTATTGAGTAATTCAATCATGATGACTAGAAGACCACTCGATATCATCAAGATCTGGTCAACTTTAGACTGGCCTAGATAAATGGCTCCCCCAATTACTAAGGGCATTAAGCAACACTCAATTCGAATAGCTTCTTCTGAGCGCCAAGCAAACAAAAAGCCTTCAATGGAATACTTCAAAGTATTAAAAATGCGTCTTTGGATGAGATTGGTAATTTTTTTTACTGGCATTGGGTTAATTTGATCGTTTGTTTTTAAGTATTAGTTCATTGTCTGGAATAAGCTTAAAGATCATAGCCAATACTAAACTGATTGCCCAAGAGAACCAAGCTGTCCATAGAACATGTGAAAAGAAATGAGCGCCTTGCATCATTCTAGAAATACCCAAGATCAAGCCCAAAATAATAGCCAAGTAAAAAATGATTTTGGCGAACTTCGGATAAATGAACCACAAAGCTATTGCCCAAGCAAACCACATAAAGCCGCCAGCAGCATGTCCTGCCGGGAAACATTGACCCGCACCAAACTGACTTAAATGAGTTTCAAACAGACCAGCGTAAGGCACACTTCCACCATAGACATCTAGACTCCATGGGCAGTGCTTATTGGTTAAGTGTTTTAAAAGAGCTACTAAGGCGGGAATGACGATAACACCTAGAGACCCTGCCCATACGTGACGGGCAGTCAATAAGGTCTTACCTACTTTGAGCGTCCAAATCGCGAATATGATTGATGCCACACCTAACACATACATCGCAGTCTTCATGCCATGATGCATTACCTGAGTTAGGAATGGATGATTCCTTAAACCAAATTCTTTTAACTCTGGGTTGTAGAAGAAATCATTCAACCAGAAATCAACGCTTGTTAATTCGAATACGGTTAATAGAATGAGTGCCGCAATAATCAAGATCAGGATTTGCCTGAATAGAAAGTTGGAATTTTTAACCATGACACTTTTCAGTTAAATCGAAACTTCGCTCGTAAATGCTAGTTTTAATATCAAACATACCCAATACGGTGTGGAATAAATTGTCATGATGTGCTGGTTTTTTACTTTCTTCAGCAACACAATCTTCCAGTTTGGGATGATCTATTTTGTAGTTGTCGGATAACCACATAAAAAATGGCACTTGAGTTTGTTGCTTAGGGGCAATGGAATAAGGCAAACCATGTAGATAAATACCATTTTCACCTAAAGACTCACCATGGTCTGACATGTAAATAAGTGAAGTTGAAATGTTTTTATGTTTTTTTAATTGATCAATCGTTTTTGATAAGAATGCGTCTGTATAACGAATGCTATTGTCATACGCGTTCACAATTTCTTGTTGAGAGCATTGAGACAAGTCAGAAGTATTGCAGGCTGGTGAATACTTTTCGAATTCTTTAGGGTAACGGGCGTAATAAGCAGGTCCATGGTTACCCAATTGATGCAAAACAATCACTTGATTACCCGCGTTATGCTGAATCTGCCACTCAAGACTGTCTAACAGAGCATTGTCAAAGCAGGCCGTATCAAAACAATTTTGAGGGCTTGCATGAGTTTTTGCATCTAAGAAGCCTAAACCTGCGCATACCCCTTTGCATCCAGATTGATTATCAATCCACGTCACACCAAATCCGACTTTATTCACCACATGTAACAAGGACTCACTTGAACGAATGGCTTTTTCATCATAGTTATGACGCCCCTCTTTCGAAAACATACAAGGAACTGAAGTGTCTGTATTAGTACCACAGCTGGTAGCGTAAGGGAAACTGTATACCTTTTGCTCAGCCAATAATGGCGTGGTATTACGGTCATACCCTGATAAGCCCCAATTGGCAGCACGAACTGTTTCACCAACAACAATTACCAAGATCTCTGGTTTATTAGATTTAGAAACTTGATTCCTGATCGCATCATCACCGATCGGTCTTATTTTTTTATTGACCTCTGCAGTACTCTGAAAAGCAATTTTTGCTGATGAGAATAAAAAACTGGTTGGCAAAACAACATGTCTAATTTCTTTGTGATTTCTCATAGTTGATGAGAAGTTCTTGAATTGCGACAACAAAGAACCTACAGCCACAAGCAAAACAATGAGACTGATGATTAACTTTTTGGTCAGTGACCGAATAAACCTATTCGGCTTCATTTTTAAAAAGAATATTGCCAGAATCGGCAAACTTGCATATTTCAAGAAATGGAAAAGTAATGAAGTTGTTAATAACTCTTTTGCTTCAGCTGGATTGGTCGTAAATATATTACGAAGCATAGTGGTGTCAAAGTGCACACTATATGTCTCAGCATAGTAATCAGCTAAAACCGTCACAGCCACCAAGACGATGGCCAACCACTTACTGAACCTACCCCAGAGCATTAAATTAATAATGAAAAACTGCAATGCTGTTACAGCGATATAGACCGCCCAGAAAAATGCCCAGCGTGAAGTGGCTGTTCCGGTTTGAGTCTTTAATAAATCATTCCACAGAATGTCATTTAAAAAAAATGAAAAATAAATGCTTAAACCAAAAGCAAGCACCTCAGGGCTCATCTTCCAAGGAAAGACGCCTAGAAATGCGCGCGTTGGTGAAGGACTGGTTTTAATTTGCATCCACCGACAATACAGTCGGTTTATTAACCAGGAGTTAAGGTTTTATTAAGGGAAATATTTATTCACTTATAAAAAATGGAATCTATATAGATTCCATTGGAAGTCTTTACTGCTCGATCTTTGGTTTATCTTTATTTTGGCGGGAAAGCTTTGTACCAATAACCATAGGCCCAGCATGCGACACAGAAAGAGAATGCCCACTCCAACGTCGAGAAAATGACCAATGCAGTTGCAGGCACTTTCCACAAGTTGATGTCGTTATAGAACAGGATGCTAGCAATGGTTGCGGCAACAAATAAAATTTTGTTGGCAAACATTTTTGCGCCAGCATTTTCTTTCTTTCCTGCGATGTTCATCGCCGTCATCACTTTTGTAAATAAGCGATGAGAAGGACATTTGTAATGACCAAAGAAACCTCTGATAAAGCCCATGACAGCCAAAAGAGGCATAAGGTATGGGTAGCCTAGCAAAGCAATCAGGCAAAAAGAAAATGTTAGGAAGGCTTCAAACCGAGCGACATTGGCATTAACCGGTGGAATATCAAAACGTAGCATGCAGAGATCTTATAAGATTTATTAGATTAAATTCTAGTGGTAAAGCACTTCTGCGTCACCTAAGAAGAATCTCTAACTATTTCTCTTCTTCTTTTTATCTTTTTATCTTTTTATCTTTACTCTTTTATTTCAACAATTCCTGAATTTGACTAGCCTCGTTGACATACTCAAGAGCGATGACTTTTCCCTGCTGTACTTTAATCACAGTGACCTTAGCAGATTGACGCGGAAGGTATTCAGCATCTTTAGCATCTCTGACCAATGCAATTGAATAAGGTAACTTTTGCATTCTTGGTAAAGCTACCATCTTGGTAATGAAACCTGGCATACCGCTAATGTCAGCAATATAGATAGCCTTCTTATCTTTTAGGATGCTTGCAGGCAAAGTCTCAAGAGTTTTACTCATTAACTCGCTAGTACCCTTCTCTGCTGCAAACAAGATGACTTGCACATCTGCAGGCACCACAAAGGCTTGCTCGTGCTGGTCTTTAAGGTTGATAGCCGGCAATGTATCACCAACAGACAAAGGAGCCGCAAAAGCACCAAAACTTGCTGCTATTAAGAAAATACCTAGTAATTTTTTCATCAGACACTCCAAAACTTAAAATAATATTTATATAAATCAATGGTTTATATAAAAACAAAAGAAATACTGCAATTATTAGGGATTCTTAATTTAGCCTTAATTTTTGGTCTTTATTGTTACAACCATATTAGACATAAAAGGCTAGCAAATGGCTCTTACATTGATGACCCAGCAGTATTCGAAGCATACAGTAATTAATCTGGATATTAATTCTATGGACTCTGGCTACCATTTTGAATGGGTGACTAAAGATCACCCAGATAGAGAGAACCTACAGAGCTTTATTGCTGACACTTTTTACAAGACATATGGCGCTGATGTTCATCACTTTAGCGATATCTTGGTGGGCTGCCGTGATGAAAACGGTCAATGGTTAGCGGCTTTAGGTTTTTCACCGATCACTGATAAAAAAGTATTTTTAGAGCAATACCTTGATATACCTCTAGAGATGGATATTGCTGCACACGTTGGTGAAAATACTTTGCGCAGTGAAATCGTTGAAGTAGGTAATTTAGCAGCAACCCATGCTGGCGCGGGTAGAGCCTTAATCATCACGATGACACACTACTTGAATAAGCAAGGTTACAAATGGGTGGCGTTTACAGCTACCAACAATTTATTAAATTCATTTAAGCGCTTACGTATTAAGTTAGTTCAATTAGCAGAAGCGAATCCTAAGCGCTTGCCTGATGAAGGTAAGAACTGGGGCACTTATTACGACACCAAACCTCAGGTGATGTTTGGGGATATTGCATCAGGCTATGCACAGCTGGATCAATAAATTACCTGATCACCAAGCCATCATCTCAGGCGCAACTGAAAGCTGGGATAAGGCTCAACTACTTCAAAAAATTGAGCAGTTCTCAACTGCTCTTTTAAATAGGAAAAATCCTCAAGCGCCAGTTGGCATATTGACGGATAACTCCCCTGAATGGATTGCGGTTGATTTAGCAACCCAAGCTCTCAATCTCACACTCATTCCGCTTCCTGGATTTTTTACTCCAGAACAGTGGGTGCACACCATACGTACCAGCGGTATTCAGGCTATTTTTTGTGCCAACGAAGATGTTGCTAGAAACCTAGGCTTTGTTTTTAAAAATAATGTTGTTGGTTCTATGGGTTTGTATGAAAGCGCTAGCTCTATTACTGGCATCTCTGCGCAAGTGCAGCTGAGTGATGTTCAAAAAATAACTTTCACCTCAGGAACAACTTCAGCACCCAAGGGCGTTTGCTTAAGCACCCAACAACAATGGCAAGTAGCAGAAGCCTTAGAAGCGACATTGCGCCCACTAGGCATTAAAAAGCATCTCAATTTATTACCCTTGGCTGTTCTTTTAGAAAACATTGCTGGCGTTTACACCGCCCTACTTTGCGGTGCAGAAAATATTTGTTTGCCATTAGCCAGTGTTGGCCTTAAAGGTGCCAGTCAATTTGATGCCCAGGCCTGCTTAAATGCAATTGAAGAGCATCAAGCAGAGAGTGTGATTTTATTGCCGCAAATGCTTCAAGCTATCACTCTAAGCTGCGCAAAGAATGATCCTCGCTTAAAGAGTCTCAAGTTTGTGGCAGTTGGTGGCGCCAAGACACCTGAAGCTTTAATTGTTCAAGCAAGAGAAAAAGGTATTCCGGCTTATGAGGGCTATGGCCTCTCAGAATGTAGCTCTGTTGTCGCCCTCAATACCCCAGCGGCTAATAAGCTCAATAGCGTTGGCAAAGCATTACCTAATAGAAAAATCAGAATTGCCGCCGATGGCGAGATTGAAATTTCTGGTCAAGGCTTCACCCACTATTTAGGTGAGCCTATTGTTCAAGAGGAATGGTTGCAGACCGGAGATATCGGACACCTAGATGACGAGGGCTATTTATTTATAGATGGTCGCAAAAAGAATATCTTAATCACCAGTTTTGGCAGAAACGTTTCGCCAGAGTGGCCAGAGTCTTTGTTATTAGGAACGAACATCATTGCACAAGCTGTTGTGATGGGTGATGGTCAAGCTTACTTATCAGCACTACTAGTCCCAATCAGCCCTGCCATTAGCAAGGAGCAATTGGAGCTAGCCATCTCACAAGTGAATCTGGAGCTACCTGATTACGCGCGCATTGGTGCATGGTTCATCGCTGATGAAGCACTAACGCCAGCAAATGGTCTAGCAACCCCTAATGGCCGCCCTAAACGAGAAGCGATCTTAAAAAAATATCAGGGCAAGCTTTTGTCTTTATACGCAAGCCCTGCTTTAACAAACTAATTAGCAATTTTGGAGAATCAATTGAGTTTTTTTACACAACTACAAACATCCACCGAAAATGAACGTCAGGTTCTTTTTGCAGCTCCTATTATTCAGTCAGCGTTAAAAGGTGAAATTATTAAAGAGCAATACCTTGCTTTTTTAACTCAAGCCTATCATCACGTGAAACACACTGTACCCTTGCTCATGGCATGTGGATCACGTTTACCAGAACATCACAATTGGTTAAGAACAGCGATCGCCGAATATATTGAAGAAGAGCTGGGTCATGAAGAGTGGATTTTGAATGACATCGCAGCTTGCGGTGGTGACGCAGAAAAAGTTAGACACTCAGTGCCTCATGTCACTACTGAAATGATGGTTGCTTATGCCTATCATCAAATCGATCGTGGGAATCCTGTTGGCTTCTTTGGCATGGTTCATGTTTTAGAAGGCACTAGCATCGCCATTGCTACTAATGCTGCAGGCTCTATCAAAGAGTCTTTGGATCTTCCTCCTAATGCTTTTAGCTACCTCAACTCTCACGGCAGTCTTGATTTAGAGCATGTGAAGTTCTTTGAAAGCCTCATGGATCAGGTGAAGAATCCTGATGACCAAGCGACTATCATTCATTGTGCCAAGAGCTTCTATAAGCTATATGGTGATATCTTTAGAAGCCTTCCTTCTAAAGATGACATTTTTAACGGATAAATATGCCTCAAAATCGATACAAAGCAGTTCTGACAGGTGCTACAGGTGGCATTGGTCAAGCCATTGCAAGGCAGCTTGCACCTCAATGCGAACATTTGATTTTATTGGGCCGCAATGAAGCCAAGCTCACTGCCCTCCAACAAGAGTTAGCAGCTTCTGGTGCCAAGATCGAAGTTCTGGCTGGCGATATTGGTGATGCCAATACTCATCAGCGACTTGAGGCTTTGGCCAAGTCTTCTGGCGGCATCAATTTACTGATCAATAATGCCGGCACTAGCCAATTTAAGAGTTTCAGCGAGCAAAGCTCTGACGAGATTCAAGGCCTACTGAATACCAACTTATTAGCACCCATGCTCCTAAGTAAATGTTTGCTGGATCTCTTACAAAAAGAAGATAAAGCAGAGATTATTAATATTGGCTCTATTTTTGGATATATTGGTTTTCCTGGTTTTGCCACTTACTGCTCTAGCAAATTTGGTTTGCGCGGCTTTTCTCAATCTCTTCGAAGAGAGTTATCAGACACCTCTGTATCCGTTCGATATTTCGCGCCAAGAGCCACCAAGACTCCTATCAATTCTGATACGGTCATGCAAATGAATGCAGAACTAAAAACAGAATCGGATACACCGGAATATGTTGCTACAGAGTTAATGAAATTTTTACAAACAGACGCCTGGGAAAAGAAGTTGGGCGGCAAAGAATCATTCTTTGTGTTTATGAATCAGCTTTTCCCTAAGCTTCCAGATAAGGCAATCTTAGGTCAACTACCCATCATTAAAAAATATCTGAAGAAATAAAAAGGAGTTTTATATGACAAACATTCATAAAGTCATCGTTTCATTATTCACCCTACTAGCAGTTGCTAGCGGATCTTCTTTTGCGGGCGTAGAAGAAGATGTTGCTCAACTTCAACGCGAGTGGGAAAAGGTAAAGTATCAATCGCCAGCAGCGCAACATGAAAAAGGTTTTGAATCTTTAATCAAGTTAGCAGACAAGATGGTTGATCAAAATCCTAATCGCGCTGAACCATTAATTTGGCACGGCATTATTGAATCGAGCTATGCCGGCGCAAAAGGTGGTCTAGGTGCATTAGGGCACGTTAAGAATGCTAAAAAAGCTCTTGAAAAAGCCCTTGAAATTAACCCAAGTGCACTAGATGGCTCTGCATACACAAGTTTAGGTTCACTCTACTACCAAGTACCAGGATGGCCAATCGGCTTTGGTGATGATAAGAAAGCCACTGAGTTCCTTAAAAAAGGTTTAGCTATCAACCCAGACGGTATTGATCCTAATTACTTCTACGGTGACTTCTTATTCAGAAATGGTGATTTAGCAGGTGCAGAACGCGCGCTTCGTAAAGCCCTAGCAGCACCAGCCCGTAACGGTCGCAAAGTAGCTGATGATGGTCGCCGCAAAGAAATTAATCAAATTCTTGAGAAAATTGCTGAAAAGCGTAAATAATTGAACTTATTGATTCATTTCAGAGATGAAAGATCTTAGGATAAAGGGCTAAGCTGCAGTGAGAATTTTATTGGTAGAAGACGATGAATTACTTGCTTCGGGCTTAGCTTCTGCTCTGACACGTGCCAACCATTTGGTTGAGCATGTGAATGATGGCCAAAAGGCCATTGATGCCTTTAAAAATTCCGAATTTGATATGGCCATCCTAGACTTAGGTTTACCTAAAGTGGATGGCACAGAAGTATTAAAAGTTATTCGCCAAAAAGGCAATCACACCCCTGTTCTCATTTTGTCCGCTAGAGATGCCACCAAAGATCGCATCCTAGGCTTAGATTTGGGTGCTGATGATTACCTGACCAAACCATTTGAGTTGGATGAGCTTTTAGCTCGCATCCGCGTTTTGGAGAGAAGACAAAGTGGTAGCAGCAACAATCTTTTAGAGATTGGTCAATTGGTTTTAGATTTAGCTGCATTTACTGTCACCTGGAAAGGTGAATTACTCGACCTTCAAAGAAGAGAGTTCACTTTAATTAAAAAGCTGGCCGAGAACCCTCAACAAGTATTTAGTCGCTCTCAACTAGAGGAGTCTCTCTATGGCTGGGGGGATGGCGTTGAAAGTAATACGATTGATGTGCACGTTCACAATCTTAGAAAAAAGATTTCTGCAGAAGCCATTAAAACTATCCGAGGTGTTGGATATCGAATTGGTAAGTTAGACTGATGATCATGAAGCAATATTCTATTCGTCAGCGCTTAGTAGTCGGGATCCTGATTTCGATGCTATTTATCTTAGGCGGCATGGGATTTTGGTCTCAATTAGTTGCCGAACATGAATCAGAAGAGATTTTTAGTGCTCGCCTAGCAACCTCTGCTCGAGTTCTTGAGTCTTTAGTTGCACGTCAATTAGAAAAAGCGACTATCACCAACCCCATCATCATCAATCTTCCCAAAGAATTAGAAGATCTTGATGGCGGCTCTGAAGAAACTGGCCACCCCTACGAAAGCAGAATTGCATTCCAGGTTTGGCGCAATGACGGCACATTACTTGCTAAATCTGCCTCAGCTCCTAATGAGCCCCTAGGGCCATTCAAACCCGGATTTACCAAACATCAGCTCGACAATGAGATGTGGCATGTTTTTACACTCAGTTCAGGGCAGGTCTTGGTTTTAGCAGCGGAAAAAAATGCGGTTCGAGAGGAAATGGCGAATGACTTAGGTGTTGCCATCCTGACACCTTTAGTTGCAGGCGCCCTACTATTACTAATAGTAGTGAACACCATTGCATTTACCAATTTAAGACCATTACAAGCTTTAGCTGATTTACTCTCCAAACGCGAACCTCAATCGATTGAGCCAATCGAATTAAAGCAAACACCTAATGAGTTAAAACCAGTGATCCACGAGCTGAATCACTTACTGCAGAGGGTTAGAGATACCTTTACGAGAGAGCAACGCTTTATCGATGCGGCCGCTCACGAAATCAGAACGCCGATTGCTGCCTTGCAGATCCATATTCAAAATGCTGTTAATGCCAACAATGATCAAGAAAGAAATAAGTCATTGGAAGAGGCTCTCAAAGGTCTTCGTAGAACAACTCGCTTAGCAGAGCAGCTATTAACATTTAGCCGTATGAGTGGCTCTGTCGATAAAGAAAAGGTGACTCTACTCTCCTTAGATGCTATTTGCGAAGAAGTGATCCATGCACAAAGCCCTCTTATCGAGCAACGCGGCCAAACCATTACTTTCCATAGTAGTGGTGATTATGTGATTCATGGTGAACAAAGCAAGATTGAGCGCCTACTTCAAAACCTCATTGCTAACGCCTCACAATATGGCACTCAAAATGGCTTGATTGATGTAACGCTAAGCGAGAACAATCAATACATTGAGTTATCAGTGAGCAACGATGGTGCAACGATTCCAGATGCGGAAAAAGAAAAGATCTTTAATGCTTATTACCGTGTATTAGGTAATCAAGCGACTGGCAGCGGATTAGGTTTAGCGATTGTGAAGGAAATCGTGAATCAACATCAAGCGAGCATTACTGTTGAAAACAAATCGTTTGAAAACGGTACAAAAGTAACTGTTCGATTTAAATCGATTGAAGCAGCAATTTAAACTACCTTAGAGTAGCGAGCTTCAGTCTTAATATCTCTCAAGTGGCGATCAA
>JACCDK010445238.1_pt1 | contig 11727 bp, 14 predicted proteins | sample 7445871 | NCBI WGS metagenome assembly JACCDK01 (sample SAMN15323436, study PRJNA562643) | freshwater metagenome | isolation source: river surface water | place: USA:Blue River Watershed | collected 2017-08-15
CATCGTGCACGTGGTGTACGGTCGAGGTCGCGAGCATGAAGTGATTGAGGTGTCGACCTTCCGTGCGCATTTGGACAACGCCGATGCCGAGCAAGTCAAAGGCAACGAGCGCAGCAGCAAACAAGAGCTGGCAGGCATGAAGCACGCCGTGGATGCCACGGGTCGTGTCTTGCGCGACAACGTGTGGGGCCCGCAAGACCAAGATGCGGCGCGGCGCGACTTCACCATCAACGCCATGTATTACGACCCCGAAACGGGCAACGTGATCGACTACCACGGCGGCATTGCTGACGCAAAGAAAAAAATCATCCGCATGATTGGCGACCCCGCCACCCGCTACCGTGAAGATCCCGTCCGCGTGATTCGTGCCGTGCGCTTCGCCGCCAAGCTTTCAGGGCTTGGTTTCAAGATGGAAGCCAAGACGGCTGCGCCGTTAAAGAAAGCCGCCAAGCTGCTGGCCGATGTGCCGCAAAGCCGCTTGTTTGACGAAATGCTCAAGCTCTTGCAAACCGGCCACGCACTGGCCAGCATTGCGCAGCTCAAGCTTCACGGGTTGGCCAAAGGTATTTATCCCTTGCTCGACATCGTGGTGCAACGCGCTGAAGAAGCGTTTGTGCAAACCGCGCTCAACGACACCGATCGCCGCGTGGGCGAGGGCAAGCCCGTCGCGCCTAGCTTTTTGTTGGCCTGTGTGTTGTGGTCGGACGTGCGCGAAACTTGGGCTCAACGCAGTGTCAAGCAGCCATCGTTCCCTGCATTGCAAGACGCGATTGACGAAGTGTTTGAGTCACGCATCGGCGATGTGTCGGGTCGAGGCAAGCTCGGCGCGGATATGCGCGAAATTTGGATGATGCAACCGCGCTTTGAAAAACGTACAGGCAGCGGTCCATGGACCTTGGTTGATCAGGCACGCTTCCGTGCTGGCTTTGACTTTATGCGTTTGCGCGCCGATGTGGGCGAGGTGGATGAAGCCTTGTCTGATTGGTGGCAAGAGTTCAGCACGGCTGATGACAGCACGCGCGAAGACTTGTTGCAGCAAGTCCGCCAAGCCCAGCAAAAAGCGCAACGCGCACCTCGCGTGCACTCGGTGCGTCGTGCCGCTAAGCCAACGGACGAGGCGACCGAAGATCCACGTTTTCGCCCCGTGTCGGGCGATGGTCATGAAGCCTCAGGCGATGCGCCCGCCAAAAAACGCCGCCGCCGTCGACGCAAACCGACGGGGGAGGCGGGTGGTTCTCCTGCCGCTGAATAAGCAGAGACCTTGCGATGTCAACAGCACCCGTCAAGGCGTGTGTGGCCTTTGGAGCCAATCTGGGTGATGCGGTCGCCACGGTGAAACAAGCCTTGCGCGATGTGGCGGATTTGCCTGATACGCAACTGTTCAAAGTCTCGTCGCTGTACCGCAGTGCACCCTACGAGGCGCAAGGGCCAGACTTCATCAATGCTGTGGCGTTGGTGGATACCCAGCTCAGTCCCATGGCGTTGTTGCACGCTTTACAAGCACTCGAACAGCAAAGCGGCCGTGAGCGATCTTTCAAAAATGCCCCTCGTACGCTGGATCTCGATCTGATTTTTCATGGGGATGTGGTTTTGGCAACGCCAGAGTTGACCTTGCCGCATCCGCGTTGGCACGCGCGTGCGTTCGTGTTGCAGCCTTTGGCTGAAATTTGGCCTGCGCGCGTCAGTGCTGCGCAACTTGCAGCGGTGCAAGATCAAGTCATTCAGCGCATCGTCTGACGCTGTGCTAACCATCGACGAATTCGCCATGAACCTTTCTGCCATCCCCTTTACTTTCCAAGCCGTTTTGTTGTTAGTCGCCGCCAATGTGTTCATGACATTTGCGTGGTACGGGCACCTCAAAAGCCTGGCCAATTCACCTTGGTATACCGCGGCATTGGTGAGTTGGGGCATTGCACTGGTGGAGTATTTGCTGCAAGTGCCTGCCAATCGTATTGGTTTTCATGAGGCGGGTTTGCAAGTGGGGCAGCTCAAAATCATGCAAGAAGTGATTACTTTGGTGGTATTCGTGCCGTTTTCTGTGTTTTTCTTGAATGAACCGCTCAAGCTTGACTACTTGTGGGCCGGCGTGTGCTTGATAGGGGCGGTGTATTTCATCTTCCGAGCCTGAGCTGCGTTTACACTGCTACGTCATCGATTTGTCACAAATACGTCATCGTTAGGAGATCCAAATGTTGTTTGGAAAGTTGTTGCCCACAGAGGGCAATTTTTTCGTCATGTTCAACCAGCATGCCGATCGCATCGTCGAGGCCGCGCACGCGTTCTCCAATTTGGTGGCGAATTACGGCGACCCCATGTTGCGTGACAAGTACAACCAAGAAGTTGACAACGCAGAACGCGGGGCTGACCGGATCACGCATGAATGTAATGTGGCCATTCATAAAACCTTCATTACGCCGATCGACCGCGAACAGATTCACTCTTTGATCAACACCATGGACGATGTGGCGGATTTGATCCAAGACACCGCGGAAACCATGGCCTTGTACGACGTGCGCGTGATGAACGAAGAAATCGTGCGTTTGACGGATTTGAGCGTGAAGTGCTGTGAGCGTTTGCGAGATGCTGTGTATTTGTTAGAAAAAATTTCTGACCATGCCACGGCCGAAGCTGCTTTGAAGACTTGCGAAGAAATTGACAAGCTCGAGTCCGATGCGGACCGTGTGATGCGCAGCGCCATGAGCAAGTTGTTCCGCGAAGAGCCCGATGTGCGTGAAGTGCTCAAGCTCAAAGCGATTTATCAGTTGCTGGAGACCATCACTGACAAGTGCGAAGACGTGGCTAACTTGATCGAGGGCATCGTCCTCGAGAACTCTTGATCACGGGTTGAGCATGGAAACCGTACAAACTGCCTTTTGGGTGGTCGCGTTGTTGGTTGTGTTGGCCTTGATGTTTGACTTCATGAATGGCTTTCATGATGCTGCCAACTCTATTGCAACCGTGGTCTCTACTGGCGTGCTCAAGCCCGGTCAGGCGGTGCTATTTGCCGCTTTTTTTAACTTTATTGCGATCTTTATTTTTCACCTCAGCGTCGCCGCCACGGTAGGGAAAGGGATTGTGCAGCCAGGGGTTGTAGACACCCATGTGGTATTTGGTGCGCTTTTGGGTGCGATCACCTGGAACGTCATCACTTGGTATTACGGCATTCCTAGCAGTTCGTCGCATGCGTTGATTGGGGGCATTTCGGGGGCTGTGATTGCCAAGGCTGGTAGCGGGGCTCTTATTTCTGCGGGTATCCTGAAAACCGTGGCGTTCATTTTTGTCTCCCCCTTGTTAGGCTTCACACTGGGTTCGTTGATGATGGTGACGGTGGCTTGGATTTTTCGTAGCTTCCGTCCCTCACGCGTTGACAAGTGGTTTCGTCGTTTGCAGTTGATTTCTGCTGGTGCCTACAGCTTAGGCCATGGCGGCAACGATGCACAAAAAACCATCGGCATTATTTGGATGCTTCTGTTGGCCACAGGCTATGCATCGGCAGAAGACAAATCGCCGCCAAGTTGGACCATCGTCAGTTGTTACATGGCAATTGGCTTGGGCACGATGTTTGGCGGTTGGCGAATCGTGAAAACCATGGGGCAAAAAATCACCAAGCTCAAGCCCGTTTGCGGTTGTTGTGCTGAAACAGGCGGCGCCATGACTTTGTTTTTGGCCACGGCATTGGGTATTCCCGTGTCGACGACGCACACCATCACCGGGGCGATTGTGGGCGTGGGGTCGACTCAACGCGCCAGTGCTGTGCGATGGGGAGTGGCTGGCGGCATTGTGTGGGCTTGGATTTTGACGATTCCCGCCAGCGCCTTTGTGGCCGGCATCGCTTATTGGTTGAGCCTGCAGATTTTTTGATTACTCAGACAGCTTTCGCGCTTCTTCGATTTGGTACTCGAAGTAGCGCTGAAAACTGAAGACGATGCTTGACATGAGCACCGTGGTGCCAATTAGCAATGCCACCGCGATTGCGCCGATGGTGAGCCAGTTCGTTCGGCCCGCCGACGCATCTGCAGACGCTTGAGGATTGAAGCGTGCGTTCCAAGTCTCAGGTGTCATCAAGCCGTAAACAATGGCATTCAAGGCGCAGGCGGCAAACGTAAAGCCTGCTAGCGGAATTAACCACCAACTCGTCACGTCGTCCATGCCAAATTGCTGGACGCGTTCTAAGCCATAAATGCCCAGTGCTGTGGGGATCGGAAGCAACCACCCGAGCGTGTCCCACAGTCCAAAAAGATAGAAGCGGTGAAGTCCAAAGGGGCCACCAAGAAAGGCTAGCCAAGCTGCGAGGGTTTTGTTTTTCATGGTCGGAGTGTAAAACGCTATAATGGTAGGCTTTTCAGCGTGTCGCAGGCCGGGTGGCTTAGCGCGTGTCTCAAACGTTGAAAGAAATTTCCACCCGAAGGATTCATCATGGTCGTCATCCGACTCTCACGCGGCGGTTCTAAAGCCCGTCCGTTTTTTAACATTGTTGTTGCCGACAAGCGCGATCGTCGCGACGGTCGCTTCATCGAGCGCATTGGTTTTTACAACCCTATCGCCAAAGGCCAAGCCGAGAGCTTGCGCGTTGCCCAAGACCGTTTGAACCACTGGACCAGCGTGGGCGCTCAATGCTCTCCCACTGTCATTCGTTTGGTCAAGCAAGCTGCTAAAGCAACTCCTGCTGCTTAATTGATAAAGGCATTGCAATGATGCTCGGCCTTGAGTCCGCAGAACTTCCTGCGGATGCCATTGAAGTCGGGCGCATTGCAGATGCTTGGGGCATCAAAGGCTGGTTCAAGGTCTTGCCCCACAGCGCTTCTCCGGAAGCGCTTTTTTCTTCCAAGCGTTGGTTTTTACAACCCGCTGAACGTGGTGCCAAAACCTTTTCTGGCACCGTGCTTCTGAAAATCAAAGAAGCCAAAGATCATTCTGATTCTGTGGTGGCCACCTCGGCCGAAGTGCCAGACCGCAATACCGCAGAACTGCTCAAAGGCGCACGCATTTTTGTCTCGCGTGCCAGCTTTCCTACCCCCGAAGCAGACGAGTACTACTGGGTCGACCTGATTGGCCTTGATGTGGTCAACCGGGAGGGCGTGGCGTTAGGCGCTGTGCGCGAGTTGCTGCACACGGGCCCACAAACCGTGTTAGTGCTTGCTTACGAGGAAGATGGCAAAAGCAAAGAGCGCATGATTCCGTTTGTATCGGCTTACATCGATACCGTTGATTTGGCTGCGCGCCGTATCACCGCCGACTGGCAGCCCGACTTCTGAGGCGCTCGCGAAAGGCCTGGCCGTGCGCTTTGACATCATCACCCTGTTTCCTGAGCTTTTTGAGCCGTTTTTAAAAATTGGCATCACTCGCCGCGCCTTTGAGGCAGGCATGGTTGATGTGCGCTTGTGGAACCCCCGCGATTACGCCGAAGGCAACTATCGCCGTGTGGACGACCGACCGTTTGGTGGCGGCCCTGGCATGGTCATGATGGCTGAACCCCTGAACGCTTGTTTATGCGCCATTCGTGCCGATCGTGGTCAAGGCCGTGATGTCGCCCCCTTGGTGTTGTTTTCGCCGATTGGCGACACCCTGCGTCATGCCGCCGTGCAACGTTGGTCCGACAGCCAAGGCGCTGTGCTGCTGTGTGGCCGTTATGAAGGCATTGACCAGCGTTTCATCGACACCCAGGTGGATCTGCAAATCAGCGTGGGTGACTTTGTGTTGTCGGGTGGTGAGTTGGCAGCCATGGCGCTTCTGGATGCCGTAGCCCGTTTGCAGCCAGGCGTTTTGAGCGATGAAGGCAGCCACCAGTTCGACAGTTTCAATCCTGCCTTGGACGGCTTGCTGGACTGCCCTCATTACACCCGCCCCGAACAATGGCAAGGGCAGGGTGTGCCCCCTGTGCTGTTGTCGGGTCACCACATCAACATCGAGCGCTGGCGCCGCGACCAGCGGCTGATCCTCACGGCACGTTTGCGGCCAGAACTGATCGTGGCCGCCCGTGCAGCCGCTCGATTGACGCCGCAGGACGAGGCCGTACTTAAGGCGCAAAACTCGCTATAATGGTGGGCTTTTCGATCCTCTGGTCGGCCGCTTTGAGCCTGTGTTGCAAGAAGCCTTTTGTGTAGCGCGACCAAGATCCTGTAGAGGAAAACATGAACCTGATCCAAACTCTCGAGGCAGAAGAAATTGCCCGCCTCGGCAAAACCATCCCCGAATTCGCACCTGGCGACACAGTGATTGTGAGCGTCAACGTGGTTGAAGGTACACGCAAGCGTGTGCAGGCTTACGAAGGTGTGGTGATTGCCAAACGCAACCGTGGCCTCAACAGCGGCTTCACAGTTCGCAAAATGTCTAGCGGCGAAGGTGTGGAGCGTACGTTCCAAACATACAGCCCCTTGATCGCGAGCATCGAAGTCAAACGTCGCGGTGATGTGCGTCGCGCTAAGTTGTACTACTTGCGTGACCGCAGCGGTAAGTCTGCACGTATCAAAGAAAAATTGGTCACCAAGTCGGCCGCTGCTTCCAAAGCCGCAGCCGCCGCTCAATAAGCTGGTTGATTCTTGCTTTGAAGCCACCCCAAGTGAAAACTTGCGGTGGCTTTTTCTATGTCCCAGCTTCCCGCCTTTGACCCGCAGCAAGTGCCTGTTTTCCAAGTCGACACACACTTGGAGGCTGTTCCTGCCCATGACCTGACGCCTGTGGCATTGCAAGCGAGATTTGACAATCCGCCGATCTGGCAGCCCGAGCTGGTGCGCGAGCGCAAATTCATGGACCGCGCACCCGCTCAAGCGGCGGTGTTGTTGGGCGTGGTGATGCGCGAAGAACCGACGGTGCTGTTGACGCAACGTCCCTCGCACATGTCTACGCATGCGGGGCAAGTCGCCTTTGCAGGGGGTAAATGCGACGAAGGCGATCGGGATGCAGTGGCGACCGCCTTGCGTGAAGCGCATGAAGAGGTTGGGTTAGAGGCGCAACATGTGCAAGTGCTTGGCACCTTGCCCGAATATGTCACGGGCTCGGCTTTTTTTGTCACCCCCGTGGTGGCTTTGATTGCGCCCTCCATGGCGTTGCAACTCAATACCCATGAGGTGTCGGACGCATTTGAAGTGCCCTTGGCTTTTTTGATGAATCCTGCGCATCACCGCTGGCACCGCTATGTGTTTGAGGGCGTCACGCGGGAGTGGCTGTCCATGCCGTATCACGATGGCACACAACAGCGTTTTGTGTGGGGAGCCACCGCAGGGATGCTGCGCAACTTTTACCGTTTCTTGAAGGCATGAGCCGGTCAAATTGACAAGACTCGCCGCTATCATTCAAGTATGAGTTTTCTTGCCTTGCTCCTTGCGTTGTTGATTGAACAAGCCCGTCCCTTGGTGCGCGGTAATTGGGTGCATGGCACTGTGCGCGTATGGGTGACTTGGATCAGCCAAACTTTGGATGCGGGTCATCCGCGTTTGGCATGGGTTACCTGGTCTTTAGCCGTGGGATTGCCTGCGGTTCTTGTCACGCTGATGCATGGGTTGTTGTTGGCCGTGTTCGGCTGGCCTGTGGCTATGGTTTGGAGCATTGCGGTGCTTTACGCGACCTTGGGTTTTCGTCAATTTAGCCACCACTTCACCGACATCCGTGATGCCTTGGACGTGGGTGATGAGCGATTGGCGCGAGAACTGTTGGCGGATTGGCAGCACGTGGACGTTGAGACATTGACGCGCAGTGAGTTGATTCGCCATGTCATTGAGCACTCGGTGTTGTCTGCCCATCGTCATGTTTTTGGTGTGTTGACGTGGTTTTCCATTTTGGCGGCCTTGGGCTTGGGGCCTGCGGGTGCTGTGATTTATCGCATGAGCGATATGGTTTCGCGTGCTTGGAGAGCGTCGGACCAACCGGTCAAGGGTTGGGTCAGTGACACTCTGCAAAGCGCAGCCAAAGAGGCTTGGCGCCGAGTTGATTGGTTGCCTGCACGCTTAACTGCTGTCGCTTTTGCGGTGGTCGGTAATTTTGAAGAAGCCATTGATTGCTGGCGCAACTATGCGCAGCAGTTCCCCGATGACAACGACGGCGTTGTCTTGTCAGCCACGGCAGGCGCCATGAACGTTCGTTTGGGCGGTGAGGCCCTGCCGCAAAACCACGCACAAGACGCTGTCGATACCGAAAGCACCCCCGGTCGCTCGCCAGAGATGGCGCATTTACCCAGTGTCGTGGGGCTGGTTTGGCGCAGCGTTGTGTTGTGGATGGTGCTGTTGGCTTTGCTGACTTTGGCCCGTTTGTTGGGCTAATAAAGTCAATAGTTGGCAGGTTGCGTGAGCTCGGCAAACAGCATGCCGTAGAGTTTGTAGCGCGAGGGACTGATGGTTCCGGTGGCCACAGCGTCAATGACGCCACACGATGGCTCATGCAAATGCGTACAGTTGTAAAACTTGCAATTTGCCACATGTGGCTTGAAGTCGGGCATGTATGCCGCCAGTTGCATGGCGTCAATGTGATGTACGCCAAATTCTTGAAATCCTGGTGAGTCAATCAAACCTGTTTGGCGTTGTGCATCCACCCAATGCCAGGTGGTCGACGTGGTGGTGTGTTTGCCCGAGTTCAAGGCCTGCGAGATTTCTGCCGTCGCGACGTTGGCGTCGGGAATCAAAGCGTTGATGAGCGTGCTTTTGCCAGTGCCCGAGGGGCCAAGTACCAAGGTGGTTTTGTTTTTCAAACGTTCAGGCAAATCGGCCAAATCACCGGTTTTAAATGCGCCTTGCAACACGGTGTAGCCCATCTTCACATAGGGCGCTAAGCGAGCGAGGGCGCGTGCAAAAGGTTCTTTTAAATCACTTTTGTTGAGCACGATTAGAGGGGTGATGTGCTCGGCCTCCGCCGCAATCAAAGCTCGGGTGAGCTGCATTTCAGAAAATTCGGGCTCTGCACCGAGCAAGATGAGCACTTGGTCGAGGTTGGCTGCAAACGACTTGGTGCGAATTTCGTCTTGTCGGTAGAACAAGTTGTGGCGAGGTTCTACTTTTTCGATCGTGCCTTCGTCTGTACTCGCCAACCACTGCACCCGATCCCCCACCACCACCTGATTTTTTTTACCTCGTGGGTGGCAAATGCGGCGTTCACCATCGGGTGTTTCTACCACGCAGTGTCGTCCGTGGCTGGCCACCACCAAACCCATTTGCGTCATGCGGTCATGCGCGCCAGACGTTGCGAAGCGGGCGGGTGAGAGTAATAAAAGGCCACGTACCAAGGGTCAGGCGTGAGGGTGGAAGCATTGTCTTGGTAGAGCTTGAGCAAGGCATTGGCGAGGGCTTTGCCATCGCTGTTGGCCACAGCATAAGCATCGGCTTCAAACTCAAACTTGCGTGAACGGCGAGCCGATAAAGGCGACACAAAGAAGGTGAACAAAGGCAATACCAGCATAAACAGCAACAAGGCCAACGCACTGTTGTTGCCATTCACGTTGGGCATCACGCCCAAACCTGTGTAAAACCAAATTTGTTGTGACAACCAGCCCAGCAAGGCCAGACCCGCGAGGCTGGTGGCAAAGTTGGTGGTCATCATTTTTAAGATGTGACGGTGTTTGAAATGCCCTAACTCGTGCGCCAATACCGCTTCCATTTCATCGCCGTTGAGTTGTGCCAACAAGGTATCAAAAAATACCACGCGTTTGGCTGCACCAAAGCCCGTGAAAAACGCATTCGAGTGGGCGGAGCGTCGGCTGCCATCCATCACAAAAAAACCTTTGGCGGTAAAGCCAGAGCGGGTCATCAACGCGGTCACACGCGCTTTGAGCGTGGCATCTTCCAGTGGTGTGAATTTGTTGAACAAGGGCATGATGACATTGGGCGCGATCCACATCACAAAGAGTTGGTACGCCACCAAGGCTACCCAGGTGTAGAGCCACCACAACGACCCACCGGCTTGCATCAGCCACAACACCACCCAAAGAATAGGCAGACCCAGCACCATGCCGACCAACAAGGCTTTGACCAAGTCGCTGAGCCATAGCTTGGGCGTGGTGTTGTTGAAGCCAAATCGCTGCTCAATGCCAAAGGTTTGGTACAGCGACAAGGGCAGGCTGATCAAGCCACCAATCAAACTAAATCCCACAACCAGTCCAATTTGTTGGGGCATGCCTTCACCCAACCAATGAAGCGTGACTTGGTTCAACATGTCCAAACCACCCAGCAAAGTCCAAGCCATCAGGGTCATGGCATCGAGCCCTAAATCGATGACGCCTACGCGCGCCTTAGCGAGTGTGTAGTCGGCGGCTTTTTGATGCGCTTCTAAGCTGATGGTCTGCGCAAAGGCCGCAGGCACCGTGGCGCGGTGTTGTGCCACATGACGGACTTGGCGGTTGCTAAGCCAGAGTTTGGTAAGCAGGTTGGCCACCAGCACAGCAGCCAAGGTCAACGTCATCGCAAGAGAAGGGTTCATCATGGGGTATGAGTTTAGATGAAGCGCCCCCTTGGCGATGGGCGACAATCTCGCCCATGTCTGAAGTTGCTACCTCTCCTGTTCTTCCCCAACTTGCCAAGTCTGATCTCAACTTGGTTTGGCTTGATTGCGAAATGTCAGGCTTAGATCCCGAGCGCGAGCGCTTGTTAGAAATCGCGGTCATTGTGACCAGTCCTGATTTGTCTGTGCGCGTTGAAGGTCCCGTATTTGTGATTCATCAAAGTGACGAGTTGCTGAGCAAGATGGACGCTTGGAACAAGGGTACGCATGGCAAGAGCGGTTTGATTGACAAAGTCAAAGCTTCCACGGTCACGGAAGAGCAAGCCCAAGAGCAACTGATTGCTTTCATGAAGCGCTATGTGTCCAAGGGGGCATCGCCCATGTGTGGCAACACCATTGGTCAAGACCGTCGCTTCTTAAACAAATACATGCCCAAGCTCGAAGCGTGGTTTCACTATCGCAACGTCGATGTGAGCACGCTCAAAGAACTGTCGCGTCGCTGGAAGCCAGAGGTGTTGAATGCTTTCAAAAAGGCCCAGAAGCACACAGCCTTGGCGGATGTGCATGAGTCGATTGACGAGATGATTCACTACCGTGAACACCTTTTGAAGCTCTGATTAGGTAAAAACCCGAATCCGTGCCATAATCGAGGTCTTCGCGACACAGCTGTCGCGAATTTGTACATCTCCCTTCATTCACCGGGCTCGCGAAATGAGTCCCAAGCACTGAATAAACCCCTCAGCGGGTCAGAGCAGGTTCCGTTTGATGGTTGATGTTTTTTAACCTAGAACGGAGCAGCCGCACAACTTGCGGCGCTCGCGTGCGAGAAAAACTCATGACTGACACTTTGAATGTGACAGGCGAATTTGCGCCTGCCGACACTATTTCTATTCCCGCTCAAGATGCGGTATCGACTGAAGGCGTTCACACCGCTGAAGTTGAACAAGCTGAAACTGAAGCGCCTAAAGTCGACGTGCCTAACGGCTTCGTCGAATTGGGCTTGGCCCCTCAGCTGGTGCAAGCTGTTGCCGACCTTGGCTACACACAACCCACCACGGTTCAACAAAAAACCATTCCTTTGGCATTGCCATCCAACAACGCGGAAGCCAAGCAAGGCTTCATCGATTTGATGGTGTCAAGCCAAACAGGTAGCGGCAAAACAGCGGCGTTCTTGCTGCCTGTGTTGCACACCTTGATTCAACAACAAGCCCAAGCCGAAGCCGCCGACAAAGCTGCTTGGGACAAGCTCGTGGCTGATGCAGCCGCCAAGGGCGAAGAGCCACCCAAGCGCGCCAAGCGCAAAGA
>JACCDK011251227.1_pt1 | contig 11725 bp, 8 predicted proteins | sample 7445871 | NCBI WGS metagenome assembly JACCDK01 (sample SAMN15323436, study PRJNA562643) | freshwater metagenome | isolation source: river surface water | place: USA:Blue River Watershed | collected 2017-08-15
AAAAAACACGTGAATTCTTTGAGAAAGCGCTTGGTTTTGTGTTGGCCGATCGGACGCGCATCATGGCTTTTATGAATTGCGACAACGATCACCATTCCATTGCATTGGGTGATACCGACAACGATGCGCTCAACCATGTGGCTTTCCTCATGCCGACATTAGATGCTGTGATGCGAGGCGGCGGTCGATTGAAGGACAAAGGACTTCCACCGCAGTGGGGGCCCGGCCGACATGGCCCGGGTGACAACGCTTTCAATTATTTTGTAGATCCATTTGGTATCGTGATTGAATACACCGCTGAAGTAGAACAAATTGACGAAACTTACCGTGTCGGCCGACCCGAAGACTGGACATGGCCACCCGGTCGAATCGACCAATGGGGCGTTGGTCAAATGCCAACAGACCATTTGAAGCAAGCGCAACGCCGTGTATTTTTCATGCCCCACCTCGACTGAACGATATCGAATTGATTCCAAGGAGATTCATGATGCCTTTGTCCCGGCGAACATTGATGGCTTTAGGATTGACATGGTTGGATGTGACTGTTGCGCAAGCAGCGACATTTCCTTTGCGAGCCGCAGGCAATTGGCCGCAAAGACCCGTGAAGTTCATCATCCCGAATGCGCCTGGCAGTTCGGTCGACACCATTGGTCGTTTGCTCATGAACGAAATGGCCAAGTCGCTTCAGCAAGCAGGTGTGGCTGACAACAAGGCGGGCGCAGCCGGCGCGCTGGGTGCTGAGGCGGCGCGCATGGCGGCCCCTGATGGCTATACCTTGTTGATGGGTTCCACCACAGCCATTTCAACAGCGCCTTTGCTTCAAAAAGCAGCGCGTTACGACCCCTTGGCCGACTTTGAACTGATCAGCTTGGTGGCCCTGTTGCCCAACGTCTTAGTTTGCAATCCTGCGTTGCCAGTGAAGACCACCCGAGACCTGATTGCTTATGCAAAAAGCAAAGGCGATAAAAGCAACATGGCCTCTGCAGGCGTGGGCTCTGCCAGCCATTTGGCAGGCCTGGCATTTCAGTCCGCTGCTGGATTCACATCCTTGCATGTGCCCTACAAAGGCGGCAGTCAGGGTGTCGCTTCAGTTGTATCCGGTGAAACCGATTGGGTGCTCACACCTGCACCAGCAGCCATGTCCTTGGTGGCGGGCGATCGCCTGCGCTTGCTGGGGCACAGCATGCCAGTGGGGGCGCCAGGCATTGGCGACGCACCCGCATTGGCCAATACCGTGCCAGGCTTTGAGTTTGCAGGTTGGATCGGTTTGCTGGCGCCCAAGGGCTTGTCTGCGGTGATTTCATCCGCATTGGCAGAGGCGGTTCAAAAAGCTTTGCAGGCGCGTGAGGTGATTCAAGCATTTGAAGTCAACGGAGCTGTGCCATCACCTTCCAGTGCGATTGAATTCAGGCGGTTCTTAGAAAAAGACATTGCCACCAACAAGAAAGCCATCGCCATGGCGGGCATTCAACCTGAATAAGATGTCTGCCCAAACGGTGCCCCAAGTTGATGTCGCCATTGTGGGTTGTGGCCCTGCAGGCGTTGTGTTGGCCACCCTGCTAGGACAAGCGGGTGTTCAGGTTCACATTTGTGATCGTTTGCCAGGCATCTATGAAATTCCGCGTGCCATTGCACTCGACCATGAAATTTTGCGCGTCTTTCAACAAATGGGCGTGATCGATCAAATACTGCCCTTTACAGAGCCGTTTACCAATTCAGAATTTTTTGGTGTGGAGGGCCAGTTGATTCGCCGAATGACCATGGTGAAACCGCCGTTTCCGCAAGGCTACACACCATCGGTCGTGTTCTCTCAGCCTTCGGTCGAACGTGTTTTGCGTGAACGTTTGACAAGCTTGCCGTCTGTGAAAGTGGCTTTGGGTTTGACCATGACGCAATTTGTCCAAGATGAAACAGGTGTCACCCTTTGCTATGAAGACGGGCAAGCAGTGCGAGCGCAGTATGTGGTAGCCTGTGATGGCGGTGGCAGTGCTGTTCGAGGTGAGTTGAACATCGGTTTGGATGATTTAGATTTTGATGAGCCCTGGTTGGTGGTTGACGTGCTGGTGAATGAAAAAGGTCTGGCCAAGTTACCCCAAACCAGCGTGCAATATTGTGAGCCCGACCGTCCCTGCACTTTGGTCATTGGCCCGCAGAATCACCGGCGCTGGGAAATCAGTCTCAAAGCCGATGAAGATCCTGTGGAAGCTGCGACGCCCGAAGCCACTTGGAATTTTCTAAAGCGCTGGTTAACACCCGAAGATGGAACACTTTGGCGTCAGAGCAGTTATCGATTTCATGCCTTGGTTGCAGAACGTTGGCGAGAAGGTCGCGTTTTTTTAGCAGGTGATGCTGCACACATGCAACCGCCTTTTTTAGGTCAAGGCATGTGTCAAGGCATTCGCGATGTGGCCAACTTGGCTTGGAAACTGACCGCCGTCCTTCAAGGTGAAGTGAAGGGGCAGGCGGCCCAGAGACTGCTTGACAGTTACGGCCAGGAACGAAAAGCCCATGTGCATGAACTGACCTCGCGTATCAAAAGTGTGGGGGCACTCATTTGCGAACGGGATGTTGAAAAAGCGCGGGCCCGTGATCGCAAGCTCTTGGACGATTGCGGCGGCCTTGTCAAAGATACGCCAAGGCAAGATATTTTGCCTTCTTTGACCACAGGCTTGCTTTTTCCAAGTCCTGGTGCCGGTACCTTGTTTCCACAACCCCGACTTCAAAACGGGGTGTTGATGGACCATGTGCATGGATGCCATTGGCGCTGGGTCACGGATGGCACTGTGCAAGCGGCTGTGCCACCTGGGTTGAGCGTCATCGATTTGTCAATCAATGCAGAAGCCGAAGGCGTGGTGGCGCTTTGGATGCAAAGACATGGGGTTCACGCAGCCTTGGTTCGACCCGATCATTATGTTTTTGCAAGCGCGGCCAATGCGTCAGAAGCCCAGCAGCTATTTGAAACATGGCTATCACAACTCAACTGAATCTATAGGGAGACAAGCAAATGAAAAGACGGCATTTCACCCAAGCAACTTTGCTCTTCACCATGGGCTCGTGGATGAAGAGCGGATGGGCTCAAAGTTGGCCGGACAAAGCCATCAAATGGACCCTGTCACAACCCCCTGGATCTGGTCCTGACAATGTGGCGCGTATCTTGTCGGATCGCCTTGCCAAGTTGTGGGGACAAGCGGTGGTCATTGACAACAAACCAGGCGGACAAAACACCATAGGGGCTCTGGCAGCTGCCAGGTCTGCACCCGATGGCAGTGCGTTTTACTTTGCCACCACTGCTGCCCTGATTACAAATCCATTGCTCTTTAAAAATTTACCCTACGACACAAGCAAAGATTTTGTGCCTGTCGCTTTCATCGCACGCAGTCCGTTTGCCGTGCTCGTGAAAGGAGATTCCAACATCGCCAACATCGACGATTTGATCGCCAGATCAAAAGCCTCGGCTGGCAAGCTCAGCTTGGGCAATGAAGGCCCACGAACATTCAGCGGCATGATTGCCCGCTTGTTCAATGCGCGTGCTGGTGCAGGTGCCAATTTGGTGGCCTATGCCAATGTGGGACAAGGCACCACCGACTTGATGGGAGGGCATGTCGATGCCATGGTGGCCGACTTGGCCAGCACGGCGCCTCTTGTCCGTCAAGGCAAACTCAAAATTCTGGCGACCACTGCCGCCAAGCGCGTGGCAGGTTGGGAAAACGTTCCCGCCTTGTCTGAGAAATTATCCGGTTTTGACATGGTGGGCTGGTTTGCTGTGGTTGCGCCTACCGGCACACCTGCAGCAGCCATCGAACGGTCCAACCGCGATATCAATGCCTTGTTGGCGGACAAAGAAGTTGCAGAACGCATCGCTGCCATTGGCCCTTTGGTCGACAGCAGCATGAATGTCGAGGCGGTAGGCGCTTTTTTAAGAACAGAGGCTTTGCGGTGGCAGGCCATCACCAAAGAGATTGGTGTGTTGCCTGAGTGAAAAGCCTCATGGCCTTATTTCAAAATACCCCTGAAGTAAGTCGCCAGCGCTTCATAACCATCCAGTGGCAAGATGTTGGCCACATACTGGTCAGGCCGTACCACGATCATGCAACCGGTGTCGCGGTTGATACCACGCATGTCAAAAATGTCGCCCAGACCTTTGTGGTCCACACAAAAAACTTTTTCGTAGTCTTGCAAACCCAGCTTGCCGGTTTGGGGTTTCAGCAATGAAGGCATCTTTTCGTATGCCAATTGATCAAAGGTTTGTTGGAACACTGCACGGAAATCAATCACGGCGTCAATGTCTTCGCCTTGCCGGGTGTGCTTCACTACAGGCGAGTTGGGATCAGTTTCTAACCAATTCGCTAACGTGTGGATGGCCGAGCCTGGGTTAGAGCTGTCCGACTTGCCTGCAAAGGCATAAATCCGCCAACGCGCATCCGCTTCTGCCACATGGCCCAGTTGCATTTGCTTGGCGTCGGCCACCCGGACCACGGGGGCAGAGTGAAAGCGACGGCCAATTTCTTCACCGGTGGCCAACGCTTGGTAGGGGCTATCGGCAAACAAATAAGACTTGTCGTACTTCACAGCAGTGCCGCCTGTGAACTCCAAGTTTTCTTTGAACTGGCGAATGATGCGTGGCTCTTCCGTGCCATCCCGTTCGGCTTGTGTGGTGGGTGCTGACATCACGCGCGACCATTTGTGATCGGTTTCTACCAAACGTTTGGCTTCGGTCAGGCGCTCGTGTGAGTAGCTTCGCAACAAGCTTGGATTGGCGCGGCCTTGCAACACATGAATCAACTTCCATCCAAGGTTGAATGTGTCCTGCATGGACACGTTCATGCCTTGACCTGCTTTAGGGGAGTGGGTGTGGCAGGCATCACCAGCCACAAACACGCGGGGGTTGCGATCGGTGGCGTCACCCACATCGTCAAACTTGTCTGTGAGGCTGTGTCCAATGTCATAAATGGACCACCACACCACTTCTTTCACATCCAAGGAATAGGGCTTGATGATGCGATTGGCCGCAGCAATCATGTCGTCTTGCGTGAATTTTTTCTGGGCCGCTTTTTCATCAGGACGCAGTTTGTCGAGTTCCACATACATGCGGAACACATAACCACCTTCACGTGGCAGGACCAAAATGTTGCCTTCGCTGGCAGAAGAGATCAAACACTTCTGACGCACGTCCGGAAAATCGGTGTTGGCCAAGATGTCCATCACGCCCCAAGCTTGGTGCGCGGCATCGCCATGCAACACGCCACCAATGGCTTTGCGCACGGAAGAGTGTGCGCCATCGCAGCCCACCACGTAGTTGGCGCGGACTGTTTTGGTGGCCCCCCAATTCAGACCGCTTGCGTCTTTTAAAACAACCGTGACGGGGTGATCTTCCGTTGTGGGGTCGATGGTCAAGCTCAAAACTTCCCAACCATAGTCTGGCGCCAAACGAGAGGGCGAGTTTTGCATCACTTCCAAAAACAACTCGTGCAAGCGCGCTTGGTTGATCAGGATGTGGGGCATCTCAGAGCTGTCATCGGCCACATCTTGCACACGGCCCACGCGTTTGATGTGCGAGGGGTTGGCGGGGTCGGGCATCCAGAACGCAGTTTGATTGACCCAGTAGGTTTCGCGTTTCACCTTGTCGGCAAAGCCAAAGGCCTGAAACATTTCCATGGTGCGCGTGTTGATGCCGTCGGCCTTGCCCTTGATGATGTTGGCGGGCATGCGTTCCACAATCATGGTTTGAATTTCTGGGAACTGGGCCAGCTGGGCTGCTAAACACAGGCCAGCGGGGCCGGTGCCGGAAATCAAGACATCGACTTTTTCAGGCAGGGGCTCATTGGCACCGCGGTTTCGACGGTTTGGGGCAGCTTGCTTGATATCGGGGCTGCCGCCTCTGAAGCCATCTTTGTAAAACTGCATTTTTTCTCCTGAATTGTTGATTTGACTGCTTCAATGAAGGGTCTCAGGAGAAATAATAACTGTACTTATTAATATTTGTCAAGTTACTAAGCATGCTTATCAATTAGGAGATCGTCGCACAACTGAGCCATCAGCAGGTCTTTGTGACTCAGGCCGCCAACATCATGGGTTGTCCAGGATATGGCCACCTTGTTGTAAACGTTCCGCCATTCAGGGTGATGTTGGTGCTGCTCGGCCAATTCTGCAATTTGGGTCATGAACGCAAATGCCTGAACAAAGTTGGGCCAAATGAATTCACGGGAAATGCAATTCAAGGGTTCATTGAAATGCCAATGGGGCAAACTTGGAAGCGCCTCTTGGATTTCTTGGGGGGAGAGTTTGTGCAATGACATGGCGAGACGTGTTTGAAAATCAGATGCTTTAGCGAAGGGACGTAAACAAGCGAGCGGCAATCTCTTGAGAGAGCAGAGGTCTTGAATTGGCATGAATGAATTTGCCAAACGACATGCTTTCTTGTCCTTGGCGAAATTGGATCAGTTCGTTGGCATGCACGCGCGGTTCGATTCGGGTCAAAGAACGAACCCAAAGCACCTGATGGGTTTGAAGGCCAATTTTGCGTTCAATTTTGAGATCATTGCCAGAAAGAACCAGTGTTTCGTAATCGTTGGCGTGAATCAGGTTGTACAAGAACGCCACAAACAAGGCTGTGATTTCAATCAATGAGAACGGCAGAATGAGGGACGCGCCAAAGGTCAAAAAAGCCACACCAATGATCAACGTGACCAAGGCCAAGGCTGCCAAAATTTTGGCCAGTTGCAAGGGTGCCATGGAAATGTTGCGTTTGAGATGCCAATGCCAGGCCGTGCCGTCAAAACTGCCTAGAAGGTTTTCAGTTGAATGGGGGGTCTTCATCAGGAGGGGATATTGCTTCTGAATTTGATTATCAGAAATGTCCGAAGACACAGCCCAGAGTAAGGTAATTGGCAGCACATCAAAATGGCCTGCCAGGCCCATGCTGGCTTTTGACGATTGTTTGACTTGATGCCGAAAAGAATTTCAATTTATGTGCTGTTGGCAGTGACCTTGGGTGTTCTCCTCAGTCACTTTTCGTTGCAGCAACAAGAAAATGGCCCTTTGCTGATCGTCGATGGTCGTCCAGTGGATGTCGTTGGCATGGCCCAAGACAGATGGGTCAAGCTGCATCGCAGCTGTGACGGTGTTCAGCCTCTCCAAGTCGATTCACCCGCGTATGCAGGCCTTCACCAATTGATACGCGCTTACAGCCCGCCTGCATCAGAATCGGCCCAGATTGTTCAAGCCCTGACCACAGGCAAATGGTCACTGCTTGAGGTTCAATTCAAAACCTTGCTGCCAGCTGTGGTCTTGGTGGACCAAACAGGGGAGGTGCCTCGCATCATTCCCAACGCCATCTGGAGTGGGCAAACCCACCCTTGGCGACCTGCCCCTTTTGTTCGACAATACATTTCAAACAAAGCCCCTCAGGCGCCATCAGACCTTTTGGACTGCTTTGAGCCACATTTGAAAAATTCATAAGCACCATCTTGGAGATTGCACCATGCAAGACCTCGAATTGCTGGGTGTACCGGGCTCTCCTTACACCCGTAAGATGCTGGCGTTGCTGCGGTACCGCCGAATACCACATCGCATGATTTGGGGTTCGCACTTTGAACCGCTTGCCAACTATCCTGTCCCCAAGGTTAAGCTTTTACCGACGTTTTACTTTCCAAGCGCCAAGGGCAAAGAAGCCGTCGTTGATTCGACCCCCATCATTGAGCGATTGGAACGCGAACATGCTGACAGAAGAGTCGTACCCGACGATCCTTTGTTGCGCTTTATAGACAGGCTGATTGAGGACTTCGCCGATGAATGGGTTACCAAGGCGATGTTTCACTACCGTTGGCACTATGCGGAAGACGCTGCCCACGCGGCCCCCTTGCTCGCTTTCTGGCAAAACCTGCACCTGGCGGAAGGGCCGGCCAAAACTTCAAGCCAAGCGTTTGCGTCAAGGCAAATTTCCAGACTCTATGTGGTGGGTTCGAGCCAACAAACAGCACGCGTCATTGAATCCAGTTTTGAGCGCTTGGTAGGCATCATGGACCGCATCATTCAGCGTCAAGGCTTTGTGTTGGGAACGCGGCCTTCAGCCGGCGACTTTGGCATCTATGGTCAATTAACGCAATTGGTTTGGGTCGATCCTACCCCAGCGCGTTTTGTGGCTAAGCATTCGCCACGCTTGCATGCATGGATTGATCGCACAGATGACTTGTCGGGTCTTGAGACAGGACAATGGACTGACCGATCGCAAATTCACAGCCATGTCAATGAACTGCTCCAAGAAATTGGACGCGTGTATGTGCCGTTTTTGTTCGCCAATGCAAAAGCCATTCAAGAAGGGCAAGCAGAATTTGAAACCCGCATTGATGGGCAAGCATGGTCGCAACCTGTGTTCCCTTACCAAGCCAAATGCCTTGCACATTTGCGACAAGAAGCGCTTTCATTGTCGGCGGATGTGCGACATACTTTGCTTGACCTGTTCAAGGGAACGGGCTGCGAGCCATTGCTGGCCGACTTTTAAACCACTCAGCACGCCATCCTATGAAGACTTGCGTTCAATGTCATGTGGAAGTTCAAGAAGGCAAACGCTTCTGTGCTGATTGTGGGGCGCCACAATTTTTGCGTTGCACGCATTGCAACGCCGAGTCTTCACTGGGCAAATCTTTCTGTGCAGATTGCGGCACACCTTTAGGTGGCAATCCGAAATCCAGTCCAACACCCACTGCGCCACTGGTCGATCAAGTGCCAGTGTCAAATGCGCACGCCAACGACGCCTTGAGCGGGGAACGCAAAGTCATCACGGTTTTGTTTGCAGACATCAAAGGTTCAATGGCACTGATTGAAAATTTGGACCCAGAAGAAGCGCGTTCGCTGGTAGAGCCTGCCTTGCAATTGATGATCGATGCCGTGCTCCACTACGATGGCTACGTGGTGCAGACCACTGGGGATGGTATTTTTGCCATGTTTGGTGCGCCTGTGGTGCACGAAGATCATGCCCAACGTGCGCTGTATGCCGCCTTGCGAATGCAAAGCGATATCAAAGACCATTCAGCTTTGATCTGCGCCAAAGGTCATCAGCCCATACAAGGGCGGGTTGGCGTTCACACGGGAGAGGCTGTGGTAAGGCCGTTGCGATTGGGCAATGGCCAAGTTGAATACACGCCCATTGGGCACTCCACCAGCTTGGGGGCGCGATTGCAGACCCTGGCGCCAGTGGGCTCTATTGCAGTGTCCGAGGCGATTCGTCAATTGTGTGACGGCGCATGCGAATTCAATGATCTCGGCCTGGCCACTGTGAAAGGCGTGAGCGAGCCTATTCAAGTTTATGAAGTCACGGGTTTAGGCAAACAACGCACCCGCATGCAACGTGCTGCGGATCAGGGATTCACTCAATTTGTAGGACGGGCTCACGAGCTGGCCACACTGAAGCTTGCGGCAAGCAAAGCACAAGCGGGTGGTGGTCAAATGGTCAGCATTGTGGCTGAAGCTGGCACCGGTAAATCTCGTTTGATATTGGAGGCGATGGCGGAGTTCCGTGCTGCTTCAACCGTTTTGGAAACATCCTCGGTATCGCACGGCAAAGCAAGCGTTGGTTTGCCTTTGATTGAAATGTTGCATGCCTATTTCAGCATTGAGGCCCATGACACAGAACTTCAGCGCCGAGAAAAAATCACAAACAAAATCCACGAGCTGGATTCTCAACTGCAGGATATTCAGGCGCATTTGTTCAGTTTCCTCAACCTTGCAGGTGCAGAAGATCCTTTGTTTGACATGGACGATGCCGATCGGCAAACACAGACTTGGGAGTGCATCAAGCGGCTCTTTGTGCGAGAGTCTGAGCGCTTTCCATTGACGCTTGTGTTTGAAGATTTGCATTGGATCGATGCACAAACGGAAGAATTTTTAACGCTGCTTTCAGAGTCTCTTGGAACCGCCAGAATCTTGCTGATCGTGAACTACAGACCAGAGTATGTACACAAGTGGCGCAGTAAATCCTACATCACTCAAATCCATTTAGACCCCTTGGCGGAAGACGCTGCCACCGCCATGCTTGCTGCCATGTTGGGGCAACATGGTCAACTCTCGGACCTCAAGCGTTTGATTTATGAAAAGACGAGTGGCACGCCATTTTTCATGGAAGAAATGGTCAAGAGCATGTTTGATGAGGGCACTTTGACCCGCGATGGCAAGGTCATTCTCACCAAAAAATTGAACGAACTTGAGATTCCATCATCTGTTCAAGCCATTCTGGCGGCCAGGATCGACCGGTTGCCTACGCATGCCAAAGAATTGTTGCAAACGCTGGCTGTCATTGGCAAAGAATTTTCCTTGCCCTTGATCGTGGCAGTGACGGGCATTCCACAAGCTCAACTTGAAAAGCACCTCAAAGAACTTCAGTTGGGTGAGTTCATCTATGAAAAATATGTGGCTGGCATCAAAGGCTATATTTTCAAAAGTGCGTTAACACAAGACGTGGCGTACAACACCCTTTTGTTAGAACGTCGAAAAATATTGCATGAGCGAATTGGTGCTGCCATTGAAGCGGTGTATATCCACTCGATCGATGACCATGTGGCGGCATTGGCCTACCACTATGGGCGCAGCAACAACACGGATGCGGGGATGCAATACCTCACACACTCAGGAAGGCAAAAGCTCATGGAGGCTAGAAAGAATGCTGCCCAAGTTGCTTCTGCGCCTGCTGTTAAGAGCGATTTGTCCGTGGCTTCCAAGAATGCGAAAGCGGGTGAGATGACTTCTGATTTTGTTGAGTCGATATGGCGTTATCCCGTGAAGTCCATGGCCGGCGAATTGATTCCCTCTGTCATGGTCACGGAAAAAGGCATGGTCGGTGACCGTGCTTACGCTTTTGTGAATGAAGAAACAAACCGAGCGGCGGTGGTCCGAAAATGGGCTGAAAACTTTTTGAACTATCACCCTCACTTTGTCGCTGAGCCTACAGCATGTGAAGCGATGCCACCCTTGCAAATCACCTTTCCGTCAGGTGAGACGCTCACCTCCGAAAGCACGGCGCTTGAAGAAAAAATCTCTGCTGTTTTTGACAAAAAGCTCAAGCTGATGGCCAGTGCGCCGCCAGGATTGTTGATTGAGGTGCCCAAAGGCACATTGGGTGGCTCGCTGAGCGAAGTCACAGAACTTCCCCTCGGGGGCGGCGCTGCGCCGGGTGCGTTTGTGGATTACGGGAGCCTTCACTTGATTGCGTCGGTCACACTCGAACATTTTCAACAGCACTATCCACAGGGGCGTTTCGATGTTCGCAGGTTCCGTCCCAATTTGGTGATTCATTCCGATGCGGCCCCCTTGGTTGAAAACACTTGGGTCGGCAGAACCATGGCCATTGGCGATGAAGTGGTGCTGCGGATCACGCTGCCATGCCCCAGGTGCATCAGCGTCACTTTGGCCCAAGATGATCTGCCGCGTGATCCTGGCATTTTGAGAGCCGTCGCAGAACAAAACATGTGCGATTTAGGTGATTTTGGTACGCTGCCTTGTGCGGGTGTTTACGCAGATGTCATTCAAGCTGGCCATGTTCGGGTGGGCGATCGGATTCGATTTTTAGACTGAATGCTGAAAAGAAAAAGCCGCCGGGCTGTTCAACCCGGCGGCTTTGTTGCAAGTGGTGGAGCTGGCGGGAATTGAACCCGCGTCCACAAGCCATTTTCGTACAGTTCTACATGTGTAGTCGTCTGATTTGAGTCTCGTCAAATTCATCGCGCAGCGACAC
>JACCDK011207250.1_pt1 | contig 11724 bp, 9 predicted proteins | sample 7445871 | NCBI WGS metagenome assembly JACCDK01 (sample SAMN15323436, study PRJNA562643) | freshwater metagenome | isolation source: river surface water | place: USA:Blue River Watershed | collected 2017-08-15
TCCTAAGCGGCAGGAGACAGGCAATGAGCGCGGGCTGGGATCAGGAAATCGACGTACTTGTGGTGGGTTCGGGCGCCGGGGGCATGCTTTCAGCCCTGGTCGCGGCGAAGAACCATACCGAGGTGCTGATCGTTGAAACGGAAAAGCTGTGGGGTGGCACCTCTGCCACTTCCGGGGCCGGCATCTGGATCCCAGCCAGCGATCAGGCTGCCGCTGCCGGCTTTCATGACAACATTGACGATGCCTTCAGATATGTCCGCGCCTTGTCAGCCGACAACGTGCCGGATGAGAATATCCGGGCCTATGTCAGCAATGCGGCAAAGATGCTGCGCTGGATGGGGGCCAACACGGATATTGAATACCACGCCTTCCCCTATCCCGATTACCATGCCGAGAATCCGGGCGGTTCGCCAACTGGTTATCGCACCCACATGCCGCTGCCGATGGATGGCCGCAAATTGGGCAAGGACGTGCGGACCCTGCGCTTTGCATCGCCGGCTGCATCGCTGTTCGGGTATCTGAACTGGCATTTCGACGAGACCTATATTCTCTTGTTCCGAGCCAAGGGCTGGTGGCTGCATCTTGCCAAGAGCCTGGCCCGATACTGGCTCGACTGGCCGTTTCGCTTTACCTCGCGCAAGGATCGGCGGCTCACGCTTGGCAATGCCCTGGCGGGCGGCCTGCGGCTGGCGCTTAACGAGGTCGGGGTGCCGCTTTGGCTCGACAGCGGGCTAGAGGAACTGATCAAGGAGAATGGCCGAATCGTCGGTGCCGTCATCCGCAGTGCTGGCAAGGCCATGCGGATTCGGGCGCGCAAGGGCGTGGTGCTGGCGGCTGGCGGGTTCGACAAGAACCAGGCCATGCGCGATGCACACGCACCGCTTTATCCGAATGCACTTTATTCGGGAGGCACTTCGGGCAATACGGGTGATGCCATTGCCGCCGGTCAGGCGCTTGGCGCAGATACGATGAACCTGCAATCGACCTGGGCGGCGCCGGTGTTTTATGTTCCGGGCGAGGATCGTGGGCGTCTCTGCACGATTGAGCGGGCACTGCCAGGCTGCATGATGGTCAACCAGCAGGGCGAGCGCTATCTGAATGAGGCGGCTTCCTATCACGTCGTCGGACAGCAGATGGCCCGGCGCCAGCGCGAGCATGGCGATGCCAGCCCCAGCTGGTTTGTGTTCGACCACACCTACCGCCACTCCTATCCGGTTGGTCCGGTCTATCCGCTGGTGCCGGACTGGCTTCAGAACGGGATGGTGAAGACTATCCTCAAGAAAGGGCGGACGATTGCCGAGCTGGCGCGGGCGATGGGCGTAGACCCGGCGCAGCTCGAAGCCACGGTTGGGCGCTTCAATACCTATGCCGCCGAAGGGCAGGATCCTGATTTCCGCCGGGGTGAGGCCGCCTATGACAAGATGTACGGCGATCCGCGGATTGGCCCCAATCCGTGCCTGCGTCCGCTCAGCAAGGGGCCGTTCTATGCCATGCCAATCTACCCGGGCGATATCGGCACAAACGGCGGCCTGAAGACTGATGCACTGGCCCGTGTGCTCGATACGAAGGGCAAGCCAATTGGCGGGCTCTATGCTATCGGCAACAGCGCCGCATCGGCGATGGGCGAATCCTATCCAGGTGCCGGGGTGACGATCGGTCCGGCGCTGACGTTTGGCTATATCGCCGCCAACCACATGACCGGCAGCAACGCCGTGTGAGGAAGCGCAAGGGCATCCTTGGCCTGGCGGCTGCGGCGCTGGCACTATGCGCTGTGCCGGCCTTGCCGGCGGGCCGCGCCGCACAAGCGGGACTGATCAATTCTGCGCAGCTTGAGCGCGAGCAGCTCGCATTGCGAATTTTGCGCCGACCTGAACTTCGTGAGGCCTTGCAGCGGACCGAGGCGGCCTATGCTGCCGATCCGGCAGCACGCAGTTCGGCCGGACGTGCCACGCTAAAGCGGTCCGCCCAGGCAATTGCGTTGGCCGCAGTCTACTACGCGATAGGGCTCGCCGTCGATCCGGCCAAGCCGCAGCTGTTCTGGTGCTGCAAGGCGCCACAGAAGGTCGGACGCCTTCCAGTGCCCGGCTCCGGTTATGGCATAGACAATCCGGACAACGTCTATCGCATGACCCATGTCGATGGAGCGAGTCGGTACATCGTGCGGGGTCGCATGGGCACAGACCGTCCTACGCAGTTGCATGTTGAAGTCCGGGACGCGATACCGGGGACGACTGCCTTAAACGCCGAAGGCGGGGCGCAGCTTGCGACCTTGCGGGACGATGCGTTGGAGATCGCTCCTGACGGCAGATTTGCGGTTACCATCGATAGCCGTCCGGCTGACGGTCGCGTCAATCACATCCAGGTTCCGCCGACCGGTACGCACCATGTGATCTTCCGGGATCTTCTGACAGATTGGGATCGCCAGGCTCCAGTAGCGATGACAATCGAGCGGCTGGGCGGATCGGATCTTCCGGGCGCGAAGGAGGCGGACTTGGCCCGCGCTGCCGCCGATCTGCTGGGTCGGATCACTCCGTTCTGGCTCGACTATGACAATCGTTTCATTTTCAGCCGCCCTGTGAATTCGATTTCGCCCGCTCGGCTGCGACCTGGCGGGCGCGGAATCAGCGCATCAGGGCATTTCTTGCTAAGAGACGGGGAAATTCTAGCGATCACTGTCGATCCACTTGGCGCAGCATCGCTTGGAGTTCAACTGACGAATCCCTGGGGCGTGGCCTATGACTACATCGGGCGAACCAGCAGCCTCAACCGGCATCAAGCGGTGCCAAATGCTGACGGGACGATCACCGTGGCAATCGCGCGCCGCGACCCGGGCTTCGTCAACTGGCTCGACCCTTCCGATCAAGCGAGCGGCATTATGACACTGCGCTGGCAGGGCCTGCCGGCCGACGTCGATCCGGCCAGGGCAGTCCGTTCGATCCAGGTCGTGGCCGCCCGTGATCTGCGCATGCGCTTCACGGCTCCATCATTCTGGCTGACCCCCGCGCAGCGCAAAAGCCAACAGGCTGACCGTCGCCGCAGCCATGAGCATCGGAAGGCCGGTAACTAGCCCGTCAGTCTGCCCGCACCTTGACCTTCGGGGGTGCTGCTCCGCGCCGCATGGTTTCAAGGAACTTGTCGAGCGGGGCAGGCTCTTGCACGGGGCCACCATGGTCGCCCTCGCGTGCCCAGAACTCGGCATAGCTGGGGAATAGCTTGTGGAAGTTGCCTTCCACCCAATCGGTACCCGGCCAGCGCATCTTGTTGTCACCGATCGGCGGCTTGTTCAGATCGGTTGCGTACCAGTAGAGCGGCAGCCGTCGCGCAAAGTACCAGCGCCCATCCTGGCGGACATAATCGTCAACATACATCATCTGCATGATGACCCATTCATCGCCAGTCTCGTGCTCATTCTTGGAATAGACCACGCCGTGGGCATGATCGGGATCGTCGAACTCGATCACGTGGCCGCCGATATGGTGCGACGTCCCGGTGAAGGGCGAGCGCAGGGTGCGGTCCATGTAGGCGCGCAGCGCCTGCCGGCCGTTGGCGTCCTTGCCGACGCGAACATCGGCCGGGAATAATGACACCATCGCGTCCATGTCACGCATGTCGAGCGCGAGTGAATACTTGGCTGGCAACTGGCGGATCGCGTCAAGCGATTCCAGTCGATCGATCCGGGCTTCGAGCGTTGTCATGGCATGACCTTCAAAGTGTTCACTGCATGGTTACCCGCACCGGCAGGCGCTTGAGCCCGCCGGTGTGATTGGTCTTGACCCATTCGGGTTCCCCGGCAAGCTCGATCGTCGCGACGCGCGCGGCAATCTCGGCGAACAGGGCTTCCACCTCCATTTCGGCAAGGATCCGGCCAAGGCAGTGGTGCGCGCCATAGCCAAAGCCAAGGTGGCGGTTGGGGCTGCGATCGATCCGGAAGGCATCGGGATCGTCAAAGGCGCGCTCGTCGCGGTTGCCGGACAGATAGAGGATGGCAACCTGTTCCCCCGCCGCAATCGGCTGGCCGGCCAGTTCCGTATCTTCCGCTGCCGTGCGCATGAAATGGCGGACCGGGGTGGCCCAACGGAAAATCTCCTGTGCGGCCGGTGCGACCAGGGCCGGATCGGCCTTGAGTTTGGCAAACTCGGCCGGGTTACGCGCCAGCTGCATCATACCGACGCCGACGCTTGAACTGGTCGTATCGTGCCCGGCGGCCGCCAGCAGCATGCCATAGGACAGTGTATCCATGTCGGACAGCGGCTCACCATCGATCTGCGCCGTGGCCACGACTGACATCAGATCGTCCTGCGGATCCTTGCGCCGTTCCTGCACCACTCCGCCCAGGTAGCCGAAGAACTCCATTGCGGTTGCCAGCCCGAAGTCGCCATTGGCATTGCGATCTGGATCGCTGGCTCCGAACAGTTCCTGGGTCAGGCGCAACACTAGCGGCGCGTCGCTCTCGGGCAGGCCGAGAATAGAGGTGATCATGATCAGCGGATAGGGCACCGCGATCTCCTCGACAAAGTCGAACTCGCCTTTGGGAGCGAGCTGCTCGATCTTGTCGACGTATTCCCGGGCCAGCAGCCTCATCCGCTCACGCAGCGTATTTAGGAACTTCGAATTGAACCACGACTGGGTCAGCTTGCGGTGCTTGCGATGGTCGGGCTCGTCCATGTCCAGCAAGGTGCGGACCGGGCCAGTCCGGCTGCCGAACTGGGCGATGGTGCGATCCTCGAACCAGCTTGGCAGCAGTGTCAGGCGCGGCGTGTTGAGCCAGACCTTGTTGTTTCGTTCCACTTCCATGATGTCGTTGTGGCGCAGCACGGCCCAGAACGGGCGATAGGGTTCCTGCTCAATCCACAAAACGTCGCCTTGCGCCCGCATTTCCTTGAACCGGGCCGCAATGCCGGCCTCATCGGCATAGGCTTCGGGGGAAAAGGCATCGATAGTGGTGGTGGGTCTGATCATGGCTCGATCCTTTCAATCGGAGGCAAGGCGTAACTGCCGTCAAGCGCTTCGGGTCGTGGCAGGTAAAGCCGCATCACAACGTGGAATGAGCCGGCGGGAACTGGCAGCCAATTCGATGTCCCGGCAGTGGGTTTGCGAGCGGACAGGTAGAGCGATAGCGAACCATCGCGATCATACCGCAGGCCGCGGGTCCGATCGCCGATGTTGTAGCGCTTCAGTGTGTTCGCGACGAGCTGCGAGGAAGCGCGGTCATAGGCCGTCAAGGACCAGAACGCATTCACTGGCGGCAATTGGCCCTTCGCGAACCGGATACGATACTGCCGCTGCCCGTCGAGCATTTCTCCGCGATTATCGCTGATCGCGGCAGGGTAGATCGATTCCTCGGGCGCATTCACATAGCCGCCGCGAGCGACCTCGGCGCGCAGCAGGAAATCGTTGCCCGGATCGGCCATGGTGCCGGACCACATCCAGCCGTTCTGGACCCGGGCAGGACGGAACCCCCGTTGCGCCAGTACCTTTGGACCCAGCCGGACCGCGCAGCCGAGGCCAAGCGCTTCGGCCGGCCGGAGCTTGGTGGCATCAAATTGCCGCGACGGACCAAAACCGGCCTGGTCGAACTGCGCCAGCAGCGCTGTCTCGCCGGGCTTCGCCGGGACCTTGCGCAGCGCCGAATTGAGCAATTCGAAATAGCGCAGGCTGTCGTAGGGTTGGAGTCGATCGGCGGCCGTGACAGGCGCGCCAGCAGGGCCCGTCAGCTTGATCTCTGCCGCCAGAGCCTTTGCCCGCGGCAAGTCGGCGTCACCTGTGACCAGCACCCGGCCGAGCATCCAGGCCGTGTCGGTTGGCAGGGGGAAAACCTCATAGCCTGGGGGCACCGTGCCGCCTGATGGTCCGACCAGGGCATAGCGCCGCGCCGCGCCCCCATTGGTGCGCGTACCGAGGTGATAGGGGCGCGCGTAAAGGTCAATGAATGCCAGAGTGTAATAGCGTCCGCCGAAGACCGGGACATCGACCAGCACCGGTCCGCGAGAGAGATCAAGCCAGGCATTGAGATACAGCGTATCGGCATTGGCTGCACGCAGCTGGCCCTGCGTTTCGGGGGTCAGCAGATGCGGATAGACCGCGATCGTATTGACCGGCGCTGCAACTGGCTGATCCTTGGCGATCCGATGCGTTTCATTGTGCTGCTGCTTGAGCAAATCGACTAGCGGATAGCCGTAGATGAAACCCTGCAAACCCACCGCGTAGGCCAGGGCAGCTTCGGGCTCCTGAGCGATCGTGCGGCACTGGGTTTCATCAGGAAGGCCAGCTGCGGCTAAGGCCAAGGCAATCGTTAGCATATCTCTCCAAACGCGTAGCGATTATCATATTCGAGACATGCTATAGCGTTTTATATTGCCCCTCAATCGGCAATCGCGTAGATATGCCCAAATTGGGCTACGCAGAATCCTGTCGCGAACGATGGCCGGGCTGCATAGCGGGAGGATCGATATGCGCCTGTTCAGCACTGCTTCGTTCGTCGCCTTGTCTGCCTTCGCTGCGGCCCCGGGCTTTGCCCAGGATAGCGCTCCTGCCGATGACGGAATCGGGGATATCATCGTAACTGCGCAAAAGCGTTCCGAGAATATCCAGGATGTGCCGATCGCGATTTCGGCGCTGGGCAGCCAGTTCCTCGAAAGTCGCGGGATAGATTCCATCGACAAGCTTGGCGCAGTGGCTCCGAACGTGAAGATCGAGCGGGCGCCTGCCTCCAAGACCATTTCGCAGATTTCGATCCGCGGTTCGGTCACGATTAATCCGGCGATTACGTGGGAGCCCGCGGTCGGGCTGTACCTCGATGGGGTTTATATCGCCAAGGCCCAGGGCTCCATTTTCGATGTCGCCGATCTCGAGCGGGTCGAACTGCTGCGTGGTCCGCAGGGTACGCTTTATGGCCGCAATGCGCTGGCCGGGGCGGTTAACCTGGTTACCCGCAAGCCCAGCGGCGAGGCTGGCGGGTCGATTGACCTGACCTATGGCAGCTTCAACGATCGCCGGGTGCACGGCGTACTCAATTTGCCGCAATTTGGTCCGTTCTCGGTCAAGGTCGCAGGCCAGTATCGCAAGCGCGACGGGCTGATCGACCTGGTCCCCAATTCGCCCTCGGGCGCTGACCGCACTGACTCGATCGATTCGGGCAGCTTCATGGTGCAGCTGCGCGCCGAACTGTCGGACGCGATCACCGCCGACTATACCTATGACTACAGCAAGGCCCGCCAGGACCCGCCATTCTCGCAGCTGCTGCGCGTCAACCGCAATGGCGACCCGCGTGACATCTTCGATCCGGCCTCTCCGGGTTACGCCTTTGGCGGCGCCTTCTTCCCGCTTAATCTCTACACCAACCCTAACCGGGTTGAGACTGCGGCGATCAATGCCCCGGCCTATGAACGTTCGCGCAGCTATGGCCACGCATTGACGCTCACCGCAGAGCTTGGCGCGGCCACGCTAAAGTCGATCACGGCGTACCGTAACCTGGACTGGGCCGATGGCCTGGACCTTGATGGCTCGCCGCTACCGGTGGCCTTCACCCAGCGCATCACAGATTATCATGCCTTCAGCCAGGAACTGCAGTTGACCGGCGAAATGGACGACGGCCGCCTGAACTACGTGCTGGGGGCCTTCTATTTCGATGAGAAGGCCGAAACGCTGAATCCCCAGACCTACTTCGGTGGCGGCGTTGATCTGCAGTCAGACTATGGCTCGAACACCAAGGCGATCGCGCTCTTTGCCCAGCTTGACTACAAGCTGACTGATGCGGTCAAGGTGAGCCTGGGCGGTCGCTACACGCATGAAAAGAAGGACGTTCGGCGCTTCTTCCGCGTCAACTTCGACGCTGGCAGCGGCATCTTCTCGCCGCTGGTGGTCGCCAACCTGCCGTACGGTGCAATCCCCGATGCGAAGTACAACAACTTCTCGCCGGCCGCGACGCTGGCCTGGGAAGCGAGCGACAATATCAATGTCTATGCCCGCTTTGCCCGTGGCTTCAAATCGGGCGGCTTCAACGGCGAGACCAACGTCTTCGTCGCGCCGACTGCCGGCTGCCCGAGCGGGGCGACCGAGCTGTGCAATCCCTATCGTCCCGAAAAGGTCGACAGCTATGAAGTGGGGATCAAGACCAAGCTGGCCGATGGCCGCGTGATCTTCAACTTCGCCGCCTTCCGCGATGAGCACAAGGACATGCAGCTTTCGGTCTTCACCGCCACCACCGGCGCGGCTTCGATCATCCGCAATGCTGCAGGCGCGCGGATCCAGGGCCTGGAGTTCGAAACTGTGCTGCGTCCGTTCGATAGGCTGACGGTCAACGGGTCGCTGGCGATCCTCGATCCGAAGTACAAGAGCTTTATCGACGGCGGGGTGGACGTATCGGCCAATCGCGCCTTCCCGCACGCGCCCAAGACCACGGCCTCGGTCGGCTTCGACTGGGCCGTGCTGAGCGGGGACTGGGGCAAGCTGAACCTCTACGGCGATCTCAACTACGTCTCGAAGTACTATACCTTCCCTTATCCGCTGGTCACGCCGACCCGCTCTGACCAGAATGCCAATTCCAGCCTTTCGCAGGGCCGAACAATCGTGAACCTGCGGGCCAGCGTGGCCGATATCCAGTTGGGCGGGGTGAAGGCCGAGGTTTCCGGCTTCGTCCGCAACCTGACCAAGGAAGCCGATCCATCGAACTTCATCGACTTCGGCCCGGGCTTCGGCGGTATCCTGCTGGGTTACTTCCCCGAGCCGCGCACTTACGGTGTGAGCGTTGGCCTGAAGTTCTAGGCAGGAACAAGCGGTATGACGCTGGAGCAGCGGTTGCAGCGCCTTGAGAATGACCGGGCGATCCGGGACCTCAAGGCCCGCTACCTGCGGGCATGCGACACAAAGGATCCGCAAGCGGTTCGCGATTGCCTGCTGCCGGTGGGGGCCGTCATTGCCTATGACGGCTTCCCGGCCTTTGCTGATCGCGAGGCGTTCGTGGCGGTCTATGCAGAGCTGGGCTGCGCGCCCGGGATCTTCGACATTCACCACGGTGCCAACGGGGTAATCGCCTTCGAACGTGAAGACCGCGCCACCGGGCAGTGGTCGCTGCTGTTTCACAACATCAACCTAGCCAGCCGGACGCTGACCCAGATGGGTGTGGAGTATGATGACGTCTATGTGAAGCAAGACGGACGCTGGTGGATCGCTGAGACTCGCTCGCACCGCCGTTCGTGCCTAATTCATAGCGTGGACGGGGAAGGGCGCACGACTGTCGCTATCATGGGCGATGCACCCAAGGCATTCGGATAAGGAGGCAGACAGTGCGATTTTCAGGCAAACGTGTGCTGGTTACGGGCGCGGCATCGGGGATCGGCCGGGCGACCGCGCTGCTGTTCGCCAGCGAGGACGCCCAGGTGATCATTGGGGACGTCAATGCGGCGGGACTGGCGGACACCGCGGCCCTGATTGGCGCTGCCGCCACGCCTGTTGTCTACGATGCCGAGGACCACGGATCCTGCCGCGCCCTTGTCGCCACGGCTGCCGAGGGCGGCCTTGATGTGTTGTGCAACATTGCCGGGATGCTCAAGTGGGCACCGACCGAGACTTTTGCCGTTGAGGATTTCGAGAAGATCCTGCGTATCAACACTACCAGCGTTTTCGTGCTGAGCCAGGCTGCACTGCCGCACCTGGTCCGGTCAAAGGGCAACATCGTCAATATCGGCTCGACCTCGGGCCTGCGCGGCATGATCTACACCGCCGCATATTGCGCTTCAAAGCATGCTGTGGTCGGCATGACGACTGCGCTGGCGGCTGAATATGCGCCCAAGGGCGTGCGGATCAATGCGGTCTGCCCGGGCCACGTCAACACGCCAATGACAAAGCAGGCGCCGCCTGAGGGCGATATCGACTGGCCAATGGTAATGCGCGGCATGCCCAAGTTGGTTGATGGCAGCTGCGATCCTGAAGACATTGCCGAGGCCGTTGCCTACCTTGCTTCGGACAAGGCGCGCAAGGCGACTGGGACGGTGTTGGTCGTCGACGGGGGGCAGCTGGTCAGCTGAGAAGCGCGCGCGCCGCCACGCTGCCATTCAGCAAGGCATTCTCCCGGCGGACAACTCGCCAGCCCTCAGGTGCCCGGCGCAGTAGCCAGCGATTGGCCGAAGCCCTGACCGGAATCCATTCGCCGTCGTCGTGCCGGAACACCATGCTGTGACAACGGGCAATGGCACTGTCACCATCCAGATCGATCGCCGGACTGGTCAGGACATGGGCACAGCCGTCGGCGAGCAATGAGCGATGGACTGGTCCGCTGATCAGTGCGGCAATGGCTGCGCGGCCGCAGGCCTCGCCCATCCCGTCCACAGCATAACTGCCGTCCTCACTCCATAACGCAGCAACCGCCTCGGCATCGCCGGCATCGGCTAAGGGGCCATAACGGGCAATCAGGTCGCGGATTGCCTCGCGGTCCTCCAGGGCTCGCAGGCGTTCGGCGATCCGTTCAGGCACCGGCCGCCTTGCGTCCCGCCTGGCGGCCAAAGAAGGTGCAGTCGGCCAGGCTGAGGCCCGAAGAATAGCCATGCCCCCAGGCTGGCAGGCCCGAAGTGCAGCGACCTGCCGCGAACAGGCCCGGAACTGGCTTTCCACCCCGATCCATGACTTCCCCGTCAGTCGAGGTCTTCAATCCGCCGAGCGTGAAGAAGCTGAAATAGCTGTCATGGAAATCGAGTTCGAGCGCGATGAACGGACCCTGGTCGAGCGGCGTAAGGATCGGCGGGCGCTTGTCGAACAGCGGATCGCGGCCTTGGCGCGCGTGTTCGTTATAGACCGCCATTGTCGCGCTGAGCGTGCCAGCGGGCATTTCGAGCTCGGCTTCGACTTCGTCCCAGGTCTCACCCGTACCGGCGATCCGCATTCGCGCGAAATCCATCGGCTGAACGAAGTGCGCATTATCCAGCAACAGGTAGACCTTGCCGTCAGGTTGATCGACGGCACAGCGGCTAACCCGGCCGTGGTAGCAATCTTCATTGATGAAGCGCTGGCCTTTGCTATTGACGAACACTCCATAGGCATGGCTCTCGGGCATGGTCCACGGGCAGGTCGTAAAGAACTGATCCATGTGAATTGCATCACCGCCGACGCTCAAGCCCATTTCAATTCCGGCTCCATCGTCCTTATCGCCGATCGGATCGTTGAGCTTGAATGTCTCCGGGCAGTATTTGCGCCGCATTGCTTCATTAAACACGAAGCCGCCGGTCGCCAGAACCACGCCTCTGGACGCCTTGACGAAGCGCGGCTGGTTTTCAATCCGCACCACCAGGCCAACGATCTGTTCTCCGTCGCGGATCAGCGTCAGGGCGCGGGCATCGGGGATCACCTGCACGCCTTTCGCGCGGGCGCTGGCTTCAAGGACATCGACCAGCGGGCGTCCGCCGCCCCAGCCCATGTGCTGGATCACGTGGCCGCGCGGTGCCGGCTTGGCCAGGTCACAAAACGGCGCTGCGGCCTCGCTGCCTGACCAGATCAGGGTGGAATCGTCGGTCGGCTCGATATGCTTGCCCGGCAGATAGTTGCCGCGATAGGGCACGCCTTGAGCTTTAAGCCAGGCGAAGTGGCTCAGTGCTTCGCGGCCATAGAGTTCGCACTTGGCCTCGTCGACACAGGGGCCACCAGCCAGTTTGAGATAGGCGGTGAAATCCTCGGTCGTATCGGTAAACCCAGCTGCGCGCTGGGCATCGGTACCGCCGCCTCCGCCGATATAGA
>JACCDK011439615.1_pt1 | contig 11723 bp, 9 predicted proteins | sample 7445871 | NCBI WGS metagenome assembly JACCDK01 (sample SAMN15323436, study PRJNA562643) | freshwater metagenome | isolation source: river surface water | place: USA:Blue River Watershed | collected 2017-08-15
AAGTCAGTCACTGTTCCATCACCACGAACTTCCAGAATACGGTTGGCCACTGCATTCACGAACTCTCGATCGTGAGAAACCACGAACAATGTTCCTTCAAATTTCTCGAGCGCGAGCTGCAACGACTCAATCGACTCCATATCCAGGTGATTGGTCGGCTCATCAAGCATGAGGACGTTATGTCGACCCAGCATCAGGCGGCCGAATGTCATCCGGTGTTTCTCACCCCCCGAGAGCACTCGAACAGGCTTAGACACATCATCCCCAGAAAAGAGCAGTCGACCCAGGATCGATCGGACCGCCTGATCGTCGTCTCCCTCCTGGGTGTATTGACCAATCCAGTCGGTCAGGGTGACATCCTTCTCAAAATCAGCATACACGTCCTGGGGCATATAGCCAATATTGGCGTTTTCCGCCCACTTGTTCTCGCCACTATCAGGCCCTAGCCCACTGACCTCGACACCGGCAATACACCGCAAGAGCGTCGATTTACCAGCGCCATTTGCCCCGACAATCGCAATCTTCTCTCCGGCCTCGACCATCAACGAGAATCGATTGATCACAGGGTGATCTAGTCCATCAAAAGATTTGCTGATGCTTTGCACATGGACGGCTTGGCGGTAGAGCTGCTTCGACTGCTCAAAGCGAATGTATGGATTCTGACGGGACGATGGACGAACCTCGACGGCATCGCCCTGGATCTTTTCGATCAACTTACGACGGGATGTCGCCTGTTTGGCCTTTGACTTGTTTGCTGCAAATCGACGGACAAACTCCTGAAGCTCAGAGACGCGCTCTTTGCTCTTGGCGTTGGCGGCCATCAGGCGGGCTCGCGCCTCTGACGCCGCTAACATGAAGTCATCGTAGTTACCCGGATAGATCCGGATCTCGCCGTAGTCCAAGTCCGCCATGTGGGTGCAGACTGAATTTAAGAAATGTCGATCGTGCGAGATGATGATCATCGTACTGTTACGCTCATTCAGGGTGTCTTCGAGCCACTGAATCGAGTGAATATCCAAGTTGTTGGTGGGCTCGTCTAAGAGCAACACGTCAGGATCTGAAAAGAGTGCCTGCGCCAACAAAACCCTCAGCTTCCAGCCTGGTGCCACCTCCCGCATGGGACCATTGTGCTGCTCGATCGGAATGCCGACGCCCAAGAGCAGCTCGCCCGCCCGGGCCTCTGCGGTGTAGCCATCGTATTCGGCAAATTTGGCCTCGAGATCAGCCGCACGCATGTAGTCATCTTCAGTGGCGTCCGGATTGGCATAGATCGCATCACGCTCGGTCATCGCGGCCCACATCTCCTCATGCCCCATCATGACCACATCAAGTACACGGACGTCCTCATAGGCAAACTGATCCTGACGCAGCTTTCCCAGACGGACATGCTGATCCTTCATGACATTACCGCCAGAGGGCTCTAGATCGCCCCCCAAGATCTTCATGAAGGTGGACTTGCCACAGCCATTGGCACCGATCAGGCCATAGCGATTACCGTCACTGAACTTTACCGAGACATTCTCGAAAAGTGGCTTCGCACCAAACTGAATGGTGATATTTGCGGTCGACAGCATGCGACTAGAACTCCGTAAAGATTTGTTGAATTCGTCTAGGCGGACTTGACCCACTGGCGTGCATTGACAAACATCTGCAGCCAAGGAGATGCGTCGCCCGACATGGCAAGCCTGCTCGGCTGCCAGGACATCTGTACCGCACGGAACACCCGCTCTGGGTGCGGCATCATTAAGGTGATGCGTCCATCTTGATTCGTAAAGCCGGTAACGCCCTGCGGCGAGCCATTCGGGTTTGCTGGGTATTGCTCCGTGGCGCGACCCTGGGAATCGACGTACCGCATCGCCGTTGCAACGCGTTGCGCCGACTGCATATCTGCAAAGACAGCACGACCCTCGCCATGCGAGACAACGATCGGCAGGATTGCGCCCGCAAACCCCGACAGGAAAATGGACGGGGAATCGACTATCTCAACCTGGGAGAGTCGCGCCTCGAACTGCTCCGATCGATTCTTCTCAAAGGTTGGCCAGTCCTGTGCACCGGGAATGATTTCTTTTAGGGCGCTGAACATCTGACAGCCATTACACAAGCCTAATGCAAACCGACTGCCATCCGCAAAGAAGGTCTCAAACTGCTGACGGAGTGCCTCGTGAAAGAGGATAGACCTCGCCCAACCACGCCCCGCCCCGAGAACGTCACCGAACGAAAATCCCCCACAGGCAGCAAGCCCAGCGAAATCCGCAAGCGCTATTCGCCCCTCGAGGAGATCACTCATGTGGACATCCCAGGCTTCAAAGCCGGCGCGATCAAATGCGGCCGCCATCTCGACCTGACCATTGACCCCCTGCTCACGAAGAATCGCAACCTTCGGACGACTCGCGAGACCCGGGGCCGAGATCGACTTCGGAAACCCGTCGGGAAGCCGAACAACAGGCTCTTCCGTCACAACAAATCCGGAGTACTCCTGCTCAACCATGTCTGGCGCGTCACGCCGACGGGCGATCTCGTAAGATACCGATGACCATAGACGCTGTAACTGTGCGCGAGGCTGCTGATAGATACAGACCGCGTCTCGATAGATCTCAATCTGATCGCGCGGGTTTAAGGTGCCGATCTCATAGGTAATTCGCGAGAGGTCAAACTCGCGCAGAATGTCCATCACCTGAGTGCGGGCAGATCGCGGCACTTGAATGACGGCCCCCAATTCCTCATTAAAGAGTGCCTTCAGGCTCAGCTCATCCCGCTGAACAGCGACCTGATCTGCACGAATCTTGAAATCACCCCAGTCACTCGCGACCGGATCAATCGTCAACAAATCAATGTTAATCGTCAGTCCCGTGCGCGATGCAAAGGCCATTTCACACAGTGTGGCAAAAAGGCCGCCATCCGACCGGTCGTGATAGCTCAGCACTAGATCGCTGGCATGGAGCGCCTGCATGGCAGCACCAAATGCCTTTAGCAAATCTGGCGTCTCTACGTCGGGCGTGAGATCCCCGTACTGATTCAGCACCTGGGCGAGGACAGATCCCGCAAGACGCGACTTTCCTTGTCCGAGATCGATGAGCATCAAGACGGTATCGCCCTGATCACGCGCAAGCACTGGCGTCCAGGTCTTGCGCACATCGGCCACCGGTGCGACCGCAGTCAGGTTTAAAGAAACCGGAGAGACTACCGAATGCGACCCGCGATCATCTGACCAGACCGTCCGCATCGACAGAGAATCCTTTCCAACCGGAATCGATAGCGATAGTGCCGGACAGATCTCCTTCGCGAGCGCATGGACAGCATCAAATAAGGCGGCATCCTGACCCGGCTGACCACAGGCGGCCATCCAGTTCGCCGATAACTTGACCGTATCAAACCCACCAATGTCGGCAGCACAGAGGTTCGTGAGCGCCTCACCTACTGCAAGTCGTGATGCCGCAGCTGGATTAAGAACAGCTACCGGAGACCGCTCCCCCATTGCCATTGCCTGGCCGCCAAGGCCATCGTAGTCCCATAGGGTGACCCCCACATCAGCAACTGGCGTCTGCCAGGGGCCCACCATCTGGTCACGGGCAGTGAGTCCACCCACTGTGCGATCGCCGATCGTAATCAGAAATTGCTTCGAGCCCACCGTGGGATGTGAGAGCACCTGCGCCGCCACCTGCTCAAGCGAAACCCCCGCAAGCCCAATCTCAGACGATGTCACCGTGACACGTTCCGCATGGCGATGCATCTTCGGTGGCTTGCCAAGAAGCGTCGACAGCGGCATATCCACGGGTGCAGGCATCTTCCCGGCCTCGGACAGCGCATCCTCCACCAGCAGGCGATCTTCCCCTGTCGCCTGGCCGATAACTGCAAACGGACACCGCTCTCGCACACAGATCGCCTCAAAACGACTCAGTGCTTCTGGCGCGATCGCGAGCACGTACCGTTCTTGTGATTCGTTGCACCAGATCTCGGCTGGAGACATGCCAGACTCATCAAGATGGACCTTTCGAAGATCAAAGCGCCCGCCTCGATCTGCCCCATGGACAAGTTCTGGAAACGCATTCGACAGCCCACCCGCACCGACATCGTGAATCGACAATATCGGATTCTCTGAACCCATAGCGGCGCAGGCGTCAATCACTTCCTGGGCACGCCGTTGCATCTCGGGATTGCCACGCTGCACCGAATCGAAATCAAGCTTTTCTTGATTAGCACCCGTTTGAATCGATGAGGCAGCACCTCCCCCAAGACCGATCCGCATGCCTGGTCCGCCCAGCTGAATCAGCAGACTGCCAACAGGAATCCCGCGCTTGGCCGTCTGATCAGATGAGATGACACCGACGCCGCCGGCCAACATGATTGGCTTGTGATACCCCCATTGAGCGCCGCCAACCTCCATCTCAAAGCTTCGGAAATATCCCAGAATATTCGGACGCCCAAACTCATTATTAAACGCAGCGCCACCAAGCGGTCCTTCGATCATGATGGACAGTGGCGACGCAATCCGAGCCGGCTGATGGGGCACCCCACTGAAGTCGAGGCGTGACACGGTAAATCCCGTCAGTCCCGCACGAGGCTCAGCGCCACGACCGGTGGCGCCCTCGTCTCGAATTTCACCCCCCGCTCCCGTTGCAGCGCCCGGAAATGGCGAAATCGCCGTGGGATGGTTATGCGTTTCCGCCTTTAACACGGTATGCACCTGTTCTTGCCGTTGGCGATAAGCAGACGGCTGCCCCGACTGCGGCGCAAACCGAATGGCGGTCGCCTGATGCAAGATCGCCGCGTTATCCGCGTAGGCCATCACTGTGTGCTGCGGTGTCACGGCATGAGTATGTCGAATCATCTTAAACAACGATTCGGGCTGTAACACACCATCCACCGTGAAGTCCGCGTTAAAAATCTTGTGTCGACAATGTTCTGAGTTCGCCTGGGCAAACATCATCAGCTCGACATCGGTTGGATCTCGTCCCAGCGAGAGGTACGCCTCCACCAGATAATCAATCTCGTCCTGAGAAAGCGCCAACCCCAGTGTCTGATCTGCCCGGCTAATTGCCTCGCGGGCAGTTTCGGAAGACTCTCCCAGCGCAATTGTCTGAAGCGGTGCGGAAGGTTGTGCGTCCAGAATATCCAGCGGCAAAGGATCCGCAAACCAGGACTCTGTCATACGGTCATGCAGCGTCGCGGCCACCGCAGCAATCCCCTGCGAATCGGATGACTTCAATACGATATCCACCATCATTGCCCGCTCAACACGAGCGACCGACGAGAATCCGCAGGAGGCCAAAATATCGGTCGCCTTCGACGACCATGGTGAAATGGTTCCCTTGCGGGGAACTACCCAGAGGCGAACCGAGCCCTTTGGTGCTAGCGGCACTGCGGGCGATGCAGACAGAATCGCCAAAAGCTGGTGGTTTGCGATGAGGGCTTCCCGTTCAGCCGGAGAGACCCCCTCGGCCAAAACGAGCAGATACGCCCACCGCGACGACACGGACGAGGCCCCCGGAGCGACGGCCTGAATCTTGGAAAGGACTTGGGCAAGGCGAAAGTCGGAAAGCGCCGATTCGCCCGAAAGTAACAACGGTGGGGACATCCCCGAATTATACGGTGCGGCCCGCCGCCAGCCTTAGCGTGGCATCACATCGGGACGCGAGTTCCTCCGCATGGGTCACCAGAACCACGGTGGTGCGATTACGGGCTTGAAGGTCGAACAACAGGTTGGCGATCAGCTCACCATTTGCCGCATCGAGGCTGCCCGTCGGTTCGTCAGCAAAAATCAGTCGAGGGTGCGTCACGAAGGCCCTGGCGAGCGCTACCCGTTGTTGTTCCCCGCCCGAGAGCGTCTTAGGGAAATGCGTCAGACGCTGGGACATCCCGACCTGACCTAGCATCTCTGTCGCCCGGGCTCGGCAGTCGTCAGCACCGAGGAGCTCAAGCGGCAGCATCACGTTCTCGAGTGCATTGAGGTGCCCCAACAGCTGAAACGACTGGAACACGAATCCAAGCCGACCATTGCGACGCGCCGCCCGGTCATCTTCCGATAACTGATCGATCCGCTCGCCGAACCAGAACACCTCGCCCGAGGACGGAGTATCTAAACCGGCAAGAATGCCCAATAGCGTGGACTTTCCGCTGCCGGAGGCCCCAAGAATGGCTAAAGACCCCCCCTCTGGGACCGCCAGCGAGACATCTTTCAGAATATCGAGGGATCCTGCGGTCTCTTGAACCGTCTTTGTAATAGAGTTGGCTTGAATTGCGTTCAAAACTTTCCTTTCAACACTGCTTCACGACCTGGTCTTCGATCACGCCTGTATAACCCATGGCTCACCTGCCCCACCTTTTCAAAAAACCGTCTGCATCCCAGTTTCTCTTGTCGATCCTCGTCTTGATCGGTCTCGGGTGTTCGACGATCGCGGCGCAGGCCCAACCGACTGTCAAGACGCCCACCATCATGGTGTTCGGTGACAGCCTCTCCGCGGAGTATGGCCTAAAGCGCGGCACAGGCTGGGTCAGCCTGCTACAAGACCGCTTAAAGCGATCAGGGTTCCCACATCTTGTCAGTAATGCCAGCATTTCGGGGGAGACTACCGCCGGCGGACTGAGTCGACTCCCTGCCGCCCTCAAACGCGTGAAACCGGACTTCGTCATTTTGGAGTTGGGTGGCAATGATGGCCTTCGCGGTCTTCCAGTCGGGTCCACGAAAAAGAACCTCGCCCAGATGGTTGCGATGACGCGCGCCAGTGGGGCAATCCCGCTTCTGGTCGGGATTCGTGTACCGCCGAACTATGGGCCGCAATACGCCCGCCAGTTCGACGGGCTATTTCAAGAACTCGCACGTGCAACCGAGACAGCCTTGGTGCCCTTTCTGCTGGACGGCATTGCTGAGAATCCGGCCATGTTCCAGCCAGACGGAATTCATCCAAACGAGGCGGCACAGCCTCGCCTGTTGGATAACGTCTGGCCAGCGCTCAACCGACTGCTGGTGCCCGCGTCGTGAACCCGATGCTGATCCTTGTCACTGGCGTGTGGCTCCTTGCCCTGAGTCAACCCGCGCACGCCCTTGATTTTTCAGATATTGCGCAGGAGGGTCAGCTGCGATTTCTCACAAGCCATCCGGATCCCGGAAGTTATCACTATGATTCTCGCGTGCGTATCAGTGAGGATAGTTTTGACTCAGGAATCGTATCGCTACAGACCTGCCATCGACGACTAGATCCGATTCGAAAGATTGTGATTGCCTTCAACCCGAAACGCCTGGTGGCATTAGAAATCGTCTCCGCAGACGGCGTTGGATCGGTCGAAGTAAAGGGCCATCATGTCGAGATGACCAACGTCAGTCGCGGCGCATCCATCTGTATCGACCTGCAGTCCAAAGCCCTTGATCGTCTCGATAGTGAGACCTACCGACTTCAGGCAGGCCCGCTGATGCGACGTTATCTCGACGGCTACCTTCCGATGCAGGCCAACCTTCGTTTCGAATGGCCAAGAAACAGCCTTCGGCTCAAATCGACAAATCCGCCCCCCCAGCCCGGTGTTCGGCTTCTGACGGCGGAGAGTACTGCAGAGCTCGAAGTGATTTTCGCTGGCCGCCTACTCGCCAACATCGACCTTACTAGGCCTTCACCTCAGTAAAAAAGCCCCAGTGAAAGGGGCTTTTAATACGTCGATAAAAACCACCGTCGCTGGAAGCTACTTAAACTGGTAGTAGGTATCGTTGAGATACCGAGCGACGTGCTGAATGTCTTCCTCGAACCACCCGGAGTTGGTTCGGTTATTACAGAACTCGATCATGCCTTTGAGTTTTGCAGGCGTGTCCATTTTACGGAACAAATCCGAGTACAACTGCGTGCCGTCTTTATCCGGAAACATACTGTTATGGCAGTTCATGCAACGCGGATCGTGCAGCTTCTTTCCAATCGCTGGATTACCCTTGGGAAAGGGATTCGCAGATACCGGGGCGACCAGCCACGGCAAGGCGAGTGTCGCTGCGACAACGATTCCTACCAGACGATGTTTCATACCAGACCCCTCTGCTCGACCGACTCACGCATTACGCCATTCCTGGGTTACCTTTTACACCGATGAGACGCGGCGTATTGAGCTTACGCGGCGTGATCCGCTTCTTATCCTTGAGCCAGGTCTCAACCACTTCCCAAATTGGCTCACCCTTAGCGCCCTCGGCCACAGGCGCCCAGCCCGCAACCTTGTAGCTCTTATTCGCTTCGATAGGCTTCCCATTAAGACGCATATCAGTGATCCGACTTCCCATCTTCGCCCCGGGCTCACAAGCGTAGGTGAGACCACCGACACGAACCATGTCACCCCCCTGCTGGTAATAGGGGTCCGGATTAAACAGGTTGTCGCAGACGTCTTCCAACACGGTCTTAATCATTTCCCCCGACATCGGTGTGACGGTCGTATACGGATAGGTAATCGCCGTCTGGTCCATGACATGCTCACGCGTGATCGCCTGACCCGAGAGCACACTCGTTCCCCAGCGAAACCCGGGCGAGAAGGAGATATCCGCCCCCTTCACGTCGATCAATGCATCACAGATCAGCTGATCAAAAGTGCCGTTGAAATTACCCCGACGATAGAGCAGCCCATCTGTCACTGCGAGTTTTTCCTCGAGCTTTGCCTTGTAAGGTGCCCGTACCTTATCAATCAGCGCCTGCATCTCTTTGTCGGCGGGCAGCATATTGGAAAACACTGGCAGTAAAGAATATTTGAAGCCCGCAATCTTGCCGTCACGGACATCGAAATCCATGACCCCAAGAAACTTTGAATTCGAACCCGCATTGGTCACCAAGGTCTTTCCACCGGGGTTATCGACGATCACCGGCTGGGGGACGCCGTCATGGGTATGACCACCGAAGATGGCATCGATGCCTCTCACGCGGGACGCCATCTTGAGATCGACGTCCATCCCGTTGTGGGAGATCACCACCACCACCTTTGCCCCCTTCTTACGGACCTCGTCGACCATCTTCTGCATGTTGTCGTCTTGGATACCAAACGACCAATCGGGCACCATGTAACGGGGGTTTGCAATCGGCGTATAGGGAAACGCCTGCCCAATCACGGCAACGGGAATACCGTTCTGCTCACGAATGACATAGGGCTTAAAAACCTGGTCACCAAAGTCAGTCGTCTTGACGTTCTGCGCAAGAAATTCAATGTTGCCAGCAAAGTCCTTCTTGACAATTTCTTCAACACGCTTTGCACCGAGCGTGAACTCCCAATGCGGCGACATCATGTTGACGCCAAGCAGCTTGCAGGCATCGACCATGTCCTGACCATTGGTCCAGAGCGCAGTTGCAGAACCCTGCCAGGTATCGCCACCATCTAGCAGAAACGCGTTTGGACGGTCTGAGCGCATCTTCTTCACGAGCGTCGCAAGATGGGCAAAGCCCCCGACCTTTCCGTAGGCCTTGGCTGCCTTTTCGAAATCCAGATAAGTAAAGGCATGTGACAGTGCGGTATTCGCAGGCACCTTGTGGAACTTCAGGAACTCCTCGCCAACGAAATGGGGCGGGCGTCCGTTCATCACCCCAAGGCCAATGTTGACACTCGGTTCACGGAAATAAATCGGTGTGAGCTGTGCATGGCAGTCAGTGAAGTGCAGAAAGCTGACGTTTCCGAACTTCGGGATGTCATAGAGCTTTGGCCCCTTCGTCGCGACCTGTGCGGCGTTCGCCCAGGACCCAAACATGCCACAGGCAGAACCTGCGGCCATCACATTTAGAAATTCACGACGATTAATCTGCATCTTACCGACTCCATCACCAGATCTAGAAAAACAAAACGCCCAGTAGAGATCTCTGCTGGGCGATCACAACCGTTACTGATTAACCGGGGAATTTGGATCTAACAACAACGCCATCAGATCCTTGATCTGTGCCTCGGTCAAAATCCCCTGATGCCCAAACCGGGGCATGTTCGTGCAGGCATTAAAGGCCTTGGCGTTATAGATTTTGCCCCAGGTGTACTTCACGACTGCTTCGGAATTGCCGCGAGGCTTGCCATAGTTATAGAGGCTCGGGCCGAGCGTGCCGTAGGAAATCTCAGCCTTGCTGATCTGGTGGCAGTTATAGCAGTTACCCCCATTCGGCGTGCTTGCACTATCACTATAGGTGCTGCCGCGACCGTCTTGTGCGAGTCGCTCCCCTGCCTTCCAGTCGCCCAGAAACTTACCGTCTGACGGATACTTGATAGTCGCGAATTCAGCACCCTCAAGCTTTCGCGTCATTTCGCCGGAGAGCGGTGCACCGGCGAGCTCCGCCTGCGTACAGGCCAGATTCACCGCGTCTTGGTTAATGCGGTCTTTCTTGGCGATGCCCTTCTCTGCAAAGGACGTCATCACAGCGTCTTTTGCCATTTTTTCATAATCTGCGGCGCTATACATCGTTGCACAGCCCGCAAGCACCACGGATAAGCCCGCGATCACGAATGTTGTCTTTTTCATGTTGGTCTCCGCGCTTATCGTTTAATTGTTGGTGCCAGCGATTTAACACCCTTGCCGTTCACGCCCATGTAGGAGGACAGGGCAATCGTCACATCTGAGCCGAATTCCACATACGGGAAGCGCTGCTGACGGAAGCAGTCTTCGAGACGCTTCTGCATCGGCCATAGCTGAGAGTTCGAGACACGATAGGCCGGCCAGGACGTAAAGGCCTTTCCCGCGGGCTCATTCTGCGTCAGGTTAGGAAGACCCTGCAGACGAATTCGCTTACCATCTTCCGCGTGACAGGTAGCACAGGCAAAGTCATAAGGACCGGCACGATAGAAGAAAATGCGCTTGCCCATCTCGTAGTAACGCTTCTCCTCAGGGTGTGACTGAGGAAGATTGACCGGCATCCCACGGGACTCTGACGCAATCCAGGCGACTAACGAAATGATGTCCTTGTGATCATCGCGATCGTAGTTGGCAGCCTTCGCTTTGATCCCCTGATGCTGCTCCATACACGTCACCAGACGCGTCTCTAAATCTTGTACCTTCTTGGTGTCCTCGAAGTAGCGAGGTAAGGAGACATACGCGCCCTTTACAACGCCGGGCCCAAGACCCAGGTCACATTTTTCGAGTGAAGCGTTTTTCGGTCCGCGCTTTTTCTTCCAGAGATCTTCACCCTTGGCTTCCCACAACTCGGCGGGGTTGCCATCGGCGACTAGCTCGCGATAGCGATCGATCGCCTTTTCCGCGTCCGTCTGCGCGCTTACCGACATCGCAGTCACCGCAGATAGCGCTGCGGCAAGGCCGATCTGTCGAAGTGTGTATTTTTTCATTTTCTCGTCTCCTGAACGATGTCATCAACTGCCGAATGGGCGTTTCATCTTATCGCCACTTATTTTTCTGGTTCATCAGGGACAACCCCCTGAAATGAGAACACCCGCCAGACAGCCTGGCGGGTGCTTGGTTCGCATCAATTAGGCGACGGTTGCCTCATCGGTACGCTTATCACCTTTGTTATCGACCCAGGTGACGGTGATCTTGTCGCCCGCCTTACCCTTGGCTTTGAACTGCAGAAAGGGGTTCTTGGACACGGCGGGGCCCCACTGGGCGGTCATGACGGTCTTGCCGTTAATCTGGCAGGTTACTTCCTGGATAAACCAAGCCGGAATGAGTTTGCCAGAGGCATCTTTACGAACACCGGACTCCATTTCATGAGCCATCAGGACACGGGCGTCGACCACACCGTCAGCGGCGCGGGCACGAATACGCATTGGATCTGCCATTTAATTCT
>JACCDK010216949.1_pt1 | contig 11720 bp, 7 predicted proteins | sample 7445871 | NCBI WGS metagenome assembly JACCDK01 (sample SAMN15323436, study PRJNA562643) | freshwater metagenome | isolation source: river surface water | place: USA:Blue River Watershed | collected 2017-08-15
CCACACGAATACCTGCATTCAAAAATGACAACTCTCTTAAACGAGCTGCTACAGTTTCGTATTTATATTCTGTTACAGTAAAAATTGTATCATCAGGCTTGAATAAAACAGAAGTTCCAGTTCTATCTGTAACACCCACTTCCTTAACAGGATATTGCGGAACACCAATTTTATATTCTTGTTGGAAAATTTTTCCTTCACGATGCACCGTAACTTTCAAATCAGTAGATAAGGCATTCACACAAGAAACACCCACACCGTGCAAACCTCCAGAAACTTTGTACGTGTCTTTGTCAAACTTACCCCCGGCGTGAAGTACTGTCATTACAACCTCTAAAGCAGAGCGCTTTTCTTTTGTATGCATACCCGTTGGAATACCTCTACCATTATCTTCTACTAAAATAGAATTATCTGTATTAATAGTAACTTTGATTTTATCACAATGACCCGCCAACGCCTCATCAATCGAGTTATCTACTACCTCCCAAATCAAATGGTGTAAACCTTTAATACCGGTATCACCAATATACATGGATGGCCTCTTACGAACCGCCTCTAAACCCTCTAAAACTTGGATATTATCCGCACCATAATTGGCTTTGTTTTCTGCGGTCGAATCTTGAATTTCTGACATAATTCTGATTTATCTGATTCAATTCAAGGCGAAAAGCCTTGAGTTTAATTGTTTAAAATTACAAAATTAAAAATACACATTTTTCCCTGAAAAATGAACATTTTTCTAAATAAAAAACTATAAAAATTTTAGTGCTTAAAGTGACGAATTCCGGTCATTACCATTGCAATTCCATTTTCATTGCAATAGTTGACAGAATCTTGATCTTTTATTGAACCACCTGGTTGTGTGACAGCCGTAATCCCCACTTTTCCTGCGATTTCTACGCAATCTGGGAAAGGGAAAAAAGCATCTGAAGCCATCACCGCACCTTGTAAATCAAAACCAAATTCAGCTGCCTTTTCAATAGCCTGCTTTAAGGCATCCACACGAGATGTTTGTCCAACCCCAGAAGCCAACAACTGTCCTTCTTTAGCCAATACAATTGTATTTGATTTGGTATGCTTACAGATCTTCAATGCAAATGCCAAGGCACGCAACTCTTGATCTGTAGGGGCTTTAGTTGTAACCGTCTTAAAATCACCTACTTCTTCCATTACGGCATCTTTGTCCTGCTCCAACACACCATTCAACAATGTTTTGAACATATTTTTAGGGAATGACTGGTTTTTGCGTTGCAACAAAATACGATTCTTCTTAGACTTCAACACCTCTAAAGCGTCTGCTGAAAATGAAGGAGCTATTAAAATTTCACAGAATAGGGAATTAATTACCTCCGCTGCTGCTTTATCTACTTCACCATTACATGCTAATACACCTCCAAATGCAGAAACTGGATCACATGAAAGAGCTTTCTCATATGCCTCTTTAACTGTTGAACCCGTTGCAACCCCACATGCATTTGTATGCTTAATGATCACAAAGGCTGTTTCTTTAAATTCATCTAATAAAGCTAAACAAGCATCAACATCTACCAAATTATTATATGACAATTCCTTACCATTTAATTTAGTAAACAAGGCATCTAAATCGCCATAAAATGTGGCTGTTTGATGAGGATTTTCACCATAGCGCAAGGTTTGTGCAGGCAAATGATCAAATTGATGCAAATCATTACTTTGCCCTGCAAAGTAAGAACCAATCGCTGCATCATACCCTGAAGATACCGCAAAAGCTTTTCCCGCATAATTTCTACGTTGTTCTAAACTTGTTGCAGCTCCCTGAGCACCAAAAATCTCTAATACATCTGCATATTGCGAACGAGAAGAAACAATTAAGACATCGTTGAAATTTTTCGCCGCTCCACGAATCAAAGAAATACCTCCAATATCAATTTTTTCAATAATATCTTCACCTGAAGCTCCAGAAGCAACCGTTTCCTCAAATGGATATAAATCAACCATCACCAAATCCAAAGCAGGTATTTCATACTGCTTGGCAACTTCTACATCCTCCTTTAAATCACGTCTATATAAAATACCACCGAACACTTTTGGATGCAAAGTTTTTACTCGACCACCAAAAATAGAAGGATAACCCGTCAAATCTTCTACCGGGATTACAGGAATACCCATTTCCTCGATAAATTGCTGAGTTCCACCGGTTGAATACAACACGACTCCCTCTTCGTGCAACTTAGAAATAATTGGAGCTAATCCATCTTTATAAAATACCGAAATTAAGGCTGATTGAATTTTCTTTAAGGACATTGGGTTTGATTTTTTATGAAACCACAAAGGTACGAAATATTCAAAAATTTGCCCAATTTTTATCCCCTCTTCTTAAGATAATCTTGGTATCTTTTCAATGCCTCTAAATAATAATAATCTGCATAAATTAATGGCACATCAATTTCTGAATTAAGCCCCTTTGCCCCTACACAATGCTTGATAAGGAAATTGCTATTATCACCAAAGCTGGCACGATAGGCGGGACTAGATAAAGACTGCAACATTTCTTTGGCATTTTGAATATACCCTTTGCCTTTTTCACCTCCAACAATCTTCCCTAATTCAAATAAAGCTGAACTCACAATTGCACCTGCTGAAGCATCGCGTTCTTCGTTGGGAATATTAGGAGCATAGAAGTCCCAATATGGAATCTTATCTTTTGGTAAATTTGGATGATTCAAATAGAAATCAGTTATTTTCTCCGCAAAATCAAGATATTTCTTATCTTTTGTTTCACGGTAGGTCATAACATATCCATAGATAGCCCAGGCATGTCCACGAGTCCATGTACTCTCATCTTGATATCCTTGATGTTGTTTTTTCGCTAACACTTCTCCATTGGGCCCGTAACATATTACATGATAGCTTGAATTGTCTGGTCTAAAATGATGTTTCATAGTATTATCTGCATGAGTCACTGCAATTTTAGCAAAACTTGGATCTCCTGTTACTTTGCTCGCCCAGAACAATAACTCCAAATTCATCATATTATCAATAATCACTGGATATTGATATCCTCCTTTAAATGAATTCCATGATTTAATTAATCCTATTTTCGGATCAAAACGAGTAGCTAATGATTTAGCTGATTGAATAAGCACTTCTTTTGCTTTTGGGTCTTTTGTAAGTCGCAATGCATTGCCGAAAGAACAATACATCATAAATCCTAAGTCGTGAGTTCCCTTATTGTATTTTTCTTTTTCAACCGCAGCATCCCATAATCGAGCAGCCTTTTCCCATTTCACATCTTTGGTCTGTTCAAACAAATACCATAATCCACCTGGAAAGAATCCTGAACACCACCAACTAGATGGCAAATTACGATATGTTCCATCTTTTTTTGCAGAATGAATTGTCACACTTGTATCAGGGTGATCCTTCAACATCTGCTCATATTGCTTTGCGGCTAAGGCATATTGAGCTTTGACGTCTATTTTTTGAGCAAAAAGAGAAAAATTTAAGAACAAAAACAGTAGTATCAGATTATTCTTCATGGAGTTAAATTGTGAATTGTTAGTTGTTAATTGTAAATTATTAATTAAAGTTTAATAAGTAAAAAAACTACTAAAATTTCTTAAAATATTTAAATAACAAATATAAAATACTTCCATAGACAATTGCCAATTAACAATTCATAACTCATAATTCATAACTCAGTCGCATACCCCAACTCCAACAACCTCCGAATGTCATATTTAGTAAAAGTCTGCATATCAATTTGCAAGGCTTGATTTGGTCGATAATTTGAAATATGAACATTACTTTTTCCCAGCTCACGAGCGAGATTAGCTTCCCGTAAATCGGCATTTAATATTTCGTTTACTGCAATATCCATCACGCGATCCACTAGGGCTAACAAATCTCCCGAATCGAAATTTCCGCCTTCAATTTGTTCAGGATGACAAGAAATACTCACTATTTCTGTAGCTCCATCTTCTATCGCTTTTTTTATTGGCGATACATTGCGTAAGCCTCCATCTAAAAAACTTCGATTTGAATCCTGATTAATTTTAACAACCGGCATTAATATTGGTACTGCAGAAGAGGCCATAAGAAATTCAAAAAAATGCTCGACGCTCGGATCCACATATTTTATCCCACCATCTACCACATTGACCGCTCCAACTTTTATGCCTATCGGACTTGCATGTAAATTTCGCATTTGAAGAACATCCGCAATTAAATTCTCAAGTGGCTTCATACTCACCAAACCTTTGAATTTTTTCACAAGCGCACTATATCCTAATTCAAATAAATTAAAAGGTTGAAATAAATTTCCGGGATTAGTAATTCGAGTTTCCCAAAAATCCCATAAATCATTTCCCGCTTTAACAAAATCGAGTGGTTCACCATTAATCATCTGCTCGCCCAATTGATTTACTAAATATGCTGCGTTTAAACTTCCTGCAGATACCCCATAAATAGCATCTGGTCGAAAACCATTTTCAAATACACGTCGAATGACTCCAGCTTGAAATGCTCCTTTGACAGACCCACCGGCCAATACTAAAATTTTGCTCATTTCTTAATTAGCAATTTGTTTTCTAAAACTAACTAAAATTATGTAAATTACATTCTCAAAATCGCACAAAGCCTTTAAATGTCTGTTTCCATCCAAAAAATTCAAGCGCCAATTTCAGTTCCGATGAAATCGTTTGAGGGAAAATTCAGACAATTCATGAAAACAAAAGTAATGCTGCTCGACAGCATTATGAATTACATCGTTCAACGAAAAGGAAAACAAATCCGACCCATGTTTGTATTCCTTTCAGCTGGAATGTTTGGCGAGATCAATGAAAAAACCTATCGTGGCGCCGCATTAATTGAATTATTGCATACGGCAACCTTAGTTCACGATGATGTGGTAGATGATGCAAATTACAGACGAGGTTTTTTTTCCATTAATGCCATATGGAAAAACAAAATCGCAGTTTTAGTAGGTGATTATTTATTATCAAAAGGTCTTTTACTTTCGGTTGAACACAAAGATTTTGAAATGCTAGAATCAGTTTCTATTGCAGTTAGAGAAATCGCAGAGGGGGAATTGTTACAAATTGAAAAAGCAAGAAAGTTGGATATTACAGAAGATATCTATTTTGAAGTTATTCGTAAAAAAACAGCTACTCTTATTGCCGCTTGTTGCGCCGTTGGTGCACAATCTACAAAAGCTGTAGATGACATTGTAGATAAAGCTAGATTGTTTGGAGAGAAAGTTGGTATAGCCTTTCAAATCAAAGATGATTTATTTGATTATGGAGACGATGAAATTGGCAAACCATTAGGTATCGATATCAAAGAGAAGAAAATGACTCTTCCTCTTATTCATGCACTTCAAAACACCGACCGAAGAACTAGAAAATACATTATTTCCACCATCAAAAACGAATCCGAAAATCCCAAAAAAGTTCGTGAAGTAATTGATTTTGTAAAATCAACAGGTGGACTACAATACGCTACTGAAAAAATGCATCAAATAGCCAACGAGGCTAGAGAAATTCTTCATTCATTTCCCGTATCAGACTATCGTAATTCGTTAAATGATTTGATTACATTTACCATTGAGAGAAGTAAATAAGTTGAAAGTGGAGAGTGGAAAGTTGAAAATTATGTCTTATTAATAACTTCAACTCTCCACTTTCAACTTTCAACTATAATTTATCTCGGCCCACCGAAACCTCCACCACCAAATCCACCTCCGCCACCGCGGTTACCACCACCCATTCCAGGACCCATTTGCTGCATAGGCTGTTGCTGAGCTGGTTGTGCATCACCACCCTCTTTTGTATCGTCGTTACTAACTGATTTCTTCCTCTTTTGAGGACCAAAAGTCATTTTACCCAAACTATAGGTAAAATTAATTCTTACATTCATATTTCTCATGGTGTTATAACTCACTTGAGAAATGGTTGGGGAATGGGTTTCATTTCTGATGACCATTCCATTTTGCAAGAAATTCTCTGCTCCAATACCAAAGCTTCCCTTCTTATTTTTCAAGTCCTTACGAACACTTAAATTATACATTCCAAATCCACCTTGTGAACCTTGCAACATAATTTGATTTGGTCTGTAGAAAGTAAATAATTGAAGTCCCCAACCCTTACCAACATTATAATTAGAGAAAATTCTAAAGTTAGAAGTTAAACCTTCATTCTTTGCATTTAATAATGGATCTGGATTATTATTTGTCATAAACACATACGATAAATCTGCTCCACCACCTAACATTAACTTATTAGACAAATTGATATTCAAGTTAAAATTAGTACCATATGAGGTCTCGCTACCAATATTCACAGACTTTGTTTTCACAGTATCTCCTGAAACCGTACGAATTTGACTAATTGCACCAGTTGTATTTCTAACGAATAAAGCAGCAGAAAGATAGGTTTGCTTGATGTATCTGCTATAATTTACTTCATAATTTGCAGTATATTCTGGCGCCAAGTTTGGATTTCCCATTGAAATATTAAGAGGGTTACTAGCATTTACGTTTGGATTCAAATTTTGAATACCTGGGCGTTGAATACGACGGTTATAGCTAAATCTCCAAGTACCTTTTCTAAAGGTTTTCGATAAATTCACACTTGGCACAAAAACTCCATAAGGTGGAATCGAAAGATTTTGACCTTCCTTCTTTAAAAAGCTTGCCGTAATATCCGTGTACTCATATCGACCTCCAGCTTTAATACTCCATTTATTTTTAGTCGTAAAATTATAGTTTGCATACGCACCAAGAATATTTTGTGTGTAATCAAAAACGTTTGAAGGTAAAGTTGCTAAATTCACTTGGCCATAACCAGACTCGTTATTTCCACTTGGATTCACAAAAGACTTATAATCTGAAGTTACATTTCTTCCAATTCCCTTGGCCCCTATTTCAAACATTTGATTTTTTGAAATTGGTGTTTGATAATCCAATTGGAAAGTCATTTCTTCATTGTATGATGTATTCTCATTTTTTATCGAACTCATGATTTGACTCATCGTTGAGTATGGATTCATGATGTCGTTATAAAAATCGTTAGAACGATTATTCTTTGAGTACATGGATAAGATACTAAATTCTTTTTGAGCTTTTTCAAAAGTATGTGTATAATCAAAATTAACATCTACGTTGGAAGAAAGATCCATTGAATTAGTATTTCGTAAACTTGTAGGTATGCCATTTCTTACCTGTTTCAAATTATCTTGCCAATTGTTTCCATTTCTCATCCCAAAACGAACACTTGAAGTGATGCTATTGTATTTGTTAATATCCCAATCAAATCCTAATTGATAATTCCCAAATAAACCTTGTCTTCTTGAATCAGCCGTTTGAATATTTGTAGTTTGTGCTCCTGTAGATGAAGTTGTAACTTGATTACTCTCAAAACTTCCAAGAACATTATATTCCGAACGTCCGAACCCTCCTAATGATAATCCCCAGTTCTTGTTTCTAAAATTTCCATTTAAACCTAAATTTGAACCACGTATACCAGCGGATGAGTTGATGTTTAAAGTAACTCCTTGTAAGGTATTCTTTTTTGTGATGATATTAATAATACCTGCAGAACCCTCAGCATCATATTTAGCAGAAGGAGAAGTAATAACTTCCACTGTTTTAATCATATCTGCTGGTATTTGCTTTAGTGCATCTGTAATAGAAGTTGCCAAAATAGTAGATGGCTTATTATTAATCATTACCTTAATATTGGAAGATCCACGAAGAGAAGGATTTCCATCCATATCTACAGAAAGCATTGGAACTTTTTTCAAAACATCTATAGCATCTCCCCCACGATTAGTTGCATCTTTTTCTGCATTATAAACGGTACGGTCAACCTTTTCTTCAATTAATGCACGCTGTCCCTCAACTACAACTTCTTGCAGTACTTTTTCTGTAGGTTTTAATTTAATAACACCTAGTTCTTGATCATCATTTTTATCTTTTATTTGAATGGACATTGATTTACTTTCATATCCCAAAAATGAAATAACCAATTTATAATTTCCAGTTGCAACCTTCGGAATAGCAAACTTACCCACGGCATCAGCCATTGTACCATCTATAGGCTTATTGGTAGTAGGATTGATTAAGGCAATAGATGCAAAATCAACAGGCTTGTTGGTTGTTGAATCTAATAATACGCCTGAAATTTTTGCTGATCCTTTAGGAGCCGATTGAGTTGTGCCAATTACCTGTGCATTTGAAAGATAAACACTACTTAGAAGGACGAATAATACAAATATTTTTTTCATTTATATGTTGGTGGAATTGTTAAAAACCTAAATCAAAATTGCAAACAATTACTTTAAACTTTGTGTTTTTGCGACCAATCCACCTAATTTGTAGGTAAATTTTACATCTTGCCTTTATGATTTCCATTCAAACTGATCGTATTCAACTAATTCCATTGGATCACTCCCTATTAATGATATGGAAAAATGAAGGTCGATTAGCTCTGGAAAATGCCCTTAATTTATCTTCAAACCCTTTTACTTTAGAAGAGTTTTACGAAAAAGAAATGGAACAGGCTTTAAAAGAATTTTGGATTCCACAAACTCACAAATACCCTTTTGATTTTTGTTGGTACACAAATTGGGAAATAATTGATAAATCTTCATCCTGCTCTGTTGGGGGAATTGGATTTTCGGGACTTCCCAATAATGAAGGAACAACGGAAATTGGTTATGCAATTGACCAAAAATTTAGAGGTAAAGGATTTGCAAGTGAGGCAGTAACCTTATTAATCAACTGGGCAAGTCAAGCTGAGTATTTAAAAAAAATTATTGCAGAAACTCCAGTTGATAACAAAGGCTCACAAAAGGTTTTACTCAAAAACCAATTTGTTAAGACAAGTGAAAAAACAATATTTTTAGACAAGGATATTCCCCTATATTGTTGGGAAAAAGAGATAAAAAAATAGGCCCCAGATGGGGCCTATTCAATTTTGGATTTATTTTCCAATACTTGGATTCGTTTGAATCTCAATAGTTGGGATTCCATAAATATATCTTGGATCAGAAGGTTGAATCACACTTCCTGCACCAAATGAATTTAAAGGCTCACCACGACGTAATACATCATTTGCTCTAAAACCTTCAGCAAGGAATTCAATTCTTCTTTCTGTTAAGATCGCTTTCACTAAATCAGCTTTCGCTAAAGTACCAAATGAATAAGAAGCATCTGATCTTTGGTGAACAGCATCTAATAAAGCTTGTGCACGAGTAACATTTCCAGTTTCTGCTTCAGCTTCTGCCAAATTCAACAATACTTCGGCATAACGAATTTGAGGAACATAATCGATATACGGCGATACTCCGCTGAATTTTGTACTTGAAGGGAAATTCGCAACTGAAGTTTTGGCTACTGTCAACTTAGTTTTACGATCATCAGTTGCACGGAACTGTGCATTGCTATAAATACCCGTAACGCCAGTATTTAAATAATATTCAACGTTTCCTGCATTAAAGTAATAACCTAATTGATTTTGCGTTCCTGGAGCATTTGTATCAGCCATTGGAAAAGAGAAAATCGACTCAGAGGTTGTATACGGAGTTTTAAAAACAGCTGACACGTCTGATTGTAAAGCATGTGCTACACGAGATGCATTTTTAAAAGGTGCAACAGCAGGAACTAATTTATTTCCTTCTGTAATAACCTTCGCATAATCACCCATAATTAAATACACACGAGTCTTTAAAGCAATTGCTGTATTTTTGTGAGCACGAGTTGTGTTCAATAAAGCAGATGAATAACTATCTGGTAATTCATTTTCAGCTTCATCCAAATCTTTTAAAATTTGAGCGTACACTTGTGCAACTGAACTTCTTGCTAAATCATTATTTGCAGAAGAAGTTTCACCCTTTAAACGTAATGGCAAACCAGCAGAAGCACCCTTATCTAAAATATAAGGTTTAGCAAAAAACTGAACCAATGCTAAATAATTTAACGCACGCAAAAACTTAGCTTCTCCTTTATAGTTTGCAGCTACTGCAGCTGAAACAACTTTTTGAGATTCCATTCCTTCAAGGAATAAGTTACAACGGTTGATTGTTAAATAACCTTGTACCCAAAAGTTTGCTAAATAAGAATCAGAAGGATCCTGATTTCCCTGATAAGTAGAGTAACCCGTTACAGAGTTAGTTGTTCTATTCACCCATTCTTCACCACGGATATCGTTGTAAATCAAATAACGACCACCAAATAAAGAACCTGATTTTGAAGAGCCATAAAGGCCATTCACCTGAGATAAAATTCTATCTGGAGTAGTGAATACGGTAGCATCTGATAAGGATAATTCAGGAACAGCTGTCAAGAACTCCTCTTTACATGAGCTAGTAGCGATCGCTAAGAAGAATGCCACTAGACCTAATTTATAATTAACTAATTTCATGTTTTTCTTCTTTAAATATTAAAAATTCAAATTGAAACCTACAGTGAATGTTCTTCCTTGTGGAATTGAATTTCTTTCAATACCAGAACCTAAGTTAGAATCACCATTTGAAGAAATTTCTGGGTCAACACCTGTATAAGCTGTTAACAAGAACAAGTTATTTGACTGAACATATACTCTTGCTCCAGAGATTCCAGATTTACCAAAAATTGAAGCTGGTAATTTATAGCCTAAAGTTGCTGTTTGCAAACGTAGGAAATCTCCTTTTTCAAGATTTGCGTCAATTAAGAATGAAGAACCATTTGAAACGTTATCTCCATAAATTGCACGAGGAATTTCAGTAATATCTCCTTCTTTTTTCCAAGAGTTTAACACATCTACAGAGTTGTTCCATACACGTTGATCTCTTAAACCAGCTTTTGATCCATTATAGATATAATTACCACCTGAATAAGTGAAGTTTAATACTAAATCAAAACCTTTATATTTAAAAGTGTTATTAAATCCACCATACCAAGTAGGCAAAGTATTTCCTAGAATTTGTTGTTGACTTGAAGGTGAAACTGTTGGTTTACCATCAGCAACAAAAGTCCATGCATTAGCACCACCTAAATGTAAGTATTGAACTTGAACACCATCTTTAGTTAAGAAAATACGACGACCGTTTGCTGGATTTACTCCTGCCGTTTTTACACCATAAATTTGGGCAGCAGAATATCCAACTTTAGTAATACTTGTTACTTCTAATCCAGAAGTAGCCGTTAAGATTGGTGTATTAGCGTCTACTAAAGAGGTAACCATATTCTCGTTGGTTGCAAAGTTAAGGTTTGTAGTCCAAGAGAATCCACCTTTATTAATTGGTGTTGCTGTTGCAGCAATTTCAATACCCTTATTGTACATCGAACCTACGTTAGCTAAAATAGAGTTTCCTGGAATACCTTTCGACGGTGCTTGCGGCACATTTAAGATCAAATTATTAATATCTTTATAATAGTAATTTGCTTCTAATGTGATGCGGTCATTTAACAAACTCACATCGATACCAACGTTAGTCTGTGTTGAAGTTTCCCATTTTAAATCTTTATTACCAGCTTGATCAAATGCTAAGGTTGGAGCAGCTCCATATAAACTAGAAGCAAATGTTGAGTAAGAACCATAAGCATTTGGTACATTACCATTACCTACCTTACCCCAAGATGCTTTTAATCTTGCAGAAGAGATTGTATTTGCTAAACTAGACTTTTTGAAAAATTCTTCCTCTGAGAAAGTCCAACCTGCAGAAACACCACCAAAATTACCCCAACGATTATCTGCAGATAA
>JACCDK010854748.1_pt1 | contig 11719 bp, 10 predicted proteins | sample 7445871 | NCBI WGS metagenome assembly JACCDK01 (sample SAMN15323436, study PRJNA562643) | freshwater metagenome | isolation source: river surface water | place: USA:Blue River Watershed | collected 2017-08-15
GATCCATCGGCTCCTTCTGCGTCGGCCCCAGTTGCGCCCACCGACGAGCTGGCCCAGGTGGACTTGGGCATTGAGGGCATGACCTGTGCGTCGTGTTCGACCCGGGTGGAACGGGCGCTTCAAAAAGTGCCGGGCGTGACGCAAGCCAGCGTCAACCTGGCCACTGAATCAGCCCGGGTGCAGTCGACCGGCGTGATGGATCCAGCGATGGAGCAGCGCTTGCGTCGTGCGGTGCGGCAGGCAGGCTATGCGGTGCGCGAACAGCCGGCCCCGGGCGATGCGGCAGGCCCTGAATCGGCGTGGGCGGGCTTTGCGCCGGTGGGCTTGGCCTTGGCACTTGCGTTGCCTTTGGTCTTGCCCATGGTGGGTGATTTTTTGGGGCGGCACTGGATGCTGCCGCCCTTTTGGCAGTTCTTACTGGCCACGCCCGTGCAGTTCATTCTGGGCGCGCATTTCTACCGAGGTGCGTGGGATGCGCTGCGGGCCGGTGTGGGCAACATGGATTTGCTGGTGGCCGTGGGTACGTCGGCGGCTTGGGGCTTGTCGCTGTGGTTGTGGGCTGCGGCCCCTGAAGGCGCGATGCCGGCGCTGTACTTTGAGGCCTCGGCGGTGGTCGTGGCCCTGGTCATGTTGGGCAAGTGGCTGGAGGTGCGCCTGAAACGGCAGACCACGTCGGCCATCGCGCAGCTTCACGCCTTGCGGCCGTTGACGGCGCACCTGCTTTTGCCCTCGGGTGAACTTATGGATGTACCGGTGGCTGAAGTGATGGTGGGCGATGCGGTCGTGGTGTTGCCCGGTGAACGCGTGCCGGTTGATGGGCAGATCACGCAGGGCGACAGCCAGGTCGACGAGTCCTTGATCAGCGGTGAGCCGCTGCCGGTGGTCAAGGCGCCTGGGGCCAGCCTGATCGGTGGCAGCATCAATGGTGAGGGCCGCCTGCAAATGCACGTTACGGCGGTGGGCGCACAAACGGTACTGGCCCGGGTGATTGCCCTGGTGGAAGATGCACAGGCGGTCAAGGCGCCGATTCAGCGCCTGGTCGATCGGGTGGCGGCGGTGTTTGTGCCGGCGGTTCTGGCCTTGGCCCTCGTCACGGGCGTGGCGTGGTCCTTGATGGGCGTGGGGCTGGAGGTGTCGGTGGTGCGCGCGGTGGCTGTGCTGGTGATTGCCTGCCCCTGTGCGCTGGGTCTGGCAACGCCCGCGGCCATCATGGCGGGTACCGGCGTGGCTGCGCGATATGGCATTTTGATCAAAGACGTGCAGGCCCTTGAGCTGGCCCACCGCGCCCAGGTGGTGGCCCTTGACAAGACGGGCACGCTGACTTTGGGCCGGCCCAGACTGACGGTCTTCCAGGCGATGGCCGATGCCGACACCCCCGCCTTGCTATCGGTGGCTGCCAGCCTGCAAAGCGCCAGCGAGCACCCCTTGGCCCGCGCTGTGGTGCAACATGCCCGCGAAACCGGCGTTGCGCTGCAACAGCCGCAGGCGCTCAGGGCCGTCCCTGGCCGGGGCATTGAGGGGGAGGTGGGCGATCGGCGCTGGCGGCTGGCGAGTCTGCGCTGGATCCGCGAGCTGGGCTTGAGCGCGGGTGATCCGGCGGCTTGGGCGCCGCCGGCGCAGGCAGAGGGGGCCACCGTATCGGCCTTGCTCGAAGAAGGCGGGGGCCGGTGGCAGTTGCGGGCCTGGCTGGTGTTTGCCGACGAGCCCAAGCCTGGCGCCGCGCAAGCTTTGCAGGCGCTCAGAAAGCGCGGCCTGCGGCTGATGATGATCTCAGGGGACAACCGCATGGCCGCGCAGGCCATGGGTCGCCGGTTGGGCCTGGCCCCTGAGGAAGTGCTGGCCGACGTGCTGCCGGCCGACAAGGTGGCGGCGGTGACGGCTCTCAAGGGCCACGGGGTGGTGGTGATGGTGGGCGATGGGATCAACGATGCGCCCGCCCTGGCGGCGGCCGATGTGGGCATGGCCATGGGTTCGGGCACCGATGTGGCGATGCACGCCGCTGGCCTGACCTTGATGCGTGGCGATCTGTCCCTGGTGGCCGCTGCCTTGGATATTTCTGACATGACGGTGCGCAAGATCAGGCAGAACCTGTTCTGGGCCTTCATCTACAACGTGGCCGGGATTCCGCTGGCGGCACTGGGCTTTTTGAACCCCATGCTCGCCGGCGCAGCGATGGCGCTCTCGAGCATCAGCGTGATGGCCAATGCCCTGTGGCTCAAGCGCTGGAGGCCGGCCGCATCGCCCTGATGCCTGTGGGCAAAGCCTGCTGCGCCCTGTGCTGGTGTCGGAGTCGTCCTACGCGCGGGCGGCTCGCTTGCCGGTCCGTCTCCCTCGGGGGCCCATCTAGGATCAGGTCTTTCGACGTGGGGCGAGTGGTTTTTCGAGAGAAGAGCCCGGCCACCCGGCGGGGGGCCCGTTGGTCCCTCTTCAAAAGTCAAGGGAGGAGACATGATGGACGCAGTGCGGGCAACCGGACTGCCGCCAGAGGCTGCGGCTTTTCTGGCGGAACGCACGGGCTCGGATCGGTTTGGGGGTCGGGCGTTGGCCGTCGATGTGGCCCTGGCGCCGGGCGGGGCGGATCACTTGCGCGCGCGGGCAGCAGCGGCCAGTCTGGTGCTTACGCATCGCTTGCGCGCTCGTTTGGGCGCGGGTCAGCAGGCGGGCATGCGCGAGCAGGCCGCCCGGGTCATTGGATTGACGGCGCGCTTTTGGCTGGGTTGACCGGCCGTGTGGGACGCGGCGGGCCCAATCGTTCCGGAAAACCCCAATAAACCTAAACGTCAGGTCGGTTCATGATCGAGGTTTACCCAACCAGGAGCTTGGATCATGAAGCTGGATGTCAATGGAAAGGTGCGCGAGCTCGATGTGGAGCCCGACATGCCCCTGTTGTGGGCCCTGCGGGATGAGCTAGACGAGAAGGGCCCCAAATTCGGTTGCGGCATTGCGCAATGCGGAGCCTGCACGGTTTTGCTCAATGGCGAGCCGGTGCGCTCTTGCTCCTACCCGGTTTCGGCCGCCGCCGGCCAGAAGGTCGTCACCATTGAGGGCCTGGCCAACAAGGGCAAGCTCCATCCGGTGCAGCAGGCCTGGATTGACCATCAGGTGCCCCAGTGCGGCTATTGCCAAGGCGGCCAGATTCTGGCGGCAGTGGCTCTGCTGAAGAAAAAGCCCAAGCCGACGGATCAGGACATCGATGCGGTCATGACCAACATTTGCCGCTGCGGCACCTACGCACGCATTCGCAAGGCCATCCATGCGGTGGCGGCCAAGGGGGTGCGCGCATGAGCACCGAACAGCAATCCGTCAAGCGCCCGGATCGGCGTTTTTTCCTCAAGACCTCGGCGAGCGCAGCGGCGGGACTCAGCCTGGGCTTTTATCTGCCCGGACGCAGCGACGCCAACAACGCGCCCCGGCTCAACGCCTGGGTGGAGGTGTTGCCCAATGAGACGGTGGTCATTCGGTATGCCCGTGCCGAGATGGGCCAGGGCAGCCGTACCTCGGCGCCGATGCTGGTGGCCGAAGAGCTTGACGCCGATTGGAGCCGCGTGCGTGTTGAATACGCCACCGCCCACGAGAACCTCGCGGCCAAACGGGTTTATGGAGACATGGCCTCGGTGGGCAGCCGCACCATTCGGCAGTCGCAGGAGTACTTGCGCAAGGCGGGCGCCACCGCCCGCCACATGCTGGTGGCCGCTGCTGCGCAGCAATGGGGCGTGCCGGCCAGTGAATGCACCACCACCAAGGGGCGTGTTCTGCACGCGGCCAGCAAGCGCTCCATCACTTACGGCAAGCTCGCAGCCGCTGCGGCGAAGATGGACCCGCCCAAAGAGGTGGCGCTCAAAGACCCCAAGACCTGGACCATCGTCGGCAAGCCGCTCCCGCGGGTGGACATTCCGGACATCGTGACCGGCCGCATCCGATACGGCATCGACGCTCAGGTGCCCGGTATGCTGCATGCGGCGGTGGCCGCCTGCCCGGTGTTCAATGGCAAGGTCCGGTCGATGGACGCCTCGAAGGTGCAGAACCGCCGCGGCATTGTTCAGGTGCTCAACCTGGGTGAATTTGTGGCGGTGGTGGCCGACAACTATTGGCGCGCCAAAGAGGCCTTGCGCGAGGTGGCGGTCGATTGGGATGTGGGCACGCACGGCACCCTGAGCAGCGCCGCCATCATGGAGCACTTCAAGGGCGGCTTTGAGCAGACGGAGCTGGCCGTGGCGCGCAACGACGGCAACACGGCGGAGGCGCTGGCCAAGGCCGGCAAGGTGTTTGAAGCCGAGTACTACACGCCTTACCTGGCCCACGCCACCATGGAGCCGCTGGTTTGCACCGCCTGGCTCAAGCCCGACCAGCTGGAGATCTGGACCTCCACCCAGAACCCCGAGTCGACGCTGGCCACGGCCGCACGGACCGCGGGCATTGACCAGTCCAAGGTGCTGGTCCATCCGATGCAGCTTGGCGGCGGCCTGGGGCGCAAGAGCCCGCAAGACTTCACCCGACAGGCGGTGATGATTGCCAAGGAAATGCCCGGCAAGCCGATCAAGATGGTCTGGAGCCGTGAAGAAGACATTCAGCATGACTTGTATCGCCCGGCCAGCCTGGTGCGTTTCAAGGCGGCTCTCAATGCGCAGGGCACGATCGATGCCCTGCACATTCGTGTGTCGGCCCCTTCCATTTTGGCCACCCTGCTGCGTCTGCCCTTGCCGCGCGGGGTGGACGGGCAGGCGGTGGCCAGCTTCAACGACCACCCCTACGACATCGCCAACACCTTGGTGGACTACGCGCAGCGCAACACCAATGTGCCGGTGGGTTTTTGGCGCACCGTGGGCCATTCGCAGAACCCGTACATGCGCGAGTGTTTCCTCGATGAGCTGGCGGCGGCGGCTGGTAAGGACCCGCTGGCGTTTCGCTTGAGCATGCTTGGCGGCAAGCACCCGCGCGACCGTTCGATTCTGGAGGCGGTCGCCAAGGCAGCGGGTTGGGGCAAGCCCCTGCCTGCCGGGGTGTTCAGGGGCATCGCCGAAACCGAAGGCTATGGCAGCTACACCGCCTGTGTTTGCGAGGTGTCGGTCAATGCGCGCAGCGAGGTCAAGATTCATCGGGTGGTCATGGGCATTGACTGCGGTTATGCGGTCAACCCCGACAACATCGAGGCCCAGATACAGGGCAGCGTGGTGCATGGACTCAGCGCCATCTTCTGGGGGGAGATGACGGTCAAGGAGGGCCGCATCGAGCAGTCGAACTTCCACGATTACCGCCTGATGCGGCTCAATGAAATGCCCAAGGTGGAAACGGTCATTGCCACCACCGGCGGCTTCTGGGGCGGTGTGGGCGAGCCAGCCATGGCTCCGCTGGCGCCGGCGCTTGTCAATGCGATTGCTGCTGCAACGGGCAAGCGCATCCGTTCCTTGCCCCTGAAGAACCACGGCCTGAGTCTGGCGCGCGCATGAGGTCATGGGCCTCGCCCCTGGGGGCGCTGGCCTGTGCCGGGCTGATGTCGGCCACGGCGTTGGCGCAGACTGTGGGCAGCGTTGAGCGCGGCCGGGTCTTGCTGGCCAACCGGACCGAGTCGGGCTGCGTGTTGTGTCACCAGGTGCCGGGTTTGCCGGCCGGTGGTGAGCTGGGCCCGCCATTGACCGGTCTGGCCCGGCTCGGTGGCGCCCAGATGCTGCGTGAGCGCATTGCCGACGCCCGGCGCTTCAATCCACAGACCATCATGCCGCCCTATCTGAGCACCGACGGCTTGCAGGATGTGGCCGCCGCGTACCGCGGACAGACCGTGCTGACGGCCCAAGGCCTCGACGACATCGTGGCTTATCTGATGCGGATGGCGCCATGAACACGCAGCGGCCACACTCGAGCGAATGAGCATGTTGTCGTCTTCAAAGGGTGGCGCGCGACCTGCACGCGGTCCTTCTCGGCGCAGGGCCTGTGCGGCCATGCTCGCCGCCTCGGCCGGCGCCTTGGGTGTCAGTGGGCCAGCCCTGGCGCAGGCCATGTTTTCGGGCACCTTGCTGAGTCTGCAGCAGATGCTTGACCCCATCGTTCAGGGCCGCCCGCTGCGCGAAGCGGGCCTGTTGCTGGAGATGCCGGTTCTTGCTGACAATGGTTTGCTGGTGCCGGTGCGGGTGGTGGTGGACAGCCCCATGACCGAGTTCGACCATGTGCGTCAGATTTACCTGTTGTCTCAGCGCAATCCGGTCACCCAGATGGCGCTGTTTCATTTGGGGCCATGGTCAGGCCGCGCTGAGATCAGCACCCGCTTGCGTTTGGCCGGTTCGCAAAAGGTGGTGGCCTTGGCGGCCTTGTCGGATGGCTCGTTTCGCTGGCGGCAGGCCGACGTCATCGTCACCGAGTCGGCGTGTGTCGACGGGAGCTGAGCCATGAGTCTGGCGCGCCTTCAGTTGCCGCAGCAGGTGGTTTCAGGCCAGATCGTCAAGGTCCGATTGCTGGTGGCGCATCCGATGGAAACGGGTTACTTGCAAGACCTGAGCGGCAAGACCATTCCTCGCAATGTCATACGCGAGCTCCATTGCGAGTATGGCGGTCGCGAGGTGTTCCGTGTGGAGCCCTCATCGGGCATTGCCGGCAACCCCTTGTTCGAATTTTTCTTTCGGGCGCAGGAGACCAGCGAACTCTTGATTCGCTGGATCGACGATGCCGGGCAGCAGGGCGAGCTGCGGCAGTTGCTGCGGGTGCAGGGCCCTCTCTCGCCGCCGGCCTGATGCATGGCTGCCCTTGCGATGGCTGGCTGGGGGTGAATGCATGCGCCGCTTGATGTGTACGGGTTTGATGCTGCTGTTGCCGGTTCTGGCCTGGGCCCAGCAGCGCGTGCTGCCCTTGGAGCAGCTGCGTTCGGGCTTGTTCTTTGCGGGTAGCGATGTGCGGGCCTTGCAGGCCGATGACTTTGGCAACCCAGGTCAGCTCTGGCTGTTGCGCGGGCAGGAGCGCTGGGCGGAGGTTTCTGGTGCTGCCGGTAAGAGCTGTCTCCATTGCCACGGCAGCGCCGAGCAGAGCCTACGCGGCGTAGCTGCGCGTTATCCGGCCATCGACCGCCGCAGCGGTCAGTTGCTCAATCTCGAAGACCGAATTCGGCAATGCCGGCAGGTTCACCAGCAGGGCGCTCCGCTGGCTTTTGAGTCCGATGATCTGCTGGCTCTGAGCCTGTATGTCACCCGCGCTTCGGCCGGGTTGCCGATGCAGGTGGACACCGCCGGTGCGGCTCGGGCGCATCTGCTCCAGGGCGAGCGCCTGTTTATGCAGCGCCGGGGCCAGCTTAATCTGGCTTGTACCCATTGCCATGACCAGAACCAGGGCCGCAGGTTCTACACCGATCCCCTGAGCCAAGGGCAACCCAATGGCTATCCGCTGTACCGGCTGGAATGGCAGAAGCTCGGCTCTCTGGAGCGGCGTCTGCGCAGTTGCCTGGTGGGGGTGAGAGCCGAGCTACCGCCCTGGGGTGCGCTCGAGATGCGCCAGCTGGCCCTTTACTTGAGCTGGCGCGCCGAGGGCTTGCCGGTAGAGGCGCCTGCCGTGCGCAAGTAAAACCGCCCCGGCTGCTGCCGGGCCTTACATCCGTTCAAAGATGGCCGCGATGCCTTGGCCGCCTCCGATGCACATGGTGACCAGCGCATAGCGTCCGCCCACTCGTTGCAGCTCGTGTAGCGCCTTGACGGTGATCAGTGCGCCAGTAGCGCCGATCGGGTGCCCCAGTGAAATGCCCGAACCGTTGGGATTGACCTTGGCCGGGTCTAGTCCCAGTTCGCGGGTGACGGCGCAAGCCTGAGCGGCGAAGGCCTCGTTGGCTTCCACCACGTCGAGGTCGCTGGTCTTGAGGCCTGTTTTTTTGAGCACGGCCTGGGTGGCGGAGATGGGCCCCACGCCCATGTATTTGGGGTCCAGCCCGGTGTGCGCATAGCCCACCAACCGGGCCATGGGTTTGGCGCCGCGCGCTTTGGCGGCGGCCGCTTCCATCAGTACCACGGCCGCCGCCGCATCGTTGATGCCCGAGGCGTTGCCAGCGGTCACCGTACCGTTTTCTTTCAGGAACACGGGCTTGAGTTTGCTGAAGTCCTCGGGTTTGGCCTGGCTGCGAAAGTGTTCGTCGGTTACGTAGCTCACATCGCCCTTTTTGCTTTTGAGCATGACCGGCACGATTTGGCTGCTGAAGTAGCCCGCTTGCGTGGCGCGCTCGGCGCGTCGATGGCTCTCCAGGGCCAGTGCATCCTGCATGTCGCGGGTGATGCCGTATTTGGCGGCCACGTTTTCGGCGGTGACACCCATGTGGATCTGGTGGAAGGGGTCGTGCAAGGCGCCGACCATCATGTCGACCAGTTTGGCATCGCCCATGCGCGAGCCCCAGCGCTGGCTCGGGTTGATGAAAGGCCCGCGGCTCATGTTCTCTGCGCCACCGCCGATGGCGACATCGCAATCGCCCAGCAAAATCGCCTGGCTCGCCGAAACGATGGCTTGCAGGCCTGATCCGCACAGGCGGTTGACGTTCATGGCCGGTGTGCTTTCAGCGCAGCCGCCGTTGATGGCCGCCACCCGCGACAGGTACATGTCTTTGGGCTCGGTGTTGACCACATGGCCAAACACCACATGGCCGACATCTTTGCCTTCTATTTGCGCCCGGGTCAGTGACTCGCGCACGACCAGACTGGCCAGCTCGGTGGGGGGCACATCTTTGAGGCTGCCCCCGAAAGTTCCGATGGCGGTTCGCACACCGCTGACGACGACCACTTCCCGATTCATGATGAAGCTCCCTTTTGGTTCGGTGGGCCCGTGGGCCGAGTTGGATGCGTACGGCCCATGACCTGGACCGGGAGATCCGGTACGTGGGCCTCCGCTCGATCATACAATTGCTTATTTTTTCGGCATCGGCTGGACCGTGTCTTTGGTGACACCCGGCGCGAGGCCTGAACCCGCTCCGCAATGCTCGCCTATACCCATCCGCAGGAATTTGATGTCATCGTCGTCGGGGGCGGTCACGCCGGTACCGAGGCGGCGCTGGCCGCCGCGCGCATGGGTTGCAAGACCCTGCTGCTGACCCACAACATTGAGACCCTGGGTCAGATGAGCTGCAACCCATCTATTGGCGGCATCGGCAAGGGCCATCTGGTCAAAGAGGTGGACGCGATGGGCGGGGCGATGGCCCTGGCCACCGATGAGGCGGGCATCCAGTTCCGCATTCTCAATTCCAGCAAGGGTCCGGCGGTACGCGCCACCCGCGCTCAGGCCGACCGTGTGCTTTACAGGGCGGCCGTTCGGCGGCGCCTGGAAAACCAGCCCAATCTCTGGCTGTTTCAGCAGGCGGTCGACGATCTGATTGTTGAAGGCCAACGCGTGACGGGGGCTGTCACGCAAGTGGGTATTCGCTTCCGAGCGCGTGCAGTGGTGCTCACAGCCGGCACCTTCCTCGATGGCAAGATCCATGTGGGGCTTAATCACTATGCGGCCGGCCGGGCCGGCGACCCGCCAGCAGTCTCGCTCAGCGCTCGTCTGAAGGAGCTCAAGCTGCCGCAAGGGCGGCTGAAGACCGGAACGCCGCCGCGCATTGACGGGCGCACCATCGACTACGCCAAGTGCTTGCGCCAACCGGGTGATGGCATGGACGGCGGCGAGGGCTCGTCGGTTCCAGTGTTCAGCTTCATGGGCCATGGCATTGCGCACCCAAGCCAGGTACCCTGCTGGATCACCCACACCAACGCCCGCACGCACGAGATCATCCGGTCCGGCTTTGATCGCAGCCCGATGTTCACCGGCAAGATCGACGGCGTCGGCCCGCGTTATTGCCCCAGCGTTGAAGACAAGATCAATCGCTTCGCCGGCAAGGAGAGCCACCAGATCTTCCTGGAACCCGAGGGGCTGAGCACCCACGAGGTCTACCCGAACGGCATTTCCACCAGCCTGCCCTTTGACATCCAGTACGAGATGGTTCGTTCTATGGCGGGGCTGGAGAACGAGCATATTTTGCGGCCCGGCTATGCCATCGAGTACGACTATTTCGACCCGCGGGCGCTGAAGGCCAGCTTTGAGACCCGGGACATCCAGGGCCTGTTCTTTGCCGGCCAGATCAATGGCACCACCGGCTATGAAGAGGCGGCCGCGCAGGGCTTGTTCGCTGGCATCAATGCGGCCCTGCAATGCCAGCACAAAGCGCCCTGGCTGCCGCGGCGCGACCAGGCCTATCTGGGCGTGCTGGTCGATGACCTGATCACCAAGGGCGTGACTGAGCCCTATCGCATGTTCACCAGCCGCGCTGAGTACCGCCTGATGCTGCGCGAAGACAACGCGGACATGCGGCTGACGGAGCAGGCCCGCGAGCTGGGCCTGATTGACGAGGCCCGCTGGGAGGCTTTCAATCGCAAACACGATGCGATTGCCCGCGAGACCGAGCGGCTGCGTCAAATGTGGGTGCATCCGGCCAAGCTGCCGTCGACCGAGGCCGAGCGGGTGCTGGGTCAGCCGATAGAGCGCGAGTACCGCCTGATGGATTTGCTGCGCCGGCCTGGCGTGAGTTATGAGGCCCTGATGTCGCTCGATGGCGGCGCCTACGCCGACCCGCAGTTGTTCTCGGCGCAGGATGACCCGTCCCTGCGGGCGGCGGTGATCGAGCAAATTGAGATATCGGCCAAGTACGCGGGCTACATCGACCTGCAGAAGACTGAGGTTGAGCGCGCCGCCCATTACGAAAACCTCAAACTGCCGGCCGAGCTCGACTACATGCAGGTGCCCGCCCTGAGCATCGAGGTGCGCCAAAAACTAGCCCGCCACCGCCCCGAGACCCTGGGCCAGGCCTCGCGCATTTCCGGCATCACGCCGGCAGCCATATCTCTGCTGCTGGTGCATCTGAAAAAGGGCCTCTGGAAACAACATCGCGACGCGGAGAAAGCGGCCGCATGACGGCCATCGATGCTCTGCGCCCGGCCTTTGACGCCGGGCTGGCCCAGCTGGGCCTGCCTCTACCCGATAGGCAGCGAGACGAGCTGCTCAAGCACCTAGCTCTGGTGGTCAAGTGGAACCAGGTCTACAACCTCACCGCAGTGCGCGATCCGGCGCAGATGTTGACCCAGCATTTGCTCGACTGCCTGGCGGCGGTGGCGCCGCTCCAGCGACATCTGGCGCAGGGGGGCGTTGCGGCGCGGGTGCTGGATGTGGGCTCGGGCGCCGGCTTCCCCGGTGTGGTGCTGGCCTGTGTGCTGGGCGACCGCGTGTCAGTGACCTGCGTGGATGCGGTGGCCAAGAAGGCGGCCTTTTTGGCGCAGGTGGCGGCTGAAATCGGCTTGAAAAACCTCGCCGGGCTGCATGGCCGGGTGGAGTTATTGCCGGGGCCCTATGACGTGATTGTTTCCAGGGCATTTGCAACGCTGGCCGACTTTGTGCGGGGCTCCAGACAGGCCCTGGCCCCTGGCGGCGTGTGGATGGCGATGAAGGGCAAGCACCCGGCGCAGGAGATGGCTGACCTGCCGGCCGATGTGAATGCGTTTTGCGTTGAGCCCCTTGAAGTCCCCGGCCTCCAGGCCGAGCGCTGCTTGGTGTGGCTGCGGCCCTAAGCCAAGCCCGCACCCCGGACCGCCCGTCGACGCTGTTTCACGTGAAACTAGGGGTGTGTGGGGTGTCGTTACCAGGCGCTGGGATTGGTGAGGCGGCGCTCGGGTGGGCGGGTAGGCGCCCCGGCCTCATACTGCCAGCAGAAATCGGCCGAAACGCCCGCCCGCCC